>Ga0209636_10002973_pt1 | contig 17301 bp, 13 predicted proteins | sample DeeMarSWOR152_54_FD_187464 | JGI IMG/M metagenome (GOLD analysis project Ga0209636, IMG submission 187464) | Marine sediment microbial communities from White Oak River estuary, North Carolina - WOR-1-52-54 (SPAdes) (version 2) | ecosystem: Environmental > Aquatic > Marine > Intertidal zone >...
GGACACCATTGGTTGCTGTCTGCGTCACGAAGCTCTACCGCCTCCAGGCTTGAAATGTGATATCCTATCGCGCCATCGACAAAATCGAAGGCATCGATATATTTTTTCAAACTGTACCAGCCGCAGTAAATAGCCGTCTTGGGACAGGCACCGGCTGCAAAGAGTTCTTCCGTTCGTTCCTCTTTAACAGCCATTTTGGTTCGCAATCCTGTTAGAACCGCCAGATCCCGCAAAGATTGGTCAAAATAGCCGGTTGAATAGGGCTTTCTGTCATCTGCAATACCGCGCGAATCGATGTAAGCAATACCTGTTAAGCCCGTCTTCTCTGCCGATATCGCCTTATCGACAAGCCCTTTAACTATTTGTTCGTCCGGGCCGTCAAGGCGGCAAACCATAACCGTATTAAAACTCAAATCCAGTACATTGTTCTTTAATATGTTCGGCTGCCACCTGTACAGCTCATAGTTACCGAACAACACCATTGATAATTCGCTGTCTACCGAAGCTCCTGTTTCTTTGCCTGTTATATGATCAATTTTGGATTGTACCTGAGCCAGTTTGGTATTGATTCTTTTCTTCTGCTGTGCCGATTTTGCAGAACTGCTCTTTTCTAACTGTTTAATTTTGTTGTTTTCTTGCTCAGTTAATTTTCGTAGTTGTTTTAGTTTGTCTTCCTGGCCTTCCAATGGCCCTCGTCCTTCGACCTTTAGTGGTACGCCGTACGTTGTTAGAAGGCACTTGATTTGCCTGTTAAGTCCGAGGCTCAACAATCTCTCGCGAATCGGCCCAGCCAGTTGTTTGTCATAGTTGGTTCTTGTGATTGAATCGCTAAGCTCGCTGCCTAACGGCAGAGTTACAATATTGTCTGCCGGCACCCCTCGCCTGCCGCAGTAGTATTGAGCAATCCGTACAGATGCCGCGGTATCGCTGTTTGCTATTACCAGAATCTCTTTCGGTTCCAGCGCAAATCCAGCCGTGCAGCATATAAGAATCAAATAACTGACTACCGCCGTCCTGGCAACCATTTCCAATACACCTTCTAATTTCTCAAGTAGTTAATAAGGGGTATTAAGGGGAGTATTTGAAAAGCTATAGAATTGAATAATCAAGATTGGCAGTGTCGCTTTTAATCCGGCCCGTATGACCTGTAAGGCAGACTGATAGGGTAATCCTGGACCACTTCATCATAGTCGTCAAACCAGCAGGCGACCGGATTACTCTTGAAAGACAGAAAACGCCCGCTGTCGGCATCATTGGCTGCACGATGGTACTTAAAATAGACATAATCTTTCGTCTTGCCGACGATTTCTATTTTGCCGCTCGAATGCGACATTACGAACCGGGCCCGCTTTGCCAGTCCGGAAACCAGTGATTTAGCTTGCTCTACAATCTCATACCCTCGTTCGACAGGCACCGTGTAAGCCTTGTTCCCAACTGCAGGACGACACTGGAAAATATAATAAGGGGCCGCACCAATAAAGGACAGTTTCGACAGCAGCTCCGCCAGTACCTTAGGGTCATCATTGAGTCCTCTGATAAGCGGTGTCTGATTAGCTATCATCGTACCAGCTTTTTGCAGCAGATGAATTGATTCAATGGACACATCCGTCAATTCCCTCGGGTGAACAAAGTGGGTCATCGCGTATATCTTCTTCTGCTTGGTGCTGTACTTTTCTAACATCTCCAGCAAGGCCGGGTCTCCAACAATCCGATATGGATCGAATGCCGGTATCTTTGTACCAATTCGAATTACCCTGATATTTTCGATTTCCCTCAATTGACGGATAATGTTCTCAAGTTTCGAGGTCGTCAGGACAAGCGGGTCTCCACCGGTTAGCAGCACATGGCTTATTTCGTGATGTTCCTTTAGGTATTGCAAGGCAGCCGGCAGGTCTCGCAGAAAATCCTTGTGTGGTTCCATGAAAACACGCTTGCGGAAGCAATATCGGCATATACCGCCGCAAACATTGCTCACTAAAAGAAGTGCCGTGGAATTATATTTATGTTCGAGGCCCGGCATAATCGTATAGCCCCTTTCATCAGAGGGGTCAAGTCGGCCCCACTCCTTAAGCTCCCGAAGGTTGGGGATTATGACTTTTCGGATTGGATCCTCCGAGTCATCCCAGTTAATAAGCGATAAATAATAATCGGTGCAGCGAAAAGCAAACTTATCGGTAACCCTCTTCAACTCGGCCGCCTCCTGCTTGCTTAATTGCTCCAACTGTTCTACTCGGGTAATATATTTGCACTTAATGGGTATCTTTGTCCCCATCTTTAGTCCACTCTCATTATTCGTTAAGAGCCTTTATTCTACATAAATCAGAAACTGCAAGTTCACTCATTGTTTACTTGTTGCTTTGCCTCACCCCGCGTCTCTTCTGTCTTCGAGTATCTTTTTTCGTAGATACTTTTTCGCCGAAACACCTGGCTAACGGTTGCCAGAATTATCTTTATGTCGGTCCAAAAGCTTGCCGTCTCCACATATTCAACGTCGAGCTCAAGTTTTTCCTCACGTGTCAGTTCTCCCCGCCCTGATATTTGCGCCAATCCCGTCAGTCCCGGCTTAACAAGCAGCCGCTTTTTTTGCCGTTCATTCCATTCCGCCATCTGTGAAACATACAGCGGCCTCGGCCCAACGATGCTCATATCCCCTTTTAATACGTTGAGCAGTTGCGGCAGTTCATCGAGCGAATATTCCCGCAGCAACTTTCCTATCTTTGTTAGCCGAGGATCATCACCAGTTTTTGGGCTTGATCCGAATGGATCAACATCGATTTTCATCGTGCGGAATTTATAAAACGTAAATGGCGTCCCATTTTTGCCCGCCCGTTGCTGTTTGAAAATGGCTGGGCCTTTGCTACTGATCCTTATCGCAATAATAATAACCGCAAAAACCGGCAACAGCACTATTATCGCCGACAAAGACAACGTTATATCAAAAAGCCTTTTCATCCGATTATTCTACACGTGGTTTATGATTGAATATCGCGCAAGTAAAATCAGTTGTCTTTGCGAGTCGATAACCGTTTTGACGGAGGTTTTTTACACACGCTTTTGTCGGCCAGGAAAAATATGTCTTTTGGGACAAGTCCTGCTTATAGCTGCTGACTTTATCTAATTCAATTTCATCGACTACATTGTTCAATAGTACTCCAGCTCGTTGACAACAGCGGTAAAATAAAGCAAACGCGGAATCATCCTTTACTACATCAATCTTTTCCTGGACGATTACATCGCCGGTATCAAAGCCTTCATCCATATAGTGAATCGTCGCCGCAGAATGATCCTCATTATTGGCAAGAGCCCACACATAGGGACTCATCCCACCATAGCGAGGCAACGGGGCGCAGTGGACATTTATACACCTCTTTAGGGGCAAATCCAGAATCTCTTTTTTCACAATTTGATTCATACTAACGGAGACTATTAAATCAGGATTTACCGCCTTTATATGCTCAACTGTTTTTATTTCGTTGATATTTGCGGAAATTATGCTATTGATATTGTTTCTTCGGGTCCATAAGTGAGAAGAATAAAAGTTGGGAATAAATGGCAGCAACTTGCATACCATTTTCATCACCTTAAAAATTCCATAAACCATAAGCTTGAATACGGTATGGCGAAATCCTGTCTGTGTAAGTGACCACCTGATGGAGGAAACCAATCCTCTTTTGCCAATCAGTGCCGAAGAAAAAACTACCAGCTTGATGTCCTGCCTTCTTCGAGCCATGAACTCTTTTAGAACCGTAAACGAAAAAAAGTTATCGTTGGTTAATATCACAATGTGCATAATTTTACTCCAAGAGTTCTCTACCTCGGGGAACTGATAAAGCCGGTGTTGATACCCTGAATATCCAGCTTTACAATTTCAGGCTCATTTTCACTTTTTATCTCAACTGTCACCGTCTTATTACTCAACGTGCCTCTTTAAAATGAATTGGCCCCTGCCATTCTATACCACGTTTCCGCATAAGATTGACATATTCGTTTTGAAGAGCATTCCATATCGCTTCCGGCATGAAACATTCCAGAACGCGTTTCCGACCGGCTTGGCCCAGTTTATCACGAAGCAGCTTATCTAATAATAATCTTTTGATAGCTTTATATAGTGCGTCTGAATTTTTTGCAGGCACAAGAACACCTGTGCGGCCATCTTCAACTGCTTCAACACAACCGCTTACTCGCGTTGCGACGATAGGTAATTCCATTGCCGCGCCCTCTATAGCGACGTAACCAAATCCTTCTCTATGAGTGGGCAGGGCCACGATATCTGCGGCCAAATAGTGTTCAGGTATATCATATACAAAGCCTGTTATCACGATGTGGGCATCATTATCCAACACTTGTGTCACTTCAGGATCAAGGGCGTCTTCTGGTTCATACTCGCCCACCATCAACAGGTACAAGTCGTCAAATTCAGTTCTCAGTCTCTGCCATGCTTCCGTCAACTCTGTAATGCCTTTATCCCGAACAATTCGGCCAACATAACACAGTACCAGCGCATTCTCAGGTATGCCGTATTTTCGGCGTAGCCGTGGTCTAAGCTCCTGTGGGTATTTTTCCGGATTGAAAAGACCTCGGGCATCAATACCATTGCACGAGCCGTTCACGAGTACTTTAATCTTTTCTTTCTTACAATAACCAAAATCCACCGCTTGCTGGCAGACACTGTTGCTAACCGCGAATATCTTTTGAGCAAGTCTGCAAGTAAGCTTTTCGCTGCTTTCAACAATCCTCTTTTTGATTCCAACTGTCGTTGCTGATCGGATACCGTGGAGTGTAAAGATGCGAACCGGAATTCGTGCGAGGCATGCGGCTATCATCCCCAAAAGTCCCCCCTTGGGGGTATGGGCGTGCACGATCGTCGGCCGCAACCGCCTCATAGTCTTGAACAACCTGAAAAGCGCAGTAATATCCGCAAGAGGAGAAATCCGACGCAGCATAGGTACTTGGTGAACCTTTATATTGTCACGCTGTTCTACGAACTCCAGTTGGGGTCCAGCCGATGAAATAGCAGCTACTTCAAAACCGCTTTCTCTCATGTATTCGAATTGTCCTGCAAAAAAAGCACATAATGTATAAGGTACGGTCGTCACATGCAATAGCAAAGGCTTCGTGACTTTCTTCATATCTTTACAATATCTGATTTTTGTTTTTCTGGTCAATTTTGTGACTTTTCACCATCGCTTAACATCTGTGGAAAGATGAGCATTTTTTACACAGTCCAGGATTTCGTAGACTGGCCGATGCACATTGACTGATCTCTGATTTGTTGCAATAAAACTAGTATTAGGATATTTTGTCCAGTATCAAGTCTGCAAATTTAGTGGGTTCTTCGCTTTGAACCAAAAGGCATGTGGTCTGGTTTATTAACTTTGCGAGAATTTGTTGCTCTTGTTTCATAGCGTCGTCAATGTCAAATTCTGGATTGAAATATGAGTAAGCCGTTAACATCGGGTTTTTCATATAACTGAATTCGTAACGGTTCAGGTTGAGTACCATTCGTAGGGCACATTCCTTATTGAGAACTTCCACACCACCGGACCGATTTGCCAATATTACCAAATGAGTTATTCTCTTTTGTGTCACGATACGTTCTTTATCAATGTATTTATCTATTTTTCTGCTGTCGCCGGGTGCGGGAATTAGCTCCATGGGCGGAATAATCTTGATAAGTTTCATACGTACGCGCAGCAGCCAACTCATCGAAAGCTCATCATAATAACGAAAAGTGGAAGTCCAGGGACACGCGTAAATATGTTGGCCATCGGTAATAGCCAAATCTTCAGACACAAAGGAGGCCCCGGAATGCAAAACCGCCCGCATGGTCGTCAGCGTTTTGCCCGTATTCGCCGGCGCTATTATGGCAACAGTAGAGTCACCCACGCTAAAACCGGAACAATGCAGCGCACACAACCCCTTGTGCAACAACAGTGCACAGGCGAGGTCAGTCAGATGGTATCCCAACGAGTGAAGGTTAATAAACCGTCCTATGACAAAGCGGAAGTAATTCTTGTTTGCAATAATCTCGGGGCTGTCAGCCGCAATTCCTCTCAGAAGCAGTCTCAACTTGCTGCCAGCAAATAGGTTACGCTGATAAAATAGCTCGTCTCTGCCGGACTCGCCCTTCCAGTAATGGTATTTTTGTGAATCGCTAAATCTCGAAGCCTCGGTATTAAGCGGGTCGACCGTACATCTAATTACAAGACGGCAACGGTTGATTTCCTCATCCGAAACAGGCTCGGACGGACATCCAAAAGACCAGCCAATCTTCTTGACATTCGTTTGAAGACCCAAAATCTCCTTACAGGCTACATAATTATACCTTGCCATCGGGAATTCCTGAAAAACTGTTTCAATGTTTTAACGCTGAGTTCTAATGCTTTTTGGAAGAAATATAGGATTCTGTCAACTCTCTCAAACGCTTGTAGTACTCCACTCGTCTTCGGTCGAGTTCATCGGCAACGTATCTTCTTGCCATTCGAATATTGCGACGCGCCATCTTCTCTAACCTGCCCGGATTTCCAACCACAGACTCAATTTTAGCTGCAAGCGCAGTAATATCTCCAGACGGCACCAAGTCTTCCGATGCAAGTAGTTCTGGTATTCCACCGACCGTACTTCCGATGCACGGTAAACCCCTGGCCATAGCTTCAATCAAAGCGCGGGGCAGACCTTCCTGCCGAGAAGGCAAAACAAATATATCGGATTTATCAAGCTCCTCGTAGACCGCTTGACCCGCGGGCACATTTCCCAAAAAAAGTACTTTGTCCCCAATTCCTAGCATCGCAGCCTGCCCCTCAAGCTGATCCCGTAAAACACCATCTCCCAGCAGCACCAATTCTAAGTTAATGTCGTTTCCAATACATTTACCAATTGCACTTATAAGTATATCCTGAGCCTTATACATCTGTGACATCTGTCCCACAAAACAAAGACGTATGGGTTCTTTTGCTTTGATCTTTGCTTCAATACGCTCGGAGCGCCTGTCGATCACTGATTCATCCAAAATTATCTGGGCGGGTAAGTCTATAGTTGAGTAATGCGTTGACCAGCATCGAGAAGGATATCGCTTTTGCAAACTGTATTCTGTTACATACGATGCTACACTGGCGGCGCGACACTGACGTACTAAATCCAATGTCATTTTTAGCCTCAAAAAGGGACGCAACCTCGTCTTTATGCTGCCGGGCGAAAATACATCCCAGGGATCGCCTACAACCTCAACACCGTATGGAATACCTTTTTTCATAAGATGTCGCCACAGCAGAGTGCCCACGAGTCCGGTGACCCGTAAAATGTAGGCATCAGCTGCATTTATGGCTTTTTCGACACAGGCCTTGACTTCTCTATGTCGCTTTAGAAACTGTAAGGGTCCGAAATAATACGGCAAAGGAAAGAAACTTACGTTCGGACCATCGGCCATCTTTTTTTTAGGGGGAATTTTGTCTGCGTTTTCCACCCGTGCTAAGACAACAACCTCATCAAACACAGTCAAATATCTGCTGAGGAAACTGTAATCGACCGTCCCTCTGGTATAGATGTGTCCCTCTGGCGTGCTGATGAAACGATGTTCAAAAGTTACCATAACGCGCATTTGTCATTCTCTACGAGTTGCTTATGTTTTTGTAAGCTCTTTTGTCGTTTATTTGTTTGCTTGGAACTCCTGGACTGCCTTGGCAAGAACTTTTTCGAGGCCGTCGGCTAATTTACTTCTTGCAAAATCCCGCTCGGCCAGTGCGCGGGCATTGCTGCCCATCTCTCGACAAAGCTCAGCGTCAGCCGCAAGTTCCTTCAATGCATCGGCCAGCATATCGGGACGGCGCGGGTCCAGGCGCCTGCCGCAATGATTGTGCTCAACAAGATCACCTAGCCAGCCTGTTACATTAACCAGCACGGGTTTACCCGCTGCCAGCGAGTCAAACATTTTGTTCGGAGACCATGTGTTTTCCTTGGCCGCTCGATAAATCGTCATGCACACCTGACAGCCGGCAACAAGCCGGGCTACTTCACTTTTATCAGGCACCAAATTATTAAAAATCACATTCGTCAGTTCGTAGTATCGTACCATCTTTTCCAATTCCTGACGTTTTCCGCCGTCACCGTGCAGAACAAGAACAATGTGGTCATTGCCTCGCTCGGCAAGAATTCGGGCTGCTTCGATGACATACTCGAGTCCGTTGGCAAAGCCCATAGCTCCGAAGTAGATCGCCGCAAATCGCTTACCCAAGCCCAGCCTGTCTCGCCAGGATGACCCGTCGATGTCCGGCCGAAAAAGATCCAGGTCACTTGCGTTGGGTATCACTGTCACACGCTCGGCCGGGATACCTGTACGGACAATTCCTTCTTTCATACCGGGTGACAGTGCCACAATATGCTTTGCCTCGGCATAAATCTTTTTTGCCATTCGCCGCAGCCACCATATCACTAAAGGATTCTTCAAACCCCCGACATTAATCAGCGCATCCGGCCAGAGGTCGCGCACCTCGAAGACGAAAGGAACGTTGAAGTAACGGCCGAGCGCAATACCGGGTAATCCGATGGTCAGGGGAGTGTGCGTAGCATATACTACGTCCGGCTTGACGAGTTTACGGCCAACACGAGCAGATAACTTCGCAAAGCGATAGAAATTGAGCATCCGTCTCCAGCTGCTCATTCTCGTGCCGATTTGGGGATCATTGTAGGCCGCGGCAATCGGAACCACACTAATACCTTCGGCTTCCAGCTCGACGTATTTCCGGCCTTTTGGCACAGGAAACTCATCGTTGAACAGGCCCGAGGTTATCATCGTGACACGGTGGCCTTTCCCTACGAAGTACCGGGCAAACTCGTAGGAACGGGTACCTGTCATACCTTTTCGCGTCGCAAAATATTGATGTAGATAAAGGATGTGCATCTCTTTTGGGCTTACCAGTAGATGCCTTCATACCCGTTGGCGTGGCGATCTATGCCTTTTATACAGGCCATGTCCAACACGAGAATCCCATCATTGAGCCAGTTGTGAACGCAATCGGCACTTATTATCGGATGGTTTACAATAACCAGCTCTGTTGCTGACAAGTCTTCTAAAGAGGCCACGAGCAGGTTCTCTATGTGGCCCAGTGCCTTGAGCACCTGTTCTTTGTTACTTCCAATTAGCTGGTCCGGCTGCACAGCCGGGTCGTAAATCCGCAACCGTACACCCTCACCGATTAACGCCTTCGCAACCTTCATATAGGGACTTCCCCTCATATCGTCCGTGTTGGGCTTAAAAGCCAAACCAACCATCCCCACCGTTTCAGGCCGATATTCCAGAACACGAGTGATAAGACTATTTATCTGTAAGTCATTGCTCTCGAGCACGCCTTGCAGCATTGGGAGACGTAGTGACTTGAGCGAAGCAAATCGCAGAATTGCCCGAAGGTCCTTGGGCAGACATGAACCGCCAAAGGCAAAGCCCGGACGTAAATAACATGGGCTGATGTTCAGCTTTGTGTCGGCACAGAAAACCTCAGCTACGCAGCGGGCGTCTGCTCCTATGCAATTGGCCACCGCAGCAACTTCGTTTGCAAAGGTGACCTTCAGAGCGTGAAAGAGGTTGTCACAGTACTTGACCATCTCCGCCTCGTTAAGTTCCAGACGGAAGCAGGGCGCATCATATTTCTCATAGATACTCAAAAGCAAATCTCCGGCAACGGAATTAGCTTCACCGACAACAATTTTCGGAGGATTATCGAAGTCCTCCACTGCCGTACCTTCTCGAAGGAATTCCGGATGGAACACCACATGGATATCCCTGCCCACTACAAGACCGGATAATTTTTCCAATGGATGGATTACCCGGCTTCTTGTGGTCCCGGGAAGACATGTGCTACGAAGCACAATAAGGGGGCGGTCTTGACATTCACGAAACGCTTGGCCGAGCTGTCCAACAACTGTGTCCACCGCCGAAAAGTCTATCTCGCCGTTAGATTTTGACGGAGTCCCAACACAGATCCAGACCATGTCGCTGCCGGCCAGCCCCTCGGAAGGATTAGTCGTTGCCTTGAGTCGACCGAGCTTGTGTCCTTCAGAAAGCAGATCGGCTACGCCGGGTTCTTGAATAGGAGAACGCCCCTGTGCAAGGTCCGAAACTTTTGAAGCGACGGGATCCACTCCAATAACCTCGTGGCCGTCCCGAACCAGACAGGCCCCGCTGACAATTCCAACATAGCCCATTCCAAAAATGCTGATTCTCATTTTTTTCCACATTCTATGATAAAACAGAATTCTTCATAGGGTATGACTTATCATCCACCGTCAGGTGTCCTGTGGACCGCGGAACATATCTTGTTGTATTCATGGAATAATTGTTCAGCCACCTTACGCCAGGTAAAGCGCGAGCGTATCAGTTCATGTGATCGCTTTCCTATAAGTCCAAGAGAATCTCGTTTTTCATATATATTTTTAATCGTTTCGGCAATCGACTGTGCGTTAGGCTGGCACTCCCATCCGCCACACTCACGGACAACTTCCCCCATATTGCTTCCCGGCGTGACAAGACAAGGGCGCCCTAACGCCATGGCCTCAAGAACGGACATAGGCATGCCCTCAAAACGAGATGTGTGCACGAAAGCATCACAGGCCAGAAAATAACGCAGTTTCTCTTCACCATATTTCGGGCCCAATAATTTGATATTATCTTTTAAATCTAGCGATTTTACTGTCGAAAAAAAGGACCGTTCATCTCTTTTACGGTGGAATGGTCCGATTACAAAAAGCTTACATCCAAAGGCACCAGGCTGTGAATTCAAAATTGCTACTGCTTTCAGTAATAAATCAAGCCCTTTGTGGTACATATCTATGCGACCGACGAAACCCAGCATTAAATCACCTGGACATCTGAAATCGTCCAAATCGGCTGGGGATAATTTGTCTCGGGCTTCCAATAAATAATCCTCTACTCCGTTGCTTATAGTGAAGATTCGTTTGACGGCAAATGAATCTTGAATTTCCTTGGCTTCTCTGGGGCTCAAGGCATGTATGGCCGCAGCGTTTTTCACATAAGAGTGAAAAAATAACAAATTAGCGACGCTCTTTTTTGTACGCTTAACACTTTGGGCCAGAGGGCTCATTACTCCACGTGGCGTGATTACGTAGGGCCAATCGACTTGTTTGCATCGCCGAGCCAATGCTGTGTGGAAGGGTATGTACGTGCTGTGAAAATTCACAATGTCAGGTGTGCCAAACTCTTGCCGTATCCGGGCAATCCAGTCATAAGAAATCGACCATGGATTATAATGTGGCTTGCGTGGACCCTCAAGCAAAAAAACCCCCCGTACTTCTTCCATTGAAGCGCCGGAAGGCAACGGCAGCGAAGGTAGCAAGCCAACCCTTAGTCCAATTTCCGCTTGTGCTGCTGCTAAACCGCGGATACTGTGATTCTGTCCACCTGCGCTGCGTGATGGATCTATTCCGCCAACATGCAATATATTCATAATCGCCTGGTTTTCGTTAGTTTCCGACACAGAATTGCGCTCGGATAACTTGGCTGTAGCGCGTAGTAATTACTGCCCGCCAAAACTTTCTTGTTCGTAGCGTTAGGTTTGTAATAAGCCTTCAAATACTGCTATGCGCTTAAGAAATCAGGCGGGGAGAAAAAGGTCGCTCCCGGGGAGCTGGATTTTGGCGGCATGGTCTCCGGAACTGTCTCGCTAATTTTTCCCACCCGCGCAAATACAACAATCTCTTCAAAAATCCCAAATTATCGACGCCGGAATGTATAAAAAAAACCGAATAAGGGCACACCATCCCGTCCGGTGTCACTCTGAAATGATGGAAAAGTGACTCTATAACACGCCTTGTTATTTATCTATTGTCGCTAAAGCTCTGCTCCAATAAAGTCTTTTGTTCTCATTTATTATCCTCACAACCATAGACGGTACGTAATTCCTTTAGCGAGTAATCGATGGAAAAATGACTGTTTTTAATCCGATTATACGCATATTCATGAGAGATTCTTCCCTGTTTAATCACTTCCGTAACCTTCTCCGCCCATTGTTCCGCACTGAGGCTCAAGGACAAATGAGTGAACGCCTCCGGCAATACATCGCTTGCCTCACGAGTGATAACATCTGAACAGACCACACGTAGCCCTGATGCCGCTGCTTCTACAAGTGTCAGAGGCATCCCCTCATAAATCGAAGGAAACAGTAACACATCGAATAAGTGCATCATCAATTGTGGCACATCCTTGCGAATTCCGCCAAAAATAATCCTGTCGCTGATTCCAAGACGCTCGGCTTTTGCCTCCATCTCACCTCGCAATTGTCCATCACCGGCCAGGAACAAAAATGCTCGCTTGTTGAGTTTGATTATTTCATCAGCAATATCAAGAAGGAAAGCGTGGTTCTTGGCTAAGCGAAAATTGCCCACGTGACCAATCACGACAGCATCGGAAGGAAATCCAAATTCTGCTTTTGTGACAGAAGGCTTTTGGCCTGGAAGAAACTCATCTACATCAATGGATGTGTAGAGCAGGCCGCACTTGTCGATATTTTTCCACTCCTTGCCGAGCAGAGCCGAGACGGCCTCGCTGCAGCAGCCTAAGCAATGTGTGGCATGCTTAGTTATCAGACGCCTCATCAGCCAGGTATAAAACCTGCGAAACAACTTGGTCGAATGCTTATACTGGGTTGTGTGGCTGTAGGCGATTCGTACGGGTATATTACAGTGATGAGCAACTTTCAGAACTATTCCGCTAAAGAGCCAGCCGTGAGAGTGTACTACATCGTACTGATGTTCACGAAGTAGCCGGGCGAAACGATGCTGGAAAGTTAAAAAAGGTTTAAGAGGGCTGTGTATAACTTCGCTTCCCAATAATTTAATCTCATCTTCGTAAATACCCTTTTGTGGCTTGGTCACATAAAAGTCCATTTGCAAAACGTTGCGGTCAGTTTTACGCAATAACTTCATCAGCCAGTTTTCGGCGCCGCCCACATTCATGGAGCTGATAAAATGCAATACTCGAAGAGGCCTTGCCGACCGCAACATTGAATTGTCCATAGACTAAAACGCTCTTACAATCTTGTTCGTACAAAACCATTCATTGATAATTTTCATAATGTCTGGTGTCCTTTATGTGGTATCTAAAAGCAAAAAATGAAAACTGACGAATTTGACATTTTTTAGCTTTTAGCTTTGGTCTCTTCGATTTTACTTCTTATTATTATCTTGAGTGTTTCTGTAAGGTTAGTTGTTGGCTCCCAGTTGATTGTCTCTTTGATGCGTTGCAGGCTTGGCACCCGCCGCATCATGTCATCAAAGGGCTTGCCGTAGGCCTGCTCGTAAGAAAGGAACTTCTTTTCACTCGAAGAGTTGGTCATCTCGATGATTTTCTCCGCCAGAGCTTCAATGCTTATCTCCTCGGTTGTACCAATGTTGTAAACCCGGCCGGATGCCTTAGGGCAAATCATCAATCCAATCAGGCCGTCCACCACATCCGAAACGAAGGCGAAACATCGGCTCTGTTGGCCCGTGCCGTATATAAGAACACTCTCGTTGTTCAGGGCACGCTGAACGAATCTCGGTATCACCATACCGTATCGACCGGTCTGACGGGGACCTACGGTATTAAAAATCCGAACAACAACTACTTCTAATCCATACTGATCATAATAAGCCAGGCCTAAAAATTCGTCTATTGCTTTACTGCAGGCGTAAGACCATCGAGAAAACCGCGTACTGCCGAGCACCGTATCGTCATCCTCACGGAAAGGAACCTTCTCGCTTTTGCCGTAAACCTCGCTGGTCGATGCCAAAAGGACTTTTTTGCCGAATTTATTGGCTATCTCAAGCACTACTTCGGAGCCGTGAATATTGGTCTCTATAGTGTGCACGGGCCTGTCAACTATTAATTGCACACCGACAGCGGCAGCTAAATGAAAAATGACATCACATTGCTCGATAAGGATATGCATGGTTTCGGAATTACGCACACTATCGGTAACGAGCCTGAATTTCGGATGACTTTGTATAGCTTGAATATTTTGCAGGCTGCCTGTACTGAGATCGTCAACTGCAATGACCTCATGACCTATTTGTAGAAGCTTCTCGCCTAAGTGAGAGCCGATAAAACCAGCTCCGCCTGTAATAAGTGCTTTCATTGTTTCCCCTTAAAATATACTTTTCATTAATTGATACTTCGTTCTTAACCCCTGTCTTGGCAGCCATAGTAAGCACTTAATTCACGAAGGGAGTGTTCCAGTGAAAAGTGGCTATTTTTATATTTTTGGTAAGCGTACTCGTGAGGAATTCTTCCATGAGCCAGGACTTGGTTAACTTTTTGGGCCCATTGTTCTGCCGATTGGCTTAACGGCAAATAAGTGAATGCCTCCGGAAGTGGTTCGCTGACCTCACGGGTAATAACGTCGGAACAAACCACGCGAAGACCGGTTGTGGCCGCCTCAAACAGCGTCAGAGGCAGCCCTTCATAAATTGATGGGAAAACAAGCACATCAAATAGGTGCATCATCAATTGCGGCACATCCTTACGCGTGCCGGCAAAAATAATCCTGTCGCTAATCCCAAGGCGCTCGGCTTTTACTTCTGTTTGTTTACGTAATTCACCATCACCGGCTAGGAAGAAAAAAACTCGCTTATTGCGCTTGATTACTTCAGCAGCAATATCGAGCAAGAACGTGTGATTCTTCGCAAGCCGGAAGTTGCCGACGTGTCCCACTACTATGGCATCTGGGGGAAGTCCAAAGTCTTTTTTGCTTATTGAGGGCTCCTGCCCCGGACGAAAATCATCATCGTCGAAACAGTAATAGACCGCTCTGCATTTATCAATATTTTTCCAGTCGGGACCGAACAGGGCTGAGACCGCTGTCCTGCAACAGCCCAGGCAATGGGTGGAGTGCTTCATTATCAGACGTTTCATCAGCCAGCCATATAATTTCCGATATAGCGTAAGCGAATATTCGTCGCTGGTGGTATGACTGTGGGCGATCCGTATCGGAACCTTACAGCGATGAGCGACTTTCAGAGTTATTCCACTGAATAGCCAGCTGTGACAGTGTACCACGTCATACTGGTTTTCGCGGAGTATTCGAGCTAACCGATGCGGGTGGGTCAAAAAAGGCTTGATGAGACAGGGGATAACTTTACTTCCTAAAGATTTAATCTCTTCTTCGTAGAGACCTTCTTGTGACGTGGCTACACAAAAATCCATTTGCAAAATATTACGGTCGGCTTTGCGCAGCAGCCGCATCAACCAATTTTCTATACCACCAGGGTTCATGCAGCCTACAAAATGTAGTACCCGGCGGGGCTTGCGGTTCTGTGATATTGAATGATTCATATACTAAAGCTCTTATTTACTTCTCCCAGTTCGTACTGAACTGGCTTTTCATAATCGGTTTGAACTACTTCTTCTTCGCCGCAAAAACTTTTCAGCAACCAGCTGGCAACAATAATCCTAACTAATGGGGTAACCAGCAAATTTACATGGTTGCGCACGGTTATCATAAAAAGGCCGTAAGCGATAATGAATACCAGAGTGTTGGCTGGAGACATCGTGGCGGCAAAACGGGCGTAAATGCGCCGCAAGAGAATTCCCATAATAGCCATATGAAAAAATACCCCGGGCAGACCAAAATTCAAATACCCTTCTGCTGCGATTGAAAAACCTGTCCCTGCAGCCTCGCGGCTAAAGTGTGTATATGTTAGCCACCGTGCTGGAGTAAAACCCAGATAGCGAATCAAAACGCCTGAAAGATAAGGAATAGTGTGAACTATCGTTTGTATATAAGAGCGACCGTGCCAGTAGGGTTCGTTCTCGGGTACAAGCATAGTCGTCAGGTTTACTGATCTCACTGAACTGCCCATCTCAACCAGCGGATCATACCAGTGTGTCTGTTCTGTTTGTCTTGCATGTTTTAATATCTCAATCATCTTGGGTACATCAAAGGCTGCTACGCTACGTACTATCTTTAGCGACGAAAACGCCGTCAAAGCAACAATAGCAATTATTATTAGAGATTTAAGCTTAATACGTTTAATTAGGAAATGGCGCACCAAAAGCAAAATCATACCATGGGTTACCATTTGGGTCCTGCCCCCTTCGAGAACTAATAAACAAATATATATGAAAAAGAGCGTGATACCGAGCTTGCCTCTGAAAAGACGCCTATAACGTAGAGCCACCGATGTAATGTAAATGCCAAAGCCAAGGGAGAAGATATGGAATTGAATTCGCCAGAGCCTGTAGTATTGGCTGTATCTTTCCGTATGTATATAAACCTGATAGCCTTCGGTAAGCCACGTGCGGATACCAATCCCGAAAATAAATCCCACGTGGATAACCAACGCCAACAGCATTAAAGTGATACCGGCAAGAGTCCAACCTACCGTTGGTATTTTTCTCTTTTGGGTGGATACGTCAAATTTCTTCTTTGGTGCTGCTAATTCGTATCCGAACAAAAAGCCAAGGAGACCAAGATTTACAATGAACATCACAAGATTATATTGCTCTGGGGCAATGAATACCCTGCGGCCTGATAGATCGCTGGCATGCACAATACCGAAAAGCCACAATACCAGAAAAGCAAAATGAAACGCAGCATAAAAAATTATATAAAATACATCAGGTGCAAGATAATTCCGGGGTTTTGAACGCACTCGCCAGATAATATGGGCGATACAGACAAAAAGCCCAAAAATCAGAGCAACTTTCGTGGAATATTCCCAGGAAACTCCTGCGGACCATTTGTAAAGTATCGCCGATATCATGACGCCCGCAATAACAAAGCACAGGTAAACAAATCTGTGTCTGCTTGCATACACATCTTCAAACTCCGGGACCTGCAACATTGGGGCGTCATTATAATCCGAAGTCATACTATAATCTGTGTTATCAATCACTTTTTATACCTGTACATTTCTTACGAAATGCTATGTTCTATGTAATTATAGCCGGTGCTCCTGAACCACTTGTTAATGAACTTGTTGGAATCACCAAGGCTGCTCCGACAACTCCAAATCGACAACCAGCGCCAAACGGGCCAAAAGTGTCGCTGATATAACGCTGGCAAATGGCAGACATCTTTCCTGTCTCAATCCAGATAACCAAGGTTTCTAAGACGCCGCCTCAAGATTTCCTCCTCCTCATCTGTGTATTGGCCCGCACTTGATGAAGGCGGGGGTGGCTCAACCGATGAACCACCTCTTGTGCCTGCCTCGACGATGCGTTTGGCAGGACTACCTGCAAAGGCCTCTTTTATAACCTGCCCCTCTATGTCATCCGGGATCGGCAGGCCAAGTTGGTACATAACCGTCGGAGCC
>Ga0209636_10002974_pt1 | contig 17300 bp, 15 predicted proteins | sample DeeMarSWOR152_54_FD_187464 | JGI IMG/M metagenome (GOLD analysis project Ga0209636, IMG submission 187464) | Marine sediment microbial communities from White Oak River estuary, North Carolina - WOR-1-52-54 (SPAdes) (version 2) | ecosystem: Environmental > Aquatic > Marine > Intertidal zone >...
TGATGTCTCTGGCGAGCTTCCTTATCTCAGCCTCAAACAGTTCGCCGCGTGTGTCGGGAAGCAGACATTCGGCCGGCGACAATCTCAACAGCTCATCGATCAGTCTTTTCTCCGGCAACTGCTGTACAAAAAAATGACCGGTTGAAATGTCAACCCAGCTAATTGCCGCTCGTTGTTTTGTTCCCAGACTGACCGCACAGAGGAAATTGTCCTCTCTGTCATTTAATAGCATATCATCGGTGAGAGTTCCGGGTGTTATAATTCGCACGACGTCGCGCTTAACAAGGCCCTTTGCAGTCCTTGGGTCTTCGACTTGTTCACATACGGCAACTTTGTAGCCGGCCTGTAGCATTCTTTTCAGGTATCCGTCGACGGCGTGATATGGTACGCCGGCCAAAGGAATGGGATTATCGCCTTTGCTTCGGCTCGTCAGGGTCAGGCCACAGATGCGTGAGCAGATTTTAGCATCGTCGTAAAAGGTCTCGTAGAAATCGCCCATGCGAAAAAAAAGCACAGAATCGGGGTATTTTTGCTTGAACTTGGAGAATTGCTTCATCGCAGGCGTTAGTTTTTCAGGTTTTGCGGTCATACATGAAAATTATACACTCAATCGACCGTTTAACAACTCTGTTATAATTGAAACGGCCTCACTTCTGGATTTGGCTTTTTTCAATTGTTTTACCAGGTTTTCCTGCCGGTCAGTTATACAAACAGCAGTTTGCAGAGAGAAGTTATCGATGCCACAGAGCTTTTGGATTCTCTTTACAAGATTTTCAATTCCGGTGCCTAACTTCGCACTTATCTGCACCGCACCTACGAGAATTTGTGGTAATCTAGAAACATCCAACTTAGCCGGTAGGTCAGATTTATTCAAAACTGTCAGCACTTTTTTGCCGGCGATTTTCTTAAGGAGATAGTTGTCAAGCTGGTCTATTGATTGGTTGTTATCCAAAACAAACAAGACCACGTCCGCGTGTTCTAAAACTTGAGCGGTTTTTTCCTGAGATTTTTTTGCGAGAATGTTTCTGCCAGCTGCAGTAAGCTCTTCATCCAGCCCGGCTGTATCTATTAACTCTACAGAAAGCGAAGCGATTTGGCACCGGGCGCTGACCCAGTCCCGCGTTGTGCCTTTGATATCAGTAACAATCGCTTTTTGCCTACCACAAAGGCAATTAAGGAGCGTGCTCTTTCCGCTGTTCGGTGGTCCTGACAAGACCATCGTACACCCAGCGATAATCAGTTTTGCTGTTTGGCTGTCCCTAAGTATACTGGCAGCGGAAGTTTTAATTTGTCTAAAAGGTATTGTGTTAATGTTTTGCAGCCATTTTGCTGCTGTTTTGTTTAGCCCCCAATCGATCTGATTTGCAACTATTTTGGTCCCCTCTACTGTCACAGCCTTAGCTTGGGCAAGTTTGGCCTCGAGCGAGATTGTATTGATTGAGGTTCCCATAGAGATGATTTTGGCAAGAAGCCCCTCTGTGGTTAGCAATTCAGCCCCATGAAGCTTCAACAGTTGCATTAAAGAAGCAATAATCAGTGGATTACCGTGACAGTTTATAGAAAAGTTCGTAGGCCCTTCACAGCCAATCGTAACCTCATCGATAGTTTCGACGCCATTGCTGATTGTACCGCGGTAAATCATACCAGTTTTAAACGTTGGAGAGTTATCACCCACGGGTATGAATATTTTCTTCAGAATAGTTTCGGCTGAATCACCAAAGATTTGAACGCTCGATATCGCACCCGTGCCTTTCCCGGTCATTACCGCAGCGAAAACACTCATAAGTCAAACGGCTCACTTTTTTTCTTCGATATATTTTCGGTATGCTAAAACGATGCCTTTGACAACTAAATTCGGCACATAGGAATCGATAAACTCACAGTCGTCCTTTATTATTTTGGCGGCCGAGCCAGTGAGCACCGTGTGGGGCCACTTCCCAATTTTCTCAGCATAACGCCTGATTACCTCCTGCAGCGTTGCAACAGCAGAATAATACAGGCCGCAATTTATAGCCTGATTTGTTGTCTTACCGAACGGCGCTTTCGGCCTGGTGACTTTCACTCTTGGCAATTGGGCAGTATTTTCTCTTAAGGCCTTAGCGCCAATTTCAAGACCCGGGCAGATAACGCCACCAAGAAAGATGCCTTTTTCGTCAACAAGGTCGATGGTGACAGCGGTACCAAAATCAGCCACCACCACCGCATCCTCAACAACAGCGTAAGCCGCTGCTGCTGATACTACCCTGTCGGTGCCAACTTCGCTCGGCCTATCTACAGCTAAGTCCATAGGCAGAGATATGTCTTTACCTATTAGGTATATATTCTCGCCAAGTATTTCCTTTGCAATTTTCTGGATGACTTTGGTCCATACAGCTTTAACGCTGCTGATGACAATTACACCATCACGTTTTTTCTCTCTTGAACTTTTGGCAATGGGAATTTTTTCCCAAGCAGATTTGAGACAATCAATCAATTCCGCCTCGGATTGGCCCGGGATGGACTTGATAAATTTCTCCTTGTCTTTAAGAAAAAACCCGATTGTGATATTTGTATTGCCGATGTCAACTGCGATTATGTTCATAATCTATTGTGCCTCCGCAGTTTTGGTTTCTTTAACCTTTTCCCACAATAATTCGCTCAATTCTTTTACCCCTTCTCCGGTAACTGCTGAGATTGGGTAAATTTTCTTTTTTACTTTTTTCCTCAGGTTTTTCACTATTATCGCATCCGGATCAAGGTCTATCTTGTTGGCTACGATAATTTCGGCTTTTTGAGCCAGAGCTTTGCTGTATTGTTCTAATTCGTGGCGAATGGCTTTGTAATTTTCTACCGGATCAGAGCCATCTACGGGCATTATATCCAACATATGCGCAATAATTCGAGTCCTTTCTATATGTTTTAGAAACTCAAAGCCCAGGCCTGCCCCGTTATGAGATCCCTCAATTAAGCCGGGGATATCAGCCATAACGAACCGACGGAAGTCACTTAGCTCGACGATTCCGAGTACCGGTTCCGTTGTGGTAAAAGGATAATCGGCGATTTTTGGCCTTGCAGCCGAGCAACGAGAGATGAGGGTGCTTTTACCGGCATTCGGCATACCGACCAATCCGACATCAGCGATTAGCTTCAGTTCAAGTCTTATATTTCTTTCCCGACCTTTTTTGCCGGCGGTGGTTGTTCTTGGGGCTTGATTAGTTGCCGTTGCAAAAGCCTTATTGCCTCTTCCGCCTTTTCCGCCGCGGCAGATGCAGACTTTTAGTCCGACCTCGCTGAGGTCTTTTAGAAGCAGGCCCAAGTCGGAATCGTAGATGAGTGTCCCCGGAGGAACATCGATTATCAGGTCCCGGCCATCTGCACCGTGTTTGTTCTTTCCTGAACCATCCTTGCCGTTCTGAGCATGCCAGTGATGTTTGCCGGTGAAATCCATTAACGTATCGAGATTTTCCACCGTCTGGAAATAGACATTGCCCCCTTCTCCGCCATCACCACCGTCGGGACCACCCTTGGGGATAAACTTTTCACGGCGGAAACTGAGGCAGCCATTACCACCGTCGCCTGCCTTGACCCAGATTTGTGCCTCATCGATAAACATTGGATAGTTGTTAGATACTGGGTTGTTATTATGGGGCAATTAACCCTTCATCTATACAAAAAAAGGATGGCATAATTACCATCCTTATTCCCTTCGCCGGTGATTTTACTTCCTGTCAGACGACGTGAACTTTTCGGCCCTGGAAACAAACTGTTCCATCTACCACAGCAAATAATGTAAAGTCCTTTCCCATACTGACATTACGGCCAGCAAAGAATTTGGTTCCACACTGCCTGACGATGATAGAACCAGCCTTTGCCATCTGGCCACCGAACAGCTTCACACCTCTATATTGTGGATTGCTATCTCTGCCGTTCCTTGAAGAGCCTTGTCCCTTTTTATGTGCCATTATAAATTACCTCTGATTAACTAATGTTATTATTAAAATCATTCTAACTATCTTATCGGGTGTTGTCCAGGAAATTTTTAATGTTGCGGTATAAAATCTAGGCATTCTATGGCTATTTAGCCAGGGGTCCCCAAACGCCCTTTAGTGCATTTGGGGCTCGGCTTGGACTATAGCCTTCATTTCGCCCAAGGAAAGCAGGCCCTCAGTAGCCAGCTTTATCTTGCCCTCAGGATCAATAAAAAAGCTGCAGGGAATGCTCCTCACCTGACTATAAGGCACCGACATAGCGTATGTATTCGAAGAAAAGACCACGTAGTTCATTTCTTGGTTCTCGACGAAATTTTTCACTAGTGCCGGGTTCTCATTAGATATAGCCAGCATTGCTAACTTGTCTTCGCTAATTATGTTTCGCAATGCGATTAGGTGTGGCATTTCCACTATGCAGGGGCGGCACCAGGTTGCCCAGAAGATAATCATAACATCCTTGCCACGATAATCGCTCAACTTATGCTGTTTGCCTGTAATATCAACCAACGTGAAATCCGGTGCCGTTCTACCATACCAGGATGTATAAGCTGGCCCCCAGGTTCGTGCGCTATCGATGACATCCCTCAGGCTCATCTTTTGGTGATTGGCTTTGTCTGTACCTTCCGAGAGAGGTTCAAACGAACGTTCATCATGGTGGTGGCTGTGGTTATGGTTATGGCTCATGGGAGTAGTTTCAGCGGGTTGCTGCTTTACCACCGCCCAGATTACAATCGCAGCCAGTATGATTACAGAAACGATTGCTGCCACCCAAAGGCCAGACTCTTTCTCTGACATTTTATGTCTCTCCACAAATTGCTTCTTAATGGTAACACTATACATTTTTTTACTTAGGTATAAAGGCCAAAGTTCAAAACTTTTTGGCCATCAACGGATAATACGCGAATAACATCTTTTTTTGACCTCAACCGCTTGGGGTGGTATAATTTTTGTCCATTTATAATAAGACGGTCTCAAATATTATAAGCCGAGTGTTTTCTAAGGAGTTAAGAAATGAGTTACAAGCGAATCCACTTTAGTAAGCCAATCGTTTTAATCGTTACGCTGATTTTGGTCCTCTCAAGCGCAATCGGGGCTTTTGCAGATGTTAAACTGCCAACGATAATAAGCGACAACATGGTTCTGCAGCAGGGAATGCAGGTGGGGATTTGGGGCTGGGCAGAGCCAGGCGAGAAAGTTGCCGTGAGCGGCAGTTGGCAAATTGGCAGCTGGAACACCACGACAGGTAAAAACGGTAAGTGGATGGTTAAAATCGAGCCGCCAAAGGCAGGCGGACCTTACAAAATGACTATTAGTGGTGAAAATACAATAGCACTTAAAAATATTCTGGTTGGAGAGGTTTGGATCTGCTCTGGGCAATCAAATATGGAGATGGGTGTCGGCCTGGTTACAAATGCCAAGCAGGAGATTGCCGGAGCCGACTACCCCAGTATAAGATTGTTCCATGTGCCGCTTAGGGCGTCCGGCAAGCCTGAGCCGGATGTCGATGCCGAGTGGCGTGTATGCAGCCCAAAGAATATTTCGACAGATAATGTATGGGAGGGTTGGCCGAGGGGATTTTCGGCAGTCGCATACTTTTTCGGCCGAGAGCTTCACAACAAACTCAATGTCCCGGTTGGACTAATCGCTACTTCCTGGGGTGGTTCACCTATCGAGCCATGGACGCCACCAATCGGATTTAAGTCCGTTCCTGAGCTGGAGGATATTCTTGGGCAAGTCGAGCAGGCTAACCTTGCATACACCAAAATCGTCCAAGAAGCAATGGCCGAATTTGAAAAGTGGTGGCCAACTGCAAAAGAAGCTCTTGATGCAGGCAAGTCGGTTCCACTACCACCTGCCTGGCCTACGCATTCACTTAAGAGTAGTAAGAAGCCGACCGGTCTATACAATGGAATGATACATCCGCTGATACCATTTGCCATCCGTGGTGCAATTTGGTATCAGGGTGAAGCCAACCTCAGTGATGGCATGCTATACTATACGAAGATGGAAGCTATGATTGGCAGTTGGAGAAAACTCTGGGGCCAGGGCGATTTCCCATTCTATTTCGTGCAGATCGCGCCGTATCGCTACCGCTGGGGAGTACCCGACCCATATCGCGTACCTAAACTATGGGAGGCCCAGACTGCAGCTTTGGCGATTCCAAACACGGGAATGGCTGTTACCGTTGATATCAGCGATTTAGATGATATTCATCCCAAGAATAAGCAGGAAGTTGGCAGGCGCCTTTCCCTGTGGGCTTTAGCTAAGACATATGGCCGTAACGACATAGTGTACTCTGGCCCGCTCTATAAATCGATGGCTGTGGAAGGCAAAAAGATTCGTATCAGCTTTGACCACCTCGGCAGCGGCCTAAGGACTAGTGATGGTCAGTCACCAACTTGGTTTGAGATTGCCGGGACAGACAAGAAGTTCGTCAGGGCTCAGGCAAAGATTGATGGTAACACTGTTTTGGTATGGAACGAGATGATTACTGAACCAGTTGCAGTAAGATTTGGCTGGCACGAGGAGGCCGAACCAAACCTCATTAACAAAGAAGGACTGCCAGCTTCGCCGTTCCAGACTGAGGGCTGGTTAGTTGTTGCGAACAACAAAAAGTAAACTCCTACTTCGGGCCTTCACAGATAGCCTTTTCCGCCGTTTTTGAGAGGCAAGGGAAAAGGTGTGTACCATTTTTGGACATAAGAGGACAAGTGGAAATCGTTTGACAAAACAGATTTTAAGATTAGGATAAATTTTTTTGGTTCAGCAGTGGTACGCATCTGATCTAAAGTTTATATTTTCCCTTGCTGGGCATTATTCTCAGGTTTTTTAAAAAAAACAATGACTGAGTTATTAAGCGGCATTTTGGCTCAGAGCATTGAGCATCTTAACATCATTTTGCTGATGGGTCTGGCGATATTTTTTGGAACAGCAGGCGCTCGCGTATTTCAAAAATTTCATATCCCACAAGTAGTCGGTTATGTGGTCATAGGCTTGATTATAGGGGAATCCGGCCTTAATCTCATCGGTCGTGACACTGTCGAAACTCTTTCGTCATTCAATATGTTCGCTCTCGGCATCATCGGTTTTATGATAGGCGGTGAATTGAGACGTGACGTTTTCAAGAAATACGGCAGGCAATTCTTCGTTATCCTCTGCTCCGAAGGTATAGCAGCATTCATTATCGTTTCTTTTCTTTCAGGCTTTGTGGCTTGGCATTTCACTGGCAACCTTCACACTTCAATTGCCATGGCCCTAATTCTCGGGGCAATCGCTTCCGCGACTGCACCTGCTGCAACCACAAATGTCCTGTGGGAGTATAAAACCCGCGGGCCATTAACATCGACAGTTCTTGCAATTGTTGCTCTTGATGATGGTCTTTCCCTCTTGCTTTACGGTCTTGCATCGAGCATTGCTGCCGCGCTTATTGGCAAGACAAACAGCTCAATATGGATAACTATTCTAACGGCCGTTTTCGAAATCTTCGGCTCGATAATTTTAGGTGTGCTCGCCGGATTCCTGCTCAGCTTTATTCTCAAGCGTATCAAAGAGCCGGACAAAGCCCTTGCTTTCACAGTTTCCTCCGTGTTACTCGTCATCGGCCTGTCCATAACGCTAAAACTTGGCTCAATCCTGGCCGCAATGACTCTCGGAGCCACAATTACCAACCTCGCCCCTCGCAAAAGACAAAGCACCTTTGAGCTTATGGAAAAATTCGCCCCGCCAATTTACGTGCTGTTTTTCGTTTTAGCCGGTGCCCATCTCATACTTGGCGAAGTAACAGCGTGGATGATTATCATGGTTCTGGTTTATCTTATCGGTAGAACAGCCGGTAAAGCATTCGGGGCCTGGTTTGGTGCCAAACAGTCGCAAGCACCCGATGTAGTCCGCAGATACCTCGGACTTTGTCTGCTAAGTCAGGCAGGTGTTGCAATCGGCCTGGCAATCATATCCAGTCGACTGTTTACAGGACAGATTGGGCATGCGATTATCGTTATTGTGATGACAACAACCTTTGTCGTAGAAGTATTTGGCCCGATTTTTGTCAAACTCGGTGTCAAAAAGGCCGGTGAAATAGGGCTTAACATCACCGAAGAGGACCTCATCGAGACTTATACTGTTGCCGATGTGATGGACGCAAAGGTACCGGTTATTTTTGCTGGGTTACCCTTAAGCGAAGTTATCAAAGTGGTCAGCAGCACCAACAACCTTTACTATTCTGTCGTTGACAATGACAAAAAACTTATGGGGGCCATCACCCTGGATGGGATCAGAAACACTTTTATGACTCAGGAATTGAATGATTGGCTGGTCGCTCTTGACATTATGGAGCCTGTTATTGCCAAGGTCGCACCGGAGATGGCGTTGTCAGAGGCATTCGAGAAGGCAAGGCGGCTTGATATAGAGCACCTGCCGGTTGTGGCTTCAAGCGAAGACGATAAGTTTATCGGCATCTTGAATTGCCGTGCAGTTCGCCGATCGCTTAGTGCCAAGGTGTTGGCACAACAGCAAAAAGCCGATAATATACATAGTACCCAAGATGCATAATTTGCATAAGTTTCTAAAATGCGATTATTATGGTTCATTCTTTTGTTAGTGCGAGTAGTGGGACTTTTGGCCATTTGAATTTGGTCTTGTTATTCGGGCTGGTTATTCTGGGCGGCACGTTTGGTGCACGTCTCTTTCAAAAACTGCATATCCCACAAGTTGTCGGCTGCATCATTGTCGGGGTACTTCTGGGTGATGTCCTTAATTTGATAACCCCCCAAACTATTGAGGCTCTCAAACCCTTTACAATGTTCGCTCTTGGTGTCATAGGGTTTATGATTGGTGCCGAGCTTCGTGGTGACGTCTTTAAGAAGTACGGGAAGCAATTTTTCATCATTCTCTTTTCGCAAGGTATAGGGGCTTTTTTGCTAGTGTCGTTTGGTGCCTCAATCGTGGCCTGGTTCGTAACAGGTAATCTGTACACTTCAATTGCAATGGGACTTGTGCTTGGCGCTATCGCCTCCGCTACAGCACCGGCGGCGACAGCAAATGTTTTATGGGAGTTTAAGACCCGGGGACCTTTAACTGCGGCAATACTGGCCATAGTGGCATTAGACGACGCTCTGGCACTGCTGCTCTATCGTGGTGCAGCTACAGGAGCAGATGCACTTATGGGTACAGGTGGTAATTCTGTTTTAAGGACTACACTTTTACTGTTGGGTGAAATCACTGGTGCAATAGTGTTGGGATTTTTAGCAGGAGTGTTGCTCTATTATCTTTTAAAATTTGTTAGAGCTGACGATAAAATTCTGGAGTTTTCGTTGGCATTGCTCTTGCTCGTTGTTGGCATCTCAATGATACCTGATATCGACCCCATTTTGCCAGCTATGACACTGGGTATAACCATTGCTAACTTAATGCCTCGCGAAAGCAAAGGCACTTTTAAGCTTGTTGAGAAATTTTCACCGCCTATCTTCGTCTCGTTCTTTGTGTTGGCTGGAGCACATATGGAGTTTGATAGGATGGCTCTATGGATAGTAGGCATGATAACAGTATATATTCTCTGCAGGACGGTCGGCAAAGTAGTGGGTTCCTGGTTTGGTGCCAGACACTCTGGCGCACCGGCTGTGGTCCGTAAATACCTGGGAATTTGTCTGCTGCCTCAGGCTGGTGTTGCCATCGGCCTTGCTATTCTGTCCGGCCAACAGTTTGATTCAGAGCTTGGGCATACTATTATTATGGTTGTTATGACAGCAACATTTTTGATGGAGATAATCGGGCCAATGCTGGTTAAACTGGGTGTTAAAAAGGCAGGTGAAGTAGGAATGAATATTACTGAAGAAGACCTGATAAAGACGTACACAGTTAAGGATGTTATGGACACCAAGCCAACAAGCATTCCTCAGGATTTGCCATTACACCAGATTCTGGAGGTGTTCAGCACAAGCGACAGTTTGTATTATCCAGTTATTGATGGTCAATCTCGGATTATAGGGATAATCACTATCGCTGATATCAAAGAGATGTTTGCCAATCAGGATGTCGCCGGTTGGCTGCTGGCCTGCGATGTTGCCGAGCCCGTACTGGACAAGACAACACCGAAAAAATCGCTTGAAGAGGCGATGGACCAGATGAGACGCTATGATTTAGAAAATATGCCTGTGGTAGCCAGTAATGAGAATGACGAGCTTGTAGGTGTTTTGGATTACCGTGCAGTAAACCGTAAAATAAGTGCAGAAGTTTTGCACAGGCGTAAAATGGCAGACGAAATGGCTCTGGCAAAGGCTTAGTGGACAGAAATTGGCAATCGACAATCACAATTTATGGTGAAACCTTGAAGCGGTTTTCTCTTCCTAAAAGTAAGAGACTTGTCAGTAACGGTCACTTCAAGACCGTTTTGGCTCGTAATCCGCGAGTTAGCGATGGCTTGCTTATGCTCTATATGGCCAAAAACAATTGTGGCTATCCGCGACTAGGCGTCTCTGTTGGCAAAGCTTGTGGTAATGCTGTTGCGCGTAATCAATTAAAACGGCTATTGAGAGAAGCATTTCGACGAAGCCAATACCAGATTCCGCCCGACTTCGATTATTTACTCATGATTTCGCCTCAGTGGTCAAAAAAATTTGATAAATCAGCCTATAAAAAAGGGCAACCGACGTGTGAGCAGATAAAGACCTCGTTCTTGGCCTTGATAACTGCTATGTTTAAAAGGAATTCCCAAACGCAATAAAAAGCGTTCGGGTAGTTTGTCATTTTGTGACTTGTTGCGAGATGGGGCCCGGGACCCCCGAAAATCGCATAAATTAAGGTTTTTCGCCAGAACCTATGTGCCAAAATCATATACGAGGTAAGCTTTGAGTCAGAAAAGTAAATTAACACCAATTGGTACCGCCGCAAAAAAAGCTGGCATTTCCCGACAATCTTTGCAATATTACCTAATGGTTGGCTTGCTCGAACCTACAGAAGTTACGCCGACCCATAGACGGCTGTTTGACGAAAAGAGCATTGAACGAATTAAACTGATAAAAAAACTTAATGACAGCGGCTATCCGTTGCGTGCCATAAAAGAATTGTTCTTGGAAGGTCGGACTGATTTGAAAGGAAGCAAAAAGTGAGCGATTACGAAACTGCTCAAAGAACACGCAATATTATCGTAGGCATTTTTGTCATAGTAGCTATGTTCGCGCTCGTATGGCTGATATACCAGTTCGGTGATTTGCCGGTTAAGGTCAGCGAATTCAATTCCTTTGAGGTGTTCGTTCAGTTCCCAACAGCACAGGGAGTGCAGAAGAATACTCCTGTAAGATTTTGTGGTTATCAAATCGGAAGAGTAACAGAGGTTATGGCCCCGGAGAGGCTGCGAGATTTGAATACTGGTTTGGTATATCATCAAACAAAAGTTGTTCTTCGCATTGATAAAAAATATGTCAATATCCCCTCTAATGTTGAGGTCAAATTGATGACCCGCGGTCTAGGTAGTAGTTATATCGAGTTCGCAGTTGACCCTACATTGCCTTTGACGAAGCGTGACCCAAATCGGCCGGAAACAAAGTTCTTGGTCGACAAAATGCTGCTACAGGGCTCAACCGGTATGACCAGTGAGTTTTTTCCCGAAGAGAGCCAAAAAAAATTAGACGAATTAGCCGACAGCCTCGGTTCTCTTATTAACAGCGCCAACGATATTCTTGGAGACGAGAAAAACAGAGAAAACATCAAAATAACTTTAGCCAATCTGTCCAATGCATCAAAGCAAACTACACAGACACTGAAAGACCTTCAAGAATTCTTTGCTGCCGGAACTAATATGAGCGAAGAATTAAGTAAAACTTTAGCCCGGTTGCGGTTAATTCTGGATAAAGTAAACAATGGCCAAGGTACCGCTGCCCAACTCGTCAACGATGGGCGATTGTATGAAAATCTGCTTGAAAATACTCAACAAATGCAATCGCTGTTGGAAGAGCTAAAAGAACTCATAGCTCAGTATCGTAAAAAAGGAAAGATCACCGTATTTTAAACGTTTTGCTTAATATATCAGCACAGTGTTCTGTACTACCGCCATAACATTTCGAGAAACTTAATCCAACTCCATTAAAAAATAATTTTTAGCGTTATTGAAGCAGATATTTTCAACCATTTTTCCGAGCAGCTTCATATCGTCCGGTATTAGTCCCCCTTCAACATCGTTGCCTAAAACATTACAGAGTATCCGGCGAAAATATTCATGCCGGGGGAAGGAAAGGAAGCTCCTTGAGTCGGTTGACATACCAATGAAATGACTCAACAAACTCATATTTGAAAGGGCGTTCAGCTGCTTCTCCATCCCATCTTTCTGGTCAAGGAACCACCATGCAGGGCCGTACTGCATCTTGCTTGGAACAAAATCACCTTGGAAGCTACCAAGCATAGCTGCTATCAGTTCATTATCCCTCGGATTAAGATTATACAGAATAGTTTTAGGCAGTTTATTGTTTAGATCCAAACGGTCGAGAAAATTAGTCAATGGTCCGGCTATTTCGAAATCACCAATTGAATCAAAACCAGTATCCGGGCCAAGAGCTCTTAGCATACGTGTGTTGTTATTTCTAAGAGCACCAAGGTGAAGCTGCATTACCCAGCCGGCTTCATGGTCCATTAAGGCCAATTCAATCATCATCGCCGCTTTGAATTTGAGACATTCTGACACATTCAACTCTTTGCCTGTTCTTATCTTATCAAATATTTTTTTAATTTCGCCTTCAGTATAATCTTCGGCGTAAGCGGTTTCGAGGCCATAATCCGAGAGACGACAACCGTATTCGTGAAAATAGTCGTGGCGTTTTCGGATTGCGTCGACGTAAGAGGCAAAGCTGGTTATTTCGGTGTCACAAACTGCTTCAAGTCTATCGATCCAAGCGTTCAGGGCTGAGGGGTCTTCAACACCTAAACCTTTATCAGGCCGAAACGCAGCATGAATTTTGATTTCAAAACCGTCGTCCCGAATCTTCCTATGATGTTCTAATGAATCAAGCGGTCCCTCAGTGGTGCAAAGAAGTTTTACATTCATCTTGCGTATTATATTCCGGACGCTGAATTCTGGCGTTCTTAACATCTCGCTGCAGACCTCATATATGTGTTTCGCAGTATTTAAATTCAGCAGTTTGTCTTTTATACCAAAAGTGTTCTTAAGTTCCAGATGAGTCCAATGGTAAAGAGGATTGCGTATAGTATATGGCACTGTCTCGGCCCATTTCTCGAACTTTTCATAATCACTTGAATTGCCCGTTATATACTTTTCGGCCACCCCGTTTGTCCTCATAGCGCGCCATTTGTAATGGTCACCGTAAAGCCATATTTGGCTAAGGTTGTCGAACTTGTGGTCCGTTGCTATTTTGTCAGCCGGAAGATGGCAATGATAGTCATAAATCGGCATTTTTTCGGCATGCTCGTGATACAGAATCCTTGCCGTCTCTGTCTGCAACAGAAAGTCTTGCGTCAGGAATTGAGCTGCCACTTTCCAAGTCCTCAAGTTAAATGTAAAAGATATTGGCTGAAATGATACCCGAAGCCATCATCCAAGTCAACCGCGGAGGTGTATAAGCACAAAAGTCATAAGAGACAAGCACACAAAGGTATAAGTACGCCTGTGGCTTTTTGCTCTGGTGCACTTATGATGCTAAGCTTTATATGTTGATACTTCGGTGGTTCCGCCGCAGCCGGTCCAGTTTGTGTGGAAAAATTCGCCCTGCGGTTTATCAACCCGCTCGTATGTATGTGCGCCGAAGTAGTCTCGCTGGGCCTGAATCATATTGGCAGCCAGTCGTGGGTTGCGATAGCTATCATAATAATTCAAAGCCGAACTAAAAGCAGGTATGGGAATACCAAGTTCAACAGCTGTTGAGACGACCTTTCGCCACGCAGGCTGAGCGTTTTCTACAATTTCCTTGAAATACGGGTCAAGTAAAAGATTGGGCAAGTTGGTTTTGCGGTCGAAAGCATCCTTGATTCGATACAAAAAGTGTGCTCTTATAATACAGCCACCCCGCCAAATCATAGCAATCTGCCCAAAGTTCAAGTCCCAGTTATATTCTTCTGCAGCGGCAGCCATAAGAGCAAATCCCTGCGCATAAGAGCAAATCTTCGATGCATAAAGGGCACCGTGAATGGCCTTGATGAAATCTTCTTTGTAGCCGGAATATTTTGCCTCCGGGCCGGTAAGCTCTTTGGAAGCCGCAACTCGCTGGTCTTTAATTGCCGAGATGCATCTTGCAAAAACTGCCTCCGCTATTGTCGGTGCCGCAATGCCTAATGCCAGTGCAGTCTGAGACGTCCAAGCACCAGTGCCTTTTTGGCCGGCCTTGTCGAGAATAACCTCCACCATAGGCTGACCTGTCTCGGCGTCCTTTTTTGAAAGGATATCAGCAGTGATTTCAATAAGGTATGAATCGAGGTCGCCTTTGTTCCAATCAGCGAAGACAACGTGGCTTTGCTCCGTGTTCATTGACAGAGCATTTTTCATCAGATAGTACGCTTCGCAAATAAGCTGCATATCGCCATATTCAATGCCATTGTGAACCATTTTTACAAAATGGCCGGCGCCGTCATCCCCGATATAGGTACAACACGGCTGGCCATCCACCTGAGCCGCTATTTGAGTAAAAATTGGCTCCACTGCCTTATAAGCGGCTTTACTTCCACCGGGCATAATTGAGGGACCTCTGAGGGCACCTTCTTCTCCACCTGAGACGCCGGTGCCTATGTAGAGCTTGCCTTGTTGTTCAACCTTTTTACATCTTCTAATCGTGTCGGGGAAATGACTGTTTCCTCCGTCGATGATGATGTCGCCCTCATCAAGATGAGGCAGGAGCTGGTCGATAAACGCATCGACCGGTGGGCCGGCTTTCACCATAAGCATAATCTTTCGAGGTGTCTTGACGGATGCGACAAGCTCTTCAATAGATTTACAGCCGATAATTTTTTTGCCTTTAGCCTTGCCCTTGATAAAGTTGTCAACCTTAGAGACGGTACGGTTGAAGCAGGCGACTGTGAAGCCCTTGCTTTCCATATTTAAGATTAGGTTTTCGCCCATTACTGCCAGGCCTATCAGACCGATATCTGCCTGTGCCATTTTGACTGCTCCTTTTTAATTGATAATTCATGGTTAATTTGGAATCGCTGGTAGATCTCCGCTGGATAATCTATACAGCACTTCGCCGGCATCATAAACGACAAGTATGCCTTGGTCTTCTTTTTTTTCATAATCAGAAATCTTCATTCCATCCGGATTCATATAGCCAAGGTTGACTTTTTCGCAGCGTTGTCTACTTATCTTTGTGGCCAAAATTACGTTAATTCGCGGCTTTTCAATGCCGTTAGTATACGTTCCAATTCCCTTAACGTGCGTGGAGTGTGCCATAACACCATGCGGGATACCATCAAACTCACCCATCCTCTTGAGAAAATAGTCTCGGGTGTGGTAGCCAATTCTATCAATAACTTTGCCGTGGGTATATGAAATCTCAGAGATATGGGGAGCATAAATAATCAACGTACCACCATCGGCTACAATCGGCTCCAGCTTATACATTACCTTTCCAGCCGTCCAGATATCATCGTACATCGCTGGTGCTATGCCGAGAACGGTTTTATAAGGCTTATCTTTGTAAGTAATATGAACCTGTCGGGACAAATCGGCTGCTCTTTCCCAGGCCTCCAAACACTCGCCGACGAATATTCCTTTGAGTTTGTTTTCTATAGCCACTATGGCGAATAGCTTTCGGGGCATTTTCATAAACGAAGCAGCTTTCTCAACCACCTGACGTGTTGGTGTCCACTTGTTACCATTTATTTTAGGATTCGTGATAACAGCACCAAGCCAGTGGAAAAAGTTTATAATCTCCGGCCCGGCTATACCGGGGAAAATATATTTATGCCCGCCGGAAAAACCAACAACTTCGTGTGGAAAAACGGGGCCCAATATGAAAAGCTCATCGTAATCAAAAATTAGTTTGTTGATAGCCACATTAACTTCTTCTCGAAACAAGCCGTCGCTTATTTGCTGTATTTCTCCACCAGAAATCGTGCCGATAGAGGTGAACGTTTCAGGCTTGTGCCATTCGTGGTTGAAAAATTTTACCGATGCGTACTTATTTTTCCTTTCATCGGGGGCGATGGTGAGCCTCCTGCAAATCTGCTCTTCGCTCATAGGTTGATGAGTTCCGAGCGCAACCAAACAATCGATGGCCTTTGGCTTCTGGTTTAAACAACCATAAATGATTTTGAATACGCTACCTACGGGCCCGGAACGGGTATTATCGGGAATTATCAGCAAAATTCGCTTGTCGGTATAGTCGCTCTTTGCAAAAAACTCGGCAATTGCTTCGCCGGTTTGACTGCTATCAAGAAAACCTTTTGCGCTCTGTCGTTGGGTCACCATCTTTAAATATTTTTAGTTTAACCAGAGAGGTGTTTCAGGTAGATGTTGCAAGAAATCTTCAATTAGTTTCTCTTCATAGCTGCCTGCATATCGGCCGTCGATGAATTTATCAAATGCCTCATCATGAAGTCTCTTCCATGATTCGACCTCATCACCCGGATTAACCGGATAGAAAAGGGCATCGTTTGACTTGGCAGCTTTCATATCGCCGGGTGCATCACCGACCATTAGAACATGATTCTTTTCGTATTTACCCTTTGTGGCGAAATTCAGGTGTTCGGCCTTTTTGCCCATTTCCTGCCCGGCTATAATCTCCGCATATTTGGCAATGCTGTGTTCTTCCCATTCTCTTTGAAGCGCTTCGCACGGCGTCGCTGAGACAACGATAACATCAGCCAGCGACGTGATTTTCTCCAGACATTCACGTACAAATGGAAACGGCGGCATGCCTTTAACAATATCTTTTATGGCCAAATTGACCCTCTCGCTCCACCGAAGTGCAAGCTCCAGTTCAGACCTGACATCTACATTTGAAGTCTTGGCAATGGCCTGTTTAAGCCCTTCGTTGCTGAGCAGGCTTTTCGGGTCGTCAACCCAGGCAAAATAGTGTGGAAACTGCGGGACCTGAAAATTTCTCGCCTTGACCATTGGATGAGAAGGCAACAGCTCTGTTAGGATGCGCCTGGCTGTTTTATGGCGGTTAGCCCCGCGTGTTCTGGAGAACAGGTCTGCAAATTCCTTGCATTCTCGTGCTGCCTGAGCCACCGGCTGCAGGCCAAAATAGGCAATCATCCAAGGACAAAAACATTCCCGTTGTTTAATACCCATCGTATCAAAGGCACAGCCATCTGAATCGATGCCTACAAAGAATTTCTTTTGAGGCTTAAAATCTTTCAATGGTTTTGCCGGGTCAGTCATCTCGCTCTCCTAAA
>Ga0209636_10002975_pt1 | contig 17297 bp, 13 predicted proteins | sample DeeMarSWOR152_54_FD_187464 | JGI IMG/M metagenome (GOLD analysis project Ga0209636, IMG submission 187464) | Marine sediment microbial communities from White Oak River estuary, North Carolina - WOR-1-52-54 (SPAdes) (version 2) | ecosystem: Environmental > Aquatic > Marine > Intertidal zone >...
TATTGTGAGTGCCGATACCTGCCGGAGAATATTTATGGCATTTGTTGCAGACCTGAAGTTCGGTATTGCAATGAAACAGATAATGACAATCCCGATAAGCACAAATGCAATTGCATTGCTGCTGATGATTCGGCTTACAACGGCCAAGGTATAATTTTCACGGGAATTTCCGCCGGAATTTTCACCGGAATTTCCGCCGGAATCTCCAGAGGATATATTTTGGTGTATCTTTCTTTTCACGATCAAAATCCCCCAACAGCATACTTCATTATCTCGTTTTCACTCGTTTTATCTGTTACGAGTTCTGTGACAATTTCCCCCTTTGCCATTACTAATATTCTATGAGTCAATCCGATTAGTTCTTCAAGTTCCATTGAAATGACAATGATGGTTTTATTATTTTGAGAGAGATCATTTATCAACTGATACACCTGTCTTTTCGCTCCCACATCAATGCCTTTTGTTGGCTCATCAAAGATAAGAATGTCTGAGTTTGCAATTAGCCACTTGGCAAGAACAACCTTCTGCTGGTTCCCACCGCTCAGGTAATCTACATTCTCTTCGATCGAGCGGCACTTTATACTTAGGTCAGACACCACCCGCCTCACTTTGTCCTTTTCCCTCTTTTTATTCACAAAGAGAAGGGATTTCAGGCTTCGCAGTATTGTGATCGATACATTTTCCCTAATCTTCTTGCCCAATATCAAACCGAGGTTCCTCCGGTCATCGGGGATTAATCCTATGTTTTCCTTAATCGCATCAGCGGGTGACTTTATTTTCATCTCAGTACCATGGCTAGTGACTTCTCCTTCATCGAAAAGCATTTCTCCAAAAATTGAGGTCACCAGCTCAGTTTTACCAGCTCCTATTAAACCGGTTATCCCTAATACTTCTCCTTCTCTTACTTCAAAATTTATGTTACTGAATGAGCCTTTCTTCGTTAAATTCTTTACTTCTAGAATTTTTGAACCCAATTTTTTATTTTTTGCAGGATAGGAGGCCTCAAGGGATGTGCCCAGTATCATTCTTATAATAGTGTCTAAGTCTATCTTTTCGACAAAATTGGTACCTATTAGTTTTCCATCCCTTAAAACGGTAACTCTTTCGCATATAGGGAATATTTCTGCGAGTCGATGGGAGATATAGATGATCCCTATCCCTTTATTTTTGAGTATTCTTATTACCCTGAATAGATTCTCAATCTCTTTTTCTCCCAACATGGCTGTGGGTTCATCTAGTATGAGGATCCTGCTATCCAAAGCGAGCGCACGGGAGATCTGTAAGATCTGCATTTCAGCAACGCTTAATTTTCTGACTGGAGTACTTAAGTTTATTTCCCATTCTAAAAAACGTATGATTTCTCGTGCTCTGGCCTTAAGAGATCTCCAATCTACACTGCCTACCTTGTTCCGAACGAGCCTTCCCAGAAATATATTTTCGAGTCCATTTAAATGAGGGACCAGCTGGAACTCTTGTGGGACAACAGCAATTCCGAGTTCCTGCGCATGGTGAGTATCACGAATGCTCACCTGTTCGCCAGAAATAAAAATATCACCAGAATCCTTCTTATATTCTCCTGTTACTATTTTAATCATAGTTGATTTACCAGCACCATTTTCGCCAACTACTGCGTGAGCTTCCCCGGCATTGAGGTCGAAGCTCACACTGTCGAGAGCTTGGACCCCCGGAAAAGTTTTGCTGATGTTTACTAGTTCAAGTAATCTATATGTATTGTTATATGACATTACTTTTCTCTACCTAATTTATAGTGACAACTAATTTACATAATAACCAAAACAATTATTATGTAAATTAGTTATTTTGTTATTTCTTCTCTTCATATAAATTTATTCAGAAGTAAAACGCAAAAGAATAGCTAAATCCACATCCAACCTATCGTCTCTGTCCCAAGATAGATCATTTGTGGATATGCCTTTTGAGGATTCAACAAGTTGTTAATAGTGCGCTTGAGCTCATGATATGGAAAACCACACACTTTTACCCCACTTTTATCGTGTGGATTAATATCGAAATACATGGCTTTAATGATTTCAAAGTCCTTTTCGTTGAGTTCGGAGAGTTCTTGCAATATCTTGATTTTCTCATCGGCATCGTGAGCTGCTTCATATTTAATAGAAGTAAAACACATATCCAGAATCACATCACTTCTCAAGGCCATGTTCTTCAACTTTTCAAAATGCAGGACATAGTGAGCTAAAGAGTGATCCTTCTTTACCGAGTCAATGATTGAGTGGATCGTGTTCAGTATCTTCTTATTTTCTTTTTTTATGCGCTGTAGCAATTCGGTGTCCTGTGTGCTGATTTTATACCTCATGAATGGGAAAAAGAGTGTGCAGATCGCCAGCTGGGTTTCATGTATTAATTTCATATTTCTGTACACATATAAAATGTCAGTGGCCAGATTTTCACCGAACACAGACTCAAGTGCATATTGATAGAACTCCTCCTCCCTGAAATCTGCATTCCACCCGTATTGGGCAGCAGCAAATAGGTGCATAAAGTAGGCATAGTATTCAAAGATGTATCCATTAATCCCTCTGCATTTATTTCGAACCGCCCCAATGTACTGGTCTATATCCTTTTCAATGGACCAATAGAGATGTTCCTTTTCCGGGCACAGTATATTACTCTTGAACATGTAGAATAACCTGCCCATTGATGCACTGTATGCATTGCCTTCCTGGTCTCTTGCACAGATCCTGTGAGGTCCGAAAATTTTTACCCATTTTTCGAATTCTGACTCGGGATTATACGGCCCTGGCGCCCAGTAGAGGTACACATCCTGTGGAATACTATCCCTGGCTTTCTCCAGATAGACGACTTCTTTTTCAAATGGCTCCTCACGCCATGCCCTCAAACCAACTTCGCAGTGTGAGTTTGTTTCTTTGATTACCCCATGAAGTATCTTTAATAAATCATAGTTTGCTAGGTGTTTTGCATCAGAGGGCTTTGATACTCGTGAAAGGTACTTTTGCTTGCACCTTTCACAACTGCAGTACCAGTAATTTTCCTCACTTTCCTCAAAGATAATGCCATCCAAACCGATCTCTACGATTTTTCTGATAGATTTTTTTAGATAATCAATATTTCTCTCGTCGCTCAAGCAGAGAAAATCGAAGTTATTATAATATCTATCTTCAGGTGTGACAGCGCGACGATCTTTATATATATTGGAATACCCGCCATTGTACGAGTTCAGCCCTATATATGCAAATATCTTTATGAAACGTTCATGCGCATAATTAATGAGATCTGGGAGAAACACATTGACAATATTGGGATGGGTATACAGTATTTCAATCCAGGTCTTGTTCTCTTTATTCCAGACATTCATCGGATAATTGCTCAACGTGGTTTCTGGAAACTCTTCAAACCTGAAGGGCCAATATCCATACATGCACATATTAACTTGATTTATTTTCAGATCCGAGCATATATCAATGAACTCTTTCCATCCCTCGTAATCCCAGAGCTGAGAGTCAAACCCTACTCGAGAGTATCCAGCGTACCAGGCAAAGGTGGTTGAGATTGATCTTACTTCTATGTTGGGGTAGTCGTATATTTCAACATGGGGGAAACTGAAAGTATCATCCTTTTTGGATATCAATTGCTTGAGGATTGACAGGGCATTCAAAAAACCTTTATTATCAACACAGCTAATTTCCACTGTGTCCTTAATCGATATTTTATAGCCTTCTTTTTTTTGATATTTATGGATGTCTTTATCGAGAAATTTTTGATCTTTTTTCAACGAAACTTTCACGTAGAGGGACCCTGCTTGTTTCTCGTTGTACACAATGTGCAGGCCTTTCGCATTTAAAAATTTTTGACCTATTATCTCTTTACCAAGACCTGACACTATATCGAAATGTTCAAAATACAACGTTTTAAAGTCGGTTTGTCCCTTATCGATCTCATTGAGACGAAATGGTTTTGGCAATAATTTGTACATCTAACGGCTCCTTCTATCACTATTTGTCTTTTAAAGTAGTATAACAAAAGGGTGAGAGTATCTCAGCCGAGATAAGCTCTCACCCATATTTTGCACATGGGCTGCTATTTCTTTTTTAAACCCAACCATGCCCAGTTTTTCCAGTCATACTGTGAGATGTTTGCAGGTGTAATCGCTTCTGGCTCTGGCAGCTCGTAAGTTTCAGGTATCTTTTTGCCTTCTAATGCTTCTATCATCGCTTTCATGGATGTCTCTCCAAGGACCACTGGATCCTGTAATACCTCACCCAGCCATTGCTCATTGCCCTTGTCGATATAAGTCAGAACGTCTGCATAACCGGCCATTCCTATGAATTTTATATCCCTTCGTCCAGCAGCAACTGCTGCATTATATGCCCCCAATACAAAGTCGCTGTTATGTCCTGAAACAAGGTCGATTTTTGGATAAACCTGCATAAGATTTTCGAATACAGACTGTGCAGATTCACGTGTGGCCTGTGGGTTGCCTTCTTCCACAATCTGGACATTTGGTAATGCTTTAAGCACTACTTCCTTAAATCCTTCGATTCTATCGATTGATACCTGTCCGGAGGGTGGGGATGTGAGCCACACTGCTATTGGCTTATGATCCTTTATGGTTTTCAGATATTCGACTGCTATCTTCCCAGCCACTCTTCCCATCTGTCGAAAATCATGCCCCACAAAAGTTTCCCAGACCACATCGTCTGGTGAATCGGGGTCCTGCTTGTAATCCGCTGTGACAATCTTTATCCCTTTTGCATGAAGATCTTTCATAGTTGGAATGACCGCCTTTGCGTCCGTTGCATATATTATTAACCCGTCGATTCCCATTTCTGCAAAGCTTTCGAGCTGGTCAACCTGGACGTTTATATCGAACCGTGCATCCTGCCATACCAATTCGATATCGCCTCTCTCATTTACAATATTTTCCATACCCTCAACAGTTCCAAGGAACCAGGGAAACTGCAGTGTCATCACTGATGATGCAATAAACCATTTCTTTCCTTCTGGTTTACCTGCTTCCGTTGGCTTTTCAGCGCCACTAAAAGCAAAGGAGAACACTAATAGAAATGTTGTTAAAAGAACTACGGAAAATACAGCGAGCCTTTTCCTTTTCATAAAAACCTCCTCATTAATGAATATTTTAAATTTAAAAACCACACATGTGGTTCTAGAGCTCTATTATTTCACTGTGCGCGTCAGAAAATGGCTCACAGCCTTCTTTTGTTACCCTGAAGCCATCTTCCCACCTGAAACCGTAATCCTCACAGGTAAAGAACGTATCTGCCATGAAAGTCATGTTTTCTTTCAAAGGGTAGTCCGATGTGGTTTCCATCCACGGTTTTTCCACCTCAATAATGCCGGTGCCGTGGCACGGGCCGTAGAGATAATAGTCTGCATAGCTATGTTCTTTGAAATAGTCGTAGTATTTAATCGCCACATCCTTTGCGATAACGCCTTCATGGATTAGGTCGTAGGTTTTTTTATGCACATCTAGGCCGAACTGGATATGTTTTTTCATGTTAGCCGGCATTTTCCCGAATATAACGGGCCTTCCAACAGATGAGGAATATCCACCAAATCTAGCCCCGATACAGAGCTGAATTAAGTGCCCTTTTTCAATTGTTTCATAGGTGGCACGTGCAATGGCGTTCCTGGTTTTCCTCCCGGCGAATACGTAATTCGGGTATCCTTCACTCTCTGCCCCATGTGTATACAGTGCGCCGTACACTATTCCAAGAACTTCTTTTTCTGTCATTCCGGGCTTTATTTCATTGAGAGTGTCTTCCAAAGCGAGCTCACTGATCCTATGCGCTTCTTTTATCATGGCTATTTCATTTTTCGATTTTATGGTTCGCATATCGGATATTATCCACTCAGCGCGTATTATTTTCCCTTTATTTCCAAGGGCTTTTTTCACTCCATCGTAAACTGGCATGGGAAGAATGGCATAATCACCTAGTGCCAGGGTCTTGATACCCTTACCGCCAGAGATCTCATCAAAAATTTCTGAAAAAGTGGATACAGGGATATCTGGATAGTCTGGTTCGGCAGACTCCCTGTACTCGATCATTTTCCTTATTTTTGATATCCTGCTTCTGTCTCGTGCGAATGGCTCAGCTTCAGGACCTATGAGGAGAATTGCCTCTCCTTCGGCAGGAACAATTACCCCGGCGGTCTCAAAAATCGGCCAGTGATCGCTTAGATAACGGACATTTGCCTGGTCTGCTTCATTCGAGTGTACGAGATAGGCATCAAAGATGTTTTTTTTCAGCTGTTTCTGGATCGAAAGTATTCTTCCTTTAAATTCACTATCAGGTAGATCTTTTTGCATAATCAACTCCTTTAGAATTAATGAATTATTATTTGCAACCGCATGAACGTCTTATACAAAGTTTCCCATCAATCAAATGTTGCTCAACTTTTGTGTGGTTTTTGTCCCGTATCCGGTCGAGCAGGAGATCCGCTGCTAGTTTCCCTATCTTGTGTTCTGCTTTGTCTAATGTGGTTAACGGAGGATCGAGCGCTTCTGTAAATTCGAGATTATCGAAGGACACAAGTGCGACATCATCGGGAACTTTCAATTTCATTTTTTTTAAGGCTTTATACACTCCCAGGGCCATGATGGAATTTCCGATAAAAATGGCCGATGGCCTCTGAGAGCTTCCTTTCATAAGTTCTTGAGCTGCTGCAAATCCTCCATCAATTCTCCAGTTAGATATTCTTATTAATGAGTTGTCTGGTTGCATACCATATTCTTTTAATGCTTTTTTATAACCTTCCAACCTTTCTTTACCCGATGTTTCATTCAGAGGACCGGTTATACATCCGATGTTTTCATGTCCATGATCGAGCAGGTGTTTGGTTAATATGTAGGCACCTTTTATGTTGTCATGGAGCACTAAGTTAGTTTTGATGCCTTCAATTCTGTTATCAATGACAACGAGGGGTACAGTATATTGATGCATTACCTTTCTTAAAAAATCACCGGTACTGCCGACCGTGGCGAGTATGATTCCATCAACCCGCTTCGCAAGAAGGAGCCTAAGCGCATCGATCTCATTTTCCTTGGATTCTTCTGTGAAACTGATGAGAAGGCTGTATCCATGTTTTTTGAATATTTTTTCGATTGTTTGGCCGACTTTTCCAAAAAACTCATTGGTAATATCCGGAACAATGTAGCCAATGGCATATGCCGTCTTTGTACGAAGGCTTTTTGCCAATAAATTAGGATAGTATGAATATTTTTTTGCTGTAGTTAATATTACTTCCCTTGTTTTTTCGCTTACGTCCGGGTGTTCATTTAAGGCTCTTGAGACAGTTTTTATTGAGAAGCCCGTTTTTTCTGCAATGTATTTTAATCCGATATGCTTTCTCATATTATTCGATCTCTCTATTTAGCAAGCCATCTCATTATTATTCAAACATCAGCCAGAGAATAATTATAGTAAACGATCCCGACAACGATTACATTATCATATTGATTCATGTTGTCAATATCTTTTAAGAATATTTTTTAAAAATTGTTAAGCATACTTGATGGAATAGCTGATAAGTTTAATTCCCTGGATACAAATAAGTATGAAAGGTAATAGATTAAGTGTCGGTTCCATGAAGAATAATAAAAATATCATTGGATATGAAAAAATACTTGACAGAATTTCGATGCTATTATAAAATCAAAACTAAATAAACTTTATTTAGTAAGTTATTCAATAAATTATTGAATTATAATAAAATAAATCCCTCAATAATAATATGCCGGATATTAAAAGCTATCTTGGCGGTACCCCGAAAACTCTCAATGAGATAAACATGAGCGTCGTTTTAGACAGGATAAGGCATGGGGATAATGTTTCTCGCTCAAGTCTATCCAGAGAATTAGACTTGTCTTTCCCTGCGATTTCCAGGATTGTTGAGGCGCTCATTGAGAAAAATTATGTTGTTGAAATAGGTCCGGGTAAATCAAGCGGAGGGAAGCGACCGATTATTCTGAGGTTTAACAATGAGTACTCCTATGTCATTGGGATTGGAGTTGATGTAGATTTTATTGATGTAATGCTTGCAGATTTTTCCGGGAACGAAGTGAACACGATCTACGAAAGATTCATAGAAGAAAAAAGTCCGGAAGAAATGATTAAGTTAATTGTACAGTATGTGTATAAAATTATAGAAGAATCCGGGATTCACTACGATAAAGTAAAGGTTGTATCACTCGGTTTACCCGCAATGCAGGACACAGAAACAGGTGTAATCAGATTGTGTCCCACAATACCGAACTGGGAAGGTATTAATCTGAGGGAAATTCTCACAAATGAGCTCCAAATGGATGTCTTGATCGACAATGTAGCCAATATGTCCATGCTCGGTGAGGCGTGGAAGGGCGCTGCAAAGGGATACAACAACGTCATACTCATCGGAATAGGGACAGGAATAGGAGCAGGCATTCTCATTAACGGAAGACTCTACAGAGGGGCAAACGGTTCTGCAGGTGAAATTGGCTTTTTATATGTTGATAAGAATATGACATTTAGTAGCTCAAAACTATTCGGGCAATTCGAGTATTTAGCTTCAAATAGTGCGCTGAAAAGAGTTCTCATGGAAAAAGGCATTCAAGCTTCCCAGGATCTGAGAGATATAATAAAAAATGAGGCTATTAAATCATCCATTTTTGAAATTATAGACAGTTTTGCCTATGGGGTCGCAAATCTGATCGCAGTCTTAAATCCGGAGCTGGTGGTGATAAAGGGTGACCTCTTCTATGAAGATGGATCCTTTTTCAGTTACCTGAAAAGTAAAATTGGTACCCTCATTCCCTTCAAAACGCGTCTTGTAAAATCACTCCTGAGGGAAAAAGACGTAACCTACGGGGCAGTGGACTGCGCTTTGAATTACCTGGATATGAAGATCTTATCGCCCTTTTTTCAGTGATGGGGTCCGAATAATTGTTTGAGCGAAGATTTCAGTATTTTCTGATACGACTCATAAAGTCGAGCACTAAATAACGGGGTTCTGTCTATCAGGTGAAGCAAGAGAAATTATACTCAGGGAGGAAGAGAATGAGTTCATTTGGTGAAAACAAAAGCGATATGAAAATTCCAGATGAAGAGTTTCATACAAGGGTGAAGAACGTTCAAAATAAGATGAAAGAAGAAAATATTGATCTCGTGATACTCGCAGGGGATGAGCACTATCAAGGGCATGTACGGTATGTATCCGACTATCGCCCCATGCTTGAGTTTGCAATGGTCCTGGTAGGCAGAGATGATAATCCATTACTATTGTGCGGTCCTGAGTGCAAAACTCTTGCATATCAAACTTCAAGGATTAAAGACATCCGGGTATGCTCAGATGTGGCAATCCCAGGAGAAGAGTATCCAAATGAGCAAATGTTTACTTTGAAAGAAATTCTCGGTGAGTTAGAGAATGGAACAAAGATTGAGAAGGTCGGGGTAGTAAACTTGAATGTGATACCTGAGTTTATGATAGGAGCAATAAGAGAGGTATGCAGGGGAAGAGAAATATTTAATGCGTCAAGAATACTCGATGAATTGAGGGGCGTTAAAAGCAAGAATGAGATAAGGATAATGAAACGAGCGTATGAGATGGGTCAAACCGGTTTACGAAGCGGACTCAAGGCATTGAAGATTGGAAAGGGTGAGACGGAAATTTTGGCTGAGATGTCCTATCCCATTTATAAAATGGGAGCTGAGCAGATGTCACACTGTTTTTACGCCGCCTCGGGAAAGGGCTCTTCCCCTGCACTGTATTTTTCCAGAAGCAGTAAAAGAGTGGATGATGGAGACATTGTTATTCTCGATATCGGTGCAGTATATTACGGATATTTTTCTGACATTGCGACGAGCAGGATAGTGGGGAAGAAGAGCAGAGAGAAACAAAGGGTGCTCGATACAGTGAGAAAGGCGCTGGATACAGCGACCAGGAAAGTCCGGCCCGGTGCAGTGGGGAAAGAAATAGACCTCGCTGCACGGGAAATAACATCGGCTGCCGGTTATGAGAAGAATCACCTCTATGGCGCAGTGCATGGGGTAGGATTACAGCACTGCGAATATCCCTTCTTCGGACCGACGTCGGAAGAAAGGGTAGAGGAAGGGATGTTTTTCAATATAGATATCGGGCTTTTTAATTTTGATTTCGGCGGTGTGAGGCTGGAGAATGGGTATCGCGTCACAAGCAGCGGATGTGAAGTATTTGCGGTTGAGCATGAATGAATCAACTGCAAAGATTTTATTCGGAAGGGAGGTGGTACAAGATAGTATCGTATAAAAATTATTAGATGCTCGGATGCTTACTAAAGAATGAATCATAATAATCAACATTGAAAGGATGAGTAAAAATGAGAAAACATCTATTCTTTATCCTGTTGCTATTAGCAGTAGGATGCATGGTTGTAACTCCTTTATTTGCAGGAGGTAAAAAGGAGGAAGCCGTCGCCAGAGAATTGGAGTACTGGTGCTACTGGGATAAGGGCCATCCAAATGATCAATATTTTCGGGAGATAGTGGCTGATTTCGAAAAGGAAACCGGAATAACAGTGAACTACTCGAATCCTGGGAGAGATATTCTTTTAAAAGTAAGGCCGGCTATACTTGAGGGAAATCCTCCCGATATATTTGACGGCCATGGTATCGAGATGTGGCCAGCTCTCATTCGAGACGAACTTCTTCTGCCACTCAATGATTTTATGGATGGGAAAGCCTATAAAGAAGATGTGAAGTTCAAGGATCTTTTCCTTCCAGGAACCGTTGAGGCATGGATGAAGGGTGGCAAAATATACTATGTTCCCTATACAAACCACACCTCAGTCATTTGGTACAATAAAAAAGATTTTAGAGATAGGGGACTGAAACCACCGGAAACATGGGAAGAGCTTGATAAAATCTGCAAGGTATTTATGAAAGAAGGTATCCCACCCTTCTCTCAGGACGGAGGTGTTGATTTCTACAATGCCTACTGGTATTACTGGTTCGCAAACCGAATTGCAGGCCCTGAGGTTTTCTACAAGGCAGCAATGGATCCAACAGGCAAAGGATGGGATAATCCTGACCTCTTAAAGGCAGCGCAGTGGCTTGAGAAACTCGCAAAAGGAGGATATTTCATTGAAGGATTTTCTGGCTACGTGTGGCCTGCAGGGCAGATTGATTGGTCTCAGGGATTGGCTGCGATGCTTCTCTGCGGGAGCTGGGTTGCCAACGAAGTCTATGATAAGATAGGGCCTGATTTTGAGTTTGGGGCATTTGCCTTCCCGATGGTAAAAGGCGGTAAAGGATCTTTAGGGAGTGTAGAAAGCGCGACGCTCGGCTGGGGTATTCCAGAGGATGCTGCGAACCCTGATTTGGCAAAACAGTTTATGCTATTCGCTATGCAGGGAAAATATCAGGCGAAAATCTACGATGTATATTACTATCCTACAAGAAAGGGTCTTGTGGAGCAGGCGCCAGAGGAAATCAAGGATATTGTCGAGATCATGAATACCGCAAAATCTACCCATAAGATGTATGATGGCTTACAGGCAGAAGCTGAGTGGTGGACAAAAGTATTTATGCCGCTCGATGACCAGTTGCTATTTGGGAAGATCACACCTAAGGAGTTTATCAAGGAGGTAAAAGAAGGTACGATAAAATTCCATCAAAAATAGCCACTTATGTTTAATCACAACCCTTCCAGATCTAGAAAGCTATCTGCCGAATTTTTTTCGGCAGATGGCTTTTACAATTTCTTGCAAAATGCTGTAAAAATGGTTCAATAAAGAAAAGGGTTTATATGCAGCAGGGAGAATCCAGAGATGACAGTCTATGAGAGAAATCGAAAGTTAGTCATTCCTTTTTTACTACCTGCATTATTCTTATATCTTTTATTTTTCATTTATCCGGCCATACGGGGATTTTATTACAGTACATTAGAATGGAGTGGATTCACACAGGCCGCTGATTTCAGAGGCCTGGGAAATTTTTTCGAGCTATTCCAAGATCAGTGGTTTTGGAGGTCATTATCAAAAACAGCGATAATTCTTTCTCTGGGTGGCTCAATAATCTTTGCACTTGTGTTTTTGTTTGTAATTTTGCTAAACAGTGGAGTAAAAAGCAGAAATTTTTTCCGGGCAGTCATCTTTTTACCCAATATCATAGCCCCTGTTGCAATAACAATTTTGTGGGGATTTATTTATAACCAGCGCTTTGGTTTAATCAATGGTTTTCTCAGGATCATTGGTTTGGATAAACTCGCACAGCCGTGGATGGCTCCTGAATATATATTTTGGTCCATGATCATAATGATAGTGTGGACGTATGTGGGCTTTTACTTAGTGATACTTCTTTCAGGAATTGCAAAAATCCCACCGGAACTGTATGAGGTTGCAGTTATTGAGGGTGCAAATCCAACACAGATGTTTGTAAAAATTACTGTGCCTCTCGTATGGGATGTTTTATCGATTGCAGTAATATACTGGGGGATTTTTTCTTTAAAAATGTTTGAGATAATCTATTCATTCTCTGGTTTTTTACCTAAAGCAGGTATTTGGACTACAGCAGTGTACGTGTACATTTTGGGCTTTGGAAAAATTAACCCAATCTACAGATTGGGATATGCGACAGCTGTCGCTGTTGTCTTGCTCATTTTTGTTATGATCTTCGTAATTGTGTCACGGTATGTGTTGCAAAGGGAGAGAGTTGAATATTAAGACTGATATAAAGGCCCCACAGGGAGTTTAAAGTGGTTCCAAATACGAGTCAAATGTGCAATAAAAATAGTTTTTTCTATTCACGTCAATAGAAGAGGGTAGGGTATGAAAAAGTTCAGATTACACGGGCGGCTCACTATTTCCTATCTCATTCTCATTTTATGGTGCAGCTTTACCATATTCTGTTTGCTTTGGGTTCTTGTTACTTCACTGAAATCGAATAGAGCACTTTTTCAAAATGTGTGGAGCATGCCCACACAACTGCACGTAGAGAATTATGAGAAAGTTTGGAAAACCTTTGATCTTGGAGTGAACTTTAAAAACAGTATAATAATTGTACCGATATCGGTTTTAATAATTTTAGGAATATCTGCACCGGCAGCTTATGTGTTATCAAGGGCGAATTTTCAAGGTAGAGAGTTTTTAATGAACTTTTTTATTATGGGCATGGGGATCCCCTTTGTAATTCTTCTAATACCGCTGTATTTTTTACTGACGAGAATGCATATAATTGACAGCTTGTTTGGGCTTACCCTTGTTTATATATCTCTTTCACTCCCATTTACCATTTTTATTCTATACGGTTTTTTTAAAACCTTTCCTTCTGAGCTTGAAGAAGCTGCTGCCATTGATGGATGTTCTCCTTTCATGTCTTTCATTAGGGTTGTGCTCCCCATATCTTCTCCTGGTTTAATCACTGTATCGATTTTTAATTTCATTGGTATTTGGAACGAGTATTTATTAGCGCTGGTTCTCCTTAGAAGCGAGGAGAAAAGGTTGCTATCATTGGGCCTTTATTCCTTACAATCATCAATGCAATATACCGGTGACTGGGTAGCTCTTTTTGCCGGTGTTGTAATAGTGCTTCTTCCTCTGCTTATTTTTTATGTACTGATGTCTGAAAGAATAATGGAAGGGTTGACATTAGGTGCATTGAAAGGATAATGGCTTTTTGCTCATATTGCACCGGCGGGAAAGCAAGAGTCAATAAGTTGAATATTATTGAGGGAGATTGTCACAATTTCGGGGGTGATGCAAAATGAAAATGTTTGATGTCCATTTACATTACGGTATGATTGCATATAAGGGAACAATTATCGGAGATAGTAGTAAAGGTGATGATGGTGAAATATTCGAAGATTATTTGATAAAAAAATGTAAAAAGCTTGACATGGTGGTTGCAGTCAATGGCCTTGGGATAGATGGACGGAACAAAGTATTTTATGATGCGAATGATAGGGTTGAAGAATTTTTTAAGGAGAATCCAGATTATATCATTGGTATGGCCTATGTAGATTTGGACGATGACAGGCCATATGTTATAGACAAATATTATAAGAGAGGGTTCAGAGGTTTTAAATTCATGCGGCCGAAGAAGAGGTATGATGATCCCGGTTACATGGAGTTCTATAAAAGATGTGAATATTATAATATGGTCGCTCTTTTCCACACAGGTATAGTTGGAGCAAAAGAGTTCTGGTGCCCAAAACCCGGTGCGTATTCTGATAACATGAATCCGATCACCCTGGAGGCAATCGGCTTTGAATGCCCCAAATTGAATATTATTGGAGCTCATTTAGGCACTGCTTATTACATGGTCGCATGTTGGGTGGCACTTTGTTCGACCTATTTGACAAGTAATATATATTTTGATATATCTGGTGGAGATTTTTTAGGACCGATCTATGAAGGGAGATATATTGGGAAAAATATCCCTGTATCTCAAGTGCTGTTTGGTCTTGATGAACCCCCCAATCGGTATGAAGAAATGATCGAAAGGCTGAACGCCCACTTTGATGATCTGGGGCTCACGCAGGAAGATAAGGACAACATATTTTATAAGAATGCCTGCAGAGTATTTAATATTACCCCCAAATAGAAAACCATAGAATGTATAAAGCAAGTAATTTTTATTTCAATGTTATTTTAATAAAGGAGAAAGGATTAGTATTCGCAAAATGATGGTGGGTACACGCTGTGGTAATACAATATAATTCACTCAATGAGGAACCTTTGTGATGAATTCCTATCAGAGAGTTAAGACGGTATTGGAGGGAGGTATTCCTGATAGGGTTCCTGTATGTCTGATTAATTTTATCTGTGTCTGCAGAGAGGCTGGTTTTACTATCAAGGAGTGTTTTTTAGACCCAGAAAAATTCGCTTATGCCCACATTCGGGCTCAGCGTAAGTATGGACACGATATGGTACATCTGCAAAATGGTGTGGTCGGTATTGCGCAGTCATTTGGTTGTAGGATAGAGTATTATGACAGCGTCTGTCCAGAGGTAATTGAGAGGCCCTATAAAAGCTATAAAAAATTTATAGAAGAGTATAACGGATTTAAGCCTGGGGAATTACTAATTTCCCTCGTTGAGACGACAAAGATACTTGTGAAAGAGATTGGTGAGGATGTGTACCTCCGGGCCGACAGTGAAATAGGACCCTTTGGTGTTGCAGGCACAATATTCGGATTCGAAACATTTCTCATGGATTTGCTGGATCAACATAAGAGATCTGAAATCGAGACGGTATTGCAAATCTGCAGCGATGCAATAATAACCATTGGAAGAGAGCAGATGAAGGCAGGAGCGCATTTGACAGGGATAGGTGATCCATTTGCAGGCCCAGATGTAATTTCACCGAAAATGTACGATGCGATCTGTTTTCAATATCACAAGTATATATTTGATGAGTTGAAAAAAATTGGAATCAATTCCTACCTGCATTGCTGCGGCGACTCAACCCCAATAATAGATTCGCTTATGCGGACCGGCGCTGTGGCACTTGAACTGGATTACAAGATCGATGGGAAAAAATGCAGGGAAGCAACGCTCGGAAAATGCACGCTCATAGGGAACATCGATCCCTCTGGCGTTATGTATCACGGCACCCCCGAGTTGGTGATTGAGAGGGCAAGAGAAGCAATTGAGCTCTTCGGAGCCAAGGGGTGGTTTATTTTAGGCCCTGGATGTGACCTTCCCTATGAAACCCCTGAAGAAAATATCTACGCACTGGGGGAAGCTGCGCAGAGATACGGTAATTATGCTCAATGATCACGGAGTTTGTTAAAAATTATAACTTCTTTTATAAATTGTATCCATTAATATTCTTCATTTCAGTTTAATGCATAGTGCTACGGAATGTAAGACGGTGTAATCGGCTCAGACCTTCGGGTATTTACACAAACCGGCTGCTGGTTCACCCTTGCTATAATTGCTGCTTCTTACCTTTTCTTGGAAGTCGCTCATAAACAGCATCGGCTAAAGAATTATTCGAAGAATTTGGTGTAGAAGCAAAATTGGTTATGGGAAGGGTTGGAAGTTTTGATGTTTTTGTTAATGGTGAGCTAATATTCTCAAAAGATAAGGTTGGCCGATTCCCAATTTCGGGTGCGATTGTTCAAAAGATCAATGAATACCTGAAAAAATAAATCTATTTACTTGTTTTTTGGAAATAGCATGTGGCATAAATGATGAAAAAGCTATTCAGGAATACACTATTATTTCTTTCAATATTTATGATATCATTTTCTCTCTCTAACGGAGATTCCATCTCTATAGCCAACTTCAATATCCGAATCCTTTCCAATAATTCCCGTGATTAATAAGAACTCTATCAGATTTGCAACCTTCTCAAAGAGTTTGACTCCATAACAATTCAAGAAGTTCGAGCGACGAAGATATTTGATCGGATCTTAACAATGTTGAAAAACATAAGTTAAGACTTTTTACTGGGGTTGTCCTGTTTCGCAATTTAATTTCTCAAATAGAGGATCATCATCTTTAATGTAGTATTTTGTTTTATTCCATTTTGGCAGAGATTGAAGATATTTATTCACTTTGTCCAAAGTTTGAAAACTTTTATCTTTTGCGAATCCATCATATTTGTACAAATAAAGAGTATCAAAATGTATTTCTGCTTTTCCATTTTTTAAAACCTAAAATGACTAGAAAACAATGAGAGAAATTCTCTCAATCAAACTTTCTTTATTTTCGTATATTATTAGATAATTTCCAACACTTGATTTGAATTGTAAATTCAAATTTGTACCGATTTCAAAGATCTACAGACCCTACATTTCAGTCGGTGTAAATGAAGACATAAAAATATCTTATTATTCCCTATCGAAACAGTCCTCAGCTCCCTGGCAAAACGGCCTTTCTCGAAGGGGTTCATATAGGATAATTACTTTTACCACATTGGAGGCTTTTTTACATCCTCGAATTTTATTTGTGGTCACTAAGGAAAAAGTGATTGATGCGATATTTAATGATCTGTTGGATAAGTTGAAAGAGATATTACCTTGTGTAAGTCTTAGGAGTGATGAACAGGGAAGATGGTGGATGGAGGATTTGAGAAGGATCGCGGTACGTTGAAATATCGATGTCCTGCGCGTCATTATGGGTACGGATATGCTAATGCGATGCGATGTCCTGTGCGCAAAGCGATGAGGATTCCCCTGAAGGAGGATTTGAGATATTATTGGCTGAAAAATCCACTGTGAACAGGTAAAAGTAGTGTTAAAAGAGGCAAATTTCCAGAGTATGTAGGGGATTTTGGCATTTTAATCATAAAAAATTCGTATTCTTGTTCTCTGGGCCTG
>Ga0209636_10002976_pt1 | contig 17296 bp, 18 predicted proteins | sample DeeMarSWOR152_54_FD_187464 | JGI IMG/M metagenome (GOLD analysis project Ga0209636, IMG submission 187464) | Marine sediment microbial communities from White Oak River estuary, North Carolina - WOR-1-52-54 (SPAdes) (version 2) | ecosystem: Environmental > Aquatic > Marine > Intertidal zone >...
AATAAAGAGAGAATTAGATAGACTGCTGGCAGTGCCGGGACAATATGCCGGGATTATGACAGAAATGAAGAATTCACATCCCGTTGGCAGAGTGGATAATGCGCAGGCCTTGAGAGCCTGTGGTCCTATAGGACCGCATGGGTTCGAATCCCATTCCCGGCGCCAAAACAATCTAAAAGCGACTTTAAACAGAAACCTATGCAGTAGTAGCTAAGGATCAGAAAGAGAGTTATTCCTTCTGTGGAAAATTTATTATTGAAAGTTAATTTACAGTCTTTTATGCCTCTAACACCTTTCCATCTTGGCCCTGCGTTACTTTTGGGGCTTATCTTCTTCAGCTTTTTGGACTTTCCCACTTTCTTGGTGGCTAATGTAATCGTTGACTTTAAACCAATACTCGTTATGTTTTTGGATCTGAACTATCCGCTTCACGGTTTCTTTCACTTGTTCTTGGGTGGAACCCTCGTCGCGCTTCTTCTCGCATTTGTAATGAATAAGATCAGAGGGAAATTTTCTACGTTGTTAAGGTTTTTCAAGCTTGAACAGAAGTCATCATTTAGGAGCATACTGCTAGCCTCCTTATCTGGCGTCTACGTTCATATTCTTCTGGATTCACGGATGCACACGGATATCAGACCGTTCTATCCGCTGGATTTCAATCCCTTCTTAAGCAGTAGCACACTACCTAGATTGTGGGTGCACATGTTATGTGTTTGGTGCTTTATGGGAGCTGCAGTCGTCTAGGTAATCAGATTGTTTCTAATCTGGAGAAAAGCTGTAAAGTAGAACATTTTTAAATTCAGATACTCAACACTGTTCTCTGGTGTAAAAGTTGGTTCTGCCTGCTAAAATCTTCGAAATAAAAGAGGAAACTGATTTGGGACTTCTAGTTGGGAAGCTCAAGGATTTCCGTGAAGAGGAGGTTTATCAAACGGAGAAGGGAGAAACCATAAATCTAGTAACAGAAATTTTGGACCTGCAACTGAATGAGGACTCGGTAACAGGAGTTTTCAGCAAGGATTTCATACGTATACGTTTTTACAAACGTAAGCCGGTTGAAAACCCAGTCACAGAGGAAGCTCCTTTTTGGATCAAACGTTTCAAGGGAAGATTGTTTACAATGGTGTCAGCGCCATCTGTGGCTCGTGGAGTAAAGAAGTTATTAACAAATTATGTAGCGAATAAGCTCAGCAAAGTTCTTTTCATTGACTCCCATGCGATCGTCGAGTCAAGAATCCCCCATGCGTCTCTTAAGGAACTTCACGAGTCCAACCCGGAGGCGACAAAGCTCATATGGTTTGACGAAGTTGATATACCAGGTGTAGAAAAGCTTTGTTTAGCAGGATCTGATCTTGCTGACACCAATCTCTACCGTAATTATCTTGAACATGGAATGATCTGGTATGTTGTCTTTGAAGTTCAGAAACGTGGAATTGTAGTCGGAATCACAAGAAACTGTGTCGTAACTCTCTTCAGCAAAAGCACCACCCAAGAATTCATAAATTACATCTCAGAAGACCTTCTAACGCTCGTTGAATAAGATATTATAGAATGCATACATTCGAATAGAATTTCCAAACGTGTTTTTGTTTAGGAGTATTACGTGTCTTTTAGATCATTCAATTTCCAGCGATTAAAGAACTGGAAAAGCAGAAGAGATAGCAAACTTGGAATCACTGAAACAGCTAACAAAAAGAAAAACATTTCAAAAAGCATTTCATGCTCAGGGGAAACCGCAAAGAGGATTGCTTGTATCGGTATTGTAATCCAAAACTCAAACAACAATGTTTTCGGCTTGAATTCTGGAAACAGCCCAGTAGCTTCAGAAAGAAACAGTACAGAGACAGCGAGGTAGACGACTAAAAATAAGCCGAACCCAAGAAGAATAAAGAAGCTTAATGGGATGCCTGTCAACGAATGAAGTGATCCGGGGTCACCATAACCCGTTAACCCTCCTAACAACAGATAGCTTGCTTGATTTATCGTAGTCCAAAATCCAAGCCAAAAAAGAAAAAATCTCAAACAGAAGCCGCCTTTTTTACGCACCAAAAATAGAAACGTGAGAATTGCTGCGCCTATTATAAAAGTGTTGATGAGCCCTCCAGCCATAGTCATAACTCTCGCTATGTAGGAATCGCTCAAGCCTTGCCATCTGCACCATCCGAAACCCAGCCAAGAAACATTAAACCAAATTCTATCTGCTCCGAAAATCCACGCCCATAAACCATGACCTAAAAGCTCGTGAATGCCACAGGAGAGGAGTCTAGTAGGATATGCCACCAAGACAACAAAAAGAACCCTCACCCATAGTGATGGCTTAGAGGCTTCATGGCGTCGCATAGCCTTCATGGTGATGAAAGAAATTCCTATAGATAGTGCCAGATAAAGAACAATGTCAACAATCAATTCTAACCACAAAACAATATACGTGGTAGGGGACACGGGTAAGATGACTGTGGTCGCTTTAAGCCAAGTCATAGGGAAACCGTATCGAACAACTCTGACACTGATTATGGAAGGGTCAACTTCGCTGTAACCAAACGTGGAAATGGAGAAGCACAAACCAAAAATAATCAACGCCATAAGTGCGAGTTTATATATTGTTTTCAATGTTTTTCTCTTCCTAAACACACGTTATCTTTAACATAGTTACTATGCCATTTAAAACTAGAGTTTAGAACAGCCCACCTCTTATGTAACACACCGTTGTAAAATCAGTAAGTGCCAAACATGACAGCAACCAGTTACCCTAATTTTTGGGTTAGCAATGGAGTGTTTACAAGATCATCCTTTTTTAGGTGCTCCTATTCCAAAAACTCCGTTAATTAATCCTATATAGCCACGTTTTCCAGAATACATCCTTATGCTCTTCGGTTGATCTACAAATCCGTATCTTTTAAGAATATTAACACTATTCTTGTTTCCATTTGGAACACCAACCCAGATCTTCATGCCCCTTGCTTCGTTCAAAATTGCTTTCAATAATTCTTCTGCGATCCCTATATGCTTTGGATCACAGATCCAGGGTCCAACTTTGATTTGGTTGAGTTCTCTCTTTGCCATAATATAACCTACTAGTTCTTCGTCTATTGAGGAAACAAAACACAAGTCTTGAAAATCTTCGTATACTCTTCTTAAAACTCGTTCACGGTCGGCACCAAAAAATTGAGTATCCAAATGGGCAACATTTTCCAAATCTTCATTCTTCATTTTACTTACTTTTTGGCACATCATCTTTTGTCCATTGCCAATAAATCTGAGAGAGTCGTATTCTTCTTTAAAGCCTAGTCGTTTGTATAGTGGTGTGGCTTTTGGAACTGCATCCAGTCGGATGGTTTCTACATTTTTTGTTTGGAGATAGTGAATGGCACGTTTCATTAATTTGAAACCAATGCCTTTACCACGATATTGTTCTAATACGATCATGCAGCCAATCCAGGCAAGTTTTTCATAGGTAGTGGTGGTGACAATTCCAACTGGTTTATCATTCTGTTCTGCTACAAAACAGCCTTCTGGCTCATAATACAGCAGTCGTTCAAAATCACTTATGCTGTTGTTCCATCCTACTGTTTCGGTTAAGTATTGAGCAAAACCAAAATCTTTTGGAACCATTGTTCTGATTTTTAACATTCAGTTCAACTTCACTGTATTCGCTATGTATGATTGAGGAGATGAGCAGTCAAGTGCTTCGACGTAAAGCTCTTCCTGGTAGTTTTCCGGTGTGTTCGCCCTTGTCTATTACAACCTTTCCGTTTACCAGTACATATTCGACTCCTTTTGGATATTGATGAGGTTCAGGGTAAGTAGCCGTATCTATCACCGTTTTAGGGTTAAAAATGGTGATGTCTGCCCACATCCCTTCCCTAATCAAACCTCTATCTCTTAGTCTGAGTTTTTGGGCTGGCAACGAAGTCATCTTTCTAATGGCATTTTCAAGGGTTAATACTCCCTCTTCTCTGACATACCTACCCAGAACTCTGGGAAAAGTTCCGTAACTTCTCGGGTGAGGCTTACCCTTCCCCAACACCCCGTAAGGCGCACGTGCAGAACTGTCGCTTCCTATCATGGAGACTGGATGCTTCAAAACAGTACGCATATCCTTTTCGCACATCAGAAACCGCACTACAGACACCGATGCTTTTTCTTCAATTAACAGATCAAAGACGAAATCAAAAGGGTCTATACCCTTCAGTTGAGTAATCTCTGAAATAGTCTTTCCTTCAAATTCGGGATGCCCTTCGCAACAAGCTATCATAGTTGCATTCCAACCCCCAGCCCTCAAGGGACTCGACCAACCTTCTATCCCTTCTGTCATCTCACGCCTTAACCTTTGACGAGTTTTTTCATCCTTTAACCTTTCGACTAGTTTTTCTACGCCACCTTCGTAGGCTGGAGGTGGGAGCATGGCGTCTAAGCCAAAGCTTCCAGCCAAGTAAGGATAAACGTCGCAAGTAACCTCTACCCCATTTTCTCTAGCCTTCTCCATCATTTTGAGAGTTCGCTTGACTTTCCCCCAGCTTGCTTTGCCTGCAGCTTTATGATGGGAGATTTCTACCGGTACCTCAGTCTTCTCGCCAATTTTTATTGCCTCTTTCACCGAGTCGATGAGCCTTTCTTCCTCACCTCTTATATGAGAGGAATATAACCCACTATACCGTGCTACGACTTTACACAGTTCTATCAACTCGGTAGTGTTGGCATAACAGCCGGGAGGATAAATCAGCCCGGAAGACAAGCCGAAGGCACCTTCTTCCAAAGTCTTTACCAAGACTTTTCTCATTTCCTCAAGTTCGTTTTTTGTCGGCGGTCGAGCATCGTATTTCATAACCATTGCTCTTATGTTTCCATGACCAACCAGAGAAACAATGTTTATTGCTATTTTCTTTTCATCTAACCTACACAAATATTCGCTCATAGTGGACCAGTCTAGTTCCAGTCCAGCTTCTTCCAGAATTGGTGTCGTTTTCATGATTTCCTCTTTTAAGAAATCATTTAGGGGCGCCGCAGATACTCCACAATTCCCAACGACTTCTGTTGTTATGCCTTGTCTGATTTTGCTTTCTGTGTGGGGATTGATTAGTGGTGAGAGGTCAGAGTGGGAGTGCATGTCAATGAAGCCAGGAGCCACTATAAGTCCTTTCGCATCAATAATTCTTTTAGATTCCTCGGCGCTTAAGTTACCTATCTTTACTATTTTTCCATTCGCTATTCCCACATCTTGTTTAAACCAGGGATTTCCAGTTCCATCAACAATACGCCCGTTCTTTATAACTAAATCCAACATTGTCTGACCTCAGACAACCTGACCCTTAACATTAGTTTATACTTCTAGTTCCTTTCTAATAGCTTTTGGATTTCTCTCTTTGCATGCGCACTGAAGGCTCTATGCTTAAGTACTTATTGTGATCGCTCATCCCTTAACCTTGTTCCTTCGTCTAAAAACTCATGCGTGCGTGTATACATGCTTTGTGTTTGATTCAAATTATAAAGTATTTAGGGCACAGCTCTGCTTTCTCGGACCAGAAGGATACTTGCAAGTCCTTAACACCGGGTATTTTTGCGATATCAGCACCTATATTAATCAAATGTTCAAAATCTCTGGCTACACCGATAGCTAATAGGTCATGGTCTCCAACAGTCTTTGTAGCCAAGATTATGTTTCGCATCTGAATCAACCTATCCAGAATTAGTGATGAATCGATGGTCGTGGTCTCGGTTGCCAAGATATGTGTAGGCGATGCGTCTATCATGAATACGGCTATGCCAGAGTAGCCGAGTTTTTTCGGATTGATTACGATAGTGGATCCTCGAATTACACCTCTTTCTAGCAGTGTTTTATATCTATTTATGACTGTGTCTGGAGAGACACCAAGTTCCTTCGCGATTTTTCTAAAGGACATGCGAGCATCTTCTGTTAGTTTTTCAACTATGAGCAGATCAGTTTCATCCATCCCTGTCACTACCTATTGAGATGCTCGAATTCAAAATTCTCAGGACATAACAGTATTTCATTAACCCAAATGCTCGTCGTTACCTCTCTGACGACGGGATGTCCCTTTATCAAATCTTTCACTTGGCTCAGTCGACCAACATTCTTAAGAACTGCGATGCAGAATATGTCATGTCTGCCCATAGATGTAGTGCAGAAGACTATCTCAGGCATTCTTTGGATCAATTCAACAACCTCCTTCAAGTGCGGATAGCTAACTCCGACACATAAGCTTGCAACGCAATCGTAGCCGAAGCTTTTGGGGTTCAGCAGGATCGTTGTCCCTCTGACAACACCCGCTCTCTTCATTTTTCTGAATCGTTTGCTTATCGTATCTGTTGACACGTCACATTCCCTTGCTATGTCCGCAAAATTGACACGGGCATCTTTCTGAAGAGCCCTAATGATGTTTACGTCAATTTCATCAACTCTTACTCCGGAGGTCATCTGTGTATCCTCTCATTCGAGAATCAAGCGTTCAGAGTTTTTAAATTATACTGTTTTCGATAAAAAATCTTATGATGTCGAGTGTACGTGAAGCGTTTCGCTTCCAATTTAACAGCATAAGCGCATTGTGCAATGTTGTCTTACAATGTCGAGAAATGCAGATGGGTTACCAAACAAAAGGCATAAATATATGCTTAGAATACTTAAATTGTGTGATGGTACTTGGCAATCACAGAGGTCATTAAAGAAATTGAAGATCGAAGGAAAACGGGAGAGTTGACAAAGAAGAGAGTTGCTTGTGCTCATTGTGGTAGCACTTGGATTGAGCTCGTTGGGTTGATTATCACACAGAAAGAGGGATCCGAGGATATTTGTCTCCGAGTTGGTTTGGAATCGGAAAACTGTCAAACTTGCAGGTTTAGACCTTTGGAATGTCAAGAGTGTGGTTCAAAAGATGTATATGAAATTATGTTTGCGGAGCAGATTTCTGAAGGGGCCCCACTAAGCTTCAAGGGCATAAAAAAGGTTTCCAGAAATTCAGATGTCAAGACATCATAAAAGCTTCACTTCTAGCGGGCGTAGGGACGAGATAATTGACCGTGGGGTGCTATGAAACTTGGCAGAAAGTCTCGCTAAACACAGCAAAGTCGACAAGATTATCAAGAGTTATTCTTGTGAAAAATCAGCACTAATTGCTATATTACAAGAGATTGAGAATTCTTGCGGTTATCTTCCAGCTTGGGCGTTGAGACACGTATCTAAAAAGCTTAATGTTCCTATGATTCAGGTCTACGGCGTAGCTTCCTTCTACGATGCATTTCACCTGACACCACGCGGTAAGCATCTCATTCGTGTCTGCCTTGGAACTGCCTGCTACCTAAGAGGCTCAGCTCGGATTCTTGAGGCTTTGGAAAATGAACTAGGCATAAAAGACAGAGAGACGACGCCTGACTTAGAATTCAGTCTTCAATCGGTCCGTTGCCTTGGTGCATGTGCATTAGCGCCAGTTATGGTCGTCGGCGAACGCTACTTTGACAAAATGACACCGACGAAAGTTCACAGTGTGTTGAAACGGGTGCAGAGCAAAAATGAAAAAAATTAGAACCCCCCAAGAACTGGAAGCTCTACGAAACTCGTTGCTACAAGGGATAAACCTCAATAAGCCATGCGTAAGAGTGTGCCTCGGAACCGGTTGCCGAGCACGTGGCAGTTTAGACGTCGCTAAGGCTTTCAGAAATGAAATCAAAAAGCAGGGCCTAGAAATTCAGGTAGAGACTAAGCAAACTGGCTGTCATGGCTTCTGCGAAAGAGGCCCTGTCGTGGTAATAGCACCAAAAGAAATCTTTTATCAGCGAGTAAAGCCACGTGATGTTCCTGAAGTCGTTTCGAAAACCTTGCTCAATGGAGAGGTTGTTGATCGTCTTCTTTATATAAATCCTGCAACGGGCCAAAAAGCCCTATACGAATATGAGGTGCCTTTCTACAAAAAACAGACAAGACTAGTTCTTGCCAACAATGGACGAATCGACCCCACTGACATACTTGACTACATTGCTATCGACGGTTATCAGGCTCTCTCAAAAGCTATTACAATCATGTCTTGCGAGGAGATCATCGACATTGTTGAAAAATCTGGGTTACGTGGCCTTGGTGGAGGTGGCTTCCCAACTGGAAGAAAATGGAGACTATGCCGTGAAGCCGCAGGAGACATTAAATTCGTAATTGGAAACGGTGATGAAGGTGATCCAGGGGCCTTCAGCGATAGGAGTCTTATGGAAGGGAATCCTCACAGCATCCTAGAAGGGATGATCATAGGAGCTTATGCCATAGGAGCGAATCAAGGTTACCTATACGTTCGTGCCGAGTACCCTCTCGCATTAAAACATCTCCAAATAGCAATAGACCAAGCCAGAAAATATGGATTCTTAGGAAAGAACATATTCAACTCCAGATTTGACTTTAACATTAAGATAAATCAGGGTGGTGGAGCGTTTGTATGCGGCGAATCCTCTGCCTTAGTAGCCTCGATTGAAGGAAAGATGGGTGAGCCCAGAGCAAAATATGTCCACACGGTTGAGCGGGGGCTATGGAATAAACCGACCAATCTGAACAACGTTAAGACCTGGGCCAATGTGCCCTTAATTATCAATAATGGCGCCGATTGGTATACAAAAATCGGTACGGAGAAGAGTAAAGGCACAGGAATCTTCTCTCTTGTTGGAAAGGTTAACAATACCGGCCTTGTTGAAATTCCAATGGGAACACCCCTTAGACAGATTATTTACGATATAGGTGGAGGAATACTTGGAGGTAAAAAGTTTAAGGCTGTTCAGACTGGTGGCCCATCAGGCGGCTGCATACCTGCTAAGTTACTTGATCTACCCGTGGACTTTGAGAAGTTAACCGAAGCCGGCTCAATGATGGGTTCCGGCGGCATGATAGTAATCGATGAGAATACTTGTATGGTTGATGTGGCTCGATATTTCCTCGACTTCTTACAGAATGAATCTTGTGGTAAATGTGTTCCTTGTCGTGAAGGAGTTAAAAGGATGCTTGAGATCATAACCGATATAACCGCTGGTCGAGGGAAAGAGGAAGATCTGGAGCTTCTTCAAGAGCTGGCAGAGACGGTTAAGGACTTTTCTCTTTGTGGTCTGGGTAAAACAGCTCCAAATACCGTCTTGTCAACTTTAAGGTATTTTAGAGATGAGTATGAGGCTCATGTGAGAGATAAAAAGTGTCCTGCTGGCGTTTGCAAAGATCTGATCGAGTATTTCATCCTTGAAGACAAGTGCACGGGATGTGGTGCCTGTCTGAAACTCTGTCCCCAACAGGCCATCGACGCGTATGGTCTGATTCATACAATAGATCCCGCCAAGTGTATTAGATGTGGCATCTGTCGAGATGCTTGTCCATTTGAAGCAATCATAGTTAAGTAGGAAGTGATTAGATGGTAACCCTCAATATTGATGGAACAAAAGTTCAAGCAGAAGAAGGCTCCACCATACTCGAAGTTGCCAGATTCTATGGGATTGATATCCCAACTCTATGCTATCACGATGAGTTGACTCCTTATGGCGCTTGCCGTTTGTGCATGGTAGAGGTTGACGACGGAAGAAGGACAAGACTGGTGGCTTCCTGCTTTTACCCAGTTAGAGAGGGGATAAGAGTGAGAACAAATACGGAGAGGGTAGTAAATGGACGAAAGTTGATATTAGAATTATTGCTTGCCAGATGCCCCAACTCGAAGACCCTGCAAGATCTAGCCTCCAAAATGGGATTAGAGCAGATCAGATTCAAGATGGAAAATAAAGACTGCATCCTATGTGGTTTATGTGTAAGGATGTGCGCAGAACAGATGGGAAGCGGAGCCATAGGTTTTGTGGGTAGAGGCCAGAACAGAGAGGTCGTCACCCCGTTCCGTGTAGCCAGTGAAATCTGCCGTAACTGCGGAGCCTGCATGTATATTTGTCCTGTAGTAGACCTACAGTGCCGTGGGGTTAAGTCTCCCGGAGAACTCTGTAACTCTTGTCTTGTCATAACCCCACAATGCTTGGAAAAGTACGGTCAAGTCATGTGTACTCTAGAATCATGTGGAGCATGTATAAAAAAGGAGGAAAAATAGTATGAGCTATTCAAAACCAAATGCAAGCCCAGCAACCCTAACCAAAAACAGAACAGATCCCTGTCCGATCAGCGGACTCTGCGTCACCTGCATAGATGGATGCCCAGGTCCTTGTGAAGTCGCCAAATCCGCGATAAGGGGCAGCGAGATCATCTACCCAGCACCTTTCGGAGTAATAACCACTGGATCTCAAAAAGACTATCCCGTAAACCTTTCCCATTTTAACATTATGGGAACAACCGTAGGAGCTGTCGGCATTGAAGCCGATAGTGATAAAGCAATATTTCCTAATGTTGACTTGGAAACAACAATTGGTCAAGGTAAGGGTCTAAGACTCAAAATTCCATGGTTCACCTGTGCACTTGGCTCAACAAAAATTGCCAAAGACAACTGGAAAGAATTGGCCATTGGAGCGGCAATATCAGGAACCATGCAAGTGATAGGCGAAAATGTATGCGGTATGGATGTTGATTCAGAATTCAACAATGGGAAAGTGATTCGTTCTCCAGAACTGAAATGGAGAGTGAAAACGTATAACGAATGGAGAGAGGAAGGCTATGGTGCCATTGCTGTTCAAGCTAACATAGAAGACACAAAGCTTGGGGTTCATGAATATGCGATTTCAGATTTGGAAGTAGATGCAGTCGAATTAAAATGGGGTCAAGGCGCTAAGGACATAGGCGGCGAAGTTAAAATCAAGGATCTAGCTAAGGCGCAACTTCTAAAGAAGAGAGGGTATATAGTTCTCCCAGATCCTGAGAACCCAGATATTATCGAAGCATTCAAGAAAAGGCACTTTACAGAGTTTGAAAGACACTCCAGAGTTGGCATGGTTACGGAAGAAGGTTTCGTCAACAGAGTAAAGGAACTGAGAAGCTTGGGCGCTAAGTATATTTTTCTAAAGACAGGAGCTTACCGACCGGCAGACGTGGCAAGAGCTGTAAAATTCTCATCGATAGCTAGAATTGACTTACTCACCGTTGACGGCGCAGGTGGCGGGACAGGAATGAGTCCCTGGCGTATGATGAACGAGTGGGGAATACCCAGCGTAGAGATATGGTCACTAACATATCAATATGCAGATAGACTAGCAAAGAAAGGAGAATACGTGCCCAGCATAGCCTTCGCCGGAGGCATTACCATGGAAGACCACATCTTCAAAGCACTGGCTCTGGGGGCACCATACGTCAAAGCTGTGGGGATGGCTAGAGCCCCCCTCACTGCGGCCATGGTAGCTAAAAACCTAGGTCAAAGGATTATGGAAGACAACCTTCCTGTCTATTATGCCCGGTATGGAAACACCGTCGAGGCAATATTTGTGGAAGCAAGTAGACTAAAATCGAAGTATGGGAAGAATTTTGAAGACCTACCCCCGGGCGCGATAGGCCTCTACACCTACAATCAGAGATTGACCCAAGGACTAAAACAGTTAATGTGTGGTGCCCGAAAATTCACGCTTCAACACATCACTAGAGATGATATTGTCGCCTTAACTCCTGTAGCTGCAAGGGTATCAAGGATTAAGTACGTTATGGATGCCGACAAAGAAGAGGTAGAAAAAATTTTAAACTAAGCATGCATGCGAAAGCTTTATACATAACGTTTTCTTTTGGAAAAATTTCCAATGCTCCAAGAGGACGCCCACAATTGCAAAAAACAGAGCGCACACGAATTTTAGGAACTGCAAACATGTATAGAGTGTTAGTTAAGAAGGATTTGGCTCCTCAAATTAAACTGGTGAAGGTTTATGCACCTGATATTGCAGAGAAAGCCCAGCCCGGTCAGTTTGTGATAATAAGAAAAGATGAAAAAGGAGAGAGAATCCCACTTACACTAGCAGACTGGGAAAAAGAGAAAGGAACAATAACTCTCATCTTCCAAGAAGTTGGAGTGTCAACCAGAAAACTCGGCACGCTTGAAGTTGGTCAGACAATACTAAACGTAGTCGGTCCGTTAGGAAACCCAAGCGACATAAAGCATCATGGCACCCTCGCTATAGCATGTGGAGGCTTTGCAATAGCAGCTGCCTATCCCATAGCCAAGGCATTCAAACACTCTGGCAACAAAGTGATCTCAATCCTTGGAGCCAGAACTGAAAATTTGCTGATCTTAGAAAATGAAATGAGAGATGTTTCAGACGAACTCTACATTTCTACCGACGATGGTTCAAAGGGTTACAAGGGTTTCGTCAGGGACTTGTTGAAAGCATTAATCGAAAAGGGCCAATCCTTCGACATAGTTTACGCCATAGGTCCCCCTATAATGATGAAGACAGTGTGCGAAGTAACACGCCCTTACGGTATAAAGACAATAGTTAGCCTAAACCCTATAATGGTTGACGGAATGGGCATGTGCGGCGCTTGCAGAGTGTCCGTAGGCGGCGAAACCAAATTTGCCTGCGTCGACGGACCAGAATTTGATGGGCATATGGTGGATTTTGACGTCCTCATCAAGCGTCTAAGAATTTACTTCCCCGAAGAAAGAAAAGCAGACGAGTTGTACCAAAAGTTGGGGAAAAGTAGACATGGGCAAGCCTAAAGAAAAGATGAAACACAGTGTTCCAATGCCGAAACAGAAGCCAAAGGTCAGAATCCACAACTTCAATGAAGTCGCGTTGGGTTACACAGAAGAGCAAGCCGTTGCAGAAGCTGAGAGATGTATACAATGCCCCGAGCCTCAATGTATAAGGGGGTGCCCAGTAGAACTCGACATACCAGCATTTGTCAAATTGATCAAAGAGAGAAAATTCGACGAAGCCATCCGAAAAGTGAAGGAGAAAAACAGCCTCCCAGCCATCTGCGGTAGAGTCTGCCCCCAGGAAGAACAATGCCAAAAATTCTGCACTTTAGGTAAGAAATGGGAGCCAATCGCTATAGGAAAACTAGAACGATTTGTTGCCGACTCTGAACTCCAAAAAGGAATGCAACTTCTACCCCTATCAACGCCTACTGGCAAAAAAGTGGCGATTATTGGTGCTGGACCAGCTGGTCTCACAGCAGCCGCGGACTTAGCCAAACTTGGGCATGAGGTGGTTATATTTGAGGCACTCCACGCCCCTGGCGGTGTTCTGATGTATGGCATCCCAGAGTTCAGGTTGCCTAAAAGAATAGTTGAAGCGGAGGTCGCATACATCAGCAAATTGGGTGCCAAAATGCGTACCGACGCCTTAATAGGCAGGTCATTTACCATAGATGACCTTTTCAAAAAAGGCTTTAACGCCGTTTTCATCGCGAGTGGCGCTGGTTTGCCTCGATTCTTGCGGATACCTGGCGAAAACTTGGGTGGAATCTATTCAGCTAACGAATTCTTGATTCGGGTTAACTTGATGAAGGCTTATCAGTTTCCAAAGTTTGACACACCTATTAAAGTTGGCAAACGGGTCACAGTCATTGGCAGTGGCAACACCGCCATGGATGCAGCACGGGCCGCGCTTAGACTGGGCGCAGATGAAGTTTGGGTAGTCTATCGTAGGTCAAGAAAAGAGATGCCTGCTAGAGAAGAGGAGATTGAAAACGCTGAAGAAGAAGGAATCAAATTCAAGTTTCTAACGACTCCTGTTAGATTTATCGGCGACGAGCAAGATTGGATCAAGGGAATGGAATGCATAGCGATGAAACTCGGTGAACCCGATGAATCGGGAAGGGGAAGACCTACTCCCATCAAAGGTTCAGAATTTATTATGGACGTAGACACTGTGGTAATTGCTATTGGGCGCACTCCCAACCCAATAATCCAGCGAACCACAAAGGGACTTGAAACCACAAAGTGGGGCACCGTAATCATTAACGAGCAGACGGGACAAACCAGCCTGGAAAGAGTTTATGCCGGAGGCGATATTGCAACAGGTGAAGCAACAGTCATCAGTGCTATGGGCGCTGGGAAAAGAGCGGCAAAAAGCATCCATGAATATCTAATGAAAAGAGAGAAACAAGACATACACAAGAACACGTAAACGTAAAAACTTTGAAACCTTTTTTTTATCAATTGCTATCATAGTGTTGAAACCTAACCGAGCCCTTCATGGCGTCTGTTCTAAAACCAGAAGGCCAAGATTACGGTTTCTTTCGGCAGTTGATGATGAAAAACAAAGATTTTTTCTGAGTGACAAGTCGAGAAGAGAGACATTTACTTGTAGTAGTAGGGTCTTTTGATGTATCCAAAGGCTTCTACTGCAGCTATTATTGCTTGTCCAACAGCTGTTCCAATCTGTTTAACAGGAGCTATAGTTACGTCGCCTGCAGCATATACTCCATCAATGTTTGTTCTTTGGCGTTCATCAACGATGATGTAGCCCTCTTTATCCACATCGACTCCTGCTTCTTTAGCGACTTGACTATTTGGAACCTCGCCAACTTGAACAAACACTCCATCAACATCAATTTCCATGGTTTTGCCAGTTTTATTGTTAAACAAAACGGCGCTTTTCACCGTGACATTCCCTTTAATTTTTTTAAGCTCAGTGTTCCATAGAATTTCCACTTTATGTGTATTCAAATCCTTTATCAGTGCTTCTTCCGCCCTTAGTTGATTCCTTCTGTGAGACAGCTTTACGTTGGATGCGAGGTTTGCAAGGAATATAGCAGAAACAACGGCAGAATTTCCGCCTCCTACAACCAGAACCTTTCTTCCCTTGAAAAAGGCTCCATCGCATGTTGCGCAATAGCTGACCCCTCTGCCGGCAAATTCTTCTTCGCCTGGCACTCCGAGCTTTCGATACTCGCAACCAGAGGCTACAATTATTGCAGACGCTGTGTATTTTGCTCTGTCCGTCTCGACAAGTTTTTCTTTATTTTTGAGGTTGAGTCTTGCAACCTTCTCTAATTCGTTAACGGTGGCACCGACTTTTCTGCTGTGGGATGCCATTTTTAGGGCTAAATCTTGTCCACTTATGCCTTCAGCGAAGCCTGGATAGTTCTCTATGAGGGGAGTTACGGCAGCTGCGCCACCTGGGGTTTTCTCTTCAATGACCAATGTTTTGAGACCGCTACGGACGCCATATATGCCTGCTGTGAGACCGGCGGGTCCGGCACCTATTATGATTAGTTCCCAATGCTCCATTTAATCACCTGTCAGCATTCCATGTTGAGTGTCTTACATAGATAAATCAGCTAATAAAATATTGTTATGAATACAGGTTGGTATCTGTTATCAACAAAAATGTTTAGCGGTAACATAGCTCGCAATGGAAAGTTGTAGAAAACAATAAGTTAAGAAATTAACTATTTGAACAAACTGTGTATTAATTTGCCTTTAAAGAAGCGATTTGAGTTTTTGGAGCATACGGCTGATGTTTATGTAGTGGCTTATGGGGAAACCTTAGAGCAGGCCTTTGAAAATGCTGCTTTGGCAACCTTTGAGACAATGACTGACACCGAAAAGGTTGAGCCAAAAACTGAAGATACGATAGAAGTTGAAGGATACGATGAGCAGGCGCTTCTTTATAATTGGTTAGAAGAACTCATCATTAAATTTGAAATAACCGAAAATCTATACTCTCGCTTTGAAATTTCTCCTATAATAAAGAGACCTAATGGTTTAAAACTGAAGGCAAAAGTTTGGGGAGAACCCTTCAACCCAAACAAACATCCACAAAAAGTGGGAATAAAAGCAATCACTTACCATCAAATGGAAATTTTGAAAAAACCAAATGCTGTGTCGGTGAAATTTATTCTTGACATTTGAAAAAATGGTGTCAATTATGATTATCAATGGTGGAAACTCTCATTAGACAAAAAATTGTGTTCTGAAAGAGTGACTGATCAGAGAGGTTGAACTAACGAATTAAAAGCGTAATTTCTTCAATGAGTGTTACTGGAATGATGTTCCTTTTGCCCATCTTTCTGAAAATAACAAATCCCAACTTACTAAGCAACTGAAGATCTTGATAGATATTCTTCACATCTCTTCGGGTTTTTCGTGCTAGATCATTTATAGATTCTATTCTTTGCCCACCAAGACTGTAAAGCAGTTCCAGTCGCTTTGGAGTTAAGAACGCTAATTCTTCGGAGGTTAAATCACGTAATTCCTCTGTGCTATAATCGAGTTCGCCTCCTTCCACATAGCCTCTATAGGCGTGAACGAGACTTGCCCACTCATAATAAATGTCAACCATACTTTTGTCAAGTCTTTTATTCAAAAATACCTCCTCAAACTCATCAAAACTCATTCCCCATTTTTCCTCAAAGTTCTCAATGCGCCTACTTATCTCCTCAAGCGTCAATCTTCGAACAATCCTAACTAACAATTCTCTCACACTTTCACGATTATTCGTATCCGAAGGCTCAATTAAACTTTGCATAACATGAAAAACTCCGCAGAACCTCCTCTTCTTATGCAAGACTTTGCTTTTTCGTGAGAAAAAATTACTTTTAGCAGCGAAGCACGTTCAAGACTATACTGTTATTCCCGGTGAAAAGGAAATATTTTGACTTCTACAGATTTGCATGCATGCCTCTATGTATTCAGTAAATAATAGGTCATCTTTTTCCGGGAAATATTCAAAATCATGTCCAACTTTTTCATAGAGTCGCTTCATTATCTGAATCTCAAGATGTTTGGCTCCATACCCAAAGATTTTTTCAATAGCATTGGTAAACCCGTCAATTTTGTTGGGAATGTCAATCTTCTTAATCTTGAAAGTTTTTTCCAGATAAAAATAGATCACCTGCTTAGGCGAATCCCCTAGTGAAGACAGCGCTTCGTCTACTGCTTCCAGCAGAAGCTCTTCAAACCCAAAGTTAGGTGGCGGTGATTCTCCTTGGTTGGACACTTTTTCATTGGTATGGTGTTGCACTTTGGGCTTAGTGGGTGTTAAAGGCAAACACACTTTGTATATATACCAGTTGGTCGTAAATTCACGCTTCATTAACTTCGCCTCTTTTTTGTAGTTTTGTCGAACTGTCTTTATGTTCTACTCGCATACATATTGTATCGTATGACTTAATATATCGATTGTTTCACTAGGCGATATATTTCGAAATTCGATATATGGACGCGCTCGTACACTTGACAGTGTTCTAAGGGGATTGCAAAATGTTTTGTTTTGTAGAAAAAAGAATTTGGGATTCAGAATTTTTAATTTTATGTTCACGAGTTTTGGTATCGGTGACCGATTTAAGATGAAGACTCCCTCTTCTTTTAGAGCCTTGTTGAAACAGAGGGGATATTCTGATAAAGCTATTAAAGAAATTTGGAGATGGTATGACTTCTCAGAAAGAAAAGGCGTCAATTTCTAA
>Ga0209636_10002977_pt1 | contig 17296 bp, 16 predicted proteins | sample DeeMarSWOR152_54_FD_187464 | JGI IMG/M metagenome (GOLD analysis project Ga0209636, IMG submission 187464) | Marine sediment microbial communities from White Oak River estuary, North Carolina - WOR-1-52-54 (SPAdes) (version 2) | ecosystem: Environmental > Aquatic > Marine > Intertidal zone >...
ATCGTAAGGGCATCCTGGGGGGTTTCACCTGGCAGACCGTACATGAAATAATACCGAAACTTTTTAATTCCATGAGCCAGTGCACGGGATACTCCATCGAGAAGCTCATCATCTGAGAGAGTTTTTCCTATTCGCCTCCTTAAGCCCTCTTCACCAGTTTCAGGAGCAAAGGTTACTGTTTTTTGTTTGTTCCTTTGCAGAAGCATGGCGACTTCATCGGAAAATTGATCTGCTCTTAGAGACGAAAAAGACACAGAACCTCCAAGGGCGTTGATCTCATGCACAAGGCTGACCAGTTCGTGGTGGTCTGTGAGAACTGGTCCGATAAGGCCCACTTTATCTGTATAGGGCAAAGCTTTTTTCACTTGCGTTAAGACTCTTTCGGTACTAACCGGTCGTACCGGCCCTGCCGTACACCGCGTCATGCAGAAGGTGCAGGTATTTCTGCAGCCCCGGATTATCTCTATAAGGAACCTATTGGGAAATTCGGTGTGATTGGTAAGAATTACTGAATGTGAAGGCTTTTTAATATCCATTTCCACTGATTTTGCCGGTAGTTGCCCCTTACCAGTATTCATATACACTCCCTCAATCTCCTCAAGGGATCTATAAAGGGAATCTGTTTTTCTGAAATCCGATTCAAAGAGCGCAGTCAATATGAGCTCAATTCTCCCTTCCATATCTCCAATGAACACGACATCTGAAAAAACAGAAAGCACGTGAGGATTTGCACTGGGGGCTATTCCACCTGTGACGATTACTGGACCTCTAGTATTTCTCTCCTGGACGAGAAGGGGAATTGAGGAAATCTGAAACATTCTCAGAATATTTATATAATCGAGCTCGAAGGAAACGGTAAAAAAGAGCGCATCAAAACCCCTGGTACTCACCTCTGCTGAAAATATGGTCCGCTTCCTGGGAATGTGAGACTCCGGAGAGTAGATCTGACCGTTCTTTTCAATAAAAAGGCGGGCCACACGTATGCCCTGAAAGGAAGAAACTCTGTCAAATAGGGAGTGAAATCCAAGGTTACTCATCCCTACAGAATAGGAGTTTGGGTAGCATACTGCAACTCTGAACCTACCAGTATCCGGATACTCATAAATGAAGTGTTCAACCGGTAATCTTTTAATCAGCTTTTCTCCTCAAAAATGCAGGGACATCGTAATCATCATCTCTATATTTCCTTTTCAGGTTGCTCCCATCCATTATTGGAAGATCGGCCGTTACCTGAGACTTTTGTCGCTTCGGCTCAAAATCCTTTAGTGGGTATACTTCAAAACCCTTTATTCCATCCCCGGTATCCTTTATCTCCCGGGCTTTCGAAAAACCAGTGGCAATTACAGTCACCCTCACTTCATTGTTTATGGAATTATTAATTACCATACCCGCGATTATCATAGCATCTCGATCTGCATTACCGGTAATGAGTTTTACAATTTCGTCATATTCAAAGAGCGAAAGATCATTTCCACCGGTTACATTTACCAGCACTCCCTTCGCACCTTCTATTGAAGCATCTTCCAGCAGTGGATTATTAATCGCCATTTGGGCTGCTTCAATCGCCTTATTTTCCCCTTTCCCAATACCAGTGCCCATCAGCGCACCACCTGCCATATTCATGATAGTCCTTACGTCTGCAAAGTCAATATTGATCTCCCCCGGTATGGTAATCAAATCGGAAATCCCCTGTACCCCCTGTCGCAGCACATCATCTGCAAGGCGAAAAGCCTCTATCACAGATGTCTTTCTATCGATTATTTCGAGAAGCTGCTGGTTTGGGATAATAATCAGTGTGTCTACCACTTCAAGGAGTTTTGCAATACCTTCATCGGCGATTTCCATTTTCCTGTCCAGTTCAAAATGAAAGGGTTTTGTTACCACACCAACGGTGAGAGCTCCAATCTCCTTGGCAATCGAACCGACAACCGGCACACCTCCTGTGCCTGTACCGCCCCCCATACCGGCAGTTATGAATATCATTTCAGCTCCCTGTAATGCATCAAATATCTTATCCCTATCCTCAAGTGCGGCCTTTTCTCCGATTTCAGGATCAGCACCTGCGCCGAGTCCTTTTGTGAGGTTCACGCCAAGTTGAATTTTCACCGGCGCCTTGTTCACATTCAGGGACTGCAAGTCGGTATTCGCAGCAATGAATTCAACGTTTTGAAGTTTTACATCAATCATGCGATTTATCGCATTGCATCCCCCTCCACCTACACCAATCACTTTGATTTTATTTTGTAGCACCGATTCATCAACAAGTTCGATATTCATGACACCCCCTCCCACATAGGATAATGGTCAAACTTGTCCACACTTTTTTACATAACACCTTGCACTGCACACAAATGAACTGATACCACCGGTATTTACCTGCATCACATGAGTGTTCCCATAACCATGGTCTACCGTTCCATGGGCAGCCAACCATATCGCAAACTAAAAAATATGTTTTTTCCTGATGGTTAAAAGAATTCAGCCAGCCAGTCCACCATTCTCTTCTTTATATTCGAGAAAAGCCCTGCTCCCCTGTTTTCCATAAAACTCTCAGGCCGGGCATGCATTCCATAGAGAACAAGCCCCACACCCGTGGCGAATTCAGGGGATGATACTTCCTCGACAAGTCCGCTGATTCCCGAGGGTATTCCTATACGAACAGGCATTTCAAATACATCCTCAGCGACTTTATCAATTCCTTTGAGGAGAGAGGCCCCTCCTGTGAGCACCACACCCCCGGTGATCATTTCTTTGAAATCTTTCTGTTCAAGATCGTTCTTTACGAGGAAAAAAGTTTCCTCGAGCCGCGGCTGGATTATCTCAGCAAGGATCTGTCTCGGAAGCTGTGTTGGCTTTCTTCCGCCCACAGATGGCACTTCTATCACTTCACCGGGATCCACAAGCTCTGAGACTGCAATCCCCCACTTCTTTTTGATATCCTCAGCAGATTGGATTGGAGTGCGTAAGCCAATTGAAACGTCATTTGTGACGTGGTTTCCGCCCATAGCTATCACATTGGTGTGCCAGATGCTGCCGTTCAGGTACACAATAACATCAGTAGTCCCACCCCCGATATCGATAAGCACGACCCCCAGTTCCTTCTCATCATCCTTCAACGTGGACAGTGCAGAGGCAAGGGGCTCCAAAACTATGTCGTTAACCGCATATCCCGACCTGTTTACACTTTTCACTATGTTCTGGGCCGACGCTACGGCTCCGGTAACGATATGTACTTCTGCCTCAAGCCTCACGCCACTCATTCCGATTGGGTCCTTTATGCTCCCCTGGTTGTCCACAATGAACTCCTGGGGCAGTACATGGATAACCTCCCGCTCCATGGGAAGTGCCATTGCCTTTGCAGCTTCAATAACACGCTCAACCTCCTCCTGGGTTATTTCCCTACTCCTGGTAGATACAGCGACCACACCTCTCGAGTTGATACCCTCTATGTGACCACCGGCGATTCCCGCATACACGGATTTCACCTCGACACCTGCCATCAGCTCTGCCTTTTCAATGGCTGTGGCTACAGAATTAACTGTTGATTCTATATTAACAACAACTCCTTTGCGCAAGCCTTTAGAAGGTGATGTTCCCACACCCAAAATATCAATGGAACCATATTCATTAATTCTTCCAATAACCGAACACACCTTTGTAGTACCGATATCAAGTCCAACAATTATTCCATCATCATAACTCATTTTCTTTCTCCCCTTTCCGTACTGCTGCATATGAGAGGCTCATGTCGATCTCTTTTATATCACTCACCGAATCATCATCGGGTGCATAATTCTCCAAAACAAGGGTGAGTGCACGTAATTTTTCAAACTTCTCTTCTGTTATCCTGTTGCCGAGGTAGACCCTGTAACCTCTATCTTCGAAATACATATAAACACCACTCTCAGTTATATGAAACAATTGAATGCGCTTATAAAAATCAGGATGTAGTCTCTCAAGCTCCTTTAGAGAGCCGAGTAGATCAAAGACCATGAAATTTGCAATTTCCTCTCCGATTTTAATATCGTCATTATTTGAGATAAGTGTTATAAGGGGAACTATGAGTTCTTCGCCCTCTGGGACTGCTCCAAGCACAATTCCATCGGCACTCATCCAGTATGTGTGCTCTCCATGAGCAAGCTGGAACCTGCTTCTCTTTTCTGCAACATAAATTTTTAACGTATCAGGATATACTTTTACGATTTCCACCCCAGAAATTCTCCTGTCACTCAAAAGCGTTATTTTTGCCGCCCTGTTATTAAAGAACAGCAAGGATCGGGAGGTATCAAGATTGATCATGCGCAGCAGTTCATCGCTTCTGGTGTAGGTATTTCCAAATATCTGCACTTTTTTTATCGGAAGAACAGCCGTTTTAGCGCTGCCGCCCAATATCTTTATCCCCAACAATAGAATGAGAACACCGATACACAGAACAAGAATGACTCTTATGACTTTTCTGTAACGTACCTCACTCTTTCCGTATCCATCAATCATTGTCTATCATCTCATACTGGTTTGTCTCTCCCTTTGAAAGGTTCAAAAGAATCCCCGCAAGTATCGAGTTTGCCAGCAGGTTCGATCCTCCGTAGCTCAAAAAGGGCAGTGATATTCCTGTTGAAGGAAGCATACCGGTCACAACTGCGATGTTAAAAATTGCTTCCCACACGATAAGAGAAGTAATACCAAAGGCAAGCAGGAATTCAAAAGAACCTTTCTGTGAGTAGGCAATGGTAAAGCCACGATATGCAAAAAGCATGTACAGGATAATAATGAGTATCACTCCAAAAAAACCCATTTCTTCAGCGATTATGGCAAATATAAAATCAGTATGGGGAATAGGGAGATACTTCATCTTCTGAATGCTCTTTCCAAGCCCTACCCCGAAAAATCCCCCATAAGCAAATGCTTTGAAAGACTGAATGATCTGATATCCCTTGTCAGTGGGATCTGACCAGGGATTAAGAAAACCCATTATCCGCTCTTTTCGATATCCCTTTCCGCTTACCATCAGATAAACGGCAGGAATTGAAATAAGAATAAGAGATATAATTGAAAGGCTCCGTATTCCAACGATAAAAAACATGAGAATCGACATAAAAAAGAGTATAAATGCCGTTGAAAAATCGGGTTCGAGAAAAACGAGAAATGAAATAACGGACACTACTAAAAACGGAGGTAAAAATCCTCTATAGAAATCATTTATTTTACCACCCTTTTTTGAAAGTATTGAAGCCAGATAAACGATGAGCACGATCTTGGCAAACTCTGAGGGCTGAAAGCCCATACCACCGAACCTGAACCATCGCTTTGAAGGATGGACAATGCCCGCTTTTATGAGAGGTGGAAGCAGGAGCAGTAAAAGCAGAATTATGATCCCCCATACCAGTAGTTTTTTATATCTGGCCAGAGCTGTGTGATCAATGAATATAAATATGATGCATGATATGACTGACATGAGCACCCACATTATTTGCCGCTGTAAAAAATATGTGTAATTGTTCAGTTTTATTCCTTCATTAATACTGGCACTGAATACCATGACAATTCCAATACCGTAAAAAATTATCACTATGGAAAGCAGCACATAATCAATTTCTCCAGTTCTCTCTAACTGAAATATAGATAGCTTCTTTCTTTCACGAATATTTTGTACGAACATACGAGCCTTCACTGAATCTTTAATGTACTGAGTGCAATAAGCGCAAGCATTGCCCCGACAATCCAGAACCGCACGATTATCTTTGATTCAGACCATCCCCTCAGCTCATAGTGATGGTGAAGTGGCGTCATTAAAAATACCCTCTTCCTTAGAAGTTTATAGGATAACACTTGAATAATGACTGAAAGTGTTTCTGCAGCGAAAACACCCCCGACTATTAAAAGAAGAATCTCTTTTTTAATAAGAAGGGAGATAATCCCGATTGCCCCTCCAAGCGAAAGCGAACCCGTGTCTCCCATAAATATTTCTGCCGGGTGGCTGTTGAACCACAAAAACCCTATGCTCGCCCCAAGTACACTCATGCAAAAAACAGTCAGCTCTGCGCTCCCTGGAATATAGGGAATACGAAGATAATTCGCAATTTGCACGTGACCTGTGAGATAACTCATTCCTGCGTATGCGGAAATGACAAAAATTATTAAACCGATTGCAAGTCCATCAAGACCGTCGGTCAGGTTAACTGCATTGGATGTTCCCACAAGTAGCAGAATCCCAAAAGGTATATAAAAATATGAAAGATCGATGACAGGTACATTGATAAAAGGCACATAGAGAAGGGTGGTTTGATCAGATTTCTCCGGTCCGAAATAAAGATAGAGCACAACAGCTGCTGATATCAGCACCTGCGTTGAGAATTTTATTCGTGCATGAAGTCCCTTTGAGCTTTTTTTTACAAACTTCAGATAGTCGTCTAGGAATCCAATCAAGCAGAATGCAGAAGTGGCGATTGTAATCAGCACAATATAGTGATTCGAAAAGTTACCCCACAGGAAAATTGAAGTGAGGATTGCAAGCAGTATGAGCATACCGCCCATTGATGGGGTTCCCGCTTTCTGTCCATGGCGCTCAGGGGTATATTCTCTTATATTTGCACCAGTACCTACGGATTTTAATTTTTTAATTATTGGGGGTCCAAAAATGAAACAGATTAGAATTGCCGTAACCGTTGCATATACTGACCGAAATGTGATATACCTGAAAACATTAAAGGCAAAAAATATTTCATACAGCGGATATACAAAATGGTAAAACAAGTTCCCCCCCGATTACCTTTCCTGAAGCTTAGTGTATTAAAAAACCCTGCACCACCTTTTCAAGCTCAATCTTTCTTGAACCTTTTACCAGTACTATATCACCACTCTTTACCCCTTTTTTCAGTGAATCTATCAGTTGCTGAACATCGGAATAGTGATGAGCACTACCTCCTACCCTCTGAAAATCCTCCCCTGTTATCCGTGCAAGCTTCCCATAAGTATAGAGATCGGATATGCCGTTTTTAATTAAGCTGTCCGTTATTTTCCTGTGGTACTGTTCCGACTGAGTACCAAGCTCAAGCATGTCCCCCAGTACAAGAACCTTCTTTCCTTCAGCTTTCGTTTTACCGAGAAACCTTAACGAAGCTGTCACAGATAGGGGATTTGCATTATAACTCTCATCAATAATCGTCACTCCTCGCCAGATGTGAATATTCCCCCGTCCTCTCTCGTCCTGGTACTCCTCTATACCTCTTTTGATCTCATCGATTGTAAGCCCGAATTCGAACCCAACTAATGCCGCAGCTGTTGCATTAAGAATTCCGTGCTCTCCTAAAACCCTCGTAGTGATACGCGTTCCCGATAATATAAACTCTGACCCTTCAACATCTATACTGATTATACTCTCTGGATACAGGTCTCCTCCATGAAGACCAAAACTTTTGATCTTGGTAGCAAGTCCCTCTTTCATAAAGGAAAAATATTTATCGTCTGCATTCAAGAATGCTGTTCCGCGCCGATCGAGCACTTCTACCGCGCATTTTTTTTCTCGGGCAATATTCTCTTCACTTCCAAAGAATCCAATGTGTGCTGGACCTATATTTATGACTACAGCACAATCCTGATGTACAATTCCTGATAAATAAGTGATTTCGCCAGGATGATTGGTTCCAAGTTCCTGAACGAGGATATCGGTAGCATCGTCAACACCCAAAATTGTCTTGGGAACACCGACATCATTATTATAGCTCCCGATGCTCTCCACTACATTGTATCTTTGAGAAAGAACAGAAGAAATGAGACCTTTTGTTGTTGTTTTCCCAGCGGAGCCGGTTACCACAATTTTATTAATAGAAAAAAGTCCGAGGTAGTTTTCAGCGATTTTGCCAAATGATTTCCTTGTATTCTTTAAACCAACAAAGAGAGTTCCAGCTGATTTTTCCACATACTGTTTTAACCGATCAAACCACCTGGCTTCAAATAAAATTCCCCGGGCACCTCCTTTGAGCGCATCCCCAATGAAGGAATGACCGTCGTAATTTTCACCCGGCAACGCAATGAACACATCATCCTGGTGTAACGACCGTGTATCTGTTGATATTGAAAATATCGAAAAAGAATCGAAAGCTTTTTTATCGCTTATGTACTCTACATTGACATCCCTCAAAAGCTTTGTGAGTTCGACACATTTCATTCAACACTCAACAATTTTTAAATGACTCTCTAGTACACAATGAGCTTTATATCTTTATAGGTTATTGGCACCATATTCAACTCTTCACTGGCAATCTTTTTAATTCTTTCTCTCGATTTAAGATAGGAGAGCTCAATATTCATCAGATAGATAGTCTTTTCCAGAGTATTTCTCTGCACCATTATCTCTTCGATTTTCTTTTTAATGAGGTACATATGAATATTCTGCCATGTAATACAGAAAATGACTGCGAAGATAACAGCGAAGAATACGACGAGCTTAAAGATTCTTTTAAAAATAAGAATAGTGGTCCTCATTGGTTATGCCGTATCTTTCATATATTGTTTTGGGTTGTCCGTATAACTCTCTTCCAGCTTGTATGCGCATCGCAATCGTGCGCTTCGAGAAGCCGGGTTATTTCTTATTTCCTCTTCATCAGGAACCAACGGCTTTTTCGTGATTATTTTTATAATCTTCTTTCCACCGCAGACACATACAGGAAAATCAGGTGGACACGTACATCCCTTCGTCAAATCCTTAAAAACAGATTTTACAATTCTATCTTCCAAGGAATGAAAGCTGATTACACAGATACGTCCACCAGGTTTTAAACAGGCAATGCCATCTCTCAAGGCATTTTCAAGAATGTCAATTTCATCATTCACGAATATCCGAATTGCCTGAAATGTCTTTGTTGCAGGATGAATGTTTTTTGGCCAGTGTTTTCTTGGTATTGCTCTCTTTATAATATCGGCTAGTTGAGTAGATGTGGTAATTTCCTTTTTTTGTCTTTCCTGAGCGATAAAGTGGACTATCCGGTTTGAAAACCTTTCCTCGCCATAGGCCCATATTATCTCAGCCAATTTTTTTTCATCGAAACGATTAACAACGTCAATACCTCGCATCGGCTTTGACTGATCCAGCCTCATGTCTAAAGGCTCTTCTCTGGAAAATGAAAATCCCCTCCCGCTCTCCTTTATATGAAACATTGATATTCCAAGGTCAAAGAATATCTTGTCAACCCCGTCTTTTACAATTCTTTTCAATATGCTTTTCAGATTTGAAAAATTATCCCTTGCTGGTACAATTCTCTCCTCATAATCCTTGAGCCGCGAGATTGCCCTTTCTAATAGTGCTGCATCCTGTTCAATCCCTATAAGGTAACCCTCATGCAATACAGGAAGAAAATGAGAAGCATGTCCCCCTTCTCCAAGAGTGCAGTCGACAATTATATCATCGCTTTTTATGCACAGGCAGGAGAGAACCTTTTCTACCATAACAGGATTATGCACGAACATTTGTCCTCCTAAAGGCCTAAATCTGCTATTTTTTCACCGAGAGAGTCAAAACTCTTTTCATTTTCTTCCCTGTATAGGTTCCAATTTGCTTCACTCCATATTTCTATGCGGTTTATCGCGCCAAGAATAACTGCCTCCTTCTGTATTCCTGCATACTCACGAAGACTCTGCGGTATGGCAATTCTCCCCTGTCTGTCCAATGACTGTTCATTTGCAGGAGCAACAAACATCCTCAAGAATGATCTGTCCTCCTTTTTTGTGAGAGAAAGCCGCTGATTTAACTTTTCAACAATCCTGTTCCATTCATTTCTTGGATACAGAAAAAGGCAGTGGTCAAATCCTTTTGTCGCAACCCAGTACTCTTCTTCCCCGACCTTTGAATACCTTAACTTAGCCGGTATTGCAACCCTTCCCTTCTCGTCAAGGATGTGTTTGTATTCACCAATGAACATATGTACCCACCCTAATGGGATACAATTCTGAAGCGAGACAGACTACCAAAAGTAAAATAAATTAGTCGTTGGTGAACAATGTTCACCAACTCAAATAATTAGTTCTTTAATTCATTAAATAATCAAAACTTGTAATTTTATACCCTATTCATTTTTTATGAATACATGAATTATTCACCAAGAACTAATTATACCACTTTATGGGAAAATTCACCACTTTTCCCCACATTTTTTAAATGATATACATTTTTTCCCTCTTGTCAATTGTTTTTTATAATTTTTTTTAACATTTTATAAAATTTATAAAGGAAAAGATTAATAATTGTGGAGGGTGAATGGAAAACTACACTTTTAGTGGTATTCGATTGAGATAATCTCTGGAATTGCTTTAATATCTTTTAAAAAGAACTTTAGTTGTTGTTCGTGCTGAATCTGAATTCTAAATGCAGCATTTACAAAGCCTTCGCGGTTTGTTTTCAGATGAAGCTCAACAATATTGGCGTTTGAGTTTGCAATCGCAGTTGTAATGTCCATGAGCAATCCGGTGCGGTCCCGCGATATGATATCAAGGTTAAATACCTTTCTTGTCTTGGATTCCCATTCTACTGCGATCTTTCTTCTTTCATAATCCTTTATGGCTTTCAGGTTTTTACAGTTTACTCGGTGTACGGTTATTCCTTTTCCTCTGGTTATGTACCCGATAATATCATCTCCGGGATGGGGATTGCAGCACTGAGCCAGGTGCATCTGGACATTTTTCTCGCCTTCTGCAATTAAATTATATTCCCGCCCCTGAAGAATGCTCTGTACTGGCTTTTCTTCTCTTTCATACTTCTTTCCACCCTGAGGAGGGGTAGGTTTTGCAGGTTCTTTTTGCCTTGTCTCCTCTCTTTTCTCTTCAAGGTTACTGAAAAAAGCCCGAATTTTATGTCGTGCACGGGAAGTCTTCACCACATCGAGCCATTCCATGCTTGGCGTTGCATTCTTTCCCGTGAGGATTTCTAGAACATCACAGCTATGCAGCGGTTTTCTCAATGGTAAAATTCTGTCATTCACCTTTGCACCGTAACAGTGATTACCCACCTCTGTATGGATTTTATAGGCAAAATCTATTGGGGTTGAGCCCACTGGAAGGTCAATTACATCACCCTTGGGTGTGAACACATAGATCTCTTCTTCCAGAAGGTCCTTCTGTAAGTCTTCCATAAAACCTGACGGATTGTTGATGTTTTCTTTCCACATTTTCAACTTTTTTAGCCACGTGAGCTCTTTTTCAATGCTTCCAAGGTTTTTCTTTCCCTCTTTATAGACCCAATGAGCACAAATGCCTTCCTCGGCTATAATATTCATCTCATCAGTACGAATCTGCACCTCCAGGTGTCTTCCCTCAGGGCCGATCACAGTCGTATGCAGCGACTGATACATATTTGACTTTGGCATGGCCACATAATCTTTGAATCGCCCACCGAGGGGCTTCCACAATTTATGGACTATACCCAAAATCACATAACACTCTTTCAGTGTATCGGCGACTATTCGAATTGCAAAAAGATCAAATATTTCATCAAAGGTCTTGTCCTTATCCTTCATTTTTTTATAGATGCTGTAAAAGTGCTTTGCTCTTCCCAATATTTGTGCATTTATCCTGTGCTGTCTGAACTGTTCCTCGAGGATGTGCTTCACGTTCTCGATATATTTCTCTCTTTTGTCCTTGCTCTCGGTGATGTAGGTCTTTAAATCGCTATAGAACTCAGGTTGCAGATGCTTCAAGGAGAGATCTTCCAGCTCTACCTTCACCCGTGCCATTCCAAGCCTTCCCGCTAGGGGTGCGTAAATATCGAGAGTTTCCCGTGAAATCCTCTGAGCATTCCCCTCATCCATGTATTCAAGGGTTCGCATATTATGCAGCTTATCAGCAAGCTTTATGAGAATCACCCGGATATCATTCACCATTGAAAAGAGCATCTTCCGAATATTTTCAGCCTGACGCTGCTTGATGTTTTCAGAGCGTATTCTTGAGATTTTCGTTACTCCGTCTACGAGGTCGGCAATCTCCCGATCAAACTGATTTTTCAACTTTGGAAGTGTTATTCCTGTATCCTCTACAGTATCATGGAGAAGAGCTGCAGCAATAACCTTTGCATCAAATCCCATTTCAAACAGTATCTTTGAAACATTAAGTGGGTGAGTAATATATGGCTCGCCCGAAAGCCTTTTCTGATCGATATGTGCTGCTGAAGCGAATGAGTAGGCTTTCCTTATAAGCTGAACATCCGTATCATCAAAGCGTTTCAGATCTATGTACCGGGCTATGTCTGTTGCAATTTGCTTTTCCATAAAGGACCTTTGATTTTTGAGAATCAATATAGAATTTACTACGATTTCCTTATAAAAACCATCTCAGGTTATTCATATTTTATAACTACCATCCGATCGGCACCCGCAAGATCCTTTTTTATACTCTCAATCCTGTATCTGGTGCCCTTTAACAATTCGAAAATACCTTTCAGAATTTCTGGATCAACCTCAAGTATCACCGCTCCTCTTTCCACGAGGTATTTCCAGCCTACTTTCAAAATTGCTCTGTACGCATCAAGTCCATCAACACCACCGTCAAGAGCGCCCAGCGGCTCCCAATCACGAACTTCTGTTTGCAGCTCTGCGAGACGCTCACGGACAATGTAAGGCGGATTGCTCACAATTATATCATATTTTTCACCTTTCAGGTTACTGAAAAAATCACTTTTAATAAATTGTATATCGTGAGTGCCGAGTATCGACCATGCATTATCCCTTGCAATTTCGAGTATGTTTTCGCTGATGTCTGTCACAGTTACGAAGCAAGATATTAAATGATATTTTACTGAAATAGCAATATTTCCCGTACCCGTACCTATGTCAAGCAGGTGTTGCGGTTTCCTGTGCAGTATTTCATCCACTAGGAGTTCTGTTTCGGGTCTCGGTATAAGCGTGTCGCAACTGACCTTGAAAGGGAGAGAATAAAACTCCTTTTCCCCTGTAATGTATGCGACGGGTTCCCCTTTTTTTCGTCTTTTTTTATATTCATCCCATTTTCTAAGCTCCACTCGGGAGGGTTCATATTCAGGATGAGTGAAAATAAACTCTTTTGTTTTCATCAAGGCATGTGACAGAAGGGGATAAATATCCGACAATAACAGTTCAAGGGTTTCTTCTTTTATTATTTCAAAAAGAGTTTTTTTCACCTATGTGTTGAAATGGATTCATTTTTTTGTCTCACATTGTTCAAATTGATACGAACCTCGTGCTCGATGAGGGCATCGATAATATCATCTAACTCCCCATCAAGAATCAAGTCAAGCTTATAGAGTGTCAAGCCAATTCTATGATCTGTAACCCTGTTCTGTGGAAAATTATAAGTTCGAATTCTTTCTGACCGATCACCACTACCCACCTGACTTTTTCGCGCTTTTGCTTCGGCTTCTTTCTTTTCCCTCTCTTCCTTCTTAAATAACCGGGCCCGCAATACTTTTAAAGCCTTTTCTTTGTTTTTATGCTGGGATTTTTCATCCTGGCATGTCACGACAATACCAGTTGGTAAATGGGTTATCCGCACTGCCGAATCTGTTGTGTTCACGCTCTGACCGCCATGACCCTGGGACCGAAACACATCGATTCTCAAATCGTCCTGAAGGATCTGAATATCGGTATCTTCTGCTTCAGGCAGGACCGCTACAGTAACAGCGGATGTATGTATTCTTCCGCCTGACTCAGTTACTGGAACCCTCTGGACCCTATGAACCCCCATTTCATACTTCAACCTCTGGAAAACTCCCTTCCCTGAAATGCTGAAAATGATCTCTTTATACCCCCCAATTCCTATTTCATTACTGCTCAAGTGCTCTATCTTCCAGTTCATCCGCTCGCAGAACCTGCTATACATTCTGAAAAGATCCGCTACAAAAAGCGCAGCTTCATCTCCTCCGGTACCAGCCCTTATCTCTATGATTATATTTTTTCCGTCCAGAGGGTCCTGTGGCATTAAAGAAAGAAGAAGCTTCCTCTCGGTATTTGTCTTCTCCGTTTGGAGTCGCTCGATCTCTTGGTTTATCTCCTCCTCCAGTTTCTCATCATCGGCCGAGTCAAGCAGCTCTTTATATTCCCTTAATTCAGACATTATACGCTGGAGCTTTCTCTCTTCATGAAGTAGCTTTGAAATATTGTTGAACTTCCTTGTCACCTGGGCGTAGCGTTCTTTATCGCTGGCGATTTTGGGATCAAGAAGCTCCTTTTCAATAGCTTTATATCTATCCTCAAGCTCTTTCAGATTATACACTGAATTTTCCTCCAATTATAAATATATACGTGATATACGTGCTACCGGAAAGCCATTAAAATTAGCTCAAGTATTTTCGGTAATACAAGAAACCGCAGAAGAATCAATAATGCGAGGGTAAGTAAAATATGAAAGTCAAATCCTGTGCTGCCCCGTAATTTAAAAAAATTACGTAAAGGCCTTATGGCTGTTTCAGATAATGAGTATACAAATGAAACAAAGATATTATTCATATGTAAGCCAATAATCTCGAATATGAATCGCAATCCTACTGCAACAATGAAAATAAATATAATAAAATAGGTGAAACGGAAAAGAAGGACGATTATCAAAGATATGAGAAGCTCGCCACTGAAATATCCAGACAGGAGTGTCTTATAAATCAATTCTTGTAGGAGATATAACACATAAAAGGCAAGAAGAGGTGTAAGATCCAGATACCCGATACGCAGGAATCTAATCCGAGCAAATAACTTGAGATATGGATCAGTCAGAAGATAAATGAAACGCACAATGGGATTAAACATATTTGGCCTAAGCCAGCTGATGATAATTCTCACAAAAATGAGGATTATATAGATAGAGAAAATGAGGCGTACAATATTCGCAAGATAAATCATCCCATATCCTAATTTTATAAATAATAAATCAAAGCCCACACCTCGGGCAATTCATAGTCAAATATAGCAATAAAAATAGTGGGCTTCAAATTTTTTTCATTCCCTCTAATCCAATAGTAATCGAGCAAATTTTATTGATGCAAGCTTTATTCGAAAATCGTCGGACCTTGAGGGAACAACTATGGGACATGAACCGCCGAGCACAACCCCGGCAGCTTCCTTTTTCTGAAGGCAGGTAATCGATTTCCATATCACATTCCCAGTTTCAATGTTCGGTACAATTAAAACGTTTGCTCTACCCGCAACGCTTCCGCCAATACCTTTTGTGTCAGCACATTCAGGATCGAGCGCATTATCGAACGCAAAGGGGCCGTCTATTTCGCATTCACCAAAATATCTCGTTTCTGAAAACTTTTTCATAAGAAAAGCATCCAGGGTTGCAGGCATCGCAGGAAGGTTAATCTTCTCTATGGCGGCAAGCATAGCTACTTTCACTCGACCTATTCCTAAACGACGCGCTGCTTCAACTGCATTTGCGACAATATGTATTTTCCTTGAAAAGTTAGGTAATATATTGATCGCTGCATCAGACATGAGAAATATTCTCTTTGTTTTGGGTATTTCAAACATCCCAACATGGCTCAGTATTCGTTTGGTACGTATTTTAAAACGAGGCTCTAGCAGGGTATGAAAAAAGGCACCCGTTCCGAGCATTCCTTTCATAATAAATCGGGCACTTCCATTCAGTAACATGAGAGAGGCCCTTTCAATAATCTTTTCTTCTTCTGAATGCACGATCTCCATTTCCTCGATCGTAATATCGTACCTTTCAGCACATTCTCTTATCCGGTCTTCCTGACCAACTAGTATAGGAATAACAATACCCTCATCACGAGCCGCAGAAATCGAACGGAGCGTTGCCCTATCATAGGGATATATTACAACCATTCTGCATACCTCTAATCCTCTCACTGTATTTAAGGTTGAGTGCATATCATAGATATCGCCATCATTCATATTCATAACTCATATATCCATTGAAAGATTAATCGATTCCACTCACAGCAAGTTTACCGGAGCGACACATCTCGAGAATTTCAAACTTTTTTAACATCTTTATTATACCATTTACTCTTTTTTCCTCCGCTGCGAGGGTGAGTACCATGGAAACATCAGACACTGCAATCACGTGAGCATTGAAAAGCTCCGCTGTCTGAAGAATTTGAGGGATATACTCGGGCTTTATTCGTATTTTTATCAGCAGGAGCTCCATCTCAATAAGCTCTCCCTCTTTTAGATCGTGAAGTCTTATTATCTCTTCAATTCTTTCTAACCTTATTTCGGCCCTCCGCAAAGTATCAGCATCTGCTTCAACCACGATGATAATTCTTGATTTGTCCTCTACCTCTGTCTCCCCTGCGGCGAGAGAATAAATATTTATTCCCTCTTCAGAAAAGGATTTTGCAACTTTTGCTAAAACCCCGGGTCTGTTATAAGCAAGACACGATAGTGTATATTTCATAGGCCCCCCATCAATCTCCATATGCTCAGATAATATGGGTTGACAATTACACAACCTTAATATACTCTAAGTTAGTCGGGTTTGCACCAAGTTTTACCTATTTCAGTTTGGTGTCTATGCTGGAGGATTACATGACAAACGTAGAAGAAGAATCTAAAAAATTCTGGGAAAGCATTGAAAGGGAAAAGGGCGGGAAGGTCAAGTTTTTCACCTTTGCTACCTATCTCGGTGAATCGCGGGGCAAGCAGGTTTCTCTAGGCGGCCTTATTTATATAATCAAGAATACTGTGTATTTCGAAGATTTCGAAAAAGAAAACTGGTTCGCAAAAATATTTTCAAGACACCAAAAATGGGAAAAAACACAATTCAGCTTTGACAAAAAAAATATTCAAGAGATAAAAATCATATCAAAGGGCAATGCACTAAACTGCATAGGGGGTTTTATAGACGAGGCAGAGACAAAATCACTCTCAAAAATATTTTCCGCTCTTTTTCAGTCGGTTGTTCAAATCCGTCTTAAATCAACAGGCTCTCTCTTTTTTGACATCATGAGGGATAAGGATTTTTTAAAAGCCCTATCACAATAAAAAATGTCAAGGCGATCTATTCTCCCACCCTTTACCGCACGATTTGTCCCGCAGTACCAGCTCAACCTTAGTGTTCAAAATGTGAAAGTGTACTTGACTCGGTTATTTCTTACCATATAATTCTTATGTGTAATTGTATAATTAAAGCCCTGGTAGAGTCGTTAGAGAGTTGGCGTGTTTAACTTACATGAGAAAAAGAATACCAGATCGAGAGTGCTTGTCACGGGAGCAAGTGGTTTCATCGGAAGCCACCTTATTGATCTACTCTGTGAAAAGAAATATGAAGTGGTCTGTTTCATAAAAAAAGGTGAGAATACCCGATGGCTCGATCACAA
>Ga0209636_10002978_pt1 | contig 17291 bp, 8 predicted proteins | sample DeeMarSWOR152_54_FD_187464 | JGI IMG/M metagenome (GOLD analysis project Ga0209636, IMG submission 187464) | Marine sediment microbial communities from White Oak River estuary, North Carolina - WOR-1-52-54 (SPAdes) (version 2) | ecosystem: Environmental > Aquatic > Marine > Intertidal zone >...
ATACCATTACCTTCGGTTCCCAGCCAGACATAGCCCGCAGAATCCTGAATCATCAAGGTAATTCGTGTTCGGGATTCTAATTGCACTGATGACTTATAACAAGAAATCCGATCATACTTGTAAAGAACTCCGTCATCAGTGGCAAACCAGATGGTGCCCTCTCGATCTTCGACGATTGCCTGTATCGATGGGACATTTTCTACCTTAGAATTGTCCCATTGAGACCCATCAATCGTACTACTCACGCCGCTATTTGAACCAATCCAGAGTGTACCAGATTGATCCTTAAAAATTACGTTGATCCGATTCCCGACTGATTCGATTTCACGATAGTGAGTCCAACTGGTATCACCATCAAATTTGCAAACACTGGAGTCAAGCGTACCGAACCACATATTCCCCTTGCTATCCTCGTTGATCGCGGTAATATTCATGATTCCCGGACAGCCGGTATAATAATGCTCCCATTGTTCGTCTTCATTATTGACAAAATATTTAATGACACCTCTCCCTCTCGTGCCAATCCAGATATTATTTTTTGAATCCAGAAAAAGGCAGGTAATCTTAGTTAGAGGGACCAAGATGTTAGATGGCATGCTTTGATTGGGATAATGTGTCCATTGCTCACCATCGAATTTGCTCATTCCATTTTCGGTTCCGAACCAAAAATTTTCATTTGAATCCTGCAAAATGGCATTAACTTTTTGATTAATTAGCGAATCGTTCTGGGCAAACTTTGCCCATTCCATTTTTCCATCATAAATTCCAACGCCTTCTCGCGTTCCCACCCAGATATGCCTGGGTTCACGAGCCTGAATGACTGAGTAGACATAATTATCCACCAATCCATTGCTTCGTTTGAAAGTTGTGATTTTCTGAGCCAGAAGCGGGAATTGAAAAATTACCTCCCCAAATATGAAACATAAAATTATTAAACGTTTTATCTTCATGTCACGATAATTTTATAGTTAATGAAAACTGAAAACGCCTGGTCTGGATCAATCGCAAATCGATGGGAATCTGGTGCAGGAATTTCACATTCGACTGTTCACAAGTAATACATGCGAGGAAGAATAGTCTATTTTTACCAGGCGATTTTTTAGTAAAAAGATATTAAATTCTTTTAAAAATGTCAAGTTGTATTTTATTCCTTTCGCCAATCATCGATTCTCCGACGAGTTCGACCCAATATCTTTTCAATCTCGTCATATCTATCGCCTAACTTGATATTTCCATTGCGGCACCATTGAAATAATTGCTGCTGCATCTGCACAATAGATTCCCGAACAAGCTCTTTTCTATTATCAGCGGGGAAAATGGATGCTATTCCATTTACAAACACCTGGAAATATTCATAACAATTGGCACACGTTTTATTATCGGCTTGTAAATGCTTTGATCTTAAAAACTCATCAATGCGGTTTGCTTTGATTGCTGTTTTACATGCATCAAGTAGTCGTTTCTGTTCTTGTTGAACCAATTTCTTTATTTGACTCCACCATGGCACTTCCTTTGATTCAAAAATATCACGATAAGTAGATTGGATTTCTTCAGGGAAGACAGACAATGGTATTTCGTTTTCTGATGTAAATATACACACCTCTTCTACTAAATTTTGTAGATCACGGATATTATCGGGCCAGTCATAACATATCGCAGCAATAATTGCTTCGTTAGAAAATGATTTTTCTTTGCTCTCTTTTTTATTGAACTCATTTAGAAAATGTCGAATAAGGAAAGGGATATCGTACTTTCTTTGTCTGAGCGCGGGGATATGAAGTACAATCACTTTAAGGCGAGCATATAGATCACTACGAAATTCATTATCTTCTATGGACTTGTTCAAATTTTTATTTGTTGCAGCTATAACTCTTACATCAACCTGAGTTGTTTCATCAGAACCCACTTTTTGGAATTCCTTATACTCAAGAACTCTAAGTAGTTTAGCTTGCAAATCAAATTTTAAATCACCAATTTCATCCAAAAAAATTGTACCACCGTCAGCATATTCAAACTTACCTTTACGATCTCTGTGCGCGCCAGAAAAAGCTCCTTTTACATGACCAAATAACTCACTCTCCAAAAGATTTTCAGGAAGTGCAGCACTATTAACCTTCACGAGTCGTTTATTGGCTCGACCACTTTGATTATGAATCGCTTCAGCTACAAGTTCCTTACCAGTGCCAGGTTCCCCAGTGATGAGAACGGTACAATCAAAGCTACTTATCTTCTGGATCTTTTTGATTATCTCACCCATTGGCGTCGTCACCTTTTTCCCTTTTTCATTCATAATTTCTGTTAAAGCAATAATTCCAAAAGTAGAGTCAGCAGAGAGGTTCTCCTTTCTTTGCTGTGATTGGAAATATTGCCAGGCTGACATGATCTCTTTTGCCACTTTCATTTTATCAATTTTTGGTCTTTCCTGATAGGTTCTTTGTCTGGTCGGCACATTACCATTCAAAATGTTCTGGTATATATTTTTTTCCTGTTCTAACTTCTGCTTTTCCTTGACAATCTTTTCTTTTTCCAAATTAAGTTGCCTGATTTTGCCCTCCAATTTTATTCTCATGATTTCATATTGCTCAAAAAATCCCGGAAAGAATTTTTTCAGATCTTCTTGTTGATTAATAGACGGTTCCTTAAGAACGGTTTGGAGTTGGGTAACAAAATATTGTATGGTCTTGTATTGTTCGGTTTGAGAGTCTATGTTCTGATTTAATTTCTCAAGATCAGAGTTTTTTATTAAAATATCATCTTCCAGTTGATTAATTTTAGAATTTAATTCTTTGAGACGAATAACTTTTTCATAAAATAATATAGAAACGAACAAAACAAGATAAGCACTATCTATTTGTATTAATTTCAACCAGATGCTAATATATTTGAAAAATAGAAAATAGGCAATAATATTGAAGACAATGAAAAGAGCTATCGGGAAAATGTAAAATATCCATATTGATTTTGAAAATTTTTGATAGTAAATAAACGCGCCTAATAGTAATAGACTTAAAATGGCAGAAATAATGGAATTTATTTTCCATGAAGCCTCGGTGATAAAATCACCCTGAAGAATGTTACTTATCAATGTAGCATGGACGCCCACTCCAGGAAAATCTGCTGAAAAAGGTGATACCAATTTGTCTACACCTGTCTCTGTATTACCGATTAGCACGATTTTTCCTTCGAATAAGGGCAACGAAACTTGAGCAGTTGCTTTTGGCTGAAATGCATCCAGCAGATTCATTATTTCATGCAACGGAACCGGTTTCAATACATCAAAAATTCCATAAAAATTAAGCAGCAACTGCCCCTTTGAATTTATCGGGATTCTAATAATTTCATTTGAGGTTTCAATAATAACCTTTCGTCCCCAAAATGATTCTTCAATTTTAACAGATTTTTCAGAAACCCCGAAATAATCCAATAATGCCATTATTCCCAAGCATGGATACATTTGGTTATTAAATTCAATAAATAGTGGTAGTCGACGAATTCGTCCATCATAATCCCATTCGGCAGTGGCAAAACCCGCCTGGTTAAAAGAATTGATGAACGTTTTATGAGGAAAAGTCGCGTCTAAAGCAGAAATTACGCTTACATCTGTTTCATCAGTGAATTTTATCGAATACTTTTCATAACACCGGTCCTGAACTAAACTCAAATTCGGCTCATCATCCGAAAACGTGAAACAGTGAATAACATGTTGCACAGAGTCAGCGACGAAGGCAAGTTGTGAATCGCTACTCGAATCGCTTTCATCAATAAATAAAAGGTCAAAAGTGATTGTTTTCGCACCAAATGTTGATAATTTTCGAATAAGTTTTACATAATGGCTTCTTGGAACCGGACGACCTAATTGGCTAACACTTTCATCATTAATTTCTATGACCAAAACCCTCTCATCCGGTTGTCGATTATTAGAATGAACAATAAATTGATCAAGTAGAAGATCATTTATACTATCAAAAAATTTAATATATTGAAATAGAAAAAATGCAACAGCGCTTATTCCAATTCCGATCAGGCATAGTTTTAGAGTTTGTCCGGTTCTTTCTTCGAGTCTCATTATTAAGTCTCCGATTGAGTTCTTTAACAAAACTTCCAGTTTGTGGATAAAAATCTTTCTAATCATTAATACTACGATTAATTTTGCGTAGACAATTGTCTGCATTACAATATTTGCTCTTTTAGGATAAGAATTTCATTTAGCCCTGTTATCACGAGCGAAGAGAAGCAATCTCATAACTCATTAAAAATTAGGATATTGATTCGTCGCTTCGCTCCTCGCAATGACAGATTAAATACTGAAAATCGAATCCTTAACAAGTATAAACAGACTAAGTAATATTAAAACGCCCAAAAAAATACGTTTTCGATTTGATCTTTGGGTTGGCGACCCTTCGTTGTAATTTGCTTTTTCTTCTTAATTTTCCGCCTGGGTTCTCTCGATGGCTTCTTTTTTTTCTTTGCTTTGCCGATTATTTGCTTTACTGTTATGGTACAAATCTTTTTTTTGGGTATGAGTTTTGCATTTTTTGCCAGCTCTCCCTCATGAACGATAATTCCCAGCAGGTCACCGATTCTCTGGTAATCAGTCGAATCTCGCATCACCTGAGCAAACATGTCAACCGCCAGGTGTTCGCTATCTGCGGCGGCATAAGCGAGGCCCAGGTTCAAATTGATACCGTCACTATCCTCTTTGCTTTCAGTAAATTTTAATGCTTCCAGATAATAGGTTTCAGCCGAGTCTAAGTTACCTTTCATGAAGAACAGATTACCAAGATTATTAAGAGCAAAGAAATTCGAACTATCGCTTGCTAACAAGCGTTGAAAATGATGTTCTGCCTTTTTAATGTTATTTTGATAAGCATAAGTAATTGCCAACTGATTACGCAACTGGCTGCTATCCGGATATTGAGCTAATTTTTTCTCAAGTCCTGATAGGTATTGTACTTCAGCACTTCTAATTTTTTTATTTTCCTGAGCAAAATTATATTGTTGAAAATCCCAATAAGATTTAACAATTTTACCGGTATATGCCAATGGTTCGTATAATTCCCAGGCATCGTGGACATAAATTATTTGTTTATAATCCTCAGAATATTGGTTAAGTAATTCAGCTCCTTGTTCCCAGGCTTCACAAAACGATCGACCAACCCAGGTCGTTTCCAGAGGGATCCATACCTGGTTATCTTGAACATAAAATTGTTGATTAGCACAACAAAGCTCGAAATATCGAGTCATGTGTATACCAGTATTAAATAGTAGAAAAATATGTCCAGGCACGCTAACTAATGCGGTAGGGATGTTTTTGTTCTCGAATAATGATGCCATAAGAACGACCAGATCGTCACAATCCCCTCGTTTTTCTTTTAGCAACTGAGCTGGATAATAAATATTATCAAAGGCTTTATAAGTTCTGGAATAAGGAGTAATGCTATCCTCCTCGTAACAAATACCATATTTGGAAACCGCATTGAATAAACGAACGGATTTGGTAAATTGCTCGTTTTTGATCCGTATTGGCTCATCAAGCTCAGCATCATCGAGTAGTGCCATCCGGGCAAATTTCTTTATACTGGAATCATTTGGCGTTATAAAAGCGGCTGCCTGTTCAACACCTTCTTGCCAGTTAATGGAATTCCGTCTGAACAGATGAAATTCTCCACTGTCATGCTCTTCCTTTTGTCTATTGCCACTCATATAAGAAATCTTGATATCAGCAATAAGAGGAATATTATCTGGTTCATATAATATCGAATCAGTAAAAACGGTGTTAATGGAGATCGATTGGATATTTTCATCAACAGATTTGGCATGAATGACGATATTTTTCGTTTGTTCTTCGGTATACTTATTCGCTTTGACAGTGACAGTACAATCCAGATCTTCATCCCCTTCATAATCAACATAGAGCTGACCAATGGGATTTTTCGAATGATATTTATAGAGTGAGGCATAAACAGGTTCAATTTTTACATCTTTAATTTTAACCAACTGTGGAAACAGGTCGATTAAAAACGATAGCGAAGTTCGATGTGTATTCGGTAGCGTCGGGGTATCCGTGAAAGCATAATCAAAGCGGATACTCTGTCCCCATAAGGGTATATCCAATCCTATACCACATGAAAACGTCACCCTTTCATCCGTGTAAAAGTCCTGTTGTAAACCAGCTCGTAGCGCCAGTAGCTTTTTAAATAACCACCACTCAGAACCAATATGAAATCGATCGTCCACATCAGTGGCGATTAGCAGATTGTCAAATAATTTATATGCTGCACCAACTCGAATATTACGCCTATATACAGGATCTTCTATTCCCTTCATTTTTGTATTGGTGAAATCGTGGATAACCAATCCCAATTTTAATTTTGGGTAAGTATGAAAGAGAAAGCCGACATCAGCGCCCCAACCATAGAATGTTCCCTGTGACATTTGATCTAGTGACGCATTCATCCGAAGGTATTTCAAACTGAATCCTAACGACATCCATTCAACAGGTTTATAGCCAGCAGAAAAATTGAATTTATTCTTTCCGAATTCAAGTTCGTTATCGTCAAAACCGATATTCATCCAATCCACACCAATACCTGTGTTATATGGACCAGGAAAGGCTAATGATAGATAATTTAAGCCCACACTGCTTTGATAGAGGTTAGTGTGCATACTATTCACACCCAGTTGATTGAGTGCGGGTAATCCAGCCGGATTCCAGTAGATCGCATTGATATCATCTGCCACTGCAACAAAAGTTTCGCTCATTGCCATTGGGCGAGCCCCAATAAACACCTGGTTTGGGATCTTGGTGATCAATCCCTGGGATAAAAGCATGTTCGTGGTAATGAATACCAATGCGATGGAAAAGAAGATAAATTTTGGTTTCATGTTTTTCTACCTTTAAATTTGGTTATAACTTATTTTTTATTCAATTCTTCATGTCATCGAGTTAATAGGAATAATTAGTAACAAAAATCCGTGGATCCACTTTCTCATTTTTTCAGTCGAAATATATTTTTGATTTATTCTCATCGTTACCTCCCACTTAAGATTGTTTTAATTTAAAATTGATATAAAAGGAAACATGTCGAATAATCCAGATGCCTCATTAAGAATATTTTGGAAATTTATGAGAAATAAGATTTCCAAATTTCACACAACTTAATCACGTGACTTATCCAGAATCATCACAGTTTTATGTTCGATCTCCTTTTCACTCTCAATTGTCACAATATATAAATCACTGGGACAGATATTTCCATTATAATCTCGTCCATCCCATTCAATTGATTTGTTACCGGCTCTCAATAGCTCGTTTTCCAGAACAACACGTACCAATCGTCCTGCTAAATTATATATTTTAATGCTAACCTCTGAATCACCTGCCAAATTAAAAGCGATATAGGTTGTTTTAGAGAAACCAGTTCCCATTGGTGAAAAAATGCGGGGTTGGCAATTAACATCAGAAATGAAGGGTGTTTCCTTTGATGGTGTATTATCCTCAACCAAAATATAGGTACCAAACTGGCTAATAGTTGTACTTATTGTATTTCTATCAGGATCAATGAATCCCCCACATAACTTCGAAACATCAAGGTTTATCAGTGATAGTTTTTTTTCGTCTAAACCTGCAATGTCGGAATCAAAATAATGACAGTTAAATGTTGCAGGTTTTTGAAGCTGTATTTTACAGGGTCCAATATGGTAGGCTGTTGAAGAATATATGACTTTTTCATTCTGAGAAGATGGTATATGAGATGGATTCACTGGACTGAGATGAATTTCCATATCTTTTTCCAAAGTCCACGGTGGGATATATAATTGTGCCTTATCTTGCGAACACTCCAATAGACCACCTGAATCCTTGGGTACTTCTTTTAAAGTTTCCACAACTTCTACATCAACCGAATCTTCGCTGATAAGCCCCATCAAGTCTTCAGAGGTGAGTTTTAAGCGATAAAAACCATGCCACTTGTTGGCGTCCCAATCAATCAGAGTATCATTTATCACAGGAGTTGATAGTGTATCTTTAATGATTTTCCAATCAGACATTCGAGTGAATGTTTTTTCATCGATCTCAGCATAGTCCAGCCAATATTTTCTAAACACATTAACCATTGACGTATCACAGGCTGTTCCGATAATGGGCACTTCGCCCACAATGATTTGCTCATTTTTGGGGTAATGAATAATCGTTTGTGGTGATGATCTATCAACAATAAATTGAAAGCTGGCTGGTGTTGGATCTTCATTGCCATCCTGATCCATTGCTTTTACCAAAAATGTATAGATTCCGTTTGCAGGTAGATGAACTTCACAGTAATTTTCTTTAGTAAAAAGCCAATTCTGGATATACTTGGCTTGATAGTCTTTGAGGGCGTAGTAATAAACAAGTTTATCTTTTGGGGTTTCAGTATCAATCCCCTTGAACATAAATAAGGCCTTGGTATCATCGATTATGTTGTTTGGGCTGTAGATTATAATAGTCTCTGGTGGTATATTGTCAGTAATATATCTCACTAATCCATTGGTGGTTCCCAACCATAAATTTCCATAACTATCCTGAAAAATATCATTAATCTCATCGCTACCAACCTGTAGTATATTAAAATTCACCCAAATTTGACCATTGTATTTGCTCAGACCGCCTGCTAAAGTACCAACCCAGATATTGTCCTTCCCATCTTTTAGCAAGCACTTTATATAGTTATCGAGCAAACCGCTATTTTCCTTGGTGAAATGTTCCCAGCCAGTGTTACCATCGAACTTGCTGATCCCATTTCCTGTGCCAAACCAATAGTTAAGATCATCATCCTGAATAATTGCATTAACTTGATTATAAATTAATCCATTAGATGTATCGTAAACAGCAACAATCGAATCACCATCGAATTTGCACACACCGCCCGTGGAAGTTCCGAACCAGAGATAACCCTGCTGATCCTCGAATATCGTTTTGACAAGCACATCCGGGAGTCCATCGCTGGTATCAATAGTTGTCCAGCGTTTATCATTGAATTGGAAGGGATCGAATCGGCTAATCCCACCCCAGGTACCAAACCAGAATAATCCCTGTTGATCCTGAAAGATTGTTGTTACTCTATTGTGGGCTAAAGAATCTTCATAATAGGAAAACCATGTTGAAGGATTGCCATCAAAACAATGGGCACCATATTTTGTCGCACACCAGATCCAAATGTCTCTATCCACCATAATTGAATTTACACGGTTTGTTCCAAACCAATTGCCATCTACATTAAATGTATCAAACTCAATCCCATTGAATTTTGCAATTCCATTTAATTTGGTTCCAATCCAGAGATTTCCGTCCCCATCCTCATCAATGCTGGTGATATAATTATCTACCAGACCAGAATTATCTTTGTTAAATTTTTGCCAATTGAGATCCAGGCGGATAACTCCTATGCCGTCTGTTCCCAGCCATAAATACCCATTATAATCAGAGATTATCGACCAGATTGTAGGAACGAATTCTAATCCAGGGATTTGTGGTTTGATGCAAGAAATTCGGTTATATTTATACATGCCATCTTTTTCTGTACCAAACCACAAGTTACCTTCTCGATCTTCCGCAATGGATCGAACTACTGGCATAAGGGTAGGATCAAGTTTACAAGGAATCCATTCAGTGCCATCGAACGTTCTAACTAATCCTTTATCCGATCCAATCCATAATGTATCATATCGATCTTTAAAAATAACTGTAATTTTACTTCCAATTTCTGTTATTCCTGCATAAGATGTCCAGTTGGATTTGCCGTCAAATTTACAGACACCTTCATCCAGGGTTCCGAACCAAATATTACCCAGTTTATCTTCATTAATTGTTGTTATTTTATCACCAATAATATCAGAATTACTCATATCATAAGGCTGCCACTTCCATACACCATCGGTATCACGATAACGTTTTGTCACACCATCTCCCTTGGTGCCAATCCAGAGATTATTTTTGATGTCAAGGTAAAGGGAAGTGATATGCTCTGCCCGTAAAATGTTTGGCATCATTTGATGAGTATATTGCTTCCAGTTTGCACCATCAAATTCATTGAGACCATCATTGGTACCAAACCAAAGATGTCCATCATTATCTTGCAGGATTGCATTAACTTTATTATTTACTAATGGGCTATTTTCAGGAGTATACTTTATCCAATCATCTATGTCATGCATCCATTTCCCTAATCCCCCCATTGTTCCAAACCAAATATCATTATTATTATCTTCGAAAGTAGAAAACACTGTATTATTTACCAAACCATCGTAAGTCGTATAAGTTGTAATTTGTTGAGCCAGAAGAGAGAAATAGACGATGAAATTAATAAGTACCGAGCCTAAAATGGTTAGAACTTTTTGTTTCATAATTTCGATACCAGTTTTATTGATGTAGTTTGTTTTAAAATTATAAGCTCAAGTGGTGTAAAATTTACATAACTTCATATTAAATAGGGCAATAAAAGGCTAAGCCTAACTTCCTTTACCTATTGGAATTAAGTATTTAAATTTTTATATTTTAAAGTAAATTCGTAATAATGAAAGTTATAAGAAAGAAACAAATTTTAAAGTAAATATCAAGTAACTTTTAATTTAGTGAAATATGAAACAGCTTAGCAATTCGGTACAATAATTTTTTAATTTTAGCTAATTTGACAAAACGACCAATTGCCCATTGTTCATGTGGAGGAATACGATCTGGATAGCTATCATCGTAGTAAGCCGTTATTGGCCAATAATACGGTGCTGGATTGTCTTCTCTGCCGTCATAATCCAGAACTTTAATGTATAAGCCAAAAGAATCAGGATTAATACCATACTGCTCTTTTAAATCAGTAAAATTGATCTGAATCATTCCACTCCAATATGAATTAGAGTTATCTGTTTTGATTTCAGATTTAATATATTCAGAATCCGGCGAAAACACTTTCCAGATATTATCATCGTTATCGCATTCTAAATAAGTCAAAATACTCCCATTTTCGTCAAAAGTAAATTCACATCCTATTAGAATATTCTCAGGACTCGGTTTAACTGCCTTTTTGGAATCAATACAAATGGTGAGACTGTCTTCCTCTTTTCTGAGCGTGTTATCGTCAATCTCAAAATGCACGTAAAGAATGTCATTAAAATGTTGACCTTTGATAATGACTTTAACCTTCCCATTACCGCCTAATTTGAGCGAATTTGCCTTTTTCCATTCGGCTTTGTCAAATGAGCCATGAATATTGATTGCCTTGTCAATTGGCGGAAAATCAAAATAAGGTTCATGATCACCCATTTTTTCTCCTTTCGAATTATAATGAATTAATTTTTTAATTTGTTTAAGTATTCTTTATTATGATGTCTCTATTACATTATCCAAAATATATGCCAAAATATATTTCTAATTTTTTATTGTTGTCTAATCTTTTAAATATTATGATGATATCCCAAATACAATATTTGTTCTCAAATAACTTGCCCTTTTGAGTAAAAAGAAAAATTTCCAAATTATCGAAAACGATTCATAGAAAACACATTTGTATAACTTTCTGAAAATATGAATGTTGAGCCAATAGAAATCAAAATATTCGATTTAAGGTATACATTTTTTTGGAAATTTATGGTGAATAAGATTTCCAAAAATTTTTGATCAGTTAGGAAAATTCTCTTGAAAAATTAAACGAGTTCATGGAACAATGACACAATACTTTATTCTCTCCACTAATAAAGACAAAAAAACATTCTAATTTACCCGTATTAAATTGTTGCAATTGTTGGAAATTTTTTAAAAAATGAAATTTCCCAAGAATTAGAATTTGACTGTTTTTTGATTGATAATTTGTAGATCCCAGATATGATGAAGGCAAGATAGTAAAGTGTTTGAATAAACCTGTCGAATAGAAAAGAGGGAATTCATCTGAGGATTTGGTAATGTTTATCCTGATTTATTCTTAACCACAAAGACTCAAAAAAGGGAAAAAAAGATACAAAGTTTTTATTTTAACTAAGATTATACTCGTTATGGGTTAGAATTATGGTATATCTGTCATTCCTGCGAATGTCGAAGATGCGCCTTGGCGTGCAGGAATCTTCTTATTTACAGTGAGTTAGGAGATGCCTGTATTCACAGGCATGACATTACAAGATAACCCTTAACGAGTATAAAAAATATATTAAAACAGTTGTTTCAATATTAACTATCAAGAATCATTGATAGAGAAATTCTCCCACTCTCCGGTTTCACCGATAGCACTTTGACTTTCACATTTTGCCCGACACTTACTACATCAGTCGGTTGTTTCACATAACTTTTAGATAGTTGACTTTTGTGAACGAGTCCATCATTTTTGACGCCAATATCAACGAAGGCGCCAAAATCAACAACATTACGGATAGTGCCTTCGAGAATCATTCCTTCAGTTAGATCTTCAATTTTTAGAACATCACGTCTGAAAATTGGCTTGGGAAGCTCATCCCTGGGATCTCGATTGGGTTTGGCAAGGCTTTCAATGATATCCTCCATTGTTGGGACACCGGTGCCACAAATTTCAGCCAGCTTATGGACGGTTAATTTTTTAGTTTTGATCTGTTGTTTTAATATATCTCCATGTCCCCGAACAGCCGTGCTGTCCAATTCTAACTCGACCAATAATTTTTCAGCAGCCGAATATGATTCAGGATGGACCGCGGTGATGTCAAAAAAGTTGTCTGCGTCCGGAATTCTCAAAAATCCAGCACTCTGGGTGAATGCCGTCTCACCCATTCCTTTTACATCTTTCAAATGTTCTCTGCTTCGAAATTCACCCTGTTCGTTTCGTGCTGCAACGATATTTTCAGCGACGCGACTATTAATGCCTGCTACATATTTCAATAACGCTTTAGAAGCAGTATTTACGTTTACGCCAACAAAATTAACGCATGACTCTACTACCTGATCCAGCATTTTACTTAGTTTTGATTGGTTAACATCATGCTGATACAACCCAACTCCAATGGATTTGGGATCAATTTTAACCAGTTCTGACAATGGATCAAGCAATCGGCGGGCAATGGAAACTGCACCACGCATGGCAACATCAAGATCGGGGAATTCTTCTTTCGCCAGAGGGGACGCCGAATACACCGACGCTCCAGCTTCGTTAACAATGATATAAGATAAATCACTTTCATAAGCATCAATCACTTCAATTGCCAGACTTTCCGTTTCTCGAGAAGCCGTCCCATTTCCAATGGAAATAATTTGAACGTTATGATTTTTACATAATTCCAATAAATTTGTTTTTGATTCGTCCCATTGATTCTGGGGATCATGGGGATAGATTGTCGAGCCTTCCAAAAATTTACCAGTCAGATCAATAACCGCTACTTTACATCCGGTACGATATCCAGGATCAATTCCCATAATAGTAGCACCATGGACTGGTGGCTGCATGAGTAGATTTCTCAAATTCTTAGCAAATATTTCGATGGCGTGTTCATCAGCCTTTTCAGTCAAATCACTTCGGACCTCTCGTTCAATAGAAGGGGCAATGAGCCGATGATAGGAATCTGTGATCGCGCTTTTCAACTCAGGAACAAAAGGTGATATATCGTTTACTAAATACATTCTTTCGATCCGGGAGATGCATTCATCGACAGCAACTTCAATATTCACTTTTAAATAGCCCTCTTTTTCTCCGCGATTGATCGCCAGTGTCTGATATGGTTGAATCGTCTTTACAGCATTGGAAAATTCAGCATAGACTTCATAATTTCCGACATCCTCTTTTATCTTTGCTTCAGAATTGAACATCCCTTTTCTCCAAAAAATCTTTCGAGTGATCTTGCGGACGTCAGCGTTATCTGATACTGCCTCGGCGCAGATATCCCGAGCCCCTGCCAGAGCTTCCTCAGCCGTTTTTACTCCCTTTTCTTCATTGATAAAGGAGGCAACCAATGCATCATAATCCTCAATTTCAGTTTCTAATTTTAGCATCAATTCTGCCAATGGCTCTAAACCTTTTTCTTTAGCCACGGTGGCACGGGTTCTTTTCTTTGGTTTATAAGGAAGATAAAGATCTTCTACTTCCTGGAGTCTCTTTGCATCGAGAATTTTTTGTTTAAGTTCAGGGGTTAACTTGCCCTGTTTCTCGATAGAATTCAGTACTGTTTCTTTCCGTGCCTCGAGAACGCGCAAGGAACGAATGCGGTCTTCGATGGTACGGATTTGATCTTCGTTTAGATTACCTGTTATCTCTTTTCGGTATCTTGCTATAAAAGGGACTGTGTTTTCAATGTCTAATAGTTCAACGGTCTTCTGAACCTGCCAGACTTTTAATCCTGATTCTCCTGCGATGGTTTGAAAGTGTTTATCCTCACTCATAAAATTACCCACAATAATTAATCTTAAATTGTTTGATAAATTTAAAAAATAAATTATTTAAATTTAAAAATTTTTTTTTAAGTTGCAAGGATTTTGTTGGGAATTTTTTTATATTTTTGAGGGATCACGATGCTTTGAGTAAATTTAATTTAGAGGAAATGAATCCATGTCAGGTGTTTGGAATTTAACAATTTGGTCTTTGGGAAAATAAGATTTATTAAGTTAAAACTGTGATGGCGTCAACAGCGACCGCCAAACTTATTTTTTAATGCAAAACTTGAGCGGTAAGTTAAAATAACATCTCCTTATTAAATATTATTTTTCTTATTCCGTTCTGATTTTCAATTTCCAATTTAAATAATTTTGTCATGGAAAGAAAATTAACGGCAATCAAACCAGCTATTTCGTAACAATGGATTGGATCGGCGCTATTCGTGTAATATTCATTGGAAATTGAAATGGCGATGGGAAATGCTCTCGGTTTAATATCGAGTACCAGTTGTCCTCCACCTAATTTGCCAATCGGAAATCGATCATCTTTAAATCCTCCCTGACCTAATCGAAGTGTGAAAAATATTTTTTTCTCTGTGGAAGATAAACTATCAGTTAAACCAAGCATTTTTTGAGCATTGAGTTTGAAACAGGAGAAAAAAACAAAACTAAATAATAAAAATACATAAATAAGATATCTTCCAAACATGATCCTTCTCCTTCTTTATACTGACTCATTATACCTATTTCTAAGGTGTTATATTTTATTGAGTTTTAAAGCATGTCCCTACATAAAAAAGTAATTTCTCAGTCATGATTATTCAGGATTATCATTTTCTGCGATTTCCTGTTTTTTGTAATATATGATTCTGATTGAGCTGATGTTGTAATTAAGTTTATTACAAAGATCGAACAGGAAAGCTGTCAGTTGTTTTGTACATTGTTCAACGACATACTCTTCCTGTAATAATGCGAAGCCCTCTTGTTCAATTATCTTATCTGCCAACTGATCGAGTATTTTCAGGGCTTCTTTTTCCTCATCAACAAATATCCCCTTATCAGGAAAGCTTACTTCTCTGGAATTATACTGAGGTTTTTTTACCCGAATAGGAGGAGCGAAGAATTGCATTTCATCCCTTGTTGAATCGATTTCTATTTGGTAGCCATCATTTTTGAAATCCAGGTAAAAGTCAAAAGTGACATTAGCGTCAACTCGAACCACGGCATCACTCAATTTGAAGAAGAGGAATTTTTTTGTCAGAGTATCAGAAAAACTAATATTTGTTGTTTCGGAGGCTAAAATGAGCTGTGTTAATCCTTCGAATTTTTGTGGATAGGATTTTCTTATTATTGTTTTTCGACTGCAAGAGAATAAAAAGATGAGAATTAGGAGACATAAAATTATTTTCGCTGCTTTCATTTGGGATCCCTGATTAAATAATTTGCTTAAAAAGGATGAAAATTGCACTAATAGAAGTTCTTATTTTTTCATCATATTGGTCTAACACTGTTCTAACCGGCGCGACCAAAAGAGGCACTTCAAAAAAGTTTACTCCAAAACAGCCCGCAGCCACTAAAATAGACCATAAGCTGTGACTGTTAGCGTCCGGTTGAGCAATGTGTTATATGGTAATTCTTAATATTCGCTTTATATTTTGAGATTTTTCTTAACTCTTTTTACTCGATAATAATTTCAGCTAAAACTGGCATATGGTCTGAGGAAAATAAGCCATCGAAAGTGTCTGAAAGAGTCCCATGATTTAATACTTTTATTCTACTTGTGATAAATATGTAATCAATTGGCTGATCATTACCAATCAAATTCAATAATTTAAAACCTGTAAATGTACCATTCGGACCATGATGAGGATGCTTTGAAACCATTTTAGTATCAATTAATTTTAACTCTGATTCTCCCTCTAAGTCCTGAGTAAGAATTTTATAAGTAATCGAATTTGGAGTTGAATTAAAATCACCAGTAACGATTACATCAGAATTTCCAGCGATACTCGTTATATATTTTAAGAGTAATTTAGCACTCTCCTCCATTGCCATTTCACCTATATGATCAAAATGTGTATTAAAATGATAAAATATTTTTCCTGTTTCACTGTCTTTGAATTTGCCCCATGTCACAATACGATTACAGGCAGCATCCCACCCCTTGCCAGGAATCTCTGGATTTTCTGATAGCCAAAATGTGTAGTTATTAATAACTTTAAATCGCTTTTTTAAATAGAAAATTGCCATAAACTCACCTTTCTCATCGCCATCATCCCGACCAACACCAAACCAATAATAATTAGGAAGACGTTCTGCTAAATCTTCAACTTGATTTAATAAGGCCTCTTGTATACCAATGATATCCGCATGGTGAAATCGAATCATACTTGCCGCAATTTCTTTTCTATATGGCCAAGCATTTAGGCTATCTGATTGTACATTGACCCTTATATTAAAAGTCATTATTCTGATTTTTTGATCTGAAATATTTTCAGAGGAACAATACAGTATTACTAGATTAAGACATAATATTAGAGTTAATCTTAAATTTTGCATTTTATATTCTTTCTAGATTTAAAAGGCAAATGCACATTATGATAGTTATTTACTTCAGGTAAAGAGTCATTTCTCATATAACCACGTTTCAGCGGTTGAAACCGCATCAGATAAAATTGATTTAGAGAATTGAACATTCAAATGCCTCGAAAAACGCTTGAATAAAACAGCGGCTTCAATCCGCTGGAAAGGATCGAACCCCGCAGTCAATGACGGAGTTAGGCGCAATTAGGCTGGCAAAAACGCAGTATCAACATAAGGAAACAGATTGATAATAAATTAATGATGATCTCGTAAAAAGTACAACCCCATTTAACCTATTGAAAAAAATATAATAAACTTGAAAAAAGTATTTGCATTTGCAAAATATTTTCCTTATATT
>Ga0209636_10002979_pt1 | contig 17290 bp, 14 predicted proteins | sample DeeMarSWOR152_54_FD_187464 | JGI IMG/M metagenome (GOLD analysis project Ga0209636, IMG submission 187464) | Marine sediment microbial communities from White Oak River estuary, North Carolina - WOR-1-52-54 (SPAdes) (version 2) | ecosystem: Environmental > Aquatic > Marine > Intertidal zone >...
GCCTGCCGTGGATGAGGGCGGCGCACCTGTGCAGGAGGGGGCCGCACGCGTGGAGGAAGGCGCCACAGGCGGAGGGGAGGGTCGTACCGCCACGGAAGGGAGCGGTATACTCGCGGGGGAGGGCGGTTCGAACTCGGAGGAGGGTGCTGAATCGACATACGAGGGCGCCACGCCGGCACAGGAAGGTGCCGCGGCCGAGGGTGGCACGCCAGCACAGGAGAATACTGCCGTTGCACAAGCGGAATCCGAACCACCGCATTCGCCATCTCGCAGAGTTGAGCTAGCCGAGCCGCGGTATGACAGCTCCTTCTCGGTCGAGAAAGCGATGCGCGGGAGGCGGTCGATCAGGAGCTACAGCGACGCACCGTTGACGCTCGCCGAGGTATCGCAGCTCCTGTGGGCGGCACAGGGGATCACGAATGACCGGGGGTTCAGGACCGCCCCCTCTGCGGGAGCCCTGTACCCGCTCGAGGTGTACGTGGTCGCCGGAAAGGTGGAGGGACTGCCGGCGGGAATCTACAAGTACCGGCCTCGTGAGCACGAGTTGTGGAGGGTCGATCTGGGCGATAAGAGGAGGGAACTCAGCGGGGCGGCTCTCGGACAGGAGCCGGTGGCAGACGGCGCGATCGACATCGTCTTCGCCGCGGTATACGGACGGACGGCCGTGAAGTACGGTGAGCGTGCGACAAGATACGTCCATATAGAGGTCGGGCACGCGGCCCAGAATGTCTTTCTCCAGGCAGGCGCCCTCGATCTCGGCGCGGCGGTGATCGGCGCATTCTTCGACGAGGAGGTGGAGAAGGTGGTGCAGATGGAGCGGGACGAGCGGGCACTGTACATAATGCCGGTGGGGAGGAAGGTGAAGAACTGAGTAAATCCACTCAGAGTAGTGAGTAAACAGGTGACTAGCTGCGATCCTTATGCTTAGTGTTTGTACCTGCACCGCGGATGCCTCGCGGCCCAGATCCAGACGGTACTCCGGCGGTATGCAGGGGATGCAGGTCGCTAGGCGGTCGCCACCCAGGCTCTCCGCGGAGTTGCGTGATCAGACTTGTCAAGTGCAACTGAGGATGAGGAGAGGGTGACTGATGCAGGGAATGAGCGGTCAAGATCGCGGAAGCTCGAACTACATCTGGTGGCTCCTCCTGCTCGTGGGCGCGCTGGCAGCCGTGCGGATCGCGTCTTGTGCCCAGTATGCCTGGATGGATGAGGAACATCTGGTACGCAATCTGGCCCATTTCTACAAGAACCGCACTCTGCTGCCTTCCCATTTCAACTACCCGACACTCTTCAGCTACCTCTCGGCAGTCCCGACGGGCGCGTGGGTCATGGTGTTGCACTGGGCTGGAGTGGTTCCGTCCGTTGCTGATTTCGGGGTACTGCACCTGCTCGGTTCCCGTTTGCCGCTGCTTCCAGGTCGGGCTCTGAGCGCCCTCTTCGGAGCGGCGACCATCCTGATGGTGTTTCGCATCGGCGAGAGATTCTTCGACAGAAGAACCGGGTTTGCGGCTGGAGCAGCTCTGGGCTTCTCCGGGCTCCATATCCAGTTCTCCGCCCTCGCGCTTCCTGACGTGACGATGACCTTCTGGGCAACCTGCGCCATCTACTTCTCTCTGTGTGCTCTCAGGTCCGGGGCTGTTCGAGACTTCGCGCTCGCTGGCGCCTTTGTAGGGCTCGCCGCTTCAACGAAGTACAATGGTGGCCTTATCATCCTGGCGATTATGGCAGTGCTTCTCATCGCGCTTCGTGACCGACAGGCACTCCTCTCGCCTCGAGCCTGGCTCAACCGTTATTCCGTTGTCGCTGGGGTCGCATTCGCGTGTGCGTTCCTGATCGGTTCACCGGGCTGGGTCCTGGAACCCCACTCATTCTGGGAGGCGCTCGTCTACGAGCGGTCCCACATGGCGGAAGGGCATCTGGGTTCTTTCGGAATCCCTTACGGTCACCATCTCGCGGCATTCTGGGAGTGGGAGACTACTCTTGCTCTCCTCTTCGGTGCCGGAGTGCTGCGAGCAATTGTTCGGCGCAGCAGAGAGGTTATGGTACTCCTCGCGGTAGCGGTGCCTTCCTTCATCCTCGTCGGCAGTTGGCAGAAGAGAGATCTGCACTATCTCTTGTTCCTCTATCCCGTCCTGGCTCTTCTGGGCGGCCTCCTCGTCTCCGAGATCTCCTTGTGGGTCGAGAGAAGAGCAGGGCGATCACTTGCTCTCCTGACCGTCTCATCGGTCTTCATCGTCCCGATATGCTCTTCGGCCATTAGCGCGTGGAGATGCACAAGGGAGGACAGCAGATGGGTCGCGTACAGGTGGATCCAAAGTCACATTCCGGAGGGAAGCAGGATGGTCGTCGACTGGGCGTACCTGCCCACATTGATAACCGAGGAGAATAAGAGAGATTGGCGGGAGGAGATCAGCCAGAAGTTCTACGATAGATGCCTGGCCGGGATTCGGACATACAGGCTGATTGACTTCGAGTACAATCCAAGCTGGCTTCGAGAGGTCGAAGCGGACTACCTCGTTACGAGCAGCTACTGCTACGATCGTTTCTTCACAACGGCTCCTCCGCCACCAGACAATCCGCTCGCTGGAGCATACCAGAGGAGACGGGAGACGTATGTGGCGCTCACTCGCGATGGAGGCGAGGCGCTGGGCTGGAGAAAGGTGGAGGAGTCCTGGACTGGCAACGGCCCTCGTATCCTCATCTACTCCAGACATCCGTTCGTCCGGTCGCGGAGTAGTGGCAATACGCGAGCGCGCGAATGCTCGTCGGTGAGCTGCTGCTCGCCATATCGATTGGTTGCACCGGCTCTCCGAGGTCTCGAAGTCAACTCTACTGTGCGCCGCCCCTCACGCTTTGACGTATCATTGGCATCCTGGTGGCTCACTGATGTCTGTGGCCAGATCCACGAGACCCGCGAGGAGCCCCCGCCGATCGGGAGACGCTGGACCGCTTCGCCAAGGCCCATTTCAGTGGGGGGGCTGGTCGATTGGACGGACGCATTGCCCAGCCCGGTGCGAAACGGACTGTGCCACCCCGGCAGGTACGGGGCCGACGGGACCCGTCGGGTTCCGGACCGACGCGAGCCGTCCCGTCCCAGGCCGACGCGACTGGTTCAGTCCCAGACCGACGCGACTGGTTCGGTTCCAGACCGAAGTGATTGTCTGGTTCCAGGCCGACGAATGTGCGGACCTCTAGGCGGACGTTGAGAGTCGTATGTGCGATCGAGTGAGGAGCTTCTGACGAGGGGCTTCCGAGGGGGAGCGAAAGGTGGGCAAGAAGAAGCCAAGCACGAAGAAGGCAGCAAGGAGGCCTCGCGCGAGCAGTACGCCACAGCCGGAGAGAACGGTGCCTCCCGTAGACCCCCGAGCGAGTGAAAGGGTGTTGTCGGACATCGGCAGACTGCTCAGCGACCGCGAATTCGCTTCCAAGGAAGAGCTCAATGCTTTCCTGCAGCAGATAGTCGCTTCAGGAGAGGTGCCAGCCCCGAAACCGCGGAGTCCGCTCGATCAGGCCCAGGACCTCATATATGATGCGTGGGAGTCCTCGGGAGAGCGCAGCGTGGAACTGGCTCGCCGGGCGCTCGAAATCTCACCTGACTGTGCTGACGCATATCTGCTCCTGGCCGAGGAGACGGCCGAGACTCTGGAGAAAGCGAGGAATCTGTACGAGCAGGCCGTTAAGGCAGGAGAGCGTGCGCTGGGTCCCGAGAAGTTCAAAGAGTATGCTGGGCACTTCTGGGGCTTTGTGAAGACTCGTCCCTACATGCGGGCACGTGCGGCATTGGCGGAGTGCCTGTGGATGCTCGGCGAGCGCCGCCAGGCGATAGAGCACTGCACCGAGATGCTTCGTCTCAATCCGGGAGACAACCAGGGCATGCGCCACATACTTGTCAACTACCTCCTGGAGGAAGGGGACGACGAGGCTGCTGAGAGACTGTTGGATGAATATGAGGGCGAGGACACGGCCACATGGCTCTACTCTCGCGCCCTGTCGGAGTTTCGCCGAGAGGGGGCGAGCCGGGAGGCGCGGCTGCGGTTGAAGGAAGCTGTAGCTTACAATCCTTTCGTGCCGCGCTACATCCTCGGAAAGAAGAAGCTGCCGACTCATTTGCCGGAACTCATAGGCCGTGGAGATGAAGACGAAGCGATAGCCTATACTTCAAGAGCGATTAAGGTATGGAGGAAAACCCCCGGCGCAAGGGAGTGGTTGGCGGGCAGTGTGACCGGACGCGGTGCGTGAGGTGCTCACAAAGGAGGTGTGCAGGCGACGGAGAGACTGTTAGTAGCAGTTCAGGGACGAATATGACGAAGAGACATTCTGGAATGAGTTGGCAGATCGTCTGTCCTGCAGGGACCTGGTCGAGGAAGAGGGGGAGGGAAAGGTCAACGAGATGGAACCCTGGGACCGACTTCGAAGGATAGAGTCGCGTCGGGAGAGACATGTTGAAGAGTTCGAGATGAACGGCCTTGGCGGATTGAGGATGACCGACGGAGGATCCAGGCAGGGCGAGGGAACGCGTTGCGAGTGATGGTTCGCTCGGCGTAAGTGCCCGCGGCGATCACCTCGGGCATCTTTCATAGGATGAAGAGCCAGCACTGACTGGAGACTGTCCGGGATCGCGGCAATGGCCGAAATGAACTGAAATGAAGGGAGCGCACAATGACCTCCGGCGTCTGTATGCTCTGCAATTCCAGATACAAGGGAGCGGGTATGGGGAGGCACTTGAAGTCATGTCTCCCCAGGAGCCTCGCGAAAAAGACGGAAGGGGAAAAGGACAGCGCTCAGACCTTTTTTCATATCGAGGTCAGAGGGTCCTATCTGCCCGACTACTGGTTGCATCTGATGGTCGATGGCGATGCGACGCTAGGAACCCTGGATCAACTCCTCAGGGACGTCTGGCTTGAGTGCTGTCAACATCTGAGCGTGTTCAGCTCTGGTGACGGCGATCTGGAAATGGGGAGAAAGCTGAAGGATGTTCTGAAGCCGGGGATGGAGTTGCTCCATGAATACGATTTCGGCACCACCACCGAGCTCCTGATCAGGGTGCTGGGTGAGTATGAGGGACCGGTGCAAAGGACCGAGCCCGTTCGCATTCTCGCCAGGAACGAAGCTCCCGAGATCCTGTGTGACGTATGCGGCAAGGCTCCCGCGGTACAGATATGTCCTGAATGCAAGTGGAGTGGAGCAGGGTGGTTATGCCAGACCTGTGCTGCAACTCATCGATGCGATGAGGACATGCGGCTGCCCGTTGTCAATTCGCCGAGGACGGGCGTATGCGGATACAGTGGATGACGGGGTGGGGGTGAAGGGACCTTCCGGTTCCCCTACGGGTCGTGCACCAGAACCGTGCGGAGAGATTCTCCAAGAAGCTCCGTTTCAGCAGGATTAGGGAGACGGATTGATACATTCTGCCGGAGAGGCTGGGTGAGAGGCGGCTGCACGGGAGGGGCAAACGTGCGGGCGCTGTACATCATGCCCGTGGGGAGGAAGGTGAAGGGGGGCGGTGGTGAGTAGGCGGTCGCACGGCATGAGCAGGCGGTCGCACGGCAGTGGACGAGCACCTGAACGGTAATCGGAGAATTGCGGGATGGATGATTGGGCGAAGGTACACGTCTTCACGTATCGGCACGAGGCCGAGTTGGCCAAGAGTGCGCTGGAAGCGAACGGCATCGAGGCGAGAATATCGGCTGACGACGCGGGCGGCCAGGCCGTGGGGCTTCAGTTTATGAAGGGCGTGGTCCTGCTCGTGCCTGGCCGGGATGTCGAACGCGCGAAGCAACTGCTGGGGCTCTCCGACTAGGGGTGGGGCCCTCGAGCCGCACGGCCCGGACGGCCGGGATCGACCAGTGGGGTCCACGAGCATGGGTGGATGAGTACGGGTCGAGCGGCGGGGCTCGACGAGCACGGCTCGATGAGCACAGCTATCGATCCGTTGCCCGGGGAGGAAAGGAATCCGGGACGAAACGAATCAGGTCAACTGGTGGCGCCAGAGTGGACCGGGCGCCAGCGTAGACCCGCCGCCAGAGTGGACCGAGCGCCGGAGTGAACCGGGCGCCACAGAACTGAGCGCCTTGTGGATCGAGCGCCAGTGTAGACGCGGCGCCAGAGAGAACCGGGCGCCGGACGGGATCGGGCGCCATGGTGAACCGATCCCCAGTAGTCAGCCCGGCATTCTGATTGGAGCCAGCACGAGGGGAGGGAGCGCAACATGAAGAGCATCATTCCGCTCATCGCACGGATCTTCGTGGCTGCGATCTTCTTGATGGCAGGCGCTGGAAAGATCGCCAATCCGGCCGGCACGCAGGAGTACATGGCTGCGCACGGGATGCCATACACGTGGCTCTTTCTCCTGGGCGCTATCGTCGTCGAGATTCTCGGCGGGCTTTCTCTGGTCTTGGGACTGAAAGCCCGGTTGGGTGCCTGGGTGCTCGCCCTCTTCCTCGTTCCCACCACACTCATCTTCCACACAGAGTTCTCCGACCAGATGCAGCTCATTCTATTCATGGAGAACATCGCCATCATCGGCGGCCTGCTGATGATCGCGTCGTGCGGGCCGGGCCGGCTGAGTATGGACAGGCGGGGCTGATCTTCACAGCCGGGATGCCGGGGTTCCGCTTGGGCGGGCCGGTCGCACATTGACGAACGGGTTGTGTGTCGGCGGCAGGCGACGGGACTCGCGCCGGGACAGGTCGTTCGCGCACTGAGGAACGGGTTGCGTCTTAGGGGCGAGCAGAGCGGCTCGTGCCCCTGGGACGCGGGTGAGTCGTGACCCTACCTCGTTGCAGTCGTTAGAGTCGGATCGGAAGAGAGCGGGCTGGTGGTGGCCTGTGGGCGGAGCGGCGGTCAGGATGTGGGAGTATATCTTGGCCCGTCGCCTCCAGGTCTTCGGCGCAAGCAGGAGACGGCGGATATCGGTCGGTGTCGGCGGGGCCGTGCGTGGCTCAGTCGGCGTGTTTCTCCACGGTACTTCGGCACGACACTCACGAGGCGATGGCGCGATGTCGCAGACAGGACGGCCGAGCTGGTATGTACGGTACTATGACGACATTGCGAGCCGACGCTACGATCTTCTCGCGAAGTTGTGGTTTATTCCGCAGGGCGGGCAGGGAAGGGCTCGGAGGGCTCTGGTCGACGTGATCGAACTGAAGCGAGGGGACAGGATCCTCGACATGTGCTGCGGCACGGGCGGTGCGACGTTTGTGATCGCCGAGAAGCTGGGAGAGAAGTCGAAGATTACGGGCATCGACCTCTCAGGCGGGCAGATACGCGTGGCGAACGGGAAGAACTCTCACCCGAATGTCGACTTCATGGTGATGGATGCTTCGAAGACAGACTTCCGTGACGGAGAGTTCGACAGGGTCGTGATCCCTCATGCCCTTCATGAGATGTGGAGAGACGGGCGGCTGGCCGTGCTGAGAGAGGCGCGGCGGATTCTCCGTGATGGAGGGTCAGTGGCCGTGCTGGAGCTGGACCGGCCTCCGGGCCGCCTCATGCGTCTCTTTGTCGCGCTCTGGTGGTTCTACTGGCTTCCGTTCAATTTCGAGACGCCGACGCGGCGCGACATGGTGCGATACGGGGTCGCCGATGAGGTGAGGGAGGCGGGCTTCCGCGATGTCACGAAGGTCTCGCTATTCCGTGGTGCGCTGCAGGCGGTCCAGGGATGCAAGGAGGCATCTATACGAGGGGGTGTACCATGAAGCGAGTTCTCGTCGCTTTGCTCGCGCTCGTGGCGGTGGCCCTCCTCTCCGGCTGCGAGGACGAAGGAGAGCCGACCAGACCGGGTGCGGGAAGATCGATCGAGGGACAGGTCTGGATAGAGCAGGTGCTGACCGACTCACTGGGCAATAATCTGGGGAGTGCCGAGTCACCACTCGATGGCGTCGCCGTCCTGCTGATGCAGGGCGGCAGTGCGGTAGATTCGACCCACACGGACGGGGCGGAGTACGAGTTTCATAACGTGGACATCGGGACCTATGTCGTGATGGTGAGGGTAACCGACGAGGTCTTTCTCGCTAGCGACTCGCTGGAGGTGGCGTCTGAAGGCGATGTCACGTGTGATACGCTCAGGTTGGCCGCCTGCGTTAACCAGACACTCGGCCTGACCGTTGCCCTTCCATATCCGAATCCGTTCGAGACAGCCATCACAATCGCAATCCTGACATTCCAGGAAATGCGCCTCGAGGTTGAGGTGTTCAACGTCGGCGGCCAGTTGGTGCGCACGATTGTCGACACATGGTGGCCGGCAGGGCTCAATCCGGTTACGTGGGACGGCAAGGACAGCGTGGGAAACCTGTCTCCCGCGGGCATCTATTTCGTGGTCGTGCGAGGCAACGCCGGCGAATACTTCTCGTACGCGAGCTGTACGAGGGAGTGATTTGAGCGAGGGAGGGTGATTCGGGCGATCGGAGAGTGAGCTCGAGTTGGGAGTCTGGCAAATGATCGGCGCTTCCGGGGAGTGGTTTGGGCGTGGGAGCGTGTCGGCGTGGGGGTCGATTTGGCCTGATGGGACTGATCTTGGCGTCGGGACATGAGAGTAGTGCACGGGCACGGCGCTTCGACCGCGCGTGGTGGTAGAACACGAGATCGGACTGCGATGTCCGGGGGAGCCTCGGAGTGCGGTAGAGGTGCGGCGCGCCGCGGAGACGCGATGAAACCGGGAGGCGCTGTATGACATCGGGCACAGGTACACCATGACATCGGGTACAGGCACACGATGATATCGGGCGAAGGCACATGATGACATCGGGCACAGGCCCGTTCGAACGGATCGTGCGTCCCATTCACTGGCGGTACCTCGGTCTCTTGGCGAGGTGTAGCAATATCCCCGCACGTCACTATGTCAGGTGGAGACTGGCATCGATCTGGGCGACTGGCATGAAACCGGGCGACCGCATCCTCGAGATGTGCTGCGGGAGGGGCGAGACCACTCGCGTCATTGCAGAAGTGGTCGGGAGTCGTTCGAAAGTCGATGCCATCGACACGTGGCCTGAGGCGATCGAGATCGCCAGGCGGCAAAGCCGGCTTCCATACATCGAGTTCCTTGTGAGGGATGCGTCAGATACCGGGTTCCGTTCCGGTACGTTCGATATAGTTGTGATTCCCCACGCCCTCCATAACATGGAGCGGGACAGGTGGATGACTGTGCTCCGGGAGGCCCGGCGCGTGCTGAGGGAGGGAGGGTCGGTCGCCATCGTGGAAGTGGACTGGCCCCGCAGTCCACTGACACGTTTGTACCTCTGCTTGTGGTGGTGGTACTGGCTGCCGTGGCGGTTCCAGCTGCCGACGCGGAGGGATTTTCTGAGGCGCGGGGTCGCAGTAGAGGTGAGGGAGGCGGGTTTCAGGAACGTCACCGAGAGGCGTCTGTACAGCGGTGCGGTCCTGGTGGTGAAGGCAGAGAAGTTGACGGCTGGGGCGGTATGAGGTACCATCTCTGCGCTGCGTCACACAGGCCGGTCGTCGTGTCACGCAGGCTGGTCGTCGCGTTACGCAGACTGTTTGCTGCGTCACACAGGCCGGTCGTCGCGTTATGCAGACCGGTCGTTGCGTCGCATAGACTATTCGCAGTGTCACACAGACTGTTCGCTGTGTCACGCAGGCTGTTCGTGGCGTCATATAGACCGCGCGGGCCACGGTGCGTGTGGTCCATTTTTTTTGGGCATCTGCGGAACCTGGCGATCGCTCCGGTTGTTTCCCACAATGTCGACAATGTCGGGCTGTGGTGAGGCCAAGAACGAGAGCGTGGGGTAGGTGATAGCGGAGCGGGCCTCGTCACAGCCCGACTCCCTACGATCCCTGGATCCCTGGCTCACAAACGGCAGAGGAGGGGAGATGCAAGGCAATCAAAATCTTCAGGTCCGACTACTGGCGAAGACACTCACTACAGTTGTACCGTTCCTGTTACTGGCAGCGCCTCTCTGGGCACAGGGAGCTGGTGCCAGGAGGCCGCCCGGGTTCTTGGAGATCTGGCTCCTGCCGCGCGTGTGGGTCGGCGCCATCTTCTGCCTGATCGGGCTCGTGCTCCTGATGCGGTCATCGGTAACGCGGAACCTGCGGCTGGCGATGCTCGTCGTCATTTTCTTCGTCTTCGGGATCGTTTCGATATTGCCGTTGGGGCAGTTTGCCAGAGGAATGAGCGTACATCCCAGTCCGATCTGCACCATGACGAGACCATTTCAGTTCATGAACGCGGGGCGTGCTGTGCCGGTCGTCTTCATCTCGATAGCGGTATCGGTCGCCCTGCTCACCATAGTGGGGAACAAACTCTTCTGCGGCTGGGCTTGCCCGATCGGCGCGATTCAGGAGGCATTTCACAGGATTCCGGTATCGAAGAGGTTGAAGGTGAAACTCCCCTTCTGGATCACCAATTCGATTCGTGTCATTCTCTTCGTTGTCTTCCTGGTAGTCGTCTTCTCCCTGGGGACAAGCATATACGACTACTTCAATCCGTTTCATTTCTTCCACTGGAGCTTCGAGCTGTTGCCAGTAGCTGCGTTGCTGGTGGCACTGGTGGCGGGGGTATTCATCTTCAGGCCGTTCTGTTATCTTGTCTGTCCGCTCGGCCTCTTCACGTGGGTTCTCGAGCATCTGTCGTTGGTGAGGGTGAAGGTCAAGAAGGACGCGTGTACCGAATGCAACGTATGCATCAAGAAGAGCCCCTGTCCCGCGGTCCCGGCGATTCTGGAGGGCAGGAGGTCGCGGCCCGACTGTCATGCGTGTGGCCGGTGCATCGAGGTGTGCCCTGAGGATGCGCTGCACTTCAGGGTGTAGAGCGGGAGGCGGTGGTTCGGAGCTTAGAGCGTACAGTCGGTGCTGAGAGTCTGACTGGTGAGAGTCTGAGATGCGGAGCCCGGGGTCGGCGGTGATAGCCTGAGATGTGGAGTCCGGGGTCGGCGGTGATAGCTCGAGATTCGGAGCGCGGCGTGGTGCCAGTAGTCCGGGATATGAGGGAGTTCGGAATATGAGGGGATGTGGGGATAGTAAAGAGTGGTCGGCGTGAGACAAGTGGGAGGCAATGGAGACCTCGAGGAGGGTAATCGAGAGGGAGACGATGCCGCAGAGTCTGAAATCGAAGAAGACATGGCGAGAGAAACTAGAACATCAACCGGAGGGGCTGCCGAAGGTGGTTGACGGTCCTCCGGCGTGGGACAAGCGGTTCGGCGGGAGGAGAGTGCTCGTGCCGACACCGTCCCTTGTCGACGGACTCACCCGCAAGGTCCACAAGCGGAAGCTCACGACAGTGCAAGAGATCAGAGATCGTCTGGCGCGGGATTTCAAGGCAGATTCGACCTGCCCGCTCACCACCGGTATCTGCATCCGGATCGCTGCCGAGACCGCCGAAGAGGATCTGAGGATCGGGAAGAAGCGGGTGACGCCGTACTGGCGAGTCCTCAAATCAGACGGCAGCCTCAATCCCAAGTTCCCCGGAGGCGTGAGAGGGCAGGCGGCGCGCCTGCGCGAGGAAGGACACACCATCCTGCCGCGCAAAGGCAAGACCCCCCCGCGCATCAAGAACTTCGAACGACACCTCCAACAACTATAACCTCTGGGGACGCGAACCTCCGGGGACGTTGGTAGGTTCTGTAGGTTACCGACAACCGTCCCGCTCTCAGAGTTCCCGATAGCCAGGTTCTCGATGCGTTCTCAACAGGGCGGCCTACCCACCCCGTTTCGGAACGGGTTTTGATGTGGGGCCGCCCCTTGCCTGGAACCGAATAACCTTCATTACCAGGGTACGTCCCCGGAAGCGCGTCCTTAACCTTCTGAACCTACCAACGTCCCCGATGGGTGGATCCCCGACGGGGGTGTTCCCAGAGTGATTGTTTGCCACTTGACCGAGCGTGCCAGCCAGTGTAAGATGTGGTTGGCACGCTAAGTGTGTCTGCCGTTCTGTTTTACGAGTGATCGGAGTGCGTTCTAAATCGCTAGGGACTAAATCGCCAGGGATGGGCGGATCTTCTCGCGGGCGTGGGGCCCGGGGAGGAGGCCGGAGGCAGGGATATGGACAGCAAGAAGCCGGGCGAAATCATAACCGACATCCCCGCGCGGACGCTGATCGGGGGCTTGCGCGCGCTCTCCAATAAGATACTGCACAGCGCGGGCCGAGGCGACCCGAACGTCGAGTTTCTCCGCGAAGTGTCGGCAATGCTCATCGATTTCTTCGGGTGCGATGAGATCGAGCTGTGGCTGAAGGCTGGCGGCGAACCTCCTCGGTACGAGGTGATGCGTCGGAGCGGGGACGAGTTCAGTTTCGAGATCATCCCGTCGGTTCAGGACGATGACAGCGCTGCGATTGCCGACACCACCGCCGACTCGGGCTTGGAACGGCTCTGCCGGTCGGTCATCCAGGCGGCGGTCGACGCATCTCTCCCCTTCTTCACGAAGCAGGGAAGCTTCTGGATCGGCGACGCCAAGAACCCCGCGCTCTTCAGTTCTGTGGCGGAGGTACCCGCTAGTCTCCGGCGGCTGAACCTCAAAACAGAGTTCAGCTCGCTCGCCATCATTCCGCTCCTGGTTGGCGAGGAGATAATCGGTGCCCTGCAGCTGAAGAGCAGTCAGCAATACTTCTTCACGGAGTATGAGCTAGCGTTTTATGAGGGGTTCGCCCAGACGCTCGGTGTGACGCTTCTCAACCACCGCACAAGGGCCGCGCTGCGCGAGCGCGTGAAGGAGCTCACGTGTCTTTATGGTATCGCCCGTGTAGCGGAGCGTCCGGAGAGATCGCTCGACGAGATCCTTCTGAGTATCGCCGAACTTCTGCCGCCTGCCTGGCAATATCCCGAGGTCACCCAGGGAAGGATCATGCTGGATGGGCAGTCCTACGCGACGTCAGGATTCCGCGATGGTCCTCATAAGCAGACTGCCGAGATCCTTGTTGGCGGGGAGCCACGGGGCATTGTTGAAGTCGTGTACACTGAGGAGAAGCCAAAGCTGGACGAGGGGCCCTTTCTCCGGGAGGAGCGCAACTTGATCCAGACCGTGGCGAGAGAGGTTGCGCTCATCATTGAACGGCGGCAGACTGAGGAAGAAAAGGCGCGGCTCCAGGAACAGCTCCGGCATGCTGATCGTCTGGCGACGATCGGGCAGCTTGCAGCGGGCGTGGCGCATGAACTGAATGAGCCTCTGGGAAGCATTCTCGGGTTCGCGCAGCTCACCAAGAAGTCTCGGGATCTCCCTCGGCAAGCGGCAGATGATATCGAACGAATAGAGAAGGCTTCGCTCCACGCCCGGGAGGTCGTGAGGAAACTCATGCTCTTCTCGCGGCAGATGCCGCCGCAGAAGAGCAAGGTCAATGTCAACAGGATCGTCGAAGAAGGGCTCTACTTTCTCGAGTCGCGGTGCGCCAAGGAGGGGATAGACGTAGTGCGCTTGCTGGCGCCGGACCTGCCCGACATCACGGCTGATCGATCGCAGCTTCATCAGGTTCTGGTCAATCTGGTCGTGAACGCGATTCAGGCGATGCCGGGCGGGGGCACGCTGAGAGTGACAACGCGAGCCGAGGGGGAGGACCATGTGGCCATCACCGTTGAGGACACGGGCGCTGGCATGAGCGAAGATGTGGTGAAGCAGATCTTCGTCCCCTTCTTCACGACAAAAGATGTGACTGAGGGAACAGGCCTCGGGCTCCCTGTGGTTCATGGAATCGTCACTTCGCACGGTGGTTCGATCAACGTGGAGAGCGAGGTTGGCCGCGGGACGCGGTTCGAGATTCGGCTCCCTGTGGCCGGGCCGCAGGACGAGCAGAAGAACGGCTGAGGAAGAGTAACTGCTATGGATCCTTCTGAGAAGAAAGAGCGCATTCTGGTGGTCGACGATGCTCCGGATACTCTGGAACTCCTCCGGAGAAACCTCACCTCGAAGGGGTATCGGGTCTTGACGACGACGGGCGTGGCAGATGCTATCGGGGTTCTCGACTCGACGTCCGTTGATCTTGTCATCACCGATCTCAAGATGCCGGGCGCGAGCGGCCTCGATCTCGTGAGACATGTCCGGGAGAACCTCAAAGAGACCGAAGTGATGATGATAACGGGGTACCCCTCTGTCGAGGGGGCGGTCGAGGCGGTCAAGACGGGTGCTGAGGCGTATCTCGTGAAGCCGTTCACCGACGAGGAGCTCTTCTCGGCCGTAGAGGAGGCGCTCGACAAGCTCCGCGTGCGCACTGCTGCCCGTGCCAGATCGCATCGGACGCCGCAGACCCCCGGGGGCATTATCGGCGATTCCGAGGCGATGCACGGAGTCTATGGTGCAATCGGCAAGGCCGCATCCACCTCGGCTACCGTCTTGATCACGGGTGAGAGCGGCACCGGAAAGGAGCTCGTGGCCCGTGCTATCCACTACAGCAGCCCGCGGGCATCAGCACCGTTCGTGCCGGTGAACTGCGGGGGCATACCTGAGCAGCTCCTCGAGAGCGAGCTCTTCGGTTACGTCAAGGGGGCGTTCACCGGCGCCACGGAGACGAGGGCGGGTTTCTTTCAGACTGCCGACGGGGGCTCGATCTTCCTCGATGAGATCAGTAATACGAGCCTCGCCACGCAGGCAAAGCTCCTCCGCGTGCTCCAGGACAAAGTGGTCTGCATGGTCGGTTCGAGGACCCCGCAGAAGGTTGACGTGAGAGTCGTCGTTGCCACTAATAAAGATCTCCTGGGCTTGGTCCAGAAGGGGATCTTCCGGGAGGATCTGTACTATCGGCTGGCCGTCATCACGATCGAGATCCCTCCTCTGCGGGAGAGAGGAGATGACATTCTCATCCTGGTAAACCATTTTGCCCAGCGGTCGGCCGAGGAGTTCGGAAAACCGACCCCTCAGTTCTCGAACGAAGCGCTCCAGGTGCTCAATATCTACCATTGGCCGGGCAATGTGCGGGAGCTGGAGAACGTGATCCAGCGTCTGGTGGTGATGGCTGAGACCCATCTGATCGACGTTCCTGACCTGCCGTCGCTGATGCGTTTCTCCGCGGGGGCGGCGGGAGGTCTCACCCGCAGCCTCGCGGAGGTGGAGGCGGAGCACATCCTCAATGTCCTGGCGAGTGTCGACGGCAACAAGACCCGGGCGGCGGAGATACTCGGGATCGACCGGAAGACGCTCCGAGAGAAACTGAGGAAGGTCGGCAAGGGGGATGCTCTCTAGGAGTGGGGGCGTCAGGGCGCCTTCGTCAGTTGTGTACCTGTCATACCGACCATGAGGCACGCCACAGGGCGTGCCTGAACCCTTTCATTCAGCAACCTTCGGCTCGAATCTTCGGCCCTAATCTTCGGGTGCTCCGCGCAACTCCATGCGGGGCGCTTTTCCCCACCGGTTCAGATTTCCCCGGTTCTTCTCTTCTGATCATCCTGCCTGCCGGTACGCGTCGGGCGGCTGATTCCTCTAGAAACTTCTTCGCTATCTTCCCTAACAAACTGTGGATTAGTGAGATACGGAGCATGGCACATGTGAGGCAAGGAGAGTGAGCGTCTGTCTGGACGCCGCACATGTGCTTGGCACAGAACTTGCAGTAGAGAGGTAGCAGAGAGAGGTTCTGTTATCGATGGGAACAAGATGCGGTAGACACTGCAAGGAGGAAGCGATCATGGAGAGAGAGAAGATCAGCACGGTGGACACCGAGAAGGCGCCGGGATTCCGCGCTCAACGGAGTCCGATCGGGAAAGCTGGATCGAGCGAGGCGCGAGTGAAAGATCAGGCACAAGATGGCCGCGAGACACGAATGCCGAGGAAGAGAGGGCGTATTCTCGATACGAGCAGGGAGTGGAAGCTGCTCTACCATCAGCCCGGGAAGCCAGGGTTGGACGAGGAAGCAGATGTCTTCCGCGGACTCTGCAGGTACTGCGCGATCCGCGAGAGTTGCAGTCTGCCGAGGCCTGAAGCGGGCGTCTGGCGCTGCGAGCACTATGTTACGATACGTCAGGCGAGCGTGTACGAGAACGTTGCCAGACAGTTCAACGCTGCCGCGGATAGGATGGGACTTGACCCGGCGATACGGAAGATCCTCGCCACAACGCAGAATGAGATCGTCGTCCACTTCCCGGTGAGAGTCAACGGGAGCGTTGAGATGTTCACCGGGTACCGCGTGCAACACAACAATGTCCTCGGGCCGTTCAAGGGTGGGCTTCGGTTCCATCCTTCAGTCGACCTTGATGAGGTCAGGGCGCTCGCGACGTGGATGACCTGGAAAGCCGCGATCACGAATATCCCGTTCGGCGGAGCGAAGGGAGGAATCGCCTTCGATCCGTCACAGTTTACGCGCGAGGAGCTGGAGCGGATTACACGCCGCTTCACGTTCGCCCTGGGCAACAACATCGGGCCCGAGTACGACATCCCTGCGCCCGATGTGAACACGAATCCACAGATCATGGCATGGATTCTCGACACGTATCTCTCGACAATGCCGCCGCAGGACCGGCAGCGAAGCATCCACGTCGTGACGGGCAAGCCGATCGAGTCGTCCGGAAGCCAGGGTCGGGAGAAAGCAACTGGGCAGGGCATCGTCTATCTCATCCAGGAGTGGGCGAAGGACCATGACTTCGATCTGAGTGGTGCGACCTACTTCGTCCAGGGGTTCGGCAACGTCGGTTCCTGGACAGCACGCCTGATGAAACAGCTTGGTGCGAGGCTCGTCGCCGTCGAGGACGTGAGCGGGTCGTTTGCCAACCCCGATGGGATCGATCCCGATGATCTGGCTGAGTTCGCGAGGAGAGACAGCGGGCTCATCGCTGGCTACCCCGGGGCGCGTCCCATCGACCACAAGACGTTCCTGCAGACGGAGGCCGATATCTTCGTGCCCGCAGCCCTCGAGAATCAGATCACGGCGGAGACCGCTCCGCTGCTCAACGTCAAGGTGGTTGCCGAAGGGGCCAATGGGCCGACCGATCCGGACGGCGACAGGATACTGGAGAGCCGGGGCGTCGACGTCATTCCCGACATCCTCTGCAACTCCGGTGGCGTGATCGTGAGCTACTTCGAGTGGCTCCAGAACAAGCGGAGCGAGTTCTGGGAACTCGAGGAGGTCGACGCAAAACTGCACAAGAAGATCGTCGATGCCTACGAGCGGGTCGGTCAGACGGCGGAGGAATTCGATACCGGCTGGCGCACGGCCGCGTACATTGTAGCTCTGAAACGACTGGAGAAAGTGTACACAGAGCGAGGGATCTTCCCGTAATGCAGCGAGGTGAGTTGGCGATCAGGCTTCTCACAGCAACGGGGCCTCGACCTGAGGCCCCGTCTGCATTCCCCTCCCGGGGCGCCTCCCGGGGACGTTGGTAGGTTCAGAAGGTTACGGACATTGCCCTCCCGGGAACGC
>Ga0209636_10002980_pt1 | contig 17289 bp, 16 predicted proteins | sample DeeMarSWOR152_54_FD_187464 | JGI IMG/M metagenome (GOLD analysis project Ga0209636, IMG submission 187464) | Marine sediment microbial communities from White Oak River estuary, North Carolina - WOR-1-52-54 (SPAdes) (version 2) | ecosystem: Environmental > Aquatic > Marine > Intertidal zone >...
CAAGGCAGACGCTCGAAGAGGGCCTGGAAATGGCAGATCGCTGTGGGGCGAGGTACTATCTCGGGTGGGCTCAACGTCTCTTGGGCGAGATCGCCCTGAAAGCCAAGCGGGCCCAGGCGGGAGCATACTTCGAGAAAAGCATCGCCGTGCTTGGAGAGATCAAGGCCGAGAACGAGTTGGCGCTGGCCTACGCAGGCTATGGCCGGCTCCAAAAGCAAAAAGGCCAAATCGGGAAGGCTCGGGAGTATCTAACGAAGGCCCTGGAGATTTTCGAGCGACTGGGCACGCTGATCGAACCGGACAAGGTCAGAAAGGAGTTGGCCGAGTTGCCCGGAAAAGGGTAAGCACCTTCTACTAATGTTACCTTCTTATCACGGCCCTCAGGAAATCCCAGCGATTTTGCCGTTGTTTATCCTGGCAGTTCTTCGTAAAATACTTAAAGTTAGTACTTTTACTTGCAAAATGCGGAATAACGAAAGGAGGAGCCCATGTGCCCTCGCTGTCAGGCCGAGCTAAAACGTTGGGATGATCTGGAAAGAGAAGAACAAGACCGCGTGAGAGAGCTTCCCAACAGGGATGCCCAGTCGCTCGATCACCGTGTCGCCAAGCATTTATTCTGCCCCACCTGTTTCTATGAAGCCCACGGGTGAATGTCACCCTATGGATGAGTAGGTCTACTCGTAATTTCAAGGGGTAACAACCCGTCAACGGTCTGTTGCCCGAATTCCCCTCCGCTCCAGCCTCTCGCTTGCCGTCTCGAAAAAACTCGCTCTTCGCTGCTCAAAAATCTTTTTTCGAGCATTTCAAGATCTGCTTCGTTGCAAAAATCTCCTAAGGCGCTCCTTGGTTCCCAAGATTTGGCGAAAAAATCTTTGATTCGCGCTCAGAGCTCGTTTTTCCGCCTTTCCGGGGATTGCCAACTTTGTGCTTTGACGGGCTGTTGCCCAAACCCCATTCCTTAATCCCCTCTCGCAGCATCGCGTAGGGAAAAACCCCCTGGAACTTGACCTCTCCTCCCCCAAAACGTAAAATCGCTACGGGGATAGCTCATTGGTGGAAAGATCCATGAGGGCGAAAGCCATATCCGGAAACGGGAAACGGTGGACTATCTTCGCCATCCTTTCGTCAATGTTCGTCGTCTCCATGTATTACCGGGTTTCCAATGCCGTCATTGCCCGGGAACTGGTTAGAGATTTAGGCTTGAGCGCTGAATCCCTGGGCCTTTTGGGAGGCGCCTTCTTCTATTCCTTCGCCGTTCTTCAGGTGCCCATGGGGATGGCCCTCGACCGGGTAGGTCCTCGTCTCATGATCGCCACGTTCCCCTTGTTGACCGCCCTGGGGGCACTTCTCTTCGCCTTCTCCGAAACCTTTACCCTGGCCTTCATTGCGCGCCTCCTCATGGGAATGGGCATGGCGTGTGTGTTGATGGGTACCTTTAAGGCCCTCACCACATGGTTCACGCCAGATGAGTTCGCCACCATGATCGGGTTAACTTATTCGGTGGGGACATTGGGAAACATTCTCGCCACTTCCCCCTTGGCATATATGGCCTCGCTTGTGGGGTGGAGGATCTCCTTCGTCGTCATCGGAATAGCCACGATTCTCCTCTGCGCCATGGTTTTCAGGGTCGTAAGGGATCGACCTGAAGAGGGGTGGATTTCGGAAAGTAGATCGAAGGAAGAACACATCCCCATCCTCCTCTCCTTGAGGATGATCTTTGGAAGCATCGCCTTCTGGCAAATTTCAATGGTCAACTTCTTCCGCTATGGAACCTTCGTTGCCATCCAGGGGCTATGGGCAGGCCCGTATTTAATGGATGCCTTGGGGTATTCCCCCATTCAAGCGGGGAATACCCTGTTGATGATGTCCCTGGGTGGCATCATCGGGGGTCCTTTAGGGGGGAGGCTCTCCGACAGGGTGCTTCGTTCCAGGAAAAAGGTGGTGATCTGGGGGATGTGTGCCTATGGCATGGGAATCTTCTTCCTCACCGGCTCGACCTCGATTACCAGCGATGTATTCTACTATGTGCTCTTCCTATGCCTCGGCTGTTTTATGTCCTTTGGCATGGTGGTCTTTTCCCATATCAAGGAGCTCTTCGACACCCGCATGGCCGCCACCGCCATGACCGCCATCAACTTCTTCACCATGATGGGAGCAGCGGTTTTTACCCAGGGGATGGGCAGGATCATCGAGATATTCCCAAAGGTCGGAGGGATCTACCCCCCACGAGCTTACCATATCGCCTTTTTATCCTGCCTTTTGGGGGTAGCCCTCGCAGTTGCCTTTTACGGCTTTTCAAAGGACACCACGCCCTCTGATGCTGCGAGCATTGAGATGGGCAAAGGCCAACCATGAAGGGATACCGGCCGCGCTTATGGTCCCCTTGAGAGATCTCTGAAAAACCTTGACAAACTCCCCCCTTATGTGATGCAATCGCCCCCAAGGGTTGCTGGGCAATCGATTATGAATGTCGACGATAAGGTTATGGACCTTTCGAAGGCAATCCATCGCTTCGTTCACGACGGGGATCACGTCTCCATCGGGGGTTTCACCATAACGAGAAACCCCATGGCCCTGGCCTACGAGATCATCCGGCAGGGGAAAAAAAACCTTCATGTCTACGTTCACTCACACGGCCAGGCCTTCGATCTGCTTATCGGCGCGGGGTGCACCGATGCCATTGAGTTGAGCTATGGAGGCACTGCCAGATTCTCCCCGGGTGGCGGTATCCGGTTCAAAAAAGCCATCGAGGGCGGCAAGATCCGCTTCGAGGATTACACCAATTTTCAGATGACCCTGAGGTTTATGGCCGGGTCCATGGGCCTTCCCTTCATGCCCATCCGATCCCTACGTGAAACCGACGTGTTCAAGAAGTGGGGTTTCGATGAGAAATTGCGAAAAAAGAACGCCAGAATCCCCCCAAAGAAGATGGCCATGGTGGATAACCCCTTCGCCCGCGATGGGAGGGAGGAAAAGATCGTCCTCGTCCCGGCCATCAATCCCGATGTGACCATCATCCATGTCCAGCAGGTCGATCGCCAGGGCACCGTTCGGATCAAGGGGTTGACCTATACCGATGTGGAACAGGCCAAGGCCGCCAAGTACTTAATCGTCTCCTGTGAGGAGCTCGTGGATACTGAGGTGATTCGGGAGAATCCTGATCAAAATCAGATCCCCTTTTTCATGGTTGATGCCGTCGTCCTCGTTCCCTATGGCGCCCATCCTACCGCCTGCTACGGGTATTACGATTACGACCCGCTCCACTTCAACCTCTACAAGGAAATGGCGCCCGATGATGGGACATTTCGCCAATACCTGGATGAGTACGTTTTTGGTGTCAAATCCCACGAGGAATATCTTGAGAAAATCGGAAAGGATCGTCTATCCCAGATAAGGGCGGACCCGAGGTTGGGCTATCGGCCCGGGTTGGACAGGAGGTAGGGATGCCTGAATATTCCCTTCGGGAGATGATGATCTTGGCAGCTGCCAGGGAAATTCGAGATGAAGATATCGTCTTTTGCGGAACGGGCATGTCCATGATCGCCGCCATGGCTGCCAAACATATCAACGCCCCCCACAGCATCATCTTCTTCGAGACGGGGGGAATCGATTCCCAGCTCTTGGAGCTCCCCTTCTCCGTGGGCGACCCCAGGGTAATGGTCGGAACGAGCATCAACGCGGGCCTGGCCGAATCTTTCGGCATTTTGCAAAATCCGTTTACGGGGCCGAAGGTAGTCGGCATCTTCGGGGCGGCACAGATCGATCGGTACGGCAACCTCAATACCACCTGCATCGGGGATTACTGGCGTCCCAAGGCCCGCTTTCCCGGTTGTGGCGGGGCATGCGATGCCGCCTCCTACGCGGGGAGAACCATCATCTTCATGCAGCAGGAAAAGAGGAAGTTCGTGGAGAGGGTGGACTACCTATCTACTCCTGGATGGATACTGGGGCCCGGGGGGCGAGAGGAAGCTGGTCTCCCTGAAGGGGGGCCAACCATGGTGATAACGGACATGGGGGTAATGCGGTTCGACGAGGAATCCAAGGAGATGTACATCCACAGCACCTATCCAGGTATTCGCCCCCAACAGATCCAGGAACAGATGGAGATCGAGATCGATGTGAGCAGGGCGATGGAGGAGAAGCCTCCGACGGAGGAGGAGTTGGCCCTCTTGCGGGAGAGGATTGACCCCCAGAGGCTCATTATCTGATCCGGGGAGGAACAGGGGAAAGGGGGTGATAACGAAAGATCTTTGAATTGTAAAAGACTACAAATTCCACGATCAAAAGGAGGGAAAGATGCGAAAGATCATCATTTTATTGGTTATAGGCGCTTTCACCCTCTGCCTCGCCACGGCGGTGTCGGCGGAGTGGAAGCCGGAGAAGAAATTCCTCAAAATGGTCTCGGGCCCTGAAGGGGGGTCCTGGTACCCCCTCGGATCGGGGATGATGCGTTTGGTCGAGACCAACATCAAGGGCATTTCCACGTCCAATGGCCCAGGAGGCGGAGTGGGAAACTGCAAGGTCATTCAGAGGGGAGATGCGGATTTGGGATGGAGCTATGCCAACACAGCCTACGATGCTTACAACGGTCGTCCTCCCTTCGAGAAGAAGCTGAGCAAGGTCCGCTACCTGGCATCCCTCTACCCAGGAGTTTGGCAGGTAGCCGTTCCCCGGAGCAGCGACATCTATTCATACAAAGACCTGTACAATAAACGGATCGTCCCCGGAAAGGTCGGTTTTTCCGGCGAAGTCATCGGCAAGTCGCTCCTGGAGGTGTATGGAATCACCTATGACAGCATCAAGAAGAACGGTGGGGTCGTGAACTTCGTGGGATATACCGATTCGGCGGCCCTGATGAAGGATGGGCACCTGGACGCTGCTATGTTCGTGACCTCCTGTCCCCAGGCGACCATTATAGACCTCAACTTCAGGCCGGGCATCAGGCTCCTTCCCGTTGATAAGGAGCACATGGAGATGTTCATGAAAAAGTATCCCGGCTATATCGATGCGGTGATTCCCAAAGACGCGTACAAGGGGATGACGGAGGACGTTCCCACCGTTGGTACGGTGACCTCCATTGTCTGTTCCGCCGATCTCTCGGACGAGATGGTCTATCGGATCACCAAGGCCATCTTCGAGAACTTGCCCGAGTTGGCCAAGATCAAGAAGCAGGCCATTGCCGACGTGAGCCTGGAGAATGGACTCAGGGGCTGCAAGATCCCCGTTCATCCCGGTGCCAAGCGTTACTACGACGAACATGGCGTGAAGGGGAAGTAAACTAAGAATGCCTCAACTAATTTGGCGGAGGGGGAAATCATGGATTTCCCCCTCCTCCTTCTGTATTGCGGAAAAGGACGGTTCATGGCCGAAAAAAGGGAAGTGACATACGGGGAGGTGAAAGCGGATACCGCCCTGGAGTGGTTTCTTCTACAGGAGGGACTAACCCCTCAACATATCATCGCCATCATCATCGCAGGGACGGGGATCGCACTCTCCCTCTACCATCTCTTTACGGGATATGCTGGCCCGGTTGAGGCGCATTCCTTCAGGTCGACTCACCTGGCCCTCATCATGATCTTGGCCTTCTTCTTCCGGCCACTGGGGAGGAAGTCTTGGAGGGACCCCATCCGCTGGACTTTTTACGTGGATATACTCCTCATCCTCTTGATCGTTGCCATTGAGGTCTACACCCTTTACGATATTGAGAAATTCATCTGGCGCCGGGGGGACCTGACCGACTGGGATATCTGCGCTGGGACCATCCTGATCCTCCTGCTCCTGGAGGCCACGCGTCGGGTGGTGGGCTGGGCCATGGTCATCATCGCCTCCTTTTTTCTCATACAAACAAGGTTCTCGGATCACTTCTTCGGGATCCTCTACGGGCCCCCCAATTCCTGGTTTACCATCGTCGACTATATCTTCATGCGGGAGAATGGCATCTACGGAATCCCCATCATGGTCATGGCCACCTACATCTTCCTCTTCATCCTCTTCGGTTCGATCCTGATCCGTTCGGGGGCCGGGAGGTTCTTCATCAACCTGGCCCTTGCGGCTACGGGCCATCGTGTGGGGGGGCCGGCAAAGGCATCCATCGTCTCCAGCGCCCTGATGGCCACGGTCTCGGGCAGCGCCGTGGCCAACGTGGTCACAACGGGCTCCTTCACCATCCCCCTGATGAAGAGGGTGGGGTACAGACCCTATTTCGCTGGGGCCGTGGAGGCCTGTGCCTCCAGTGGGGGACAGATCATGCCACCGGTCATGGGCGCCGCGGCCTTCATCATCGCCGAATTCCTGGCCGTCCCGTACCTCAAGGTGTGTGCGGCGGCTATGGTACCGGCGACCCTCTACTTCTTCTCCATCTTCGTCATGGTGCACTTCGAGGCAGTAAAGACCGGTTTGGTTTCACTGCCGAAAGCGGACCTGCCGGATTTCTGGCAGGAGATGAAGTGGGGGTGGCCTCTGTTGATCTCCATTGTGGTGATCATCGGGGTCTTGATCATTGGCTATACCCCCATGTACGCGGCCTTCCTGGCCATCCTCTCAGTCTTTGCGCTGAGCTTCCTGAGGCCGGAAACCCGGATGTCCCCTGTCGCAATCCTGAGCGCCCTGGAGGATGGGGCCATCAAATCCATTCCCGTCTCCGTGGCCTGTGCCTGCGCGGGCATCATCATCGGGTGCGTCTTCGTTTCCGGCTTGGGCCTCAAGTTCACCAACCTGATTATCGATATCGCGGCGGGGAGACTCTGGGTTGCCCTCGTGCTCACCATGATCGCCGCCCTCATCTTGGGAATGGGGCTGACGACCACGGCGGTATACATCACCGTCGCCGCCTTGGTAGTCCCATCCCTTGTGGAGATGGGGGTTGAGCCCATCGCCGCCCATCTATTCGCCTTCTACTATGGGCTGGTTTCCGCCATCACCCCTCCCGTGGCCTTGGCCGCCTTTGCCGGGGCGGGGATTGCAGGTTCAAACCCTATGCAAACGGGCTTTTCCTCCTTCCGGCTGGGCTTCGCCAAGTATATCATCCCCATTGTCTTCGTCTATGTGCCCGGGATGGTACTCGTGGGGACACCTATAGATATTCTCCGATATATCCTCATGGCATTTATAGGGATTTTCTCCCTCACCATCGCCACGGAGGGCTGGCTTTATCGGAGGGTGAATGTTTTTTGGCGGATTTGCCTGATTCCCGTCTCCTTCATGCTTTTCATGCCGCAATTGGTTTACAACGCAGTGGGCCTCGCCATGCTGGCGGGTTTTATCGTCTATGAGAAATTGAGGGGCAAAACGGATTAGAGGGGTTGAGATGAGGGGAAAATCCTTTATCCAGTGGGGACTTTTAGTGTGTATCGTCGCCATGCTTATACTCTTTGAGGCCATCCATCTTCACGTCGGCTGGTATAACCTATTCCTCGTGCTCTTGATCTCGTCGGCATTTATCGTGATCCTTTGCACCCGGATGCTTGAGAGGAGGGGACTTTCGCGGAAGGAAGGAGAGTCGGAACATCGTTGAGGAGGCGATACTCGTCCCGAAACCGCTCGCCTTTCGTTTCATCGCGCGTTCAACCTTCTGAGCAACGTTCCTAAAAAGGGGAGGTATGCAATGGCAAAGGGGTATGAGAGGGAAAACCTCATCCCCTTCAAGGGGAAATCCCCCCGTCTGGAAGAGGGAATATTCATCGACCCATCCAGCAGGATTATCGGGGATGTGATCCTCAAGAGCGGGGCCAGCGTCTGGCCTCTGGCCGTTTTAAGGGCGGATAGCGAGGCCATCGTCATCGGCACCAATTCAGCTATCTTGGACAAGGCCTTGGTTGAAGCGCCCATGGGACATAGGGTCATCATTGAGGAGGACGTAATCATTAGCCATGGCGCTATCCTCCACGGGGCAACTGTCAGAAAGGGGGCCCTTGTCGGGATAGGGGCCATCGTCTTGGATGGGGCCGAGGTGGGAAGGGATTGTATCATCGCCAGCGGAAGCGTCGTCCCCCCGGGAACCCGGATACCCGAGGGATCGCTGGCCATGGGGATTCCAGCCAAAGTGGTGAGACCCCTCAGTGAAAAGGAGATGACAGCCAAAAGGGAGCAATTGGCGGAGCTCAAGGAGAAATCGGCGGAATATCGGAAAATCCTTGGCTAAAAAGGGGAAATCGTCCTGATGGGGCATGTATTGCTGGAAATTCATCTACGGAAAACGATGGCGGAGCGGCGGTGGATTGGGGACAAATCATTGCAGAGATCCGGATAGTTGAGTGTGCACCCGGAGATGACATGAGGCTCGATAAAAGAGATATACAAGATCATGAGGGAGGAATAACGTATGAATTTTGACCTGACAGAAGAACATGTACTGTTTCAGAAAGCTATTCGAACCTTTGCCCAGAAGGAGATCGCCCCTCTGGTAGATGAAGCGGAGGAGACCAATGTCTTTCCCAAACAGCTCTTTAAAAAAATGGCTGCCCTTGGCTTTTTATGCCCAAGGTACCCAGTAGAATTAGGTGGTGGTGGTGGAGATAAGATCATGGAGTGTATCATGGCAGAGGAGCTCAGTAGGGTAAATGCGGGAATCGGTGCTTCTCTCATGGTTCAGAGTGGTTTGAGTACCCAGCCCATCTATCGGTTTGGCTCTGAAGAACAAAAGGAAAAGTTTCTTATCCCTGCTATTAAGGGAGAAAAAATCGCTGCATTTGCCCTCACCGAGCCAGACGCTGGCTCAGATGCGGCCTCGATTAAAACACGGGCCCTCAAGGATGGTGATCACTATGTTCTCAGTGGAACCAAGATTTTTATCACCAATGGCCCCATCTGTGACTTTGCAACGGTGGCGGCGTATACTGACCCGAGCAAACGAGCTGAGGGAATCAACCTCTTTGTCGTGGAGAAGGGTACTCCTGGGTTTTCCGCCTCTCGGAAGCTCGATAAGGTGGGAAACCGATCTGTTGAAACCGGGGAACTGGTCTTTGAAGATTGCCGGGTTCCAGCCAAAAACATGATCGGCGAGAAAGAGGGCGGTGGCTTTGATATGATTGCGGATACCCTTATATCAGGGCGCATAACCTATGGAGGTCGCTGTACCGGTACTGCCCAGGCAGCATATGACCTGACCGTACAGTATGCCAAGGAAAGGATTCAATTCGGAAAACCGATAGTTGCGTTTCAGGCCACCCGATTTAAACTGGCTGAGATGGCCATGAATATCGATATTATGCGCTCATATACCTATCGCGTTGCCTGGATGTACGATCAGGGCAAAAATGTACGAAAAGAATCTTCCATGGTAAAACTGTTCACCGCTGAGACACTCCAGAAGATCCTCTCTGATAGCATGCAAATCCACGGTGGTTACGGATATATGACGGAATATCCTATTCAAAGATATTGGCGCGATGGACGTCTTTTTACCATTACCGAAGGGACCTCTGAGGTGCAGCGCCTTATCATTGCCAGTGAAACATTACGGTAATAAGATTGGGGTCAGGTCTTGAATTATCAGTTTTTGTGTGTTATTGTTAATCGCCATGGCTAGACCACTTCGCCTCGAATTCCCGGGTGCAATCTATCACATCACTTCCAGGGGAAATGCCCGCTTGCCTATATTCGAAGACGACCAGGACAGGCAGCGGTTTCTCTTCATCCTCCAGGAGGTGATCAAAAGGTTCAACTGGCTCTGCCACGCCTATTGCCTTATGGATAACCACTACCACCTGGTGCTGGAAACGGTTGATGGCAATCTTTCCCAGGGGATGCGGCACCTCAACGGGGTTTACACCCAGGATTTTAACCGTCGCCACAACCGGACAGGGCATGTTTTTCAGGGAAGGTATAAGTCCATTCTTGTGGAGCGAGACAGCTACCTTCTGGAGCTTTGCCGTTACGTGGTGCTCAACCCGGTGAGGGCGGGTGAGGTATCACAACCTGGGGAATACCCTTGGAGCAGTTACCGGCCCACAGCTGGGTTAGGCAAAGGGCCTCCTTTTTTGTCGGCCGATTGGATTTTGGGGCAATTTGCTGAGAGGAGGCCCGAAGCGCAGAGTAGATACAGGCGGTTTGTATTGGCTGGCATGGGAGAGCCATCCCTTTGGGAGAAGCTCAGGGCCCAGTATATCCTTGGCACTGAGGAGTTTATCGGTAAGATCAAGCCGGCCTTAGAGGACAAGTCCCACTTGAGGGAGATTCCGAGGCGGGAGCGGTTGGTTTTTAGACCATCATTGGAGCGGTTGTTGGAAAAAGGGCAGCGGAAAAATAAACGGGGAAGGAACGAGGCGATTCTGTCCGCCCATCTGGAATATGGATATAGTTTATTGGAAATAGCTCGGCATGTAGGGCTTCATTACACGACGATAAGCAAAATAGTGAAGCAGGGTTTATCATAAACTGATAATTCAAGACCTGACCCCCTACTTTTTGACCCCTTACTCCTCCTGCACCCGTAGGCTTGGCGTTTGAGAGGACCTGTGAAAATGGGGTGGAAGCGCCTAAAGGCATCCCTTCTCCCGGGGAGGTATTATCTTTCGGGTAACGAGGCCGTGGCCGAGGGGGCCATTGCGGCCGGGTGCCGCTTCTATGGAGGATATCCCATCACGCCATCCTCGGAGATCATGGAGAGGATGGCCCGTCGCCTCGGCGAAATCGGGGGGGTCTTCGTTCAAATGGAGGATGAGCTCAGCTCTATTGCGGCAGTTATCGGCGCCTCATGGGCCGGGGCCAAGGCCATGACCGCCACCTCGGGGCCCGGCTTCAGCCTCATGATGGAAAACATCGGCTATGCGGCCTTCACGGAGACACCATGTGTCATCGTGGATATTCAGCGGGCAGGCCCGGCAACGGGACAGGCCACCCGGGTTGGAAGCGGCGATATCATGCAGGCCAAATGGGGATCCCATGGGGATTATCAGATTATCGCCCTCTCCCCGTGGAGCGTCCAGGAGATGTACGATGGGGCCATACGGGCTTTCAATGTCGCTGAACGGTATCGGGTTCCGACGTTTCTCCTTGGTGATGAGGCGGTCGGGCACCTGCGAGAAACCCTGGAGATTAGGCCTTGGGTTAGGGCTTTTGATCGAAGGAAATCCAAGGGACGACCACCCTTTGACTCTAAGAACCCCCGTCAGATCCCCCCCATGCCGACCTTTGGGGAGGGGGAGAACCTTCTGGTTACGGGGTCCACCCATGAAGGCTTTGGAATCCGCAGGGCCGACGACCCCGAGGTTCACTCGAGGTTGGTGAGACGGCTCAACGACAAGATCCTCCTCAACAAACAAGATATCGTTGAGGTGGAGGAGCTTTTCCTCGAGGACGCCGTCGTGGCGGTCCTCTGTTATGGATTCACCGCCAGGAGCGCGCTGACTGCCGTAAAGCAGCTGAGAGATAAAGGATACAAGGTGGGATTCTTCAGATTGAAAACCATTTGGCCATTCCCCCACGAGCAGATCGCTCAAATGAGCGAGGAGGTGGAGAAGTTCTTCGTCCCCGAGATGAACCGAGGCCAGGTGGCCGGGGAGGCCATGAAATCCAGTCGGTGCGAGGTCGTTCCCTACTGCCAGACCAACGGGGAGATTATCCCTCCAGAGGTGATCCGGAAGGAGCTGATGAGGTTACTGTAATGGCGAGGGCAATGGAACAGTACCTGAGGCCGGGGATTTCCACGACTCCCTTTTGCCCCGGGTGCGGCCATGGCATCCTCCTTGGGCTCATCTTGAGGTCCATCCACGCCTTGGGTATCGACATTGGGGAGATGGTCTTCGTCTCGGGGATTGGATGCGCCGCTTGGATACCCAGCCCCCATTTCAAGGCGGATACCCTCCATACCACCCACGGGAGGGCCATAGCCTTCGCCACGGGGGCGAAGCTCTACAATCCCAAGCTCAGGGTAATGGTAATCAGCGGCGACGGGGATCTTTCCTCCATCGGCGGCAACCATCTCATCCATGCGGCACGGCGGGACATCGACATCAAGGTAGTCTGCGCAAACAATATGATCTACGGGATGACGGGGGGGCAGGTAGCGGCAACTACACCTGTGGGTTCCACTACCTCGACGACCCCTTTGGGGAACCCCGATAGGCCCTTTGACCTCTGCAAGCTCGTCGAGGCCGCCGGGGCCAGATACGTGGCCCGGTATTCCGTCACCCAGCCCATGGCCCTCATGGAATCCATCAAGAAATCCCTCTTCTTTAAGGGTTTCTCCTTCATCGAGGTGCTCTCTCCTTGCCCAACGCAATTCGGTTCCAAAAACCTCCTGGAATCCGCGTCGAAGATGATGGAGTGGTTGAAGGAGAATTGCATCCCGAGGGAGGAGGCGGAGAGACTTTCCCCTGAAGAGCTCGAGGGAAAGATCGTTACCGGAGAGTGGGTCGATGTCGAGGTTAATACAAGTTAGGTTCGGTGGGTTTGGGGGGCAGGGAATCGTATTGGCGGGCCTGCTCCTCGGCAGGGCTGCCACCTTCGACGGCAAATTCGTAGCCGGGTCCAACTCCTACGGCGTCCAGGCCAGGGGCTCTGCTTGTCGATCGGAGGTAGTGATATCCGATGATCCCATCGATTACCCCAACGTGACCATCCCGGATATTGTCTCGGTGATGTCCCAACGGGCCTATGACCTCTTCTCCCGCCGGGTGGCGAAGGGCAGCCTGATCTTTTACGATCCCCAGTTCATCGTCCCTCGCCGGCAAAGGGGTCTCGTCCCGGTATCGGCGACCGGGATGGCGCTTCAAGATATAGGCGACAAGCGGGTCGCCAATGTGATACTCCTTGCAGCCGTTGTGGCGAAGACCGGGATTGTCTCGCACGGGGCTCTCCTTCGGGCAATTGACGAAAGCGTGACGGATAGGTTTCTCGAGGTCAATAAGAAGGCGGCAGCACTGGGCTTTGTCCATAAAGAGGCCCTTTCATGAAAAGTAAGACCAAGGAACTGCCCCCCATGGTAGCGGGGAGGACTCATCGGCCGGTCATCGACCCCCTGCAATGTGGGATATGCTCAGTCTGCCGGCGGGGGTGCCCTGGTGAAGTCTTGCGGGAGTATAGCCATGAGGAGGATAGCCTCCGAGGGGAGATTTACCGGAATAGGATGCCAGGTTCAGTTCCCTTTGGTGAAGATCTTCCCCCTGCTCCCTGCCAGGAGGCCTGTCCCCTCGGCCAGGATGTCAGGGGGTATATAGAGAGGATTGCCGCCGGAAAACCAGAGGAGGCACTGGCTATCGTGCGGGAATCAAATCCCCTTCCCTCCGTTTGTGGATTCATCTGCTCTCGTCCCTGCGAAGAGGCCTGTCTGAGGGAATGGATCGACGACCCCCTTTCCATCAGGACCCTGAAACGATACCTCATGGAGCATCCATCCATAGAGAAATCGGCGCCGCCATCCCCCTCCACGCGGATGGGAAGGCCCATTTCCATCATCGGGTCAGGGCCTGCCGGCCTAGCCGCGGCCCATTCCTTGGCCCGCATGGGGTATGGTATCAGGATTTTCGAGGCTCAGCCGAGGCCGGGGGGTATGTTAACCATGGGGATCCCTCCCTTTCGCCTCCCCCAAAGGGCCGTTGAGGAGGATATCGGCTTCATCGAGGCCATGGGCGTGGAGATTAAGACCAATTGTCCAATTGGAGGGGGAAATTCCTTGAACTCCTTGATTGCCGATTCCGAGGCCGTCATCATTGCGGTAGGAACTCAGCGTTCATTGAGGTTGGGCGTTGAGGGGGAGGATTCGTTGGAGGGATATTTCGAGTGTCTCTCCCTTCTGAGACAATTCAGCGAGGGCCATTCAGTCGATCTAGGGGAGAGGGTGATCGTCGTCGGAGGTGGATACGCCGCCCTCGATGCCGCCAGGACAGCGCTGAGGATGGGATCCGGCAAGGTCACCATCATGTACAGGAGGGCACTGGAGGATATGCCCGCAGGACGCGGCGAAGTCGAAGAGGCCCTTGCCGAGGGCGTTGAGGTCCGGGTCCAGTCGTTGCCCACCGCGATCTTGAGCCGGCGCGGAAGGGTGAGCGGCCTGCGGTGCACCCGCACCAAAATGGGACGGCGGGATAAAGGAGGAAGACGACCGTTCATGGTCATCGAGGGGACCGAGTTTGAAGTGGAGGCCGACTCCATCATCGCTGCTGTTGGTCAAGAGCCGGAACTATCGTGGCTTCCCGAGAATTATCCTTTGGGAAGGACAAGGAGAAATGCCCTTACCGTTAATGAGAAGCTGGCGACGTCCGTCGAGGGGGTCTTCGCGGCCGGCGACGTGGTCACAGGGCCCTCCTCGGTAGTAGAGGCTATGGCCTCCGGCAAAAGAGCTGCCCAGTCTGTTCATCAATTCCTCTCGATCAGGGAAGGATCTCGATGATTTCCAAGGCCTGCGAGCTCAAGAGGAAAAACAGGGTGAGGAGCCACTCCCTTCCCGCTGAACAAAGGAGGAGGAGCTTCGACCTGGTGGAGGAGGGGTTCTCCGAGGAGGAGGCCATTACCGAGGCCTCGCGATGTCTGGGAACCCTCCCGTGCCAAAGCTGCGATATCTGCACGCTCCTCTGCCCGGATCTCTGCATCACCCGGAACGAGGTCACGGGAGGAGTGGAGATCGACTACGACTACTGTAAGGGGTGCGGTATCTGTGCCGCCGTATGCCCCAAGAAGGCCATAGAGATGGTCCAGGAATAGAAAAGGCGGACTCTATGGGCCCGCCTCCGATGGTCTTGCCTAGCAAGATGATTACCGGGCAGATAACCGGGTTAGTCGCTTCTCCAGAATGGGGATGAGCTTGGGATCGAGGAGAAACCTGCCCACCTTATCCAAATCTCCCTTACGTTTACGATGGTGGCCTTCCAAGGCCTTTTCGTGGGCTCCCTTGAGTTCCCGTGCCAAATCCCCCTTCTGAGCCTCGAAGTCCACATCCGAAAGCTCCCGGGCCTTTCCAAAGATATCGGCAACTCGTCCCTCCTCCTCCGCCCTCTCCTCGTCCGACAAGAGGCCCACATGGCGTTCCACCCTCTCGATGTGACGTTCGATAATGAAGGACTTTCGCCCCTGGTAGGCCCTCTCGTCCATCTGCCTCACCCGAATCAAGAACCTCTCGCCCATTCGTGTGTCACCCGAGGCCTGCCCGACACGAGCCGAATCCCATGTATCCCGAGGGGGTATGACACAGGGCTTGAAATCATTGATTAAGGCCAGCTGATTTGCGTTGAGGATCCCCTTTATCTCATCCTGATAAGGCCTCATTGACCCATGGAACTGCTCCCTCAAACCCTCCCCCTGCTTTTTGACCTGGTGGAATTCCCGTGTCAGCTCTTGGCCAATCTCTTCATCACGAGCCACAGTTTCCCTGATCTTGGTAAGAATCTCCTCCATCTGGCGGGCGTGGGACATGGCCTTCGCTCTGTATTCCTCCCTTATCCCCTCGACCTTTCTCAAGACGGCCAGCATCTGGACTATCTGATCCTGAGACAGGTAAAGCCCGTTGATGAGGTTGTGGAGGGTAATCTCCTTGCGGAGGTCGTGAACCCCGGCGAAGATCTCCCTCGCTTCAGCATCCCGCCTGCAGTGAGTTTCCCCGGTTAAGAACCCCGGCAGCAACAGCATCGATGCGGCAACAAAGCCCGTAAATAGGATTCGAATCGTCTTCATCTCGGTTTCCTCCCTTTTTCCTTTTTGCCTATTAGACACATTTTCGGGGCGGAACGTTTAAAGGCCGCTTATTTCATCATTGGGAACGATAGCCGATGCCAGATACTATCTTGAAATCGAGGCTCGAGATCACAGGAAGTTCTCGGCAGTTGGGGTCTAAAAAAGGATTTGACTTCAATTTCCATTGTGGTAAAAGGAGAATGACCGGAATGAGGGATAAGGGGAGATATGGAAGCACATGAACGATCTGGGAAGAGAGCATTTTTCAAGGGATACTGGTTCTCAGAAAAGAAATGACGCTCAATGTGCATGTTAGCTTGGGACCTAAGAATGAGGAAAGGCCTTTGATACTAACCTCAATGAAGGGGGCTTTCCGTGAACTTGGCTCAATATTTAGAGAATTCGGCCCGCAATTATCCCGACAAAATAGCTCTTCGGTTTGAAGGGCAACAGGTGACCTTTCAGGAATTGGATATCGCCTGTAACCGTCTGGCTCATGGCTTGAGCGATTTGGGATTGGTCCCAGGTGATCGCTGTGTTGTCATGATGCCAAACAGTATACACCAGGTCACTGTCTACTACGCTTTAGCCAAGATGGGAGCTGTCGTAGTGCCCGTGAATTTTCTCTACCGGATGCATGAGTTAGAACATATCCTTGCTGATTCAAAACCAAAGGCCTTTATTGGATCGGGGGCTTACTTGGAGGAAATTGGCAAGGTCTTCAAGAAAGGGGAGGGACCGTTAATTCGACTTGCATTGGGAGTAAAACAAGGCCAAGATTTTTTGGATCTCGAAAGTGTTTATTCCGATAGAAAAGAATTTTCACCATACCCTGCAGATGACAACGAGACCGTGAACCTTCTTTACACTTCTGGAACTACAGGGGTGCCCAAGGGGGTCATGTTGACCCATGGAAACTTAGCCCGTAATGCGAGGATACTCGCTGAAATGCGCGGTGAATTAGACCCGAAGACTGTCGTTATAGGTGTCCTTCCCCTTTATCACGTGTACGGAATAACCAGCGTGCTGAATGTCTCAATGTATCTGGGGCTCACTATAGGGTTATTCCCTCGGTTCGAGGCTGAAAAAGTTATCGAAGTCATAGAAGAAGAAAAGCAGACCATCTTCTTCGGAGTCCCGACAATGTTGAATCGTTTAGTCCAGCTTGCTTCCGGGAACCCTCCAAAACGCGCTTCTTTGAAGTTCTGTATATCCGGTGGAGCCTCCCTCCCCGTAGAATTTTTGCATCGCTTCGAAAAGCTCTTCCAAACGGAGATCCACGAGGGTTATGGCCTTACGGAAGCACCTGTATGCGTGGAGAATCCCTATGAAAAGCCTACCAAACCTGGCTCCATTGGCCTTTCCATTCCGGAATTCAGCGCAAGAATTGTTGATCATAACGGAGATGACGTGCGCGTTGGTGGAGTTGGAGAGTTGCTCATCAAAGGGCCTGGCGTGATGAAAGGATATTTTAATCGTCCCGAAGAAACAAAAGCCACGATCAAGGATGGTTGGCTTTATACAGGGGATATAGCCCGAATGGATGAGGACCATTACGTTTATATTGTTGATCGGAAAAAAGAGTTGGTTATTCGAGGAGGATTCAATGTGTATCCTCGAGAGATTGAAGAAGTGCTCTATCAGATCCCGGATATAGTGGAGGCCGCCGTCCTTGGTATTCCT
>Ga0209636_10002981_pt1 | contig 17284 bp, 15 predicted proteins | sample DeeMarSWOR152_54_FD_187464 | JGI IMG/M metagenome (GOLD analysis project Ga0209636, IMG submission 187464) | Marine sediment microbial communities from White Oak River estuary, North Carolina - WOR-1-52-54 (SPAdes) (version 2) | ecosystem: Environmental > Aquatic > Marine > Intertidal zone >...
ATGGTCGCAGTATTTTGTGCTGTAGGTGGTGTTGAACCTCAAAGCGAGACTGTTTGGAATCAGGCTGACCGGTATCGTGTACCGCGGATTGCTTTTATTAATAAAATGGACCGGACAGGAGCAGATTTTGATGACGTAGTAGCTCAGATGAATAAATACCTTGATGCAGATGCAATACCTCTTCAGGTTCCAATCGGTGCTGAAGAAAATTTTACCGGCATGGTCGATATTGTGAGTTGTAAAGCATATGAATTTCATGATTTTATGCGGGTCGAAGTAGAGATTCCCGAGGCTTATAAACTCAAATGCAAAGCGGCTAAAGATCAACTTATTGAGAAGCTTGCTGAATTTGATGATGAAATAATGGAATTGTACCTTGAAGAAAAATTAATAACGGCAGAGCAATTGAAAAAAGCCATCAGGGAAGCCACATTAAAATTATTGATCACACCGGTTTTTTGTGGTGCCGCTTATAAGAATAAGGGTATCCAGTTATTGCTTGATGCAGTGGTTGATTATCTCCCTTCTCCGATTGATATTGGTGCAGTTATGGGCATGGATATTCAGGATGAGGAGAAATCACACTCCCGTTGTCCATCACCCAAAGATCCTTTTTCTGCTCTGGCTTTCAAAATTATACATGATCCCTATGTAGGGCAACAAACTTTTATCAGGATCTTTTCAGGAACTCTGAAAAGCGGGATGCAGCTTCTTAACGCTACAAAAGGTAAAAATGAAAGAGCAGGCAGGATTTTAAAAATCCACGCCAAGGAAAGGTTGGAGATCAGTGAAGCTGGTCCGGGTGAAATCTTAGCGCTGGTAGGGATGAAGCTTACCAAAACCGGTGATACCTTATGCGATACAGATCATCCACTATACCTGGAATCCATACATGTTCCTCCTTCTGTTATTGAGCTGAAAGTTTCACCCTCAAACAGGAAAGACCAGGGCAAATTCGGGGAAGCACTGAATAAACTGGCAAATGAAGATCCTTCATTCAATGTCCGTTATAATGAGGAAACAGAAGAAACCGTTATCTCCGGTATGGGTGAGCTGCATCTTGAGATCATCGCAGACAGGCTCAGGGAAGAGTTTAATGTCGGTGTAGAAGTTGGGGAACCTGCTGTGGCACTCAGGGAAACAATTAACATGGAAGTAGAAAGCGAATACAAACATGCCAAACAAACCGGTGGCAGGGGCCAGTATGCCCACACCGTGATGCGTCTTGAACCAAACGATGGTAAAGGGTTTGAGTTCATTGATAATATCAAAGGGGGAGTTATTCCTGCAGAGTATATTCCTTCTGTCTCCAAGGGTATCAGAAAAACAATGGAAGAAGGAATCCTTTCCGGATTTCCTGTCGTGGATGTAAAAGTTGTACTGCTTGATGGCACATATCATCCCGTCGATTCCTCAGATATGGCATTCCAGATATGTGCTTCTATTTGTTTTAAAAACGGCTTCTTAAAAGCCAATCCCCTTTTGCTGGAACCCATCATGAAGATTGAGATCAATACACCTGATGAATATATTGGCGATATTATCAGCAACCTCAATAGAAAAAGAGGAAAAATAGAAACTATGCGAAGATTTAGAAAAGGATCACAGAAACTCAATGGCCTGGTACCACTGATGGAAATGTTTGGTTATGCCACACAACTCCGGAATATATCAAGCGGCAGGGCAAACTATTCGATGGAATTCTATCAATACATGCCTCTTCCGGCTGCTTTGCAGGAGGAGGTGTTGAAAAAAATAAAAAAGAAATAATGTTAATTACTCAGCGGGTGACTCCCAGTCACCCGCTGAGTAATTCCTGAACGATGAAAAATCTATACTTTGGTTTATTTCTCTGTTGCCTTTTGCTCACCGGTTTCGGTCCAGCATCAGCCCAGGATACAATCATGCTTTGCCAGGGATATTACCAGACTGAAGAACAAGCTGCAGATCAACTGAAACGGTTTGTATCCACATATGATACAAAAGAAGAATGGCTTGAAAGGGCTGAAGTTATCAGAAAAGGAATACTGGCAGGTGCAGAACTGGAAACACCGCAGGAAAAGTGTCAGCTGAATGTAATATTCAAAAATAAAAGGTTTTATGAAGGTTATGCAGTTGAAAATATTGCTTTTGAGAGTTTGCCAGGTTTCTTTGTTACTGGAAATCTTTACCGGCCGTCTGGATTATCCGGTCCATTCCCGGGAATTCTGTGCCCTCACGGACATTGGAATCAGCCTGAAAACTACGGAAGATTCAGGGAAGATATGCAGAAAAGATGTGCCGTCCTGGCAAAGATCGGATGTATTGTTTTTTCGTATGACATGGTTGGTTATGGGGAATCTCTTCAATGCTCACACGATCACCCAAAAGTGCTGAAGCTTCAACTGTGGAATAGCATCAGGGCATTAGATTTCCTTTATTCCCTGCCGGAAATTGATACAACCAGGATTGCTGTGACAGGAGCATCAGGTGGAGGTACACAGACTTTTCTCCTGACAGCTGTAGATCAGAGAGTAAAACTTTCTGTTCCTGTTGTGCAGGTTTCTGCCCACTTTTTCGGGGGATGTGTTTGCGAAAGTGGCATGCCAATTCATAAGAGTAAACACCATGAAACAAACAATGTTGAGATTGCTGCCCTTGCTGCTCCCCGTCCTATGTTAATCATTTCAGACGGACAGGACTGGACGCTGAATACACCTGAAATTGAGTTTCCATATATAAGTAATATTTACAAACTGTTTAATGCAGAAGATCAAATTGAAAATATTCATCTTGAAAATGAGGGACATGACTACGGTCCATCAAAAAGAGCCGGTGTTTACAGGTTTATTGCAAAACACTTTAACCTTGATATGAGTAGAATATGTAATGATTTGGGAGAAATTGATGAGGATTTTATAAAAATTCTTGATCGAAAAGAACTTGAAGTTTTTAATGAAAATCAGAGGGAATTATTATTTTCAGAAAGTGGCCTGCAATCTCTGGATAACTTTCTCAAATAACAGATATGAAAACATGAAAACTGCCGGATCCCGACTGGCATATTCCTGCTAAGAATCCTTATCTCTCTTGCTTAAATATTCTTCAATCTTTTGTTCATACTCCTCCTTGATCATGATAAGCTGAATAATTGTACGGTCGATGATGCGAAGACGCTCCGATATATCATGGTATTCATGATCATCATGTATCCCACTTTTATCCGTTGTAAGTTCCTGCATAAACATTTTTGAAATAAGATTATTTAATAAAACAACATTTTCTGTTCCATTATTGATAAACTGCTGATTTACTATATTTTACAATTATTTCAGTTTAGAATTTGATGCTGCAAATGTCCGCTTTCATAAAGAAGTGTACGATTATGAACATTCTATCAGAATAATAAATTTTTTCCTGACAGGCAGCCAGCATCAGAGATAGGCAGAAGATCAGAATAAATAAATAATATTTTATGATTTATGAATTTGGAGTCAGTAATTTATGAGAAAACCGGAAAAAAGTCAAGGTTGTATAAATTTACGGATTTAAAAAATGCATATCAATTTGAAATACTTATCCTGAATTAATGGTCTGCAGTGTGATCAAAGTGATAGCGGGTTGAGTGACTGGGAGCAATTCAACTTTTATCACCTTTAGACTTTCGCCTTATATAACTAACTTTGAACGATTGTGCTATTAAAAACGCTAATAATTTATTATCAGGTTATTATATTGGGGCTGTGTCACAACAAACTTTGCACGCATAGAAAAGCGTCCTGTACGCAAAGTACAGATGTCTGTTAATCAACACTTTGTGATAACATTACGAACTCTGTATGAAGCCTTATAATGAGGTTGTGATAAAGCCCCTATATATCAAAGTTTCATATTCAAAAATTTCCATTATTTAATAGCACAAGGCTTTAATTTTATATTAAATCAAATATAACCTGTCACCATGAGTCAAATTCTTTTCAAATTACTGGTCATTAGCAACTTTATGATGTTGATTCTTCCATTGAATTTGACCGCCCAGCAGAATTCCAATTCGGCATACGGAGAGATTCTGCTTGTAAACCGTTTATATGAAACTAAAACAAGAGCGATTCGTCCCGATAAGCCAATAACAGTCAGATTGATTGACGGCAGAAAAATCAGTGGGGAATTTTACCTTGAAGATGAACAAATGATGATTATTGGTTCAGAAAAGATCAGGATGGATAGTATCTATTCCCTCACTGGTTTCGTTATTAGAAACTCAATAGAAAAGGCTATTGGAACAGGTTTAACCATCTTTTCCGTTGCCGGAATTATTTATCCCCTATACCTGATCGCTGGTGGTTTTGGCCTGGGTGAGGGAAAAGCTTTATTTGTAGGTATTACATTGCTTTTTGTTGATTCTTTACTGGCTTATGCAGGAACCAGTCTTGCAGGCATCTGTCCAAGAAGGTTTAATATGATGAATTGGGGAATCAGGATTACACATCAAAGTCAACTTCTATTACCAATTCCAATTGAAATTCCACTGGATATGGATCCATAAAGAATGATTGGCTACTTATTTTTCGGGGATTTTTTGTTGAAAATTATTCTTTGGAATATAATCAGGAATTTTAAAATTTGTATTTGTATTTATCAGAAATTAGTACCATCTTCAGTTAAATGCTTATTCACTAATCACAACCATAACGTGCTTAATTATAATTACTTATCATCATTACACAAAACACTGGTTAAAAAAGAAAATGAAAAAGTAAACAGATAATGTACGCCGTCGTCGATATAGAAACCACAGGAGGAAGTCCGAGATCAGAAAAGATTACTGAGATTGCAATATTTATTTATGATGGGGAAAAAATTGTAGATGAATTTGTCAGTCTTATCAATCCTGAAAAGCCCATTCCCTACTTTATTTCTGCTCTTACCGGAATCACGAATGAAATGGTTGCCGATGCTCCCAGGTTTTATGAAATAGCAAAACGAATTGTTGAGATGACTGAAGATAAGATATTTGTTGCTCATAATGTTACTTTTGATTATAAATTTATCCGGAGCGAGTTTAAGAGTCTTGGATTCGATTTTTCCAGAAACAATCTTTGTACCCTCCAGCTCACAAGAAAACTTTTTCCCGGTCACCATAGCTACAGTCTTGGAAATATCTGTAAGGAATTAGACATCAGGATAAAAAACCGGCACCGGGCTGCAGGGGATGCATATGCTACAGTGAAATTGCTGGAGATACTTATTAAGAAATGCAGGGATGAAGGTACAGAAGATTTGATCACTGTTTCAGCCAGACCTACCTTGAAAAATTTACATCCGCTTCTCGATCTGAACATGTTAAATAACCTCCCTGAAGAAGCAGGGGTTTATTATTTCAGGAATGAAAGGAACCAGATTATTTATATTGGAAAAAGTAAAAACATTAGGCAAAGGATTCTGAGCCATCTTAGTAATAACGGCTCGAAACGTGCTATTGAACTGAAAGAAAGTATTACCTGCATCGACTTTGAGGTTACGGGAAGCGAGCTTGTAGCACTTCTGATTGAATCGAGTGAGATCAAGAAGCATTCACCGCCATTTAACAGGGCACAAAAAAAGAAAGTTATGCATTATGGGTTATATTCCTTTAAAGATGCCAGCGGCTATATAAACCTAACTATTGAGCAAACTGCCAACCGGATCAATGATACACCATACACTTGTTTTCAGAATCTTACAGATGCAAAGGCATCCCTGTCACGGCTGGCTGAACGTTATTGGCTTTGCCAGAAGTTGTGCGGGCTCTATGAAACCGAAGATGCATGTTTTCATTATGAAATCCGACAATGTAACGGAGCCTGTATTGGAAAAGAATCTCCCGGTGTATATAACAACAGGGTTACTAAAGCCATTGGAACTTTTTATTATGATAATAGAAACTTCCTGATCATTGACCAGGGAAGAAATAAGGCCGAAAGATCTGTCATACGAATTGAAAATGGAAAATATATTGGTTTCGGTTATCTGAATATAGAGGAATCCTATCTCCAGATCGATTCATTATTGGATTGTATTAAGATATTTGAGGATAATAAGGATATCCATCAGATCATCAAAACTTACCTGAATCATAATCATGTGGAAAAAATTATAAGGTATTAGGAGCTTCTTTCTGTCAGTATGTAAGGAGTCAACCGAATATTTATGATCTAATCCAAAACCCTGTCCAGTTTTTGAACCAGCATAGCTATGTTTTCCTGTGTTTCTTCATCAAAATCCTCAAATCTGATATTATTATTTTGCACATGTAGTACAAAATTTGACATCAGATGGGTCCTTGACAGGTTATTATTTTCAATGTAGTCAGAATTAGATTCAGTAATGCCCACACGTTGGTGTAAAATGAAATTTTTGAAATCAATTGTTGAGAAAATATCTTCAATACTGTTCATATCATCAAGTCTGATCATTTTCCGGGCCGCCATCTTTTCATTGTTATGAAAAAGATTGATTTTCAAATCATTATACACAAGATTACCATCCTTATCATCATCAAGCATAACAATAAAATCCAGTTTCCATCCAATCAGCAGGTTAACTAGCGTAGGTACATTTAAAACATCTGTTGCCGGAAGAAAAAATATCTCCTTACTGAAATCAATCAGGCTGAATAAAGTCTTCAGGTAATGATATGTGGTAGTATCTTCAACAATCACATTATTTTTTTTCTTAATTAATTGATGATCACTTAGTTTTGTTCCCATCAGGGTATATATGGGAGACAGTGTATCAGTGGAGGCTTCATTCAGTGATTTGGCATCAAACAATACGGTCTCACTCTTCATATCATTCTCAACAGCCCTCTGAACTGCCAGAAGACGGTACAACTTGCTCATATTAATAAGATGGGGAGAGTGGGTTGTGTAGATAATCTGGATATCTTCTTTGATATCTTCAAATACCTTCAGTACATCTTCCTGTGCTCTGGCATGCAGGCTCAAACCCGGTTCATCGATCAGAAAAACCCTTGATCTGTATTTGTTATTAATGGCACTGGCTTTAAGTTCAAGATAAAAAGAGAGAAACCATCGTACTCCCCTGCTCCGCTGTTTTGGATACAGCCGTTCCTGAGCATCTTTAATCCAGAATTCCAGATAAGGTCTTCCCATTTTTTCAGGATGTCTGAAATCATAATGTTCAAGCTCAAAATTAATCTGAATCTTATTCTCTTTACCAAGATTCTGGCGCCAATATTCCTGGAAATTTAATGCGACCTCATTATTTAGTTTTTCAATCTTTTGTTTGAGTATTCTGTTGTCCTGTACATCAAAGAATTTTTCATCCAAACCGGCCACAATGAGAAAGTTACGTGCGGCTTTATAACCTTCGACATGAGAATTGTCTGCGAATATATCATCCAGGTCAATGCGGTTAGGTAGCAAACTGCTAAAATCCTCGAACATTTCAAAAACCGGAATGTGTTTAAAGGATTCTTCTGCCAGCTCCCTTTCAGTATAATACTCGGCCCTCCTTTCCATTTCCTTATCAACCAGCGTCTCAGCTTCTTCCGGATCCATTCCCCGCAGTATTTTTGCTGTAACAGCCTTCCTGGTTGAAACGAGTTTCCCGGCTTTTTCCAGAGCGGTCTGATTTTCAATGTAACGATTATATGCAAAATCAATTTTGTTTTGTAACCGTTTTTTTTCTCTTTGGATAATAAGGCTATCATATTGTTTTTGCAATGTGGCCAGTTCCCTCAAGGAGGACTCAGATTCTTCGATGATTTTCTCATATCCGTTGATTGCATCCATGCACCACTGTGCCCATCTGGCCTTTTCAGCCAGTTCAGTAGCCCTGGCTGATTTTAAATCAAAAGCTTTTGATTTTTTTTCAAATCGCTTTTTCGATCGTTCCAGTTCCAGGGTTATCTTTTCTAAACGGTTGCTGTTTTCCTTGCCCGGTGATCTGTCAAAGGCTCTCTGAACCTTGGGAAGCCGGGATTCCAAATGTGATAACAATTTCTGTTCTTCTGTTTTTTCCTGCATTGCCTGGCTGAATTCCTCTGTTGCTTTCTTTGATTCTTCCAGGATATTTAAAATCTCTTTGCCTGTTCTTGCTTCAAAATTCTTTATTTCATTTAATTGATTCTTAAAATAGGAAATGATTTTATCGTCCCCGAAACCGAAAGATTGGGATTTATCATTATTCCAGCGGCGGATAATGGTGATCATGCCATTCTCTTCAATAGATTTGGTGATTATGTCCGGTATTTTTTTCTGCCCGAGGATTTTGTTGAATTGCTTGACGTTTGTTTCAAATGCACAATAAATAATCGGAAGACTGAGATCACTGCGAAGAATATCATCAGATATGATACCTGTATAAAAACTATACAGTGCTTCCAGAATTGATGTTTTTCCTGATTCGTTCTGACCAATAATTCCGGTTATATTATCAGAAGCAAGATTATTCCATCCTGTATCAACAATTGATCTGAAATTTCGAATTCTGAATCGGCTGAAACGCATTATGATTAATATATTTTAAAACCAATGATTAGAACATCATCAACTTGTTCAAGGTCACCTTTCCAGCGATGAAATTTTTGGACCAGAAAACTCTTTTGTTTTGCAATATTCTGTTTATGAATATTAACTAAAAGCTCCTTGAATGGTCTGTATCTGAATTTACGTTCATCAGGTCCACCAAACTGGTCGGCAAAACCATCCGAAAATATATATATTATATCATTTTTACGGATATTAAATATATGGTTGGTAAATGATTTTTCTTCTGTTGGAGCAATACCGATTGGCATTTTATCCCCCCTGATCTCAATAAGTGTCCCATTTCTGATAAGATACAGAGGATTAAATGCTCCTGAAAACTGAAGTTCCATGTTCTCAAAATCACAAATGCAAAGTGCAATATCCATTCCGTCTTTATGCTCACTGATCTCACCAGTCTGATGTAAAGCCTTCATGACATTTTCCCGTAGCCGGTTAAGTATGATATTAGCCTTTGGGATCTCCCTGCTGACAATTTCGTTGAGAAAAGAAATGCCCAGAATGCTCATGAATGCACCAGGTACACCATGACCCGTACAATCTGCAGCAACAACCACAACCATCTGTTTTTTTCTGTATATCCAGTAAAAATCACCACTTACAATGTCTCTCGGCATAAAAAGTATAAAGCTATCCGGGAAGATCTTCCTGAACGTTCTCTCTTCAGATAGTAATGCAGATTGTATTGAACCAGCATAACGCAAGCTTTCTTCAAGCTCTTTCTGCTGCCGTTCAATTTCATCTTTTTGTTCACTGATCTTTGCGATCAGATCCTGTTCATAGATTATTTCCTTATAATAATCCATTTATACTCCTGCTGATATAACAAAATTAATAATTATCATTGAATATTTTGTAACAACAATTTAAATAGCTGATTTACAATTTATTAATTTTATTATTACAAATTTGGCAGAGATTTTGATATTATAATAGCAGAATCATTCACATTTAATAATGGAAGCCATGAAAAAAATAATTTTCATATCATTTGTTTCACTTTTTTTCCTGGCAGCTGTTGCACAGAGGCCTTCAAGGAGCCGTATCAATGAAAAGACAAATACGGAAAGAAATAAAAGTGAAATGACCGTTAACCGGTCGGTTGAGCACAAATCAAGATCATACAATAGCAAGTCTGATCAGTCATCAAATAATCATTCTTTCGGAACGAGAACAGATAATCGGACATTGGAAAGATCCGGTAATACCCTCAATTCCGGCTCGTTGCATGATAAAAGAGAATCTAATCAGCAAAATGGAAATAGCAACCGGAGCACTAATGATAAAATTATCCGTAACAAAACCGATCTTCACAAAAATATCAGAATTGACAAATCAACTGGTACAGTGAATACACGCAATGTTCCATCGGCCAACAGCGGGAGAGACCATAGTATCAATTCAAGGGATTTGGAGCACGAAAGAAAAACCTATCATACGCCTGACAGGGAACGTACTCATCGGGAAGTTTATAATGTAAAAAGACCTAAATCAATTGAATACAGAAGAATACATTACTCCTACCGTGCACCGAAATATATTAATATTATCTGGACGCCAAGAATGTACAGGGAATATGTGCTGATATACCCTGAATTCCGATACTGGTATTTTCCGTATGGATACAGGATCAGAACTGTTTCTGCCTATGATGCTATGTATTATATCGGCGATGTTGTGAATGTTTACGGAAGGATACATGAAGTCTGGTATTCCTGGCAAACCGACGAGTATTTCCTTTACTTTGGTGCCCAATTTCCCTATCATGACTTCAGTATTATTATTCCCGGACTCAAGGCCAGACAATTCAGCAGAAGACCTGAAATATTCTTTTCGGGAAGATACATCTGGGCAACCGGATTAATCAGCCTGCATGAAGGAAAACCTGAGATGATAGTCAGGAAGAAACATCAAATTAATCTTTATTAATGCTTAAGGTAGAATTCATTAGGGAGCTTCATTACCTGGTCAGATGTTTTGCAGCAGCATCATCAAGAAACCATTCAAGCTCACCATGTGTTGGTTTAATATAAGCGGCGGGATATTTTCGAATATCCCGTTTTTCATTCAGCAGATTTGCAACTATAGTGGATTTATCCTTTCCGGTAACCAGAACATAAATATTTTTAGCATTATTGATTACTTTTCCTGTAAGTGTGATCCTTCTCTGACCTGTTGCCGGATGAATCGATACCTCACAAAGATTTTCAGAGTCAAACAATGCTATCTGATCAGGAAATATGGATGCTGTATGTCCATCTGTTCCGACACCGAGAATAACCAGATTAAAGCAGGGTAACGAATTCATTAAAGGCACGTTAGATCTGATCAGATTTTGATACTGCCGGGCTTCAGCATAAGGATCATCCTCCCCTTTCATTCTGTAAATATGCTGATATGACAAGGTCAGGTACCGGAGTAAAGAATCATTGATCATATTGAAATTACTTTCAGGATGATCCGGTGGTACGCAACGTTCATCTACCCAGTAAAGATACACATGATGCCAGTGACCCGGATCTTTATATCTGGACGCTATTTCAGAAAACAGAACCTGTGGAGTTTTACCACCAGAAACTGCAATATGAAAATCTTCATTCTTAATTAATGCATCTTTCAACAGATTAAGCACTTTTTCGGCAAGTACAACCGCCAATGCCTGAGGATTCTTATAAATATGGAGATCTGTAACTTGCATAAAAAGCAAAATATATGTGTAAAGTTATTTCAAATTTCTAATCACACTGGATAATTTCTCTGTAATTTGTTTTGAAAGTTCCACAACATCCTGGTTAAGAATCCCTTTCATTGACTCATATGGATTAATAGCTGAAACTTCTATATGATTACCGGCTTCCTGGAGAATGACATTACATGGTAATAATGTTCCAATTTTATCATCCATGGATAATGCCTGATGGGCATAGACAGGATTACAGGCACCCAGAATGATATATTTCCGGAAATCCACATCAATTTTTTTCTTTAGTGTTTCCTTGACATCAATTGTTGTAATAATTCCAAATCCTTCCTTCTTCAACTCTTCTGTTACTTTTTCGAGTGCTTTTTCAAAAGATAGTGTTGTCCGGGCAGTAATATAGTATGACATTTTTAATTGGTTTATAAAGAATTAGTAAATTATTTAGCAGGCATGTATCATAAATAAGCTTCAAAAATATCTATTTTTTGTCTAATTATTTTGTGCATTTTGCGGGAAATACCATGATATTGTTATATAAACTGAATTCAATTTAATAATAAATGCGTTGTGCTATTAAATAATACAAGTTATTAATATGAAACTTTTATATAAAGCCTTCCTGGAAACCCGGGATGACTTCATATAAACCTGAAATAAGCATCATTGTCTTTAATAGCACAACAGGTTAATAATGAATCTTTAAGAAAAATCAAATGAATTATTTATGAATGGCCTGTGATTCCTGAAATATTGGAGTGCTATTGCTCAACAGAAAAAACAGTACTGCACCTGTCTATGGAATAAGCAGTAAAAAATCCTACAGCGCCATTACTAATATTCGTACTGAAATTTGCAGGAGGGCCACTGAACAACGGAGTTTGATAGAATATTTCGCTCTGTGCTTCAATAATGAATTTATAATATTCCTCAGTAATGCCATTTAGCTCAAATGTAATGGTATCACCAGGATGGACTTTTTCATTAATCATTTATGTGAGAAGTCCATTGGAACGAACCGGCATCTCCTTCAGGAGTTCCCAGCTGATAGCTATATTTACTATAGACCAGGGCAAAATTACTAAAGAGTCTGGCCGAAAAAAGATGATTCCAACTTAATGTTAAAATCCCATTACCAAATTCCATTCCGGTAAACTGATTTTTGAAAGCATCCCTTTCATAATAACCCGAGAGATAAATCCTGTTTTTATCATTTACTATTTGGTTAATCTTTGCATTAATATCATAGAAATATAACTTGCTCTTACGAAGTATTTCATCTTTTGCAAGGGGGAGGAATAAATCTGCATAAGTCCTCCTTCCCGATACAATAAATGAGGTTTTGTCTGTAATAACAGGTCCTTCCAGGGTGAGTCTCGATGAGATAGTACCTATACCGCCCGAACCGGATAGTTGCTTATTATCTCCCTCTTTCATTCTGACATCAAGAAGTGAGGACAATCTTCCACCATATTCTGCAGGAATATCTCCTTTATAAAGCCTCACATCTTTAACAACATCCTGATTGAAGACTGAGAAAAAACCATCAGGTGTGAGGCGTTATACACTGTTGCCTCGTCAAGCAGTATCAGGTTCTGATCCGGATTTCCACCCCTGACACTAAATCCGGAAGCTCCTTCACTGGAAGCCTGCACTCCCGGAAAGAGGCTTAGTGAATAAAATCCATAAAGATTGGAAACAGATCCTTTTTGTAATTCCCTCACAAGCACGGTTGCACCGTTCAGCCCCTCACCCGATTCTGCATCTTTGATATAACCGCTGACTGTAAAACGTAAACCAGCATCATCATCAGCTTCCGAAATGAAGTTTGTAAAGAAAAGAAAGAAAAAGAAAAAAAATATGATGCGTTTCATAACTACTAAAAATCTCTGACTTAACAGACAATTATCATACCGAATGGTTGTCAATTTGAGGTGAAGATTTAATTAATAATATGTTAATAAAATGAAAAATCGGGGAATGGAGGATAGAAGTCGGGGAATAGCAGGAAGCATGGATTTATTATGCAGGTTACAGGTTACAAGATATTGATAAAATATCAATTCTTATATTGTTCCGAGATATTGCACGAGCCAGTCTCCCACTTCCGATGTTGTGTAATTTTTAGCGGGATTAATTTCGGGGGTTACGATTCCCTTCTGAATAGCTATTTCTATAGCTTTTTTTATTTTTTTTTCTGCATTGGTCATTTCCAGATATTCCAGCATCATACCCATTGATAAAATAGCAGCATAGGGATTGGCTATGTTTTTGCCTGCTCCTTCCGGGAAAGAACCATGAACGGGTTCGAATAATGCTGTTTTCTCACCAACGGAGGCAGAAGGCAGCATGCCGATGGAACCTGTAATAACTGATGCTTCATCCGTGAGAATATCTCCGAACATATTTTCTGTAAGGATAACATCAAAATATCCGGGATTCTGGATTATTCTCATTGCGGCAGCATCAACAAACATAAAGTCCAAAGATATATCAGGATAATCCTTTGACATTTTTTGCACCGTTTCTCTCCATAACCGGGAGGTCTCCAAAACATTTGCCTTATCCACCAGGGTCAATTTTTTTCTGCGCTTTCGGGCTGCCTTAAAAGCCATATGACCAATCTTTTCTATTTCATCAACGGAATAAATACAATTATCAAATGCCTCAGTACCATTCTCATTACGTCCCTTATTTCCGAAATATATACCACCTGTTAATTCCCGGTAGACAACAAAATCAACATTTCTGACAAGATGTTCTTTTAAAGGTGAACAGGAATTGAGCAAAGAATAAGTTGCAATGGGGCGTATGTTGGCATACAGGCCAAGTTCTTTACGTATTTTGAGAAGACCTTGTTCCGGCCTTATTTTTGCTGTTGGATCAAGATCATATTTGGGATGACCGACAGCTCCCATTAAAACAGCATCAGATTTCCTGCATAAATCCAATGTCTCGTCCGGCAAAGCCTTTCCTGTCAGATCAATGGCTATAGCCCCGATCAATCCCTCCTGTATGTTATATTTAACCTGTTCATTCTCCATCAGGATTTTAAATATCTTTATGGATTGTTCTATAACTTCCGGTCCGATCCCATCCCCTGGTAATACCGCGATTTTGTACATCCTTATTAAACTTGTTACTATTTATTAATATATTACTTACTTCTGAGATAGTTTTATCATCCTGAAGGAGCGAAGCGACTGAAGGATGGCTAAAAATGATTCCTTTCAATGATATTCAGCATTTTCTCAGTTGCTTTAATGGCAGCTTCCGTCTGGTCTGCCTGTAAGCCTCTGGTTTTAAATTCCCTGCCTTTAAAATTCCAGGTTATAACGGTAGCCACAAGGGCATCAGTTTTACCACCAGGTGGTATTGTAACTTCGTAATCAGTAAGTATGGGGCGTTCTTTATTTAGCTTTTTATAGACTTTCCAGATAGCCTTCATGAATGCATCATACTGTCCGTCTCCAACGGCATTTTCCTCATAGCAATGACCATTAATTTCCAGACAAATATTTGCCATTGGTCTTAATCCATTAGACAAAGTAAGAGAATAACTTCTAATTCTGATCGGTTGGTTGGCTTCAACTTCTTCCAGTACATCTGAAATGATATACGGAAGATCTTCCGTAGTGACATCCTCTTTGCGGTCACCAAGATCAATCACTCTTTCGGTAACTTTACGCATAGTATCAGAATCAAGGTCAAGTCCGAGTTCTTCAAGGTTCTTTTTAATATTGGCTTTACCGGAGGTTTTACCCAGGGCATATTTCCTCACCCTTCCAAAGCGTTCAGGAAGTAGGTCATTATAATAAAGGTTGTTCTTACTGTCACCATCAGCATGAACCCCGCATGTCTGGGTAAATACATTTGCACCGATCAGCGGTTTATTCGCTGATACCCTGACACCTGAAAATGATTCTACTAACCGGCTGATCCTGATTAATTTTGATTCATCCACTCCGTTTTCAACTTTCAGATGGTCGTTCAAAATACCCACCACTGATGACAGGGGAACATTCCCTGCTCTCTCTCCCAATCCGTTCACAGTAGTATGCACGCCAGATATACCGGCACGAACGGCGGCAAAGACATTTGCAACAGCAAGGTCATAATCATTATGTGCATGGAAATCCATATGGATACCGGGATACTTTTCAAGCATAATCCTGCAGAATTCATATGTTTGTTCCTGATTCAGGATTCCAAGTGTATCCGGAAGCATAAACCGGTCAATCTCCTCTTCTATCAACCCATCCATCATATAAAAAACATAATCCCGGGAATGGATCATTCCATTGGACCAATCTTCCAGGTAAAGGTTAACTCTAATCCCTTGTTTACTGGCATATCTTATTGATTGTCTGATATCAGCAAGATGTTCTCCGGGCGTTTTACGCAGTTGTTCCCTTGCATGTTTGAGAGATCCCTTGGATAAAAGATTAACCACTTTTCCTCCTGCTGTTTGTATCCAATCGAGGGAAAGTTTTCCATCAATGAAACCAAGAATTTCTACTTTATCAAGGTACTGATGTGAATCTGCCCATTCCACTATCTTTCTGACTGCCTGAAATTCACCCTCTGAAACTCTTGCCGATGCAACTTCAATGCGATCAACCTTCACCTCTTCCAGTAATATTCTTGCAATATTCAGTTTTTCAGTTGCATTAAAGGAAACACCCGTCGTCTGTTCACCATCCCTGAGGGTTGTATCCATTATTTCAATTCTCATAATTGAATAATTTATTTGTTTTTAGCATGTATGAGTGTCATTCAACCCCGGACATACCAGACCTGATCCAGTTCTGCCAGAGAGCTAATTCCGGATCAGACCATCCTTTCCCCCTGTTGCCCGGATGGTTTACTTTGCATAATTACCAAAGAAAAGTCGTGACAGGATCAGTCCCTCATTTTCTATGCATTCTGCTTTTTTCAAATTCTTCAATCTTATCTTTAATACTGAGCAGATAATCAATATCATCATATCCATTCAGCAAACACTTCTTTTTATATTGATTAATTTCAAACCGTTCTTTTTCACCGGTTTCAACCAAAATAATTTCTTGGTTTTCAAGGTTAACGCTGATCATGGTTTGAGGATTACCGGAGACCATCACAAAAAGTTTTTCAAGGTAATCTTGAGATACCTGGACCGGTAATATACCATTATTCAGGGCATTATTTCTGAATATATCAGCAAAAAAGCTTGAGACGATAACCCTGAATCCATAATCAAACAGTGCCCATGCAGCATGTTCCCGGCTGGAACCTGATCCGAAATTCTTTCCAGCAATGAGTATTGTTCCGGAATATTGTGGATCATTAAGTACAAATCCTTTCACCGGTTTCCCTGTCTCATCATACCGCCAGTCTCTGAATAAATTTTCACCAAAACCTTCTCTGGTTGTTGCTTTCATGAACCGTGCCGGGATAATCTGGTCGGTATCAATATTTTCAACCCGCAATAGGACAGCTGTTGATTCAATAATCTGAAATTTTTCCATGGAATTTATAACATCGTTCTGACATCCGTAATAACTCCTGTTATCGCTGTGGCGGCTGCAGTGAGTGGACTGGCGAGGAATGTCCTGGCACCGGGTCCCTGCCTCCCTTCAAAGTTTCTGTTCGAAGTTGAAACACAATATTTTCCCCTTGGGACTTTATCCTCATTCATACCAAGACAGGCTGAACAGCCGGGTTGACGAACCTCCATCCCTGCTTCTCTGAATACTGTCATCAGTCCTTCAACTTCAATTTGTTTTTCCACCTGTTTGGAACCAGGTACAAGATACACCATGACATGATCAGCTTTTTTCTTTCCCTTAACAATTTGTGCCACTATACGAAAATCCTCGATGCGTGCATTTGTACAACTCCCGATAAAAACATAATCAACAGGTTTCCCCAGCAAGGATTGCCCGGCAGCTAATTTCATGTATTCCAATGATTTATGAATTTCCGGCCGGTCAGGAATGGATTCAGTTATTTTCATTCCCAGTCCCGGATTGGTTCCATAAGTGATCATTGGTTCAATATCTGCAGCATTAAATGT
>Ga0209636_10002982_pt1 | contig 17283 bp, 18 predicted proteins | sample DeeMarSWOR152_54_FD_187464 | JGI IMG/M metagenome (GOLD analysis project Ga0209636, IMG submission 187464) | Marine sediment microbial communities from White Oak River estuary, North Carolina - WOR-1-52-54 (SPAdes) (version 2) | ecosystem: Environmental > Aquatic > Marine > Intertidal zone >...
TATGTTGAAAGTCTTCGAAAGTTATCCATTCCTCTTGTTTTCCATGCTTGTATTTCGGCACGTTACATCTCCCACGGTGAAACAAAAGGATAATTTTGTTTCATTTCAACATTGTTTTTACTGTTTTTCCAGATCTTTTATATAGATTTTTTGATGGCAAACATTGCTTAGCAGAGTCTTTCGATGGAGATAAAACCTACTTCTTAGATATTATCTAGGAGCGAAAATGAGAAATGAGCTTCAACGGCGGCGCAGAAGAGGCTTTCTTAGCGAGACCATGTTGGTCAAAAAACTTGAGAAACATGGGTACTTGGCTGTGCGTGTCCCGGTGAGCAATCCGAGTGGAAATCCTCTGCCTGATGTTATTGCTCGAAAGAACGAAGATGTGTTTGCGTTTGAAGTGAAGACTGCAGAATACTATGCTTACTTTCCTAGGAAACAGGTCGGCAAGTTGTTTGCGTTCCTTGACCAGTTCATTCCTATTCCCCCTCAGTATAAACATGCCGTCTTGAGCGCCTGCTTCAGCAGACGATGGGTATTTCGTGAGCTGGAATGGATAGATTGGCAGAGGGACGCTATTCCTGACAAGGTCCGAGTCATGAAGAGAGATAGAGGGAATTTTTACCTAAGACGAGATAGAAGGGGATGAGGCGTCCCTCACGTTCTAAAGCATGTGAACGCGAAAGCGTTAATTATACGAAGGAGAAAATCGACGTAAGAGGCGAAGCTTATGAATGAGGACAAGGAGAGGGTGCCCCCGAATCAAAAGGTGACTTCAAAGTTTCCTGTCTTGCACGAAGGGTCCATACCGGCATTTGATCCGGAAACTTGGGATTTTGCTGTTGAGGGCTTGGTTGAGAAACCGATGAGGCTAGCGTACAAGGATTTCTTGAAGCTTCCCACTGTAGTACGCGTAAGCGATTTTCACTGCGTAACAGGGTGGAGCAGGATGGATAACAAGTGGGAAGGAGTTGCATTCAAGACTATTTCCAAATTGACCAAGCCGTTGAAGGAGGCTAGATACGTGACAATTATGGCCGATGGAGACTATACAACGAGCTTACCTATCAAAGACCTACTGGACGATGACGTACTGCTAGCCTACAGATTTGATGACGAGCCGTTGGAGCCTAAGCACGGTGGACCTTTGCGTCTCGTGGTGCCCAAGAAGTACGCTTACAAGAGTGCGAAATGGGTCAGAAAGCTGAGATTTACTGCAGAACAAGAACTGGGCTACTGGGAGAAAAGGGGATACAGCAACACCGCTGACCCATGGAAAGAAGAGAGATATGCACTGTAAGATCTTTCAACATTATTCCTGATCAAAGAGGCAATAACAGGTATAGGTAGCGATTAGAGATGAGTAGACGCGAAGTAGCACCCTATGGATCTTGGAAATCTCCAATAAGCTCGGAGCTAGTTGCCTCGGGAGCAGTCTGGCCCGAATGTGTCGTCCTAGATGACGAAGACGTCCTCTGGAATGAAATGCGCCCAAAGGAAAAAGGTCGAAATGTCATCGTGCGACGGACGTCAACCGGACAAATCTCTGACGTCACACCAACCCACATGAGCGCTCGTACACGTGTTCACGAATACGGCGGTGGCGCATTCGCCGCTACTGACAGAACAATCTACTTCTGCAATTTCACCGATCAACGAATCTATCGTCAGGAACCTGGAGCTCAGCCCCAGCCAATCACGCCGGAGGGCGATCTTCGTTATGCTGACATTATCATCGACCCGCGCCGAAGGCGCATAATTTGCGTGCGCGAAGATCACAGAGTTGATGAGCGCCAGCCAGTAAACACTTTGGTGAGCGTCGAACTTGAGGGCGGCCTTACAGATGTTGGAATTCTAGTCTCTGGAAACGACTTCTATTCTTCTCCTCGCCTCAGCCCTGATGGCTCTCGCTTGGCATGGCTGACATGGAACCATCCAAATATGCCTTGGGATGGAACCGAACTTTGGGTCGGTGAGTTGGGAGTAGACGGATCAATCGAAAATGCCGAGCGAGTTGCAGGCGCCATGGATGAATCGGTCTTGCAGCCAGAGTGGTCACCAGACGGAGTTCTATACTTCCTTTTAGATCGTGATAATTGGTGGAATCTCTATCGCTTCGTTCAGGGGCAAATCGAAACCTTGTGCAAGATGAAGGCCGATTTTGCGAGACCTCAATGGATCTTCGGAATGTCCAACTACGCTTTTGAATCAGTAGATCGCATCATTTGCGCTTACACACAACAAGGGATCTGGCACCTCGGGAGCATTGATGCTACGACGTGTAGAATCGAGTTTATCAAGATTCCTTTTACAGACGTCTGGAGTCTACGAGCGTCGCCAGGTCAAGCTGTATTCATAGCTGGATCGCCAACTGAACTGCCGTCTGTAGTTCGGCTCGATCTAACTGCGGATCGGATTGAACAGCTGCGGTGTAGCGACGTAAAGGTTGATGCAGGATATCTGTCGATTCCAAAGGCGGTTGAGTTTCCAACGGAGAATGGAGCCAAAGCTTATGCCTTCTTCTATCCTCCACGAAATCGCGGTTTCACTGGTCCATCCGAAGAGAGACCGCCACTGTTAGTCATCAGCCATGGCGGGCCGACGGCTGCCGCGCCTACCTATCTTCGGCTAGAGGTTTCATACTGGACTAGCCGTGGATTCGCAGTGCTTGATGTAAATTATGGAGGTAGTAGCGGATACGGTCGCGCATATAGGCAAAGGCTCAACGGCAAGTGGGGAGTTGTTGACCTCAACGATTGTGTGAATGGAGCTCGCTACATGGTCAAGATTGGCGAGGTTGATGGTGGTCGGCTTGCCATAAGAGGAGGCAGTGCTGGTGGATATACGACGTTATGTGCTCTCACGTTCCGTGACACCTTCAGGACAGGTGCAAGCTATTTTGGCGTCAGCGATCTGGAAGCTTTGGCAAAAGACACTCACAAATTCGAGTCTCATTATTTGGATAGGTTAATTGGGCCCTATCCTGAGCGTTCTGACGTTTACAGAGAACGTTCGCCGATTCATTTCGTTGATCACATATCGTGTCCAATGATCTTCTTCCAAGGACTTGAGGACAAAGTCGTTCCTCCTGACCAGGCCGAATTGATGGTCAAGGCCCTACGTGAAAGGGGGCTGCCCGTTGCCTACGTGCCTTTTGAGGGGGAGCAACATGGTTTTCGGCGTGCTGAGAATATCAAACGTTCACTTGAGGCTGAGCTATATTTCTACTCAAAGATCTTTGGCTTCGAATTGATCGATCGAGTTGAGCCAATCAGAATTGATAACCTCTGAAACCCAAGGCGGTGTGCCCCGTTCCCATCAGAAACCACTTAAATAGTCCCAAAAACAAAAGTCTGAGAAGAATGAAATCCTCAAAGAAGGCTTTGAAGAAAAGCAAAGAAATGAAACCAAAGGCCCTTCAAGGGTCTATTGTGAACTACCGCACAGGGCCAAGGTCTCAGCACTCAAGAGAATGTATACTCAGGTTTCCAGACATCACATCTTCTGGTGAGGCTGGGCGGTTGATAGGGAGAAAGGTTGGTTGGCCGGTAGGAGAGCGCAAGATTCGGGGCAAGATAACAGCGCTGCACGGAAAGGGCGGACTTGTAAGAGCAACCTTCAGAAAAGGAGTCCCAGGCGAAGCTCTTGGAACCTCTATTGAAATCATCGGGTAATCGGTCAGACGATCACGCTTATAAGTCGACTTTTTTCTGTAACTGATTGGATTAAATAACGCACCACATGTTCCTCCTTTTTGACAGGATCTTTCTCATAAATCAGATCTTTTCGGCGTCCATGATGCTTGTCTTGTCGAGTCTGTTGGACGTTTTCAATTATTTTCGTCAATTACGCAGGAGTCTCGTCTATTCTTTGCGAAAAAATGTCTAAACAACCGCACCGTATAAATGCGTTTCAGCGAGAAACGTGAAGACGCTTGCGAAAACCGAAATCTTAGCTAGAAGCCTACGTTCATATGTGTCAGTATACTTAGATGTGCGGGTAGCTCGTCTACGAAATTCTGTAGTTGCAGTATCGGGACTACTGGGGTTTTCGTGTAGAATTTGAGAGAACTGGAAACTAGGGATAATACTACTGGGACAAGTACTGCTCTTTTCCAGCTGACTATCTTTATTTCCTTGCGTAACCCCGGTAACGCGGCGGCCAAAGCGTGAGTTCTCTCCACTTGTGCTTCAACAGCTTTTGCGATTGCAGATCTGGCCCAACCACGACGCCAGCGTTTACAGTCTACACAAACAATTAAGGGTTCCCTAGCGGCAAGAACATCAATTTCCCAACGTCTTCCAGTCCACTTAAAGCGAAACCGCCTCCTAACTTCGAAGTTGTTTGCTTCGAAGGCTTCAGCAGCGATGTTCTCAAACTCGATCCATTCAAGAAACCTACCCACTCTTTCCAAGTCTGCGCCTGCTTTGATGGCTTGAATGGCGAGGTTGAATCGCTGACTCGACGAGACTTCTACTGTGTTGCCCAAGTACTGAACTAGCCCTCTTCTGCCGAAATCTCTTAGCATTTCGTTTACGGTCTCAGCGGGAATCCCTGCATCTCTGCTAACAAACTTGGCTTCAATTGGCCCAGTTCTTGCCAGTTTCAGAATGGAAACGAGAAGCTTTCTTTCAGTTGACATTTCACTCAGTTATTCTACCGAAGGATTTTATATTGATAATCCTGCAAATCACTGTTATCGAAGGTTTTCGCATGCCAAGCAATTACTTGTCCAAGACCTCCAAGTCTAATCAGTTGTATCACAAAGCCAGAGAGGTTCTTCCTGCGGGGGTAGCCTATATCGTCCGACATTTTGCACCGTACCCGTTCTACACTGCGAAGGCAAAGGGAAGCATACTGACTGATGTGGATGGAAACGAATACGTGGATTTCTGGATGGGCCACGGCAGTCTCATCTTTGGGCACAGTCCCCCCCAGATTATGGAAAAGGTTGAACAGCAAACACGGAACGGAACACAGTACGGAACCTGCCACGAACTTGAAATCGCCCTAGCTGAACAGATCGTGAAAATGGTCCCAAGTGCAGAGATGGTACGTTTCACCAACTCCGGAACAGAAGCAAACATGTATGCAATCCGACTGGCGCGCACCTACACAAAGAGAGAAAAGATCGGAAAGTTTGAGGGGGGATGGCATGGAGGATACGACGCTCTCCATGTCGCCGTCAAACCTCCACTCGACGTTGCGGAATCTGCTGGACTGACCTCTGGCGTTCTAAAGGACACAATCGTGCTTCCATTCAACGATATTCAAGGAGTGAAAAATAGAATAAGCAACGAGGAACTCGCTGCGATTATCGTAGAGCCGGTTCAAGGTGCAGCAGGCTGCATTCCAGCCGAGAAGGATTTTCTCAGAGAACTAAGAGAACTCTGCACTGAGAAAGACATTCTACTCATCTTCGACGAAGTCATTACTGGCTTTAGAATGGCCCCAGGAGGAGGCCAACAATATTATGGAGTTTTGCCTGACATCACAGTTATGGGGAAGATCTTAGGCGGAGGGTTCCCAATAGGTGCATTTGCTGGCTCTCGGGAAATCATGCAGCATGTTGATGCTCTCTCGTATGAAAGACCTGACTTCTCTTTTCATGGAGGAACCTTCGCTGCAAATCCCATCTCGATGACTGCGGGTCTGGCTACACTGAAGATGCTGGAAGATGGGCAAGTCCTAAACGATCTGGACAGGCGTAGCGACAGGCTACGTCAGCGATTGTCTGATTTGTTTGAAAGAAACGACGTGGACGTTCAGGTGGTGGGTTCAAGCTCTCTTCTAAATACACATTTTACGCGAGAAAGAGTAAAGGATGTTCACTCCGTCTTTCGAGCAGATCGAAAGAGACTAGAAGACTATCACATGTATTTAATCGCCAATGGAATCTTCTTTCTACCGAAAAAAACAGGCGCCCTCAGTACAGCTCATACAGATGAGGACGTAGAGAAACTCCTTAGAGAAGCTGAAAACTTTGCGAAGGAAGTTGGGAAAGATTGATCGTGTTCCTGCAGTCTTTCATCTAAAAGCCCCAATAGATGCGAAAAACGCAACGCGCCCCGGAGTCTGTGTCTCTTCGAGTATCTGCCTTCTACCGCGGCTTTATACTTACTTTCAGGTCGCGTACTTCATTGATGAGGTCTGTGAGTGAAACTACGTACGTGTATTTGGTGTCGAAGTCGCCAGAATCCAAGTAGAGGATCAGCAGTACTACATCATTCAGCAAGTAGAACGCCACGTACCTACCAGGTGGAACATTTTCATAAGTTCCCGTGGGAATACCAATCTTGAGACGATGTCCCCTTATGGCGGAAACGTCCCTTGTAACCCCATAGTCCATCGTCATGATTCCAACTTTCTTGAGGTCAAAAACTGATTCTAGAACTGATTCTTCCAAGCTCATCTTTGCTTCACAGCAGAAATTGGATCAACCTTATTCTTAACAACTATGAACTCCACGTCAAGATTCTTAGTAAGAACTTGCCAATGTCCATCGTTTGGACCTGCAAACAGAGGATGAAGATCTATGTATTTTGCGAGCACTTCTGGTGTCAGGAACTATAGAAACAGATCTTTCTCTCTTGGTCTGATCAGCTCGGTTGCCTTGGCTTCATCGGATTTCTCATATTGATATCCCCGTATCAAGGCAACTGGTGTTCCTTCGTCAGCCTGCCCGATGACCAATTCTGCCGCAGACGCCAATTCGTCAGCAACTGCGGTGCGTTTCACTCTTAGAACGTATCCGAACAGATCCTTCTCTCCTCTACGATCCCGAATTGGGCTAATCCCCGCTACTCCGATAGCGATGTTGATTTCTCCTTCTCGCAAAGGGCGTCCATGCGTGTCTGAAACGATAACCGCCACGTCTTTCCCAGTCAATTCTCCGATTTTCTGCCGCATCTTCTGTGCTGAGAGATCTGGGTTCTTGGGCAGGAGTGCGACGTTTCTTTCTCCTGGGACGTTAGATTTGTCAACTCCAGCATTGGCGCAGACAAACCCATGCACGGACTCTACGATCAGTTTTCCATCACCCATGCGGGCAATTCCTTTCGACTGCCTAAGTACGACCTCAACGAGTGCGGGGTCTTTGTCAAACTGCTGAGCAAATCTCTTGGCGAATTCTGATGGTTTGACGTCATCGAGGTTAACAGTGCTTCCTTCAGCACGTGAGACAACAACATGGCTGACTACAATGATGTCTCCGTCTTGTATAGGCGTTCTCTGCTCTTCTGCCGCTTTGCAGAGTAGCGCAGTGAGGTCGTCTCCTTCATTTATGATGGGCAAACCCTTAAGACCAATTATTCTGATTGTGTCATTCTTCCGCAAATGGTGTGGATCCTTTTTCATACGCACTGTGTTTCACTTCCTTTTCCCAAGCAGCGCAGTTCCATCGATGGAAGCAACGTATTCCATTAACACTATCGACTGAGTCTGATCGTCCCATGTGGGCGCAACTGTTGTCATCTGGGCATTTGACTCTGCTGGTGCACGTCGCCTCTGAACAAAAACCGCAATGGCCGCAACAAAAATCGAGGCTGTTATTAACGTTAATATGGGAGCCAGTCTTGCAACGAGAATTGCCAATTCAATGTAGTGGTGTGCCTCTTCCATGTCACCTCCCTCGTAGCTGATGAGGGCTTGTTTATAGAATTGTTCCGCTATTAGCTTGTATGGTTGGAACAGTGGGTTTAACCCCCTTATCGCGTCTTCGGCCTGTTGCACCAGTTCTGGATAGGCGTAAAGATCGACAATGTTGAACCCAAGTTCTTTGAGGGTAGAAGCAACTGTGGTGTTTGCCGCTCGACTGAAATAATATGTGAGAACGTTGTCATTCTCCACTTGTGCGCCCTTTATCAACTCAAAGAATTGGCCGTAGTAATCGAGTCCACCATACTCCTCGCCAAGTTTAGCGATAACATAGTAGGAGGCAACATAATACACACCAATATTCGCTGGTGGAGATTCAGGGCTCCAACGCTGCAAAAATTGAAAGTCTTTCACAAGTTGAGCCGCGCCGTCCTCAAGCCTTTCCTTCTCGAAAGTTGCTCCCTCATAATCTAACCCATCCGCAACTTCGATGCTAACATACTGAGCCATACCTTCGTGGAGCCAGAGGAGGTCTCCCGGAGATAGTCCTGCCTTCAATAAGAAGTGATGGGCAAGCTCATGCAACGCAATAATCTCTATGGTGCCTTCAACAGCGCGTACGAAGAAGATGTTTATGTGTATATTCCCGAGCTTCCCGCCTGTGAATGGGATATAGCCACCTACAGAAAGAAACGTGTCAAAGTCTGGAATGAAAAACGTTACGTTAACGCTTTCAAGAGTGACATTGAACAGGTTCGTCATGTTGTTGTAGACAAGGTTGAACAGGCCTAAGACGTCAGAGGCATATCTTTCATATCTTTCCACGGTTCTAAAGTTGAAAATACCTTGTTCAAGCGTCAACCAGCTAGGTTCGGTCACGTTTGTAGTGAATTCGATCTGTAACCTCATCAAATTCTCGTCAAGAGGATCGAAGAGCACAAAGTTCAAACCCTTCTCAGAGGGTTCATGACTCTCTGTCCCCAAAGCAATAGCCTCACCAATTTTGCTAGCATGGGGAAGGAAAACTTCAGCCTTGCCTCTGCTATCACCATCAAAGCCTATTTGAGTTGAGAAGAACATTCCGCGGGGTTCGATGATCAAAGCGCCGCCGGTTATGTTGAACTGGATGGTCATGTCAAAAGACCCACTCGATGTAAACGAAAATCTGAATGCCTGGTAGAAGTAGTAGTCTTCGTCGACAACCTGATTAGTCTCGACGGTCTCGGAGTGGACGATAAGTCCAGATGAAACGACTTTAACGTAGTCAGAGAATTTGGGCACAAAAATCCAGGACGTTCCGTGCGCCTTAGGGCTTTTGAAATCCACTTCAATTTGCGTGAATCCATCCTCGTCAACGGTGAAGCTATAATCATAGACGTCAGAAGTGGCTAATCCTGCAACGGGCAGAAAGCTGGGGCCTAGGGAAACCATTGTTACAATAAGCAACAATGGCGTCAGGACCTTGTAGATGCCACCTTTCAATCTCAAGTTGGATTCCCTTAAGCGAATACATGCATGCAGTCGTCAAATTGATTGCGAGTCTAAAATTTGTTGTTGACAGCAAGATTGATAAAACGTGCTCTAGCGAAGGGCTAAGCATTGCGACTTAACGTTGAGAATAAAACCACTGCTATTTGAGTATAGACTCTGCTCTCTCCAAATCTTCCGGTGTGTTGATGTTGACAAAAGTCATCAACTTCGGATCCACTTGTCTCAGAACAATGGTGGAGATGTATCGCACCTTTCTCAGACGGGTGATCATCGACTGGAAGTTAAGTTTTCCTTGGTCCAGAGCGATCTTCGTTGCTCTCAAAGCTGATTCTGTATGATATGCGGCTTGAAGAGGTTCAACATAGCCGTTGGGCCATCGGGGGATGGCTGCGCTCTTCTTGACACATAGGTCTAAGAGAAGTTGCGCTACTTGGGTTGAAAGGAATGGTGTGTCGCAGGGAAGCAGAAGTGAATACTTGCCCTGAATGTAGTTGAAACCAGTTGATGCTCCAACGAGAGGGCTTTGCGTCTTCTGCTCATCCACAATCACACCTACTTTGCGACTCGAGAAACGTTCAAACTTTTCCCTCTGAGCGTCAGAACTAACCACCACAGCGATATCATCAGCCACACTGGATACTCTATCCAACACATGGAGAATGAGAGGCTTTTTCCTCAATTCTACTAGTCCCTTACTCTGGCCAAAGCGCTTTGAGACGCCTCCTGCGAGAATTATAGCCGAATTTTTCAACGCGACGTCGCCTGAGGCACTGTTTTTTGGTAAGTTCGGGCCAGGCTATGCGAGTTCAATTCGTTCAGCGTAGGTGTAAACGTTCATCCGCCTTCCTCTAGCAAAACCGATTAACGTTGTTCCGGTCCGTTGAGCCACGTCTATTCCGGAGTTGACTGCAGCTGCTATAGATCCAATTATCGGGATTCTCATTCTAGCGGACTTCAAGACGATATCCCCAGTGAGTCTGCCGCTCGAAGCAAGGAAGCATCTCTCGAAATCCAGATTGTTTAACGCTCCGGCGCCAACAACTTTGTCCACGGCGTTGTGGCGTCCTATGTCCTCGGAAGAAGTCAGCAAATCGCCACTTGCGGAGTAAAGCGCTGCTACGTGAACTCCCCCAGTCTTTCTAAAGATCTCAGCAAGGGTGTTCAGTCGTTTCACCGACTCCAATACGGTCTCTGCCTTTACCTTTAAGCCGGTGGGAATTCTTGAAAGGCTTAATCTGTCGATGAGCTTGGATAGAGGCCAATAATTGGGCGAGCCACAAGCCGAGACAATCAAACGTGTGAAGGGCTGTGAGACCGCAATTCTCTTTTCAACATCAACTTCCGATGTCAACCTTACTACGCATTTTCCATCCTTCTGCAACTGAACCTGCTTAATTTCTTGTATAGATTTCACTATGCCTTCTGAGAGAAGGTGTCCAATTGCTAGTTCGCGCGTCTGTCTGGGTGTGCAAAGGATTGTCACGTAGCGATCTTGGTTCACAAATATATGGAGTGGCTTCTCTTCCGCCACATAATCTTTCTTGCGCTCAAGCCTTCCAGCGGCAATGTCTATTCTTGAAACAGGATACTCCAACATTATTAGACAGTCCTTACGACTTTAGCTCAGAAACGACATAACGTATAATCTCATCTGCAATATTTACAGTAGCAACCGATTGTAGGCCCCTCCATCCTGGTTGACTGTTGAGTTCCAAGACAACTGGACCCTTAGGTCCATCCAGAATGTCTACTCCTGCTATCTTGCACCCAATCACTTGGGCCGCCTTCACTGCGAGTTCTTCAACTTCTTCATCAAGTTTTAGGGAAACTGGTTTGGCCCCTTGACTCACATTTGTCTTCCACGTTGTCGCCACTCGGCGCATGGAAGCTACGACGCTGTCACCTACAACAAAGGCGCGCATATCAGAGAACCCATGGGGAAGGAATTCTTGGAGATAAAGAACCCCATGATAGAAAGATATTGCTCTAAAAATTCTCGTGGCAACTTCTGGATCCGAGACTCTGGTTGACCCTACTCCTCTAGATCCAAACAGCGGCTTTACGACGATATCTCCGCCTAATTCGTGAAAGGCCTTCAAAGCTTCTTCATCATTTTCGGTAGCCACTGTGCGTGGAACTGGCAGTCCGTGGTCCTCTAGAAGAGCAAGAGTATAATATTTGTCTACAGACCGCTCGATCGCTGTAGGCGGGTTAATGATGACCATCCCCAAGCGTTCAAGTCTGTGCAGAAGATCCATTCTGAAAATTATTTCTTCAAGAGACCCCCTTCCAATTGGTCGGGTAATCAAGGCGCTCAACTCGCGGAGAATGTTGGTTTCGTCAACAGACGCCTCAGGTTTGTGTCCTATTCTAGCGACCAGATGAGAAAAACTGAAACACACAGGCGCTATTCTTTTCTTCGTCATGGCCTCTCGTAGTTGTGTGGAACACCATCCATTTTCATTTCTGGTTATAAGCCCGAACTTCAAAGCAGTGACCTCTACTATTGAGCCTTTTGCTAATGGATAAAAGCGTAGTCCAGCTAAAGAGTTAATCGTTTAATCTCATGGTTTTGCAGGTTCTATCTATCTTGTGCGATTGTTGACGGTGAAAAACAAGTGTAAACGCGAGTTCCGTTTCTCAATAGGCGCGGTGATAAGGTCTTACGAGCTCTTCTAGTAAGGAGAGCATAGTTGGCACTTTGGTTACAATGTCTGTCAGCGTCACGATGCCAACAAGCTTCTGTCTGCTCATTACAGGTAGTTTCTTGATTTTTCTCTTAGCCATAAGTTCCGCTGCTTCGTCTATGCTGGCCGTTTCGCTTATGGTCAACACCGGGCTGGACATGATCTGTCGCGCGGTCAATACTTCCGGTGCTAAGCATGGCTCCACGATTCTTCTGAGGATGTCGCGCTCGGTTATTATGCCTACAGGTCTGGCGCTTTGCACAACTATTATGGAGCCAATGTTGAACTTGTTCATAGTGGCTACCACCTCTTTGACACTCGAGTCGGGTCGCACCACTCTAACGTCTTTTGACATGACATCTCTGACAAGTACTATACCTGCCATTCCATCCTCGCCTCCAAACCACGCTTAACCATTTGTTGCTCAGTCCTTTATGTGTTTTATCACACCACACGAGCGATAACCGTTATAAACAACTTGACATGGATCACTAATTTATGCCAAATACAGTTCATTGCGCCCATATCCTTGTAAAGACTGAGAAGGAAGTAAACGCGGTTCTAGAACGACTGGAGAACGAAGAAAAGTTTGCAAACATTGCCAAAGAAGTCTCACTCTGCCCCTCAGGAAAACGCGGTGGAGACCTCGGAGCCTTCGGGAGAGGAAAGAAGGTGAAGGAATTCGAAGAAGCCGCTTTCGCCCTTCAGAAGGGACAGACTTCAACTGCTGTAAAGACCAAGTTTGGATACCACCTAATAAAGAGGCTTGGGTAGGCTAGTTCTCCTTAATAGTGTGTGCACGTTTAAGTTTGAGAAGAGGTCTAGCAGACGCCTGCTACTATTTCGTAACTGCTGCAAACAGCTAGCTCCTCATCAGGAGAAATGGTTCTCTCTTTGACCTCGATTTCTTCTTTTGAGCATTCGCCTTCCACCCAATGTTTGCAGTCCCTTCGTTCACAAACAACTTTAGCCAATTAATTCACCTTCTGTGATACTGTCTATTTGCGAACTAAATAGTTTTCTCGAAGCGTGAGTGGGTAGATGACATAAGACCTATTTGTCAGTTTATGATAGCAAAACAGGTGGACAAAATGAGTGAATGCCCCAATCTACAGGCAAATATAGCAGACTGCCCATGCACGTACCCATGCAACTTCAAGGGTAAATGCTGTGAGTGCGTACGAAATCACAGGGCACACAAAGAACTGCCCGCCTGCTACTTTCCTCCAGAGGTCGAAAAAACCTACGACAGATCCATCAGCAGATTCGTAGCTCTCCACAAATGACAAACGCGCATTTGCTAGCTTATGTATGGTAATCTCAAAGGTGTGCTATTCTTAGCACAGTCTCGGTGTTTCTTTATTGCGAATTCTATTCCTTGGCGTAGATAGTCTTTTGATAGGGCACCAACAATGTCTTGAATAGGTCTTCCTCCGCAGAAAAACTTCAAGGTCGGTGTGCTCATTATGCCATATTCGGCTGCAAGTTCTTGGTTTTTCTGGGTTTTCAGGACGTTGAATTTGGCAAATCTAAGTTCTCCTACATATTCTTTCGAGAGTTCATTATAGATCGGCTCAAGCATCTTGCAGAAAGGACATTGTGGATGCCAAAACTCAACCACAACTAAATCCTCTGATTCGAGAACCTCCTCCTTCCAGTTTGAGGCACTTGTCTCTACTATTTTGGACATTCCAATCATCCTAGTTTCCGATGTTTCATGGCTTAAAAAAATTGTGCATGACGAAACGTTTGTGCACGATTTGCTCTTCTTCGAAAGAAATAATATGTTTGTCAGGTTGTTTACTAACAGAAGTGTGCCCTTATGCCCGCCAATCTTCCTGCAGAGGCGAGACACAAATGGAGAGAAGCTTCTGAGGTAAGAAGACCTGAAGAGAAGATCAAGAAACTTCAAGAATTCCTAAGTCTCGTTCCTAAACACAAGGGCACAGAAAATCTACGAGCCCAGGTCAAGAGAAAAATTGCCATACTTCGAAGAGACGCCGCCGAGAAGCGGCGTAGAAAGGCTGGAGCAAGCGGCCCGAGATTCTTCATCGAGAAGGAAGGAGACGCCCAAATCGTGATTTTGGGAGCTACAAATGTAGGACGCAGTAGTCTTCTATCGATTCTGACCAACGCCAAAGTGGAAGTTTCCGATTATCCATATACCACCAAAGAGTTAACACCTGGCATGTTCCCCTATCAAGACCTGCAGCTCCAGATGGTGGAGGCGCCAGCACTGATGGAAGGCTCTGCAGATGGAGGAGCATGGGGACTCCAAACCCTTACCGCAGCAAGAAACGCAGACGGTCTCCTTCTCATGATCGACTTATCCCGAGATCCTGTAAAACAACTCTCTCTGATCTTGCAGGAACTAGAAAGTGCAAGAATTCTTACTCGAAAACCCAAAGCTCGGATCGAAATCGAGAGGAAATACGTGGGCGCAGGATTGAAAATCATCCTATTAGGACGCCTCATTGACTGTACGTCAAAAGATGTGGAGCAACTTCTTAAGAGCTATGGAATACATGATGCCACGGTCAAGATCCAAGGCGAGGCTAAAGTAGATGATGTAGAAGACGCTATCTTTGAGGGTACTGCTTATCGACCCGCCATTGTCATAGCCAACAAGGCAGATTTTCCAGATGCCGCCAAGAAGATTGAGCAGCTGAAGGGTCTTGTCGGCGAAGAAATGAGGATTCTTCCTCTGTCGTGTGAAGCCAGACTTGGGCTCGAAGAGCTTGGGTCTGAAGTATTTGAGATGCTTGATATAATCAGGGTCTACACCAAAGAACCCAACAGGAAATCTCCTTCTAAGAAGCCCTTCACGATCAGAAAAGGCTCCAGCATTCTAGATTTGGCAAAGCAGATTCACAGCGACTTCTACAGACAGTTTTCCTACGCAAAAGTATGGTCGAAGCGACTGCGCTTCAGCCCACAAAAGGTTGGAGGCGCGTTTACACTTGAAGACGGTGACACTGTAGAAATCCATATGAGATGAACGTCAAACCTGTGCACGCGCAAGGAGACGTTTGACTGACATTCCTAGAACCTACGGACGTATCGCAAGAGCTGTCTTAGATTTGTCGGCGCTTCAGAGGCATTGAGATGCAAGTAAGCTCCCTGCTCGTTAAAATATGGCGGGCCTTTCCTCGAAAACAATGTTATCACTTTTCCGTGGTGGTTTGTTTTGTATCCTTCTCGACTTGGTTCGTGTCCTCGTATCAATGCCTTGACGCCAAGCATTTCCAAAAGTCTGTCCGTGATATCTTCGCCGAAAAGCCTTCCAGCCCCTCTAGGCGACGGATAGGTTCCCTTCACGCCGTCAACCGGATCACTCCATAGAATTTCCTCAAGATGAGTCTCATGTGGGTGTTTTTGATGGGCGTGAGCAATGTCGTCTATTGTGGAAGCTTGGCTCGGCAGTCCGCCATGAAGTAGGATGTATCTTTCTTTCACAAGGACACCACTGTATAGTAAGCTAAACAGCTCACGCAGCTTTGCATAGATACGCGAAGCATCTCCGCCAAACTTTCTGCGCAAGTGGTTTGGCAAATCATGTGGATGCGCAAGTAGGTCATTTGGGCCCTCATGATTTCCCCTCATCAACACAACTTGCTCCGGAAACAGCTCCTTCAGCTTCAAGACAACGTAATAGACCTCCGAAGAATAGACGCCTCGATCTCCATAATCCCCGAGAAAGATCAGGAGACGATCAGGATTGCTGGGAGCTTTTTTCATGAAGCCACTGTTATTCAGAACATACTGAACGCTTTCTAAATCCCCGTGTAAGTCGCCCAGGATAGTCATTTCGCCTTTCGGTGCGACAATCGCAAGTTTCCCCTCAATTTGTAGGTTTCCAACGCGTCCCTTTTCTGCGCCCAACAACTCAATAGCACTGTCGATCAATTCATCAAGCTCTTGGGCCCCTATATTCATGGCCACCCTAGCCAGATCAGAAGAATCTTTAGCGGCGCAGTTCACTTTCTTTTCACCAGTCTCTTGTCCCAAGCATACATGACATATGGAGATAAGCTGTTCTCCATCTTCGGTCTGCTCACACGTTATCGAAAGCCGCGCAGATAAAGATATAATGCAAGTTCATCATCTTAAGAGTCGTACGACCAATCTGAAGCGAGGAAGGATGATGAAAATCCCCAAGATGGGTTTTGAAGAATCCTTAGAACGTGTTGTCTTAACTGATAAATGTACAGGTTGCGCTACCTGCACGATTGTCTGCCCGCTGAATTGCTTAGAATACGTGAATGGAAAACCAAGATTGGTAAGAGAATGCAATGCGTGCGGGATCTGCGCTGCCGTCTGTCCAAGATACGATTTTTCACAATCTGCCCTAGAGAGATTTGTGTTTGGAAGAGAAAGAAAGCCAGAAGAAGACTTCGGTATCTACCGGCGCATAGTCATTGCGCAGGCCAGTGACAGAAACGTGCTCGAGATCTGCCAAGACGGAGGAGTAGTCACAGCTCTTCTCACGTTTGCGCTGGAGCGCGGAATCGTCGATGGGGCTGCGATTTCCGGAGTAAGCAAGAACAAACCGTTTTTCCCCGTTCCAAGATTGGCTACGACTCCACAGGAGGTAGTGGAGTGTGGAGGAACAAGATACTCTTATTCACCGAATCTTCTCGCTTTCAAAGAAGGAGTCAGTGAAAAGAAAGAAAGCCTAGCGTTTGTTGGGACGCCTTGCCAAATACAGGCAATTCGGAAGATCCAGATGATTCCCTTGAAGAAGTACGCAAATCCGTTGAAACTGTCCATCGGACTGATGTGCACCGAATGCTTCACCTATGAAGGGCTGATGGAGGAACAGATTCAAGAGAAGATGGGCATTAAGTTGGTGGACGTCAAGAAAATGAACATAAAAGGAAAAATCTTAGTCACCACAAGAGCTGGTGAGGTCAAGGCAATTCCCCTCGCAGAAGCGAAAAAATACACTCGCAAGAGCTGCCTTCTATGCTCGGACTTCTCTTCTGAACTAGCCGACATCTCAGTTGGCGGTCTAGGACTAAGCGGCCAGACCTTTACGATCATTCGCACCGAACAGGGCGAAGAGCTCTTTGAAAATGCGCAGAAGAAAGGCATATTGAGAACCATACCAGTAGAACAAGAAAAGAAAGCACTAGACCTACTTGTTAGACTATCCCAGAAAAAGCGCAGAAATAGTCATACTCACATACAAGAAGCGTAAAGCCGCAGTTCTTCCCTTTGATCTACTCTTGCGATAACATGAGTTGAATGTCTTTGCCAGTTAATTCCAAAGTTATCTCTTCCATTTTCCTTCGCTGACTCTCTATTCTCTCTCGAGTTTTTGCGATATTCTCACTTAACGCTGCACTCCTTACATCATGAAGTTTCTTCTTCTGCTGAAGATTTCTCAAGTTGTCTTGAACCTTTGACAGATTGGTTTGAGACATAGCTATCACTTCTGAGGTTGAAAGCCTTAGCTTCTGAGAGTAGGCCTCCCTGCATCTGTTCTGTACACCAGTCAGAGCGTCTT
>Ga0209636_10002983_pt1 | contig 17278 bp, 14 predicted proteins | sample DeeMarSWOR152_54_FD_187464 | JGI IMG/M metagenome (GOLD analysis project Ga0209636, IMG submission 187464) | Marine sediment microbial communities from White Oak River estuary, North Carolina - WOR-1-52-54 (SPAdes) (version 2) | ecosystem: Environmental > Aquatic > Marine > Intertidal zone >...
AAGGAGAGCGGGGCCAAGCTGAAGGGAGACCTGGTCCTTCAGTTCGCCATGGGCGAGGAGACGGGTGAGGCTGGAACCAAGTCTCTGCTCGAGGAGGGTTTCGGCGGCGACTGGGGCATCGTCCTCGAGCCCATGGGCCTTAAGGTCATGACCGCGGAGAAGGGCCTAGCCTGGTACCATTTCAACGTCAAGGGGAAGCCGACTCACGGCAGTAGGCCTGAACAGGGGATCAACGCTATCTACAAGGCTGCGAAGTTGATGAGGGCGTTGCAGGGGTACGACGAAGAGATAGGAATGAGGACGCATCCCCTCTGTGGGAGGAACGTCTGCTCAGTCACTATGATCAAGGCGGGAACCAAGGAGAACGTTATCCCCGAGTCCTGTTGGCTCGCCATAGACAGGAGGATCATACCGGGAGAGACTGCTCAACAGGTCGACGCCGAGATCGAAGCGATAGTAAATAAACTCAGCAAGGAAGATCCGGACTTTAAGTGCGATTGGAGGAGAGTAATGCTGTACGAGTCAGCTGAGATTCCCGTGGATCATGAGATCGCCGAAGTCGTTAGGAAGAATACGAAAGAAATTACGGGAGTCTCCCCCGAGCCTGCAGGAACGACAGGCTCCACTGATCAGAGGAACTTCATAAACGACGCTGGCATCCCGGCGATATCATGGGGCCCTGGATCTGGTAAGTCTCATGAATGGGACGAGTACGTAGAGATCAGCCAATTAGTTGATTGCACCAAGATCTTAGTTCTGACGATATTCGATCTGCTTACATAGCCTAAACTGATTCTCAAACTCTGTAGAGAACCGAAAACATGGACACAATTTAAAGAATCTTAAAATCCCCTTTTTTTTAATCCTAGAACGGTGCGTGAGCATATCGAGTTCGACAAATTAGACGTGATTTCATAGTTAGAAAGAAAAAAGGGGAACTTGACTCACTCTATATTTCTTCGGAATTTCATGCTACTGTTTTTGCCTTCATCTGATCGTATATAATCCCGATAACAAGCACTATTGCTCCTACAGCTGAGACATAGATGCCTGGAACTTGCATCAGTACTTGCATATGACCTATGCTCATCGATATTAAGGACATCAAATAGGTGCCCGCAACCCATCCGAAGGTGATCATCAAGGCGTAAAGTCCAATGCTGCTCAAGCCTCCTAGCACTCCTTTATGTTCGCGTGTGAAGATAAAGTAGATCAAGCCAGTGAATGTGAAAACTAAGACCACGATGTTGTTTATAGCTGTCATACCTCCGGAGGCCCAGCTCCCCATGGTTACTAATCTTATTATCTGAGCGTAGACTGCGCCTTTAACAGCCACCGCAGATGCTACTCCTGCCATCAGTGATATGGGCCATCGAGCTAGCCATCGTGTGCTCTTGTGGAGTCGGAGTAGGTAGAATAATCCAAGTATCGTTACTATCAAAACTGGACTCAGCCACCGGCCTTCGACGATGAGAGGTTGGTAGACACGTCCTTTTAGTACATCCAATCCTACAACCAGAGAAAAAGCCATGAACCAGCCTATTACAAGAGCCTCAGTAATCCTGAAAAAGAAGTTCTCTCTGTAAAGTAGGCTCCAAGCCATAAGAACAAGAGACATCTCCGCAATTATTCCCCAATTAATGGCCATTATTCTTTCTCCTCCTTTGGCTTCGTTGTTAGTTTTATAACAAAGGCTACTTGAGCCACTATGATGACTCCAATCCCTAACAGGTGCGCTGTTGACTGGGCGTCCATTAGGGCAGCTCCCATCCCAGGCCGACCTATTAACTTTTCATATCCGGCGCCTGCAGTTATACTGTTGAGATAAGCGGTCATCGTTCCTGCCCTATAATAAGGCATGGCAAGAGGTACGGTACCTGACAACATATTGATGACTATCGGGATTTCTCTAGCCAAGGCCTTCTCGCCCCACTGTCGTATATATACGTCCATGGCTGTATACGTACAAGCGTAAAGGTAGTCGTAGTCGTCAATGCTGTTGATATCCTTGAGCATCGGGATATCCTTTGTTGGAGTACCAAACTGGTCAACTGGAGCAATTCCCTTGAGGTCATCCGTCATTGCTGAGAGCACCGCTTCGTAGCCAGGTATATAACCCAGTTGAACCCAGTCCTCACCATATTTTAGACCTGTTAAGTCGACTTGACTGATACTCCGTTCAGTTAAAATTTTTCCAGCAATTTCGTAACACGTAAGGCATATGATTTTACAGCCATCCTCTCTTACCTTCTTGAAAGCATGTCGATATACAGCGACCTCGCCTGCACCAAGTTCAGCCCAGCTAGGGAACCCCTCATCTGATACGAGTACAATTACGCCACCCTCCGGGACATTTTCCAAGAGTTCATACGATTTTATTGTTGGTTCTTCGATGGGTATGGGAAGGCCCATAGGCCTTAACATGGGGTAGGCGATCAAAATCAAATAAAGCACGAAAATCGTTCTATCCTGATTCTCTCTTCTTGTGAACCATTCTTTGAAAGACATCATCTTTTTCCTCCTATCCTCCCAGATAAGATTCCTCGTAGCCCAAGATGGTTCTAATGAATAACGTAATTGTACCTAGTGCGACCCCTATCAATAAGGCATTCATTCCTCCAGTATTCGGTACATCCTTCACCCATGTGCCTATGGGCGCCCACCCGGTCCATATCGCATCCCTCATGGGTAGATTGTAGAATAGGCCCAAAAGCATGGCAATCAAGAGCATCAGGACGTGGGGGTTTTTTGTACCGGATGCCCTGAAGAACAAGGTGTACGAATAGAAGCCTACGTATGCAAGCAATGCCATCTGTAGAGATGATAGAAGGTTATTTATTATGAAGTCGTATCCTGTAGGATAAGTATAATTAAAGATAAATGTACTGATGAAGGCTGCGAGTAGAATTATACTGTATGGCCATCGTGGTCTTTTCCTAGTTAGAACAGTTATGTGATGCTGGAACATGTTAATCACCCCTAGGAAAATAGCAAAAGTAGCAAGTATAGACGCCCATAAAATAACTTCTGATTGAGCAGCGGAAAGCTGACCAGTAAAGTGATTAATGAGTATTATGAGCGCTGGGATAACGTATAACGCTATGCATACTTCACGTCTTCTTAACCATGACATTCATTTCGCCTCCATGTCACCATGCGAGCAACTTACTCCATAATGTAGTCCCAGCCGTCGCTAGAAGAGCGGTGACAATCATTAATATTAGACATATAATTATGCTATAATCTTGGCCAGCCAAGCTACCGAGATCTGGAGGGTTCCCCGTTATTTCAGCCGCCGCTGCATACAACTCCTGTCCAATCAATGGATAATCAGACAATGCGACTATTGTCCCCTGATAATACAACCTCGGCGTCCCGGCAATCTGGAGACACCCAGCCACTGCGCCCGCACCAAGCACGATGTATGTCTCGTAGAAGCCGGCTCCCAACATGATGTTGGCGGCTGGTCTCTCCCTTGAAAGGTATCCCATCACGGCAGCCATGTACGCTCTCTGCTGACCATCACCCACGAATTCGATCATTTCTGAGCTGTACATCTCAGGCCTACCACCTTTGACATATCCTGATTGGATCATGTCCTCCATCGCTGGTATCATGTGCGCTCTGATGCAGTAATACTTTATAGGAACCCCAAACTCTCCAGCGTACTCCGTAACCCTCCTGAATATCGCCATTGCTGCAATTGTCATTGGTGCCCACTCATCACTCAATCCGCCGATCCCCGTTGAGATGTGGATTGATTTATTTTGCTCAGCGGCTCGACCCACAACTTCCCTAAGAGCTTGCAGAGCGGCCAGCTTTCTGACCTTGGGAACTTCTATACCTCGACGAGCTCTGTCTATCATATAGTATATGACAGCTAGTATTAGTAGGAATAGTATAAGCTCAAATTTCTTTCCAGCAGGTATTATCTGACATCACCTTTTAGTAATTCTGACTTTATATATATATGAATTTTATCATTGAAAAAAAGGTCACAGTTTAGTGTATTTCACTGGTTTTTTCTAATATCATAAAAAATGATTTAACTTTTACTTAAAGATACATGGTTTTATTTTGTTTTTTCCATGCCATATTTTTTCAAATGACTTAACGATTTGAGAAGAATTGTCAAAGTAACCTTTATAATATTTTAAGAATAAAATGGTTGAAAAGATAGGTTCAACTTTTTTTGATGAGTTAAAAGATTAATTACAAACTGAAACCTATACGACATTAGAAGAACGCACAGTAAAAACTTGAAATGGCGGAAGAAGAAACATATCTGATAAACTACACATTAATTTCCATAGAATTCCATACAGTAATGTACGGTTTCCTGATTTCAGCCCCCAAAATAGAATTTTTGCCATTTTTCATAGTGTTTTAATAATATTGCTTCCCGGAAGCGTCGACTCAATTCAATGATTTGGGGCTCCGAAAGAAAATCCGTTCTGTACCCCAACTGTGTTGCGGCCGGTGATCCATCGGCTAACCCTTTGAAAACTTTATAAAAATCACCGAAGGTCCTGACCTTGAGCGAGATGCCGTAATTCCTAGGATGGAGGAAACGGGGTGAAGCGGGCTCCAACTCTATTGGGTTGCAGCTTATGGACACGATTGGGTACTCCTCAACTAATTTGTTACCGAGTTTGATCGTCTCCTCAAAGTGTCTTTCCGTCTCAGCCGACAAGCCTGACGTGAAATATAGTTGCACTGGTATGATCTCCTTTCTCGCGTTGTCAAGCCAACGGAACAGTTCCCCGTTGCTGAAATAGAAGCCCTTATTCAGCTTACGTATTTGTTCTGAACCAGACTCTGGGGACATTGTTATGGTAGAGTACAGGGGATTAAACGTGCGCCTGAAGTCTCTCAAGAATCTTTTATCCGAGGGCGACCACAGCAGAAATTGCGCGCTAATGTCTATCTTCTCCCGTCGAATAAGATCGAACAGCTCGTGCTGATAATCGCGTTTCTGCGGGAAAGGGTCGAAGTCCATATACGCGCAGGATATTTTCATCTCTTCAAATTCGGCCAACGTCTCGACAACCTTCTCCTTGGATCGGAAAATAGGGTATCGACGCCCTGAAAGGATCTCGAAAGCCTTCCTACCACCTCCACAATACGAACAGTTGACCGAGCATCCGCGTCCTAAACAAATCCATCCCTGAGTTTTCAGTTTCGACTTGACGGCGTAGGGATCAAGGTCGCCAAACTGAGAGATACACCTGCGGTACTCGTCGAAGTTTGACAGAAGTGCGAAGTTAGAGAAATTTAATCTGTCGAGATCAGGCGTTTCGGCGATGAACCTTTTCCTGCCTTTTTTAAGAGAGTTCCCATCTCTATACACAAGATTAGGAACTTCATCAAATTCGCTGTCCGATCTACGCTGAAGAAGCTCCAGGAGCGGGGCTTCGGCATCCCCCTGGATCACGGCGTCAACGCTTTCGAAACGCGATAAGATCTCTTCAGCGAAGTAAGACGCTGTAAAACCTCCGAGAACGACGAAGGCGTTTGAATTTCGTTTTACCGTTTCGGCGAGCCTGATCGCGTCGTAAGAGTGAACGTACCAATGTAAATCGATCCCCACCACAGATGCTTCATGCTTTTTTAGCAGATCTTTTAGAGTAAAATTTCGATCGAGCATTTCTTCGATTCCAGTATGAACAACTTTTACTCCGTATCCTTCTCTGTCCAATAAATCCGCTATTGCAAGGGTTCCTAAAGGCATGATAACGTATGTTATAGAATCTGTTGTCGTAGAATCAGCGTTTTTGATGTGAGTTGTAGGATGGATGAAAACACAATCATATGTTTTCATTAATCAATTCACTCTCTTTTCTAATATTTTCATCGTATGAATTTTTTTGAACCCATACCGCTCTAAGATATCTTTCATAAAATTTTGCTCGCTATCTACGAAGGCAATTTGACAATTTTCTAACCTATTTTGTTTCATCGAGTTTGTGACGCGAGACAATAGGCAGAGAAACGGTTTGGCGTTCTCTTCTCTTAGAGCCCAGCTGAAAATATTCCCGCGCTTGAAACTATCCTTTAGAATGGAATCGAATAGATAGGGAACTGGAGATCGATGTTTCTTCGCCGATTCAAGGAAATTTGGCGACCATCTGAGAAATCCATCAAAGGTAGAGTCTCCAAACAGCTTCGATCGGTTATACGCCACAAATATCGCATCCTTGAAAGAAGGGATGAATCTCTGGGAAACAATTAAATCCCTGTCTGATAGGGAGTAAGCTTTCGCTTCAAAATCCATCTTTCTTTCCAAATTCATGAACTCGCTTTGATCGATGCTACTAATAGTGTAGTCTTTACATCCAAGGTATACTTCTTTCATTTTCTCCTTAAGTTCTTGTACGCTTTGCTCATAGCACAATACAATGTTTTTTTCCATAAACCCATTCTGTTGAAAACGGTGTATATCCTGTTTATTTATCTCCATCTCAATCAGATCATAGGAGAAATCCGAAAGCGAGTTTGGGAAAGAGACAACGGAATTAATCACATCGTGAAATTCTAAATTGATACGTTTGCAATGATGAGATTTCGCGAGTTCCTCAATCTCCTTGAGAAAAAAATTGAGGCAATTCTCGAAGTCTGACCTGTCAAACCAGCAAGGATGGGTGAGGAATAGAGCTAGCTCACCCTCATCATTGATGTAGAAGAAATTGAAACAGAACATCTGATCCGTTAAAGAGCTTTCTCCAAATACCTTGGAAACCGTCATCGGATGAAACCTTTGAAAGCTCCTGCCATCGTGATCCATCACGCTTGATATCATCCCAAGGGGAAAGGACATTAAATCGGGACCAGCATAGATGAAGGGAACGTTCCTAAACAATGCCAGCGGTAGACGTTCTTCGATTCTAAATTTCAGCATTTTATCTAAGGAGTTATTTAATCTTTCATATAAGAATGCCCGCTACACGAATAGAAAAGGCAACTCATTCGAAAGCCTCTAGATTGAATAATTCGATCTGAAAATGCACATGCATTTTTTTGCTCGAAATGGTTTTGATACGACTAACATCCATTTTAAAAAATTGTTGAGATGATATAGTTGAATTATTCAATAGAATTGAATTTGTCTCTATTAAAAAAAGGTGATTTTTTGTCTCTTTTTTCACGTGTCGATATATTTTTGGAGATAGTCGGAGACATTTGGTATCCCTTTCACAGATTTCGCCTTTAACACGGCGCGTAAAACTGCCTTCCTCATTTCCTCCGAGGCTAAATGCCCTATGTAGCTGATGAAATGAGATCGATCCATGAACTGAGACAAGGGGCTAGAGTCATCTTCGTCGAATCGCGGACCAGGAGCTAGAGAGAGGGGTGAGGAGGGCGGGAGCTCCAGCTCACCCGTTGCGACTGCGTAGATCGTATCTCCGTCGCTGAGGGTGTGCACAGGCCTTATCGATCGCGCTAGTCCGTCGTGAGCCATCTCCGCGATTTTTGTCGCCTCCTTCTTGCTGAGCCTAACGTTGGTACCAACGATCCCGATTGTGGTGTTCTCGAAGGCATTGGTCGCCTTGGGCAAAGGATTTTTAAGGCTTGAGAAGAGTTCGAAGAACTCGTAGAACCCCCTTCCGTCTTTCCTCCTCGTGCCTGCCACCGTCTTCCCCGTGCTAGCGTTGAACACATTCCCAATGCAGTTCACGACGGCCAGCGCCCCAACCTGCAGATCGTTCGGAAATGTTACTGCGCTGCTCCCCAGACCGCCCTTCATGCAGAAATCCATGCCCAGAAGCTTCCCGCACGTGGCTCCTATTCCGGCGCCGACGTTCCCCTCAGCCACGGGCTTTGAATCGGCATTTTCGCAGGCCGAATAGCCCATCTCAGCGTCTGGGTGCAGCCCCTTCCGAGCGACTCTAAGATCGAAGATGATGGCCCCTGCAATACATGGCATGTTACCGAAACCCGTGTCCCAGCCCCGCCCCTTGTCCTCCAAACATTTTCTAGCCCCTGCGGCCACATCCAGCCCGAAGAAGCTTCCGCCAGAGAGGAAGATGGCATCGGCGGTCTCCCTCTGGGTAGTGTGCTGGAAGCATGCGGCGTTGTAAGATCCAGGGGCCCCGCCCCGGATGTCTACGCTAACGGTTGAACCATCTTTTAGGACGGCGACGGTGCATCCCGTCAGACCCTCTTCATCGTGTGAATGACCTATCGAAATCCCATGGATAGACGAGATCGTGTCATTCATCCAAATACAACTCCTAATATCGTATACAATTTATCAACGTATGTTTATTTTGTGTAAAAATATTTCGAGAGTAATTCTAGGACATGTAATTAAGTGACAAGAGGATCAGAATGATTAATAAAGGACGGTATAAATTTTGCCAGCGTAGCTTTATTATAATATATTAAGACTTTAGAATTGTCCTTTTCACTGTTCTATGATTTCTACGTTTGCCCTTGGTACCACAGCCCTCGTACCATTATCGAACTCTATCTCCACGACCCTTACGTACGATTCGGTTTTGATCTTATGGAGCTCCGGGGGTAGGCTGACAACTCTCGCCAGTCTTCCGAAGTAGGGCGCTCTTATCACCCTCATCAGGGTTCCAGGCCTCATGCCAGTTGACAGATCCTCAGAAGCCTCCGACTCGGGCTTGAATCGATCGTGAGGTATTATGATCTCTGGTCGGAGAACGCCGGCCCTGATCTGGGTCGCCCCGTTGATGTGCGCCAACTCCCCCTCAAAGGCCTTCAGGAGATTGAAGGTCTGATTTGATATGTTGGTCTTCCCGAACCCTTCCGTGCAAATGAAAGTCAACTCGAGATCCTCGTAGCCCGTGATGGCCACGCCTATGTCGTATCCAACCAGCTTTCTTAGATCTGCGTTCCTGATCCCACCTACTACCACGCCATTTACGCCCATCTCCAGGGCTTTTTTAAGGGCCTCTCCGGTGGCCAGGGATCCTCCGACGACTATCTTTCCTTTGTGATCCGCCGTTATGTGATCCGCTGTTAATATGTCATTCGGGGTGTCCGTAGCAATGGATATTTCTCCGTGAGCCTCCCCTGCCACGCCGAATATTCCCTGTATGAAGGCCGCGTTTGTCTCGATCACTGCTCCCTCTCCAGGCATGATTTCCACGACTTTACCAGGGATGTAGGCGTCCACATCGATGGGTATGGGTCTCTCCCTGATTATTACCTGGCCGCTCAAAGTCGATAAGCTCTCTATGTGACCGTCAACGGGTGACTTCACGAGGTTCTTTATCAAACCGAAGAAACCTACGAATTTAGCAAATACCTCGTCCTTCTCCACGGGGTCACCAATTTTCTTTAACATGTACATTGGGACCTCGTCTGCTTCGCATTTCAATAAATACGAGGCCCTTACCGTATAGGGGTCCCCCGGTATTTGTGTCTTGGCTACCACGTCCTCGTGCTCCACGATGTCCCCTACATCCACCAGGACGTCTCCCTTGATGGGAAGCCGTCTGACCCTCCTGACCGTTACGGCCTTCTTGATCTCCAGGCTTGGGGTGTATGCATGGGTCTCCTTGTCGCTTTCTAGGTCTCTCTCAGCAACCATCAGAGCGCAGCCTCCTCATAGGCCTCCTCGGGGTATAGGTCAAGGGCTTTGAACCAGGTAAGAAGCTTATCCCGCCTCTTCTTTTCTTCCTCGGGTAATTTCAGGGGCCTTCCTCTCGTATCTATTACCACGCCCACTTCGCCTCCCGTGAGGGTAGTCTCCAAAGTTCGTGCTTCATCCACGTCTATGGCCAAACCCCTATGGACTTGGATGGTGGTTTTTGCCTCCTTTCTGTCCGCTAGTGGTATGCGCAGGATCTCTCCAAAATCCACGCTCTTCTCTATGGTCTTGCCATCCGGCATCTCCAACTTGATGTTCAAGGCCTCCTTACCTTCATCAAGTTCGCCAGAGGGGGCTATGACCGTTCCAAGCCGTACGAGGCAGTCCTTGTCGAATATCTGCCACGCTATGTCCGGGTAAATAGTTGAAAGAAGCCCAAGGTGGGGCATCATGAAGACGCTGTCCTGGACTATTTTCGTAACTCCCTCCGGCTGGAAGGCATCTGTCAGTATCAGGAGGGACTGTGTCCTCCGGGGGGCGTGGGATAGAAGCCCGCCTGTGCCCGCTATGACTTGGATTTTCATGAGATCGATGTAGGTCTCCTGTAGGCTCTTCCCCAGCTGCTCGAACCTCTCATCGACGCTCGTTGCTCTTGATACGCCCTTCAACCTAGTGGCAAGAGTCTTGTGGTGAGCTAGCCCGAGCCTCAGGGCTTCCCGGGCCACAGAGTGCTCGATGAGCAGCTCCTCAAGTGTATGCGGTATCGTCGTGGGCCTGATCATCTTGTTCCTTAGCCTATCTTCACATCCATCCCTGTCTTCTTCCATGGGTATCCATCTAAGGATGTTATCGAGGCCCGCCTCCTTTAACACGTTGCAGATGCTGTAGCTCATTCCCAGGTTGGCGCTTACGCTCCTAACAAATCTACCGTCCACCACAGAATATACGTTGGTCGTCGCACCGCCGAGTCCAACCCCCAAAGCGTTAGCTTTGTACCTGTCGGCTATCAGCTGTATGGCCAAGCCCTCCCCCGCTGGCGTGGGCATTATGTCGATCCCTGTCCATTTCATCAACTTCGTGTAGCCTGGGGCGTGGGACATGACGTGCTCCATGAATAGCTCGTGGATGGCCCGCCTGGCGGGCTCTGAGTTCTCCACGTCTAAAACTGATCGAATATTTTCGACCATTGTCAGCGCAAATTGTGTCTCAAATAAATCCTGGATGTGAGGCCGCAATTCCTTGTTTCCGGCGTAAACCAAAGGAAGGGAGTAATCAACCCCTAGCCTTGGAGTAGGATCGGATGCTTTCAGCAGCTCTGCTATTTCGAGCACGAGGCCCCTGGCTCCGCCATCTGTGCCCCCAGCCATCAAAACCATGTCGGGCCTCAGACCTCGGATCCTCTTGATCTTCTCGTAATCAGCTCGGCCGTCGTCTAGGGCTATGGTGTCCATGACTATGGCGCCGGCTCCCAGGGCGGCCCTGTTCGCGCTCTCCGCCGTGATCTCCTTGACAAGACCGAGGCACATCATCTGGAGGCCACCTCCGGCGCTGCTGGTAGTGCAGTACAGATCTACACCATCCCCCACCTGCTTTGGAACGATTATGCCTCCGGTCTGCCTGTTCAATAATTTGAGACCCGTCATCTCCTCGACCTCGCGAACTGCGTTGTATACTCCCATGGTAACGTCCTCGTAGGGAGACTCGACGGTTGTCGGCGCCTCTCCGCTAACAATGTACCTCCACCCCTCCTCTAGTTTCTGGAAGAGCCTGGCCTTTGTTGTCGTGCTACCGACGTCTGTGATAAGTATCAGCCCTATATCATCGGAAGGATTCTTTTTAATCATGTTATAATAACGCCTCCAAATACATACCTTTAAACATGTAAAAATTTTGTGTGCGTAAACTTAAGATTTACCTTGAATAGGAAAATCACACTTTGTTTCTACTCTTTACCTACATTGAATCATTATTAATATTTTTTATACGTGCCTCGCGCGTGAATATAGTAAGCATTTTAAAATTTATCATATTCACCCTCCATTAAAATAAAATAATCGGTTGAGAACGCGTATAGTGTGAGTGGATATTCATCTCGCTCTCAAAATCCTCATCTATGGATTTCTCGAGGCCACTTGATGACATTTAATACGCAGAGATAACGACTAGCATATCAGAGATGAGAAGGGTCAGGCCTTACCACTATGTGAGATTCAACTGGTTCAAGGAGGTTGATCTCAAAAAAAGTCGATGAGGAACTGAGTGGAAATCTTGAAATCAAGATGGTCAGGATACCTTGGAACGACACGGAGATTTCCAAAGGCGACGACATGAGTGAGGAGTTAAGGAAGATAATGTTGGAACTATACCAACGAGAGAGACCTACCCAGTTCCCGTTCATGTTCAGCAGGAAGCCCCGTTTCGAGGTAGCCGAACAGTAATGGAAGCTAAATAGATACTGGGGTCAAGATCAAATCATTATTAACGATTCATAACGGATATGCTTATACATATTCAACCCTGAGCCCACTACACTTCATCTTCCAAAGCTCGCTTCATATTTTCTATCTCAAAGAGGGAAAGAAAATTCAACACGACATTTATTGTTCAGAAGCTTCTTTACTTTGATCTTTGAAACATTACATGTTTAGCTTGTAAATGAAATTCTCCCTTATTTAGGGTTTTTCAGATAAATAAGCTCTGATTTTAGACCTTTTCATATACTCGCCTAACATGGAATATAATCGTGAAAAAGCCTCCTATTCACGTTTTAAGCCCCGTTTCTTAGTTTTTGATAAATTCGAGCTACACACACACCTGTAACAGACTTTATATACAGTGTAATTAAGGTGATAAGAAAGGTTAGGTGTTTAAATTGAAAGAGAATAGGGATTTTGTGGAGTTAGAAAAAAAGTATGTCTTTGGAACCTGGACATACGAGTACGCTTGGAACCCCCTGCTGATAGAAGAGGCGGAGGGTTGCTACTTCTCTGATGTCAAAGGAAAGAGGTACCTGGATTTTTCATCTCAACTAATGTGCTCCAATCTAGGGCATAAGAGACCAAATGTAATAAAGGCAATGTCGGAGCAGGCGAATAAGCTCTGCTACATTCAGCCTAGCTTCGCGACGAAACCTGCTGCAAAACTCGGGGAGAAACTCGCCGAGATAACGCCAGGTGACCTGTGTAAGAGCTTCTTTTCGCTGGGTGGGGCTGAAGCAAACGAGGCCGCAATAAAAATAGCGCGCTTTTACACAGGAAAGACGAAGCTCATCTCAAGGTACAGGTCGTATCACGGTGCAACCTCGGGCGCCATAGCTCTGACGGGAGACCCTAGGACGCACTATGCCATTGGGATGCCCGGCATCGTCCGTGCGCCCGACTGCTATTGCTATCGCTGCCCCCTCGGGAAGGAGTATCCGGGCTGCGGCATCAGCTGTGTTGAATACATAGACGAGATCATAATGATGGAAGGAGAGCACAGCGTAGCTGGGGTCGTCGTCGAGCCGATAGTAGGTTCAAACGGCATCCTCGTTCCGCCTGACGAGTATATGCCCAGGCTGAGAGAGATATGCGACGAGAGAGAGGTGCTTCTAATAGACGACGAGGTCATGACAGGGTTCGGCAGGACCGGTAAATGGTTCTGCATGGAGCACTGGGACGTGGTACCCGATATAATGTCGATGGCCAAGGGTCTGACGGGGGCGTTCATCCCCCTAGGAGCGACCATCGCCAGAAAGAAGATTGCGGACTTCTTCGATCAGGAGGGCAACCTCTTCTGCCACGGACACACCTATGCCATGCACCCCCTCTGCTGCGCCGTCGCCCTTGCGGCTATCCAAGAATACATAGACGACAACCTGATTGAGAACGCCAATAAAATGGGGGCCGTGCTAGGTAAAAGGCTGAACGAGCTGAAGGAGAAGCATGCCTCCGTGGGCGATGTGAGGGGCAAAGGGCTGTTCTGGGGCGTAGAGCTCGTCAAGAACAAGGAGACGAAGGAGCCTTTCGTAACCCGGAGTGAGAAGTTCAACCCGAACATGCTGAAGAAGGTAAGCACCGCCGCCCTAGAGAAAGGCGTATACATCGTCAACGTGATAAACACCCTGATCGTAGCGCCCCCGTTGATTGTCGAGGAGGAACAGATCGACCATGGGATACGGGTGCTCGATGAGGCTCTGAAGATCGCAGACAAGGAATCTACATAGTACCCTTAGGCTCTAAAGGTTGAGGTCGATTCCTCTTTTCTCCGTCTTTTTTCTTATTAGCAAAGTATGTTCTATTAGCCGTTCGTGAAGACTAGGCTTACTCGGTGGAGGAGAAAAGAGGCTTTTACGATAGTGTTTAAACCCTCTCCTTAGAAGAGTTCTTCAAGGATGACGGTAGACGTCTTCGAAAATCTCCATCCCGAGATCCGGAGGGGCCTCGACACTCTAGGGATAAGGGAACCCACGCGCGCAATCGCAAGGTCTCAAGGAGCATTAGGGCGAAGGGCCAGCCAACGATCACCCAGAATAAGCTATGCAGAAGACCTTATCATCTCTTTAATCGCGCGGACGGCCACGCCCGCAGCAGGTCAGCTCAGCCGTACAAACACCACAACCAAGCAGACCAAAGGCATGCATTGCCTGATAACTGCGCCAGAACAACTACTTTACCTCAGACAACTCAAGCAGAACAGTATCAAAACAGTATCAGAACAATATCAAACAACATTAAAAACCGACGAGAAAACCCAGCAAAACCTAAAATGCAACGAGAAAAGCAAACGAAACACAAGCTCTAAAGGACATAGAGGGGGGGTCAAGCTACGCACACGTGCTATTAAAGTCCTCATGACAACCCACCATTGCGTAAAATGGAGCCCCGGGCGGGACTCGAACCCGCGGCCAACAGCTTACAAGGCTGCCGCTCTGGCCACTGAGCTACCGGGGCGCAATCACAAGAATAGCCCGACGCAACATATATCTTATCCCGTGTCCCCCAAGGGCGCCGCAATGCGCCCTCAGAACCATGAATCATTGAAAACCGTTCAAGACAATGTAAACTGGCGCGCGAGAGCAACGTCGAAAAGGGATTTTACAGCGTCCTTTTTAAGCAGATGTTCGATCAGCGGCCGATTTTCTCGCAGGTGACCCCCATGGTCTCCTCGTGGTATCTGAGCCTCCTGAATCCGACCCCCCTGAGCCGCCGCATCACGCCCTTCCTCACGTCGACCCTGCGGTGCCTAGACCCGGGTTCCCCCGTATAGTGGAAGAGATTCCCCCCAGCCTTTAGGGCGCGATGCATCTCAGCGTAGAACTCCCCGCCGTACAGCCGGCCAGCGTGGGCGAACCGCGGAGGATCGTGGATGATGTAATCGAAGAACCCCTCGAGGAGGGCGCCGACCAAGTGGTAGGAGTCCCCGATGAGCAAGTGGACCCGTCCATCCGTGAAGAGCCCCCTCGACCACGGGTTCATCCGGGCGATCCTGAGCACCTCGGGGCTGAGCTCGATGGAGACGACGAAGTCGCAGCCCTTCCTCAGGGCCTCGAGGGCCGTGTACCCGAGGCCAGCGCACGTGTCCAGGACCCTGCCCCCAGAGATCCCGAGGGCCCCGACCTTCTCGGCGGCGTCGGCGTCGGGCGTCATGTCCTTTGTCCTGTGCATCCTCACTCCTTCGATCTCCAGCGTCGGGGCGCCTCCGGTGGGCACAAGCTTGTAGAAGCGTCCATCCCATGAGGAGACCTGGCGAAGTGTGCCCCCCTCGGGGAAGAAAACGGAGTCTTCGCGATCCACGATCCGCCTCAGATCCTCGAGGCCCACTACAGCGCCTCCCGGCAGCTTCACGCATTCATCGCCAATCGCGACCTCGACGCGGGAGAGGCCTAGGTCGAGGGAAACATGCGTGTGCCCCTCGAGTATCGACTTCGCCGTCTCCGCCGTGAGGAGCGGAGCCGCCATCCCCCGCGTCATGCCCTTCCCCGAGAAGGTAGGGGCGGGTCCCCTTATCACTGTTGATGCCGTGGGGGTCTAGCTTATGCCTTTGACGGGCCGCCGAGCCCTCGAATCTGCGGTTTGGTCTGAATGTAAGGTTTAAAAACGGAATGGGAATGGAAAGTACGGTGAGGCCCACCGAAAATGAGCAGCTGACAACGCTGTTTCATTGCGTTTCCCAACGTTCCGGCGGGCCTCACCACCACAAAAACTGTTATTGTTTCCACGCCTGCGGATGAGAATCGACTGTAACCTGGGAAAATGGTGCAAGGTTACAAGAAATTACGTCGCTCCTATTGAGCGCCCGCTCACAGCCGTCGCGTTATCCGATAGTCTGGATGAGCTCGCTCACCAGTTCCTTTATCCTGTCCCGTGTTTCCCGGACCTCTTCGATGGGCCTCCCCGAGGGATCCTCCAGGTCCCATTCTATGACCTCCTTTGGCACGATGGGACAGACGTTCTCCCCGCAGCCCATAGTCACCACCAGGTCGGCCCTCTCGACCATATCGGCCGTAAGCCTCTTCGGCCTCGCCCCGCTGATGTCCATCCCGAGCTCCGCCATGGCCTCCACCGCGACGGGGTTAACCCCCTCGGCGGGCTGGCTCCCGGCGCTGATGCCGATGTACCTCCCGCCAGCCATCTAGTTGAAGAAGGCCTCTGCCATCTGGCTCCTCGCCGCGTTGTGGACGCAGACGAACAACACCGTCTTCGTGCGGACCACCATGGCATACCGGTTAACGGACGGAAAAATACCTTATCTTGATGGCGTAACCATGCCGCTAAACTCAATCAAGCGAGAGAAACGGAGACGACGCCGTAACTTTTGAGGGAAAAGGGACCCACGCACACCGTGATCGTTGAAGACTCGGCTTATCAGCGGCCTAATTCGCCCCCCAAATTGGAGTCTCACGGGGAAACTGTGAAAAACAGCGGCCTCCAATACTAGTAAAAGGAGGGGCGGATGCTGAGGGTCATCGTCCTGGGATGCGGCAAGATAGGCTCCGTGATGGCCAGAGACTTCTCGGAGTCGAACCGGGGGGCGAAGGTCGTGCTCGCCGACAGGAGCGAGGAGAGGGCTAGGGAGGCCGCCGCTGGAATAGAGGGGGCGGCATGGATCGCGCTGGACACGGCGGATCGCCTGGAGCTAGTGAGGGCCCTGAAGGGTTTCGACCTGGTACTGGGGGCGCTCCCTGGCGACTACGGCTACAGGGCGCTGGAGGCCTCGGTGGAGGCGGGGGTAGATATGGTGGACGTCTCCTACACTCCCGAGATCCCACTTGGGCTCGACGGCCCCGCGAAGGAGGCCGGCGTCACGGTCATCCCCGATTGCGGTGTCGCGCCGGGCCTGTCGAGTATCCTCGTTGGCCGCGCGGCTTCCAGGCTGGACAGGGTTGAGTCGGCCCACATCCTGGTCGGGGGCATCCCGGAGACCCCCGTCCCTCCCCTCGGCTACACTATTACCTGGTCCGCTGAGGGGCTCATCGACGAGTACGTCAGGGAGGTCAGCGTGGTCGAAGGCGGCCGCGTCGTCCGTGTCCCAGCCCTCAGCGGCCTCGAGGAGGTCGACTTCCCGGGGGTCGGGAGGCTGGAGGCTTTCTACACGGACGGGCTGCGGACCCTCGTCCAATCCCTGCCCGGCGTCGACAGCATGTACGAGAAGACGCTGAGGTACCCGGGCCACGTCGAAGGAGTAAGGCTCCTCAGGGAGCTCGGCTTCTTCGACGAGGAGCCCCTGGAGGTCGAG
>Ga0209636_10002984_pt1 | contig 17276 bp, 20 predicted proteins | sample DeeMarSWOR152_54_FD_187464 | JGI IMG/M metagenome (GOLD analysis project Ga0209636, IMG submission 187464) | Marine sediment microbial communities from White Oak River estuary, North Carolina - WOR-1-52-54 (SPAdes) (version 2) | ecosystem: Environmental > Aquatic > Marine > Intertidal zone >...
TTCGAATTTATAAAAACTTGATTAAGCAAATAATCTTGAAATTACAACAAGTTACCTCTTTGAGTGACTTAGGCCTGATAAAAAAACTCAAAATTTTCTAGAAGAGCATCCTTTTGTTCATTCGGAAGTACAACCATCCGGACCACATAGTTAATATTAGAGCCCCCCAAAGAAAGACCATCCCAACGGCATGGAAATCGACCGTTAAATACCGGTAGTGCAGACAGAGACATATGAGGGCCACCGATTGGAATATTGTCTTGTATTTTCCCATGGAGCTGACCTCAACTATCTTACCCGCAACAACGGCAATGCCCCTCAACCCTGTTACTGCCATTTCCCTTGTGATAATCAAAATAACAATCCAGGCGGGGACCCTCTCCAGAGTCACAAGCATGATCATGGTGGCCGAGACTAATAATTTGTCGGCCAAGGGATCAAGGAACTTTCCCAGTGGGGTAACCACTTTGTATCTCCGTGCGCAGAACCCATCCAGGAGATCTGTTATGGCAGCCAGTCCAAAAAAGAGGGCGGCTAAGAAACTCCCCCACCTTCCAGGGAAATACAGGCAAATAACCACTGCGGGAGTCAAGGCCAGCCTTATGATACTGAGAGTATTTGGGAGATTGCTTATTTGGTCTTGATTTTTGTTCATGATTAAGGTTTCGCAGTGTCTATCTCACCATGGCGGAAAAATCATGAGCCTTTTGGTGGCACTTGATTGATACTGGGCAGGTCTTAATCCCCCCTTTTTTTGAATTCCATGTAGTATTTCATAACCTTGTTAACGAAGCGTTCGGTCTGAGGTATGGGGGGGACAGAATTGTGGCTAGCCACTATCTTGGCGCCGGCATTATAGGCAGCAATAGCCAGTCTTTTATCCCGTTTAAATCTTTTGAGGAGTACACTGAGGTATCGTGTTCCGCCATGGATATTTTCTTTCGGATCAAAGGGGTCACGTACCCTCATATCATCTGCAGTAGGTGGCATCAACTGCATCAGACCTTGAGCTCCGCTTTTGGAGATCGCATTGGGGTCAAAAGCCGACTCCGCCATTATAACGGCCTTTATCAGGTGGGCCTCTACGCCAAATTGTTCTGCGGCCTTACGAATTATTGCATCGTAGTTTATTATGTACTGTTTTGCTTTCAATCCACCCTCCCTTATATAGAGGCGATACCGAGGGTCTGATCGAACGTTGGTGAAATGCCAAACCCCATTCTCATCCTTGAATCGATATATATCAGCCTGTGCATATCTGAAAGAAAAAAGCAAGGCAGGCATTACGATGATGGCAACAGATAAGACCAATCTGGAGAGAGACATTTCTCTACCTCATTTTCTTCCAATCCGCCAGAAATCTATCCAATCCAATCTTTGTGAGAGGATGTTCGGTTAACTGGATGAGTACCTTAAAGGGAATCGTTGCAATATGAGCACCAATCAAGGCCGCATCCAACACGTGGACAGGGTTACGGATGCTTGCTACAATAACCTCTGTTTCAAATCCATAATTCTCATATATGGTTACTATATCCTCCACTATGCCTATACCAACGCTACTGATATCATCCAGTCTCCCGATAAAGGGGCTGACAAAGGTAGCACCTGCCTTGGCTGCTATCAGAGCCTGTAAGGGGGAAAATACCAATGTTACATTGGTGTTTATATTTTCCTTTGAAAGTATCGTGGCAGCCTTGATCCCTTCAGTAATCATAGGGATTTTCACCACTATATTATCGGCAAGTCTTGCCAGTTGCCTTGCCTCCTTAACCATACCCTCTGCTTCAAGACTTATAACCTCTGCACTGACCGGACCATCCACTATTCTGCATATTTCTGTAATTAACTCGTCAAAATTCCTTCCCTCCTTTGCTACCAGTGTCGGGTTGGTAGTTACACCATCTAATAGGCCAAGTTCATTGGCCTCTCTTATCTCTTCAAGGTTTGCCGTGTCGATAAAAAATCTCATGTTTCCTCCTTCAAGACCAAAGTAGATATCTTCTCATAACCTGTCTCCATGGGTGAGGATATCTCTTTTCTTAGGCAGTTGGGCTACTACATTCAACAGGTTGAATTGCCTCAAAAAAGACACCCGCACTCCCTAAACCACTACTTTGTTTCTTAGTACTCAGTCATGCAAAAGCTCAACAGAAGACCCATCTGGCAATCTATTCAGGAGTTGGCCTATAGTTACTTTAAGAACAGGATGCACAAGATCAGGTGCCAATTGAGCCAGAGGCTCTAATACAAACCGCCTCTTGTGGAGTAAGGGGTGGGGGATCACCAGATTATCATATTCTAGTATCTCCTGACCAAACAGAAGTATGTCGAGGTCAATTATTCTGGCCTCCCAGCGCTTCTTCCTTATTCTGCCCATATCGGATTCTATGCCCATGAGATCCTCTAATAGTTGACATGGGTGTTGAGTCGTTATTACCTGAGCGACACAATTAGCATACCAATCTTGTCCAGTAGCACCCTCTGGCTCTGTTTTAAACAGTGCTGAACAGGTAGTCACATGACATCCCGGTAATTGATTTATTTTGTCTATAGAGAGCCTACAGTTAAGAAGCTTATCCCCCAAGTTTGATCCTATCCCTATATATGTTCTGGTGCTTTGCACGATTATAGCTTGATACTCTTTATCCTCTCTATGGCCTCTGACAGGCGGCTCTCATCCTGGGTCAACGCCAACCTTATGTAACCCTCGCCGGGATAGCCAAATCCGTTGCCTGGCGTTACTACAACACCTGCCTCGGTTAAAAGCCTTGTTGCCAGATCTATAGATTTGTAGGGATGAGGGACCGGGACCCAAAGATAAAATGTGGCCTTCGGAGGATCTACCTCAAAACTGGAATCCCTCAGTCCCTCGATCATAGTATCTCTCCTCCGGGCATAGATCTTCCTTATCTCCAAGATGCTCTCCCTGCTTGCCGTGAGGGCCTCTATGCCAGCTACTTGAATGGCCTGGAAAAGACCGGAGTCAACATTACTCTTGATCGAACTCAACCCACTGATAGCCTCCTTGTTTCCCACGGCAAGGGCGATCCGCCATCCAGTCATGTTGAATGACTTTGATAAGGAATGAAATTCTATACAAATATCTCTGGCTCCTTCAATTTCAAGGAGGCTCATGGGTTTGTATTCATCGAAGGCTATTTCACTATAGGTAAGATCGTGGCATACCATTACATTGTACTTGTATGCAAAGTCCACCACCGATTCAAAAAAATCCCTATCAGCCACGGCTGTTGTAGGATTGTTAGGATAATTCAGCCATATCATTTTGGCCTTCTTGGCGACCTCATCCGGGATAGAAGCGAGATCTGGTAAGAAATCATTCTCTTTCAACAGGGGCAAGAAATAGGGTTTTCCACCTGCAAAAAGGGTACCGACATTATACACTGGATAAGCAGGGGTAGGGATGAGGGCAAGGTCGTCTGGGTTTATAAATGCTAGGGGAATATGAGCTATTCCCTCCTTTGCGCCTATCAAGGAGATTACCTCGGTTTCTGGATCAAGCCTGACTGAGAATCTCTCTTTGTACCATTCCGCTATGGCGACCTTGAAACCCTCCATTCCTGAATAAGATGGGTAATGATGGTTTTCCGGATCCTGGACGGCCTGTATCATTGCCTGGATAATTTTGGGGGGGGTAGGGAGGTCAGGGTCACCCACACCAAGGTTAATGACATCTACCCCCTTTGCCTCTATCTCTTTCTTTTTTTGATCGATCTCCTTGAATAGGTACGGAGGTAGTTTCTTAAGTCTTTCAGCTAGTTCAAGCATTTTTGCTCTCCTTCAATGCTTATACATCTTGCGTATCCTAGAGGCATATGAATTAGATCCATACTCTTTCTGGTTAACAACAAGCCTCTGGATTCAGCTCCGATCTCATCCACTATTTCACTCAAGAAATTCGGGAAACGTCTCTCCGCTGATTAGGTCTTCGTATGTCTCTCTCGATCTAATGACAGATAAGAGATTTCCTTTAACCATCACCTCTGCCGGCCTGGGACGAGAATTGTAGTTTGAGGCCATAGAAAAGCTGTAGGCCCCTGCACTCATTACAGCCACTAGATCCCCTGGTTCAAATGCTGGCATTTTCCTATCTTTCGCCAGGAAGTCTCCGGTTTCACAAACGGGTCCTACTAGATCGGCTGCCAACATTTCCGAGTGCGTCATTTCTACTGGCTGCACTGCATGAAAGGAATTATAGAGGGCAGGTCTTATTAAATCATTCATACCTGCATCCACAATAACAAACCTCTTATTTTTTGTCGATTTGGTGTAAAGGACCCTTGTGACCAGGATACCAGCATTACCAGTGATAACCCTGCCAGGTTCGAGGATAAGGGTAACGTTGTTGTCTCCCATCGTCTCCCTGAGTGCCCCGGCGTATTCCAAAGGATGAGGTGGTTTTTCATCAATGTAGGTTATGCCAAGACCGCCTCCAAGGTTAAGGAACTTGATATCTAGTCCCATCTTTTTCAATTCTTCTAGGAGTTCTTTTAATTTCTGTAAGGCCTCCACAAAGGGATCAATCTCTGTGAGTTGACTCCCGATATGGCAGGATATACCTTTCACATCAACATGTTTCAGGCGTTTGGCCAATGCATAGGCACTGAGGGAGTCCTCCATTTGTATGCCAAACTTGTTTTCACTGACCCCGGTAACAATATAGGGGTGCGTTCTAGATTCGACATCAGGATTTATGCGTATGGCTATCGGTGCCTTGCAGCCGATTTCTTGAGCGATTTTGTCTAAGGTTTGTAGTTCCTGGTTTGACTCAACATTGAACATAAAAATACCTGATTTGAGCGCCATTTCCATATCCTCTGGTGTCTTTCCAACGCCAGAGTAGACAATTTTGTCAGGTGCGATCCCCGCTTTTATAGCTCGAAAGAGCTCTCCTCCTGAGACTATATCAGCCCCTCCACCTTCTGAAGCCAAAAGCCTTAGGATGGCTAGGTTAGAATTGGATTTCACAGAAAAACAGGTTAGATGGTCCAATCCATTAAAGGCATCTTCAAAGACCCGGAAATGCCTTTTTATTGTCGAATAGGAGTAAAGATAGAAGGGCGTTCCAATCTGCTCAGCAACGTATGATACAGACACATCCTCACAATATAGATGATCATTCTTGTATACAAAGTGATGCATCTGAAGTGCCTATAGTTGTAAGTGTCTAAGGGCAGAAAAGGGAATCATCTTAGCTTTAGCTCACTTCGAAGTTTTTTACGCGTCAATCTCGGCTAACTAGCTTGCCTTCAAATATATCGATTATATCCTTTACCGGGTTAGGCAGTCTACCTTCCCCTGAGTTTTCTCTTGAATCTTTGGAGTCATTTTGCTTCTTGAATGAGACTTCAAAATTTGATTGAAAGAAATCTTGAGCATAGGCAACTAAGAGCTCGTAGTGCTCTGGGTCATCAAAATAGCTTCCCGTAAATGATCCTTCTCCATAGGGTAACTCTAGCCTGTTTGCAGTAATGGTAAAAGATTTCCACTTCTTTAGCAGATTGGCCATCGCCCTATTCTTGGTAGCTAGATAGCGCAAAAACTCACTCCATTTCCTTTTGTTTCCATCATCTGGAAGGATTCTTTCAGTCGGATATTCTTTGCTTGTGAAATCCCTTTCCAGATTGTTAGTATGCTCTATTGAGATAGATCTATTGAGTCGCTTTTCTACATCCTCAATCTTTTTGATTAACTCATCAAATGAAAGGTATTCTCTCAGTCCTGAAAGCTTAATTATGATTGCTTCCAGTGCTATTCTAGGATTATTTGTATAGCGAAGATCTACTTCCCTATTAATGAGGAAGTTGAGCGATTGGAGGAGCCTTTGCATTCCTGCCTGTTTCGCTTGCTTTCGTGCATCTTTCAGCTCATTATCAGGTAAATCCATAAGGTGGGAAGATTCTTGGTAGATGAGAGAAACGATTAGATTTCGAAACTGATTCATTACTTCTCGGTAGAAGTCCTTGATATCGTAACCATAATTGTATATCTCATCGATTATCTCAAGGCATAATCTGCTGTCCCCATCAATAATAGCCTGCGATATCTTGTAGACAAGATCTCGATCTATTATTCCCAGAACACCAGTTATCTGATCATCCTCCACATTTGAGCCGGTAAAGGAGACAACCTGATCGAGAAGACTTTCTGCATCCCGCAGACTTCCTCCGGCCTCCCTCGCAATGATGGAAATACCAGTATCGCTTATCTTTATCCCTTCTTCATTTGCTATCCTCTTAATCTGTTCTTCGATTCTTGATAAGGGTATCCGTTTGAAATCGAATCTCTGACATCGTGACAGTATGGTTACAGGTACCTTATGGGGTTCTGTTGTCGCGAAGATAAATTTGACATGTTCTGGTGGTTCTTCCAGGGTTTTTAGCAATGCATTAAATGCAGGGAGGGTGAGCATATGAACCTCATCAATGATGTATATTCTATATGTACCATGAGAAGGAAGGTACCTGATGTTTTCTCGAAGATTTCTTATTTCATCAATTCCCCTGTTTGATGCACCATCAATCTCCTGGACATCCACGGATGAACCATTAGTTATCTCGATACATGAAGTGCATTTATTGCAGGGATTCCCCCCCTGGCCTTTTCGACAATTGAGGGCCTTGGCAAGGATGCGGGCAGCCGATGTCTTACCTACTCCCCTTGCGCCGCTGAATAGATAGGCATGAGCTGATCGATCAGATAGTAAGGCATTCTTAAGTGTCTGTGTTATATGCTCTTGCGCAATAACCTCTTCAAACAGTTGAGGTCTCCATTTTCTGGCAAAAACTTCGTAAGACATGATGAAATATTAGTGTTTGTTGTCCGTTATCTATTATGAACCCAAGGAACCACCTTCCTGAGAAGGTAAGCAAAATTTGACATGAATTTTAGAATCTAAGCTTATAAATACAGTTAAAGTATGTGTGGCGGAGAGAGGGGGATTCGAACCCCCGGTACCACTTTTGGTAGTACACGCGATTTCCAGTCGCGCTCCTTAGGCCAACTCGGACATCTCTCCATAATTCCGCTTGAGCCGAATACAACCGAGTCTTGGCTTTCGACAATTAACATTGTTTTTTCATCTTGTAGTGGGAAATAGTCAGTACAATATGTGGTCGTGCCAAAAGCTTACAGTCGCAAGCTCATTGTGAAATCTAGAAAAGGTTGATTTCCTGGCGGAGAGGGTGGGATTCGAACCCACGTGCCTCGCTATCAACGAGACAAATCGATTTCGAGTCGACCCCGTTACGACCACTTCGGTACCTCTCCTACCCCTGCCTCCTTTCTCGAAAAAAATCCTGCATAAGTTCTCGGCATTCTTTTTCCATTATACCAGGGATTACTCTTGGCCGGTGATTTAGGCTTCTGTGATCAGATAGATTGCAGGCTGAGCCTGCGGCTCCGCCCTTTGGATCAAAGGCCCCAAAAACCAGCATGTCCAACCGGGCATTAATAATGGCACCCATACACATTGGACATGGCTCAATGGTTACAACTATTGACATCCCATTCAATCGATAGTTTTCAAGGAGCAATGCTGCATGCCTGATAACCAATATTTCTGCATGAGCAGTAGGATCATTACGTGAGATACACCTATTATGGTCTCTGGCTAAAACCTCATTGGATTGGCTTATCAGAAGTGCACCTACTGGAACCTCCCCACCCAGTCGTCCCTTTTCGGCCTCCTTCACGGCCTCTCGCATGAAATGGCAAAGGTCCAAGATGTATCTTGTTTCCTATTAATACGTTGACGCCAACGCAATAAACGTGAGATCTCTAAGCTAGCTATCAACCTAATTTCAAAATATTATGTTCTTTGATTATTCTTTAACATTTCCTTATTAGTGAGTCAACTTGATAGTAATTTCTTGAGCCTGATCAAAACTTATCCTGATTGGAACTGTGTTTTAGATTCATTCAAGGCTGTGTTAAAATCAACACAAATTAAGTTAAAATAAACAAAGAGTTTCATAACCTATTGTAATTTCATAATAAATATATTCAATGATAGTTGGCATAAGAGTTGCTTAATAAGAGATGGTCTGGGATGTTCGTTTCCCAACTGAAAAATTTTTCCCTAAAAGAAAAGTTAGGAGAAAAGAGGAAAATATATTTTATGGGACGGCATCTCCGGACAGTTTGGATAGCCCCGGGTTTATGGCCCGGGGTTTTTTAATTGGGAGAGTTCCTTTTGGGCTATCTCTATGTCCTCTGGCGTGTTTACGTCTATAGAATCAAATAGGGTTTCTATCACCTTTATTTTGAAACCATGTTCCAGTGGCCGTAACTGCTCAAGTTTCTCAGCCTCTTCTAATAAGCCATAGGAAAGGCTTGTAAATGTTGATAAAAACTCTTTCCTGTACCCGTAAAACCCCAGGTGTTTATAATGGATAGCCTTTGATTCTCGATCACGACAGAAAGGGATAGGTAAGCGAGAAAAATATAACGCAAACCCGTTGTTATCAACAGCAATCTTCACGGTATTCGTATCATGTAGCTCTCTGTCATCCTTAATTCTATGCATGAGGGTAGACATGGGTATTGTTGGGTTGTCTGCAAGGGCTCGTATGAGGTCAGATAGCATTGACGGCCGAAAAACAGGTTGATCGCCCTGTATATTGACGACTATGTCTCTATCCGCAAGATTAATCTTTTGCGCCGCTTCAGCAATCCGGTCCGTTCCTGACACATGTTTTCCATCGGTCATGATGGCGTGACCACCGAATTCTGTAACACAGTCATAAATCCTCAGATCGTCGGTTGCCACATATATCTCATCCAGCTCTGGGCATCCTTTTGACCTCTGGTACACATGCTGGATCATAGGTCTTCCTGCAATCAGGGCCAGCGGCTTTCCCCTAAAACGTGTTGATTGATACCGCGCAGGTATGAAGCCAACTATCTTCACGATCTGTCCTGTAGTCTAAGGCCTTTCAGTCTGGTTTTCCTAGCAAGCTATTGTAGCTTACTGTAAATAGGGGTAAACATCAAGGAAACTGATAGCTCCTACAGAACAATTTATAGAGAGGTGATCATGGTAAGGGTGATGGGAATATATGGAAGCCCCAGGAAGAAAGGTAATAGCGATTTGCTTCTTGATAGTGCCCTTAGGGGAGGCCAGGAACAAGGCGCTATGGTCTAACTTCCCAGATAAAGGCCTTGATTGACCGGGGCCAGGCCATGTGGTGGAGAAGAAAGTTGAGCAGAGTCAGTAAAGATGAGAAAAAGAATTATGGGGGCTGCAAAAGAACACCCTGAAGCGCTGAAAGAGGCCTATGATTTTGGGAAAAAAGTGGTTACAATTGAATACAGATGTTTCGTGGAAAAGCAGAGCTCATAGCCAGAGAGCCGACGGCTTATTTTACGTTGACATATGTACAGAACCCCCATAAATTAGGAGCAGTAACAGGTAATTATTCAAGATGACGAGGTAGTATTATGGGTCCGTCAGAGATTGCGGATGTGTTAGAGAATTGTGAGTTCTTTGGGGGATTGAATAAGGATGAAATTGAAAAGATAGCGAGCCTTGGTCATGTCGAGATGTATGAGGCCGGAGAAACTATATTCAACCAGGGAGATTTCGGCGACAGACTCTTTATAATCGCCGATGGTCATGTATTCTTAGAAAGATCGATTGATTTAGGTACGCGTAAGGGAAATGCGATCATCAGCCTTTTGGGGAAGGGAAGGGCTTTGGGCTGCTGGTCAACCCTCCTCGGAGAAGCTCACAATTTGATGTCATCTGCAGTATGTAGGAAACCTACAAAGGTAGTTGTTATTAACGGCCCGGCCCTAAGAGAGATGATGCTGGATAATTCTCAGCTCGGATTCAAGGTTCTGGAAAGACTCTGTTTTGTACTACGAGACAGAATCCAGGGTGCATACGGGGCTATGGAAAACATCTAGGCTCGCCCTATTCACCTTCATCAATGTTGATCGGTAATCCCTCCTGTGTTCTTAGCTCCTCAATCTTATTCAACGGCTTTTCGAGTTGTCGCCGTCTGGTCGTCATAAGTAATTCATACTCTTTTTGTGTATCCTCTATCCTCTTACCCAACAGTTCCAGCTTCTTTAGGAATTCATCCCACTGCTTCTTAAATACACCTAACAACGATAGTATCTCACTGGATGTCTTCTCCAGGGCAAAGTTATCTATGGCCTGCCTGATGACGGCCAGAACCGCGAAAAGAGTTAGAGGCGAGCAAAAGATCACCCTATTTCTTATTCCCTCATCAAGGATGGAATTATCCTGTTCGTGAATAAAGGCATAAATCTGTTCATTGGGAATAAACAGAAGCACATAGTCAACAGTATTCTGCTCCGGATTTATATATTCCCTGGTTGTAACCTCCTTAATCCTGGCCTTGACATCCCTTAAGAAGTCATTTCGAAATTTTACCTTCTCTGCTTCTAGGTCAGTCTCGAGAAACCTAGTATAGTTGTCTAAGGGGAACTTGACATCCATGTTCAGTCTTAAGTTCCTGGGAAGGAGGAAGGTAAAATCCGGTCTCGAGCCAGCTCCTTCGATAGCCTTTTGCTTGAGATAGTTCACATTTTCAACAAAACCTGCCAGGCGCAAGACATCTTCTGCCATCCTTTCCCCCCACTGACCTCTTGCCTTTGTACTTGCCAATGCCTCGCGTAGTAACGTGGTGGTTTGCATCAGGGCTGTTGTCTGCTGAGTAGCTGTACTAAGTTGACTTGCAAGTTCTCCAAATTTCCTTACTCTATCTTTCTCAAGCTCTTTCATTAGCATGGAAACATCTTCGAGTTTAGATGTCATGTGATGCAATTGCTGGTCAATCAGGCCTTTTTTTGCATCTAATTCTCTGAGACTGACTTCTCTTTCTGATTCCAGACGGGCTTTGGCTAACTTCAGAAATTCTTCGGTTGACTTCGACAATGCATCCAGAGAGAGCTCTCCAAAGCTTGCCTTTATATTTTCAACTATTGAATCAATGTTTGCCTTTCTCTGGATCTCATTCTCACGGAATAATTCTTCGGCAAGCTCTTGGGCCGTTTTGCCTTGGATTAATCTCAATAAAACAGCTACCAGTAGACCAAGCACAAATCCTATTGCCATCCCTATAAGAGCAGATAACCAGTTCATAGAATCCCCCCAAGGAGCATTTGCTGTTATCCCGGAAGATCCACGCCTCCTGGCAACATAGGCACGGACATTTTTTCACAGCCAGGTGGAATCTCAGCAAAAGAGTCATTAAGATGACCTTTTTGATCTTACACAATACCTATACAATATCGGAAGGAAGAAAAAAAGTCTTAATCTGAGAAAGATTCACATCACTCGTATTCACCCATTGGCTGGAAATGCACACGCAACTCACCGGAGTTTCCTTTTCTCCTGCTCACTTCGATGGGTACGCACTGCTCACAGCCAATTCAGGTCGGAAACAACCGCTTTTCCTCAAAATCAAGGAAACTCCAGGCAACTGACTATTGACAAGGGAGCGAGGATATTATTAGAATTCAAATGTTCATGAGACTGATGATATCAGGAGACACTACGATGAAGCTGCATTGTTTCTAGAGGTTGAGAGTGAAGAAAGTGGAAGTGAGAAATGGAAAAGTCACATGAAGAGAGATGAGATTAAAATAGTGGAAATATTTGCGGATGGTGCCTGCTCTGGGAACCCGGGACCGGGAGGCTATGGCACGATATTAAGATATGGAAAAAGGGAAAAAGAGATACTGGGATACTGTCCCAATACTACCAACAACCGCATGGAGCTTATGGCTGTGATAGAGGGCTTGGAGACACTTAAGAGGCCTTCACGGGTTAGGATATTTACAGATTCCAATTATGTTTTCAAAGGAATCACCACCTGGATCAATACGTGGCTAAAACGGAATTGGTTAAATTCACAGAAAAGACCAGTTTTGAATAGGGATCTTTGGGAGAGATTACTCAAGGTAAGTAAACCGCATCAGATAGAGTGGCGGTGGATAAAGAGTCATGAAGGGCATCCTGAAAATGAGCGATGTGATAGACTGGCGAAGCAAGCAATCAGGGAGAATGTGAGAGAGTGAACTGCTAAATGGACATTTAGGATTCATTTCACTATAATTACTTGACAATTATGATAAATCAGAATATAAATATGAATTAATAGATACTTTATACATTGGAGCTATCATGAAATGTCCTAAGTGCAAGTATATCACCTTTGATTATTTGGACACCTGTCCCAGATGTGGCAAGGACATGTCAGCAGAAAAAGCTAAGTTGAGTATCTTTTCTATTAAGCCTGACCCACCTTCTCTCTTAGGCTCCTTGACCGGTGATCTCAATGATAGCAGTGTTGAACTTAGGGTGCCTGAATCAATTAAGAAGGGTGCCGAAGATATGAAGCTGAAAGGCGAGGAAGTATATGATGATGGTTCGGAACTGAACATAAATATCGATGAGGAATCTCTATCAGCGTCAAATGAGTCTGCCGAGCTTGAGTTGGGTGATCTTGGTTCCTTAGATGATGGGAAGGCGTTAGAGATAGGCGAGGAATCTCTATCAGAGTCAGGTGAGTCTGCCGAGCTTGACTTGGGTGATCTATCTTCCTCCGATGATGAAAAAGACCTAGACCTGGATTATATCTCTGATGCCATTACTCCAGAGACTGAAAAGGTGGCTGTTGAGGAAGAAGAGCTTAGATTAGAAACAGGCTCTGATACAGGTGTGGATCAAAGAGGTGTTCGGAAGGAAGATTCCAAGAAGCATTCGGAAGAAGGAGCCCTGGATCTTGGGGATTTGGAACTGAAACTCGATTTTGATGAGGACGAAGACTCCAAACAATAGTGGCTTGATATTCAAGATTTGAGAATACAGATAGGCCGAGATAGCTCAGTCGGTAGAGCAGGGGACTGAAAATCCCCGTGTCCGCAGTTCAATTCTGCGTCTCGGCATCGATACCATCAAGGGTTAGCCAATATCCTGGCTAGCCCTTTTTTCAAGCCAATCTTATCCCAGGCAGGTCCCCGTGCATTGACTTCTTCATGCTTGAGAAAAGGGTATCGGTAATTATTACCCCTTATTACCCCTTATTGCTTGACTCAGTATTGTTAATCTTCTATGATTCAACAAATCCTAACATATGGGGAGTGATTCATTATGCAGCCTAAAACTGCTTATATCTTTCCTGGTCAGGGATCTCAATACTTAGGAATGGGCCAGGAGCTCTATGATAATTTCGAGATCGCCTCCTTTCTCTTTTATAGGGCCAACAGGCTTCTTAAAAAGGAGTTCGAGAATATCATATTTGGCAATGTGCCTGACAAGCTTGCAAACCATATCAGGGGCCTGAAGACACATTTAGACAAACAGGTTCAGATTGCAACTTACATTACTTCCTGGGCGGCCTTTTGTGCCTTTAGGGAGAGATTAATGGGGGAGGAACTGAGCCTTAGGCCTGAGGTGGTAGCTGGACATAGTTTTGGGGAGTACGCTGCTCTGACAGCAGCAGAGGCTATAAATTACGACAACGGTTTGCAACTGGTCAATCAACGTGAGAAGATCATGATATCTCGTGCAAAGGAGATTGACGGTGGCCTGGTGGCTATCGTCAACAAAGACAGGGTAATAACCCAGGAGGATGTTAGAAACATTAGCAACTATGGGGGAAGAGAGGTTTTACACATAGCGCTTTATAACTCCTCCAAACAGAATGTCTTTGGGGGCACAAAGAAGAACATTGGCGCAGCCAAGCAGTTGCTCAAGGAATCAGAGTTCAGGGTTCTAGATCTGCCGGTCCTGGGACCATGGCATACGCCACTTATGAGTGCTGCCAGTGAAAGACTAGGAAGCTATATCGAAGAGGAGAAATTTTCTTTTAAAAGGCCTAGAATACCTATTATAGCAAATACCTTGACGGATGATAACATTGATCCAAAGGTAATCACAAATCCCAATGAGATCAAAAAAGAACTTGTAAATCAGTTGGATCACCCAGTGCTTTGGTCCCAGACGATAGCCAAGATGGTTGGAGAATACAAAGTCGAGCGAATAATTATCTTTGGAGCAGGGAAGATTACCGAAAAGATAATAAATGATGAGTATCCTGATGTTAGAACCTGCCGAATAGAGGACTTGCAGAGTCTTGAAGAAACGATTGAGGAGATAAAGAATCCTGGAAAGAAGAAAGAAGAGCCGACCGAAAATACACAACATTCCTGATGAATGGATCGAATTATGGCTCTTTACTTCAGGTCAGTTACTTTGGAGGCCTTTCGCTTGATCCAATCTTCTTGTAGAAGAGTTGCTCAAGGGCAATTTCATAATCCCGGGATCCCGGGATGAGCGATTTGTTATGTGAGAGCTGTCTAACGATCTGTTCCTCAGTTTGTTCAAATCTTTCATTAATCTGGCTGATGATATTGTCAATAAGTGTGTAAATCTCAAGGTCGGTTCCATAAACATCAATTACATGAGGATCATCGATTAGTACTTCCAAGATATATTGTGTTAGATAAAGGGCGTATGGATTTGGGCGGGGGACGAGGGTTCTTATCGGAGCGACAAAATATTTGAAATCAAACTCACTGCTTTTGTAGGCCTTGTTGAGACCCTGCATAATGAGATCAGAAATTGCTTGCGGATTTTCAGTCTCTATTATCTTGTTAAGGAGTAAGGCCTGGGAAACCTTAGCATGAATCTCTGATAGCTTAAACCTAAAGAATCTATCTCTCCTGAAGGATTCCCTTTTCTCCTTTCTCTCCAATCGATTTATTAATCTGTCGTGTGTCCTCCCACTGTATCGGTATTTCATCTTATCTGTAGTGAGTTGGTCCTCTCTCCAAAAGGCTCAGGTTGTGTTGGTCCAAGGTCTCATGTGTCTTTACCGGGCATTTTGTTGGATACGTCTTTGGATGCATTTTTGCCATCATCCTTAGCTGTCTTTTCTTTCTGTTCCTTTTTGACCGGTTTGTTCTCAGATGACTTTGATGCATAGTCAGTTACATACCAACCCGAACCTTTCAAGTGAAAGGTATTTTGTGAAATGATCTGTTTCACCGATCCGCCACATAGATGACAGGTATGTAAAGGCGGGTCAGAGAATTTCTGCCACGCCTCAGTTATGTGGCCACATTTATCGCACTTATATTCATAGATAGGCATACTTTATGCTCCATGTACCATATACCACCAGTCAAACCATACAAATATCCACATTTGCTCTATTAGGGTTATAGGAACCCAGAATATACGATAGGTTCGGCAATGGAAGTTCTTTCAGGATTTCATAGGTTGTTTGGTGTACAATCCGTTCCTCTTCTGTTATGCTATGCTTCTCAGCAGTATCAAATCTGACTTGAAAGTTGCAGAATCTGACAATGTGAACTAGCTCATGGGTTAGAACATAGGATAGAAGGGGAAGCAGTCTAAGGCTCCTGTCTCTATGGAGGGCCTTTAGAATTTGGTGATCCTGTAGACAGACCAGATAAAACTCACGTCTCTTATACAGGGGTTCTGCTTCTCCATTGCCCCCCTTCATATATTTCTTCAACAATGCAAAGGCATTATCTCTAATATCTTCCCCAAACAAACTGGAAAGGGTTTTGACATCAAATGGATGTCTCTTCCATTGTGATAGCGACAATTTGAAGTAGTTACTGGTCATATCTTCAGCAATATATAACGCATCCCCAAGAATACCCAATTGTTTATTACTAAAATATTTCAGGGCCATAACAAACCATCTAAAATGTAAGACTGGAGATTATTATGTCAATAGTACGTTAAGATATTTTCTGGTGGCGGTGCAGGGATTCGAACCCCGGACACTACGGATATGAGCCGTATGCTCTAACCACCTGAGCTACACCGCCAGAACATGTTTATTATTGCTAAAAATCACTTTTTGTCAACCAGATAATACTATTTTTTTGTGCCTTAATTGACATTAGTGCTAAGATACAGTAAAGAAATACGTAATGTCCGTTGATAGTTGTCTGTCGTCCGTGTCTGTGTTTTTTGGGCTGTTGAGTTTGCTGGGTTCAGGTTGTATGCTGGGATATGCGATCTGAGTTCCATGCCCCACATCTCACAACCCGCAACTAACACCAAGGCGCTAAGTGTTTAGAGAAAAAAAACAGCTAGCTACTGGCAACGGGCCACTACTAAACCTTACGAGGAATTTAATATGAAATGTCCGTACTGTAATAAAGAGATTCCGGGTGTTACGTGTCCTGGATGTAGGGAGACAATTCCTGAAGACAGCAGATACTGTCTTTACTGTGGAGCTGTGGTGAAAGATACTTCTGAAGAAGACGATGATCTATTCGGTGCTGGGGAGACAGATGATTTTGATTTTGAGGATAGAATCCCCTGTAGCGATGGAAATTGCATTGGAATAATACTAGATGGAAAATGTAATATCTGTGGAAGACGCTCCAAGGGGAAGAAAAGAAGCTAACAGTTTCCGAGAGGAGAAAGAGTAACGCCTATGTATGAGTTAACGGTGATTACGCAGTTTGCTGCTGCACATCAGCTCAGAGAATCTAGAGGTAGCTGCGAGAAACTACACGGACACAATTGGAAGGTAGAGGTTAGCCTCACAGGTCAGGAACTGAACGAGGCCGGATTGCTCATAGATTTCAGGGATGTTAAAGAGGCCACGGATAGAATCTTAGAAGAGCTTGATCATTCTTTCTTAAATGAACTCCCTCACTTTAGAGATCAAAATCCCTCTTCAGAAAATATTGCTGCCTATATATTCGAGAAGTTGACCGGCACGCTCAATAATAATCAGATCAAAGTCACCAGGGTAACAGCCTGGGAATCGGACTCTGCGAGGGCAAGTTACCTTGGCTAACAATGCATATTCAACCGACCATGAGCGCCTTTCGTAAGCCTTCCAAAGAACCTATCACGAGCAAATGACATATCTTGCGATACCCTCCCTTTGAAGCCCAAGAGGCCTTACCTACTTGGCTCTATCTAGGATTGAGCTTTTGTCAGTAGCTGTCAAGGATCTGACATCTCACACAGCTTCTGGATAATAGTGTTTTGCTTGCATAATCTCCGAGGAGGGTGTCGGCAGCAGTGGTTGCTGAAATGAGAGGGGCATCTTTTGTTGCGGGGGCGTTTACTGTTTTTGATTAAGAAATCGGCGGTGTTAGGAATTTTTTAAAAGTGGACTGTTTACGAATTAAAAGTGGACTCCTTTTAGATCGCCGTTTTTCACTCTTTTGATATCAATGAGAGTATCGGCACACCAGAATCTGACCTCAGATATGTC
>Ga0209636_10002985_pt1 | contig 17273 bp, 14 predicted proteins | sample DeeMarSWOR152_54_FD_187464 | JGI IMG/M metagenome (GOLD analysis project Ga0209636, IMG submission 187464) | Marine sediment microbial communities from White Oak River estuary, North Carolina - WOR-1-52-54 (SPAdes) (version 2) | ecosystem: Environmental > Aquatic > Marine > Intertidal zone >...
ATGTTTCTCAAGTGTAAGAGCTATAGCTTTAACGATTATATCATTAAAACTTATCTTTCTATTTCCATCTGCATTGAACTCATTTCTCAAATCAATAATGGGCTGCATATTTACACTCACGGTAAGATAGAAATGGGGAGCGTTGAGCTTACTCTCCAGCATTCTCTTCGCAATCACCTTCCTGAGCAGTGGAGCATTCTCATCACTGAAGTTCTGTTCTTCCTGCATACCGGTTCCACCCATAACACTCTCCTTTTATTCAAATAATAAAACCTTACTACAGAATCGACTTATAGAATTAAAGAACAGTCATAAAACGACCTAAAGATATAAAAACTCGCTGGGTAAGAAAAGTAACTTTTCAGATTTTTCTCCGTGAAGAGATAAAAAGATATTGCAAAAAAAAGGAAAACATGAAAATATATATATGAGTTTGTTTTTTAATAATACTATGATATATTGATATAAAGGTCTCTAACAGAATGACAAGGAGTGAGTTTCAAAAAAAAGTTATTGAATTATTAAATAAGTATCAGTTAAAAGGAGGAATGAAGGAAAAGATAATTCCTTTGTTCTCGATTCTTGACAACCTCAGTCAGGAAGAAATGGTCAATGTGTATACAATCCTTGAGGAGGTCATTATTACCCATAAAGAGACGGAAAAGCTCACGGAAAAACTCAAGGATATTTACATTGATTTCAATAAGGCAATACGAGATGTTTCAAAAAGGCTCGCTGAAATCAAACAGAAACTTGATCATCTAAAGCGGCCTTCAAATATACTTGTGCAGAAAAATACTGAGCCTGCTGCTCAGAAAGAAAATTATAAATTAAAATATGGAAGTGCCATGAAGTACGACAAACAGTCGTTCCCCGGAGAAAAGCCCAATTTCGGATTGAAGCTCAACAAACTTTTTTCTTCATTCATAACGGAATATGGGCCTCAGCACATCACCATGGTTATAAGCGATTCAATACTGTATACAAACAATCTTATTCTAAGAATCTGCTTGAAAACCAACGATGTGCTTATCGGCTCAAGTAAATCACTGAAGCTTTATGAAACTATTACCGGGAGCTTTCTTGTAACAGACAAGCCTGAAGTGATCCCTTATGGCAACTCCATAGGTTTTTATTTCAAATATATTACCTATGAGGACATTTTAAACCTTACAAATGGAGATTTCTTCAAGGTTTTTACTCGGCAAATCATAGACCATTACAAAAAGCACGAGATTGGACTACCGGAGGACTTAAAGGGTGTTGGATATTACCCTTTTGAATGACAACTAACTCACAAAATCCCTGCCCGCGAGTACCGCCTCCTCTCTTATGTCCGAACGCTTTTTCAGTTCACCAAAACGATCAATACTCGGATAGAAAAGCTCTCCTGTATAGCTGTATCCGCATGCTGTATACACGGCCTTTACTATGGAACGGTTACACGAAAACATCTTTTCATGGCCCTTGAAACCGCATACTGATAAAAGAAATCCCTTTTTCTGGACGCCCTCAGGTACAGGATTGATTCCAAGCATGTGTTTTCTTACCCAGAATACCTGAAGCCGGTCAATAAAGGCCTTTGTGAGAGCAGGAGGACCAAGAAAGAAAACAGGACAGGATATCACAATTCTTTCATAATGACGGATCTTCTTGTAGATCGTCTTAAGGTCATCATCGAGCGAGCATATACCTGTTTTCTCACATCTTCCACATTCAACACAGAAGGAGAAATTGATATCCCTTAAGTATACTCTCTCCACAGGATAAATGGAGGCCTTTGTACCCTCCAAAAAATAATCAAGCAGAACAGAGGAGTTTCCTCCCTTTCGCGGGCTCCCGTATACAGCAAGAAGCTTTTTCACTTACCCTCCTTACAACACCTATTGTATTACTCCTTTAAAAGAGAGGCTGTTACGTACTCCGTCAGTGCAAGTCCGGCGGCAATTTTCACCTTTTGAAAAACACCATACACCACTGGACTGAGACAGTGTATGGCGGGAATTACCTCTATCATTCTTTTATAGGTCTTTGACTCACATCCCTTCTGGACAACATCCATTATCTCAATCTCAAAGCTCTCTCCGAGGGATTTCAGATTCGGACACTCAGTGCGTATTGAAACCTGGGCTTTTCCCAGTGGATCCTGCGCCTTAGCCACACCTGTGGCTTCAAACCCGCAGATACCTGTATCGATGTATGCTTTCCCTTTCACTTCTTTTCATCCTTTCTCAATATTGTATTAAAGAGTGGGCTTCACTGAAACCGCTTAATACTCCTGCTGCCACCGCAGCATTTACAGCTGCACCAATTGAAGCCTCTTCTTCATTGGAAGGAATGGATATGGCTTTCTGAAATATCCGTGAAGCTATCTCTCGCAGCACGACATTTTTTCTCATTCCGTTTCCGCTTCCTACAAGGTATTGCATTTTACTAACCACTTCTTTCCCTACCATGTCCTTCAACACCCTTATCAATCCCTCTAAAGTTCCATATATCAGGTGAGCGGCGGTGAAGTTAGCGTTGTTGATGCCTGTTATACTACCACGGATGGCAGTGTCACTCCTCTTCCCTGAAAACAAGGGATGCACCGTAAGACCACCAGCACTGTCAGTATGACGGACGAGGCTGTTCATTCTTTCCCACATATCAGGAGCATCGGATCGAAACAGGTTTTTCCCTATGTCTATAAAGAAATCTCTCAGAACAGTATAAGTGGTCCCACCGGAGAGAGCATTCCCTGCTACAAGAAACCCTCCCTCAACGAATGGTCTGAGGCACACATCATATCCATCAATAGAAGAAAGGTCAAGATTTTCATCCTCCAGAGAGTGTACTGCGTAGGATATCTGAGACCCTGTGCCGATATTCAAAAGCAGCGTGCCGTAATACTCCCTCACGCTCCCGATAAAGCTCGCTTGATTGTCACCAATAGATACAGAAACCTTCGCATCCTGGAGGTTGGTTGGACAGAAGTCTGAAGCTTTAATGGTCCCGATTATGGATGTTGGGGTAATAATCTGGGGAAAAAAGTCTTTGTCAATGCCGAGCGAAGAAATATACCCATAGTCCCACTCTGATTTTTTTACATCAAATGCACCGATGCTCTCCGCCATTGAATGATCGACGAATGGTCTTCGGTTTCCCGTAAGCCACATACCAAAATAATCGGGAAGTGTACAAATCTGTGCGATAGTTCTATATTTTCCCTTTTTAATCCAATCATAGAGGGTTACAATTCCGTACCCGGTTGCAATGGACCTGGAGCCACCTTTTTCTCTCATTTCATCAAGAATTGTTTTACCGTCATCAGACGGCACCAGCCCCCTTTCATCTTGCCATGTTACAAAGCGTGTCACTGCAGTGCCTTCCTTATCCACTCCCAGAATTCCGTGCATCTGTCCTGTAAGGCCGATTGATGCTATTCTGGCCTCCTGTTGATTAAAAAGCTCCTTGAGACACCTGGCAAATGAGGTCTTCACAGTTTCTACATCCTGCTCTCGTAATCTGACATCTACGCATGGGTTGTGTGCAGCAAAAGACTTGGAGGCAGTCTTTATTATCTTACGTGGGATTAGATCGATCAAAACTGCTGCAATTTTGGAGGTGCCGAAATCGACACCCAAGATATAGTCCTTCATGATAACCTCTCATATAGGTAAAACTGTCAATCCCTTCACTTGGGAGAAATTAAATGATACCTTAGGTAAACATCTACTTCTTATTTTGAGATATAATGGAACTTTTCCCGGACTGCAGGAGAAGTTAGAGAGGGCGGCGGCCCGCGAGTGCTTTTGAAAGAGTAACCGAGTCAGCATATTCAAGGTCACCGCCGGCAGGCAGTCCACTTGCAATTCTCGTTATGGTCACACCCAGGGGCTTGATGAGCTTTGAAATATAGATAGCGGTTGCATCACCTTCAACATTTGGATCTGTTGCAACGATTATTTCATCAATTTCTGATTCCTGAACCCTTCCTAAAAGTTCTTGTATTCTTAAATTATCGGGTCCTATGCCATCAAGAGGAGAAAGAGCACCCATCAATACATGGTAAACCCCGTTATAGGTTCCGCTTTTTTCGATCGCCCAGATATCCTTCGGCTCTTCGACAACACATATGAGCTTTTTATTTCTGTGTGGATTCGCACATATTTCACATTCTTCATGCTCAGTAATATTGCCACATGTCTTACAGAATCGCATGTTTTTCTTCACATCGAGAAGTGCATCTGCAAACCTCTTCACTGCTTCCCCATCATCCTTCAGTATGAAGAATGAAAGTCTCTCTGCGGTCTTTCTCCCGATCCCGGGCAACCTGGAAAACTCGTTGATGAGCCTTAAAATTGAAGATTTCCCGTCCACTTAAAAAGGAACCTCGAGTCCTGGAATCTGTATTCCACCTGTTATTTTTGCCATTTCCATCTTTATGATTTCATCAATCTTATGCATTGCATCGTTTACAGCCGCAACAATAAGGTCTTCAAGCATCTCTATATCATCGGGATTGACAACCTCTTTTGAGATGTTGATGTCAATCACTTCATGCTTTCCGTTCACCGTCGCCTTGACCATATCCCCTCCGGCACTGCCAGATGCTGTTTTGTTTACAAGATCTTCCTGTAACTTTTTGATTTTTTCCTGAAGTTCTTGAGCCTGTTTTAAAAAGTTTATATTCATTCCCATTATGCTCCTCCATTGGTATTTTTTGGTACAATTTCTCCCTTAAAGATCTCCAACACCTTCGATATACCCGGTGAGGAGAGAACATCATCATCATCATCTTCCTCCCCTCTTTCCGGCTTCTCTTCAATCACAAAGCTTACACGTACATCACTCTTCAATATGTTCTTTATTTCGTTTTCAATATATCTATGCACAGATTCCTCACCCACATGCTCATAGCTCAATCGCTCCTCATGACCATAGTACACTGTCAAAAGGTTATTCTCAAAGCACCAGTCTTTTGCCCTGCTTAAAAACTCGGCAATAGCTCTTCTTTTTCTTGAAAAGTAGGAGATAATATCTTTCATCACATCGCTATTCCCGTTGACCTCGGGATTATTCCCGACAGGTTCTGAAATAACAGGATTCTTCTCTTCCCCTTTTTCATCTATCCAGTATTTCAACTCTTCAAGTTGTTTTAAAAGGTGTGATGGCTGTATGATTTCCTTATAATGTACAAGCTTTATGAGTGTAATTTCAAAAAGCTCTTGCATGATACCGCTGTTTCTCACATCCTGGAAGGCCTTCGAAAGAAGAATGAGTATATTATTGATATCCCTGGAGGTATAATAAGAAAGAAAAGACTTCAGGGTGTGGGTCTCCTCTGCAGGTAGATCAATAATATCTGCTGAAGCTGAATCAACAGAAAGCACATACATATTTCTGAAATACTCAATCATTCCAGAAATAAGAGTGGGTATTTCAAATCCTTCATTGATTGTTTTTTGCAGGTGACCGAGGACAGCTTTGAAATCGCCTTCTCCGATTAGCCTGGCAAACCCATGATACACTTCGTAAGAAGGTATACCGAGCACATAAAACACATCATGCTCACGAATGATTCCTTCACAGAAGGAAATCATCTGATCGAGTATCGATTCTGCGTCTCTGAGGGAACCCAGCGCACTCTTTGCAATCCAGAACAGCGCCTTTTCCTCGGCCTTCATCGATACATCATCCAGGATTCTCTTAAGCACAGGAATTATTTCCGGTATAGGGATCCGTTTGAAATTGAATTGCTGACACCTTGAACGTATGGTCTGTGGGACTTTTGTGACTTCTGTGGTTGCAAAAATAAACACCACATGTACTGGAGGCTCTTCAAGGGTTTTCAATAGAGCATTGAATGCCTCTGTGGTAAGCATATGCACTTCATCAATTATATATATCTTATAGCGGGCACTGGACGGCACGAAGCGCACATTCTCACGCAGTTGCCTTATCTCGTCCACTCGCCGGTTGGATGCGCCGTCTATCTCTACGAGGTCCAGAGATCTCCCTTCATTGATTTCTGTACAGAAGGTACACACACCGCAAGGAGCAGGCGTTGGCCCCTTGGCACAGTTGAGCGCTTTTGCAAATATACGAGCAGCCGAGGTTTTCCCAATTCCTCTGGGGCCAGAAAAGAGATAGGCGTGTCCTATCCTGTTTTTCACAATCGCATTCTTAAGCGTGTTTGAGATATGTTCCTGTCCGATGAGCTCTTCAAAAACTTGCGGCCTGTACTTTCGTGCGGATACGAGATATGACATTACATTTCTACTATTTTATGGTAGTTTAAGAATACCATATTTACTTTATGGTAGTTTAAGAATACCATATTTACAGATTATTGCAAGCGCAATAGGAAAGATGTAATCACCACAAATAAAAAACCTATTTCAACGTGCCTGCTCCAACCGAGTATTCGAGCTCACAAGAACAGAGCGCTTACCGTTGCTTCCTTCCGGACCTGGCGGAGTTGGGCGTCTGCCCTTTGAACTGTACCCGATTATCACAGCAGGCACTTTAAAACAGGCACTTTGAAATAGGCCTTAATCGATGGCCAGCTTCTAAGCCTCAACCGAACAGAAACTTCCGCCTAGAACTGAAAGCTTCGGAGAGAGTGGGATTCGAACCCACGGTACCCGGTTAGGGTACACACGCTTTCCAAGCGTGCTCCTTCGGCCTCTCGGACATCTCTCCTTGTTGTATTGAAAAAGTACTATATATGAAATGAAAAGGTATCCAAGGCAACCATCAAAAATATACGTTACCTCTGAAAAAAAATCAAATCTTAATATAGCCTCATCTTTCAGGAAGGACCCCTTCATCATTGATGAAGAACACTGTTTCACTTTTGTCGTCGACCTGAATCTTACTGAACACAAAGCTCAGCACTTCAGATTCTGCAGGGATGATTCCATAGAGATTCACGTCCTTATAGGTCTCGAACTCTTTGTTGTAACGTGCCTTGCACAGAATAAGCTTATATTCCCTGCCCTTCGGGAGCTCAAAAATATAATTGTAATCGATTTTTTTAAAGGAAATGCCGTCTGTTTCGTTGAAGTACCTCGGTTTTTTGTAACCTCTTCTCTTTCCTTCCTCATCGATGATATAGGCCACCTCTGTCTCTTCGATCATGAGAATGATTCTGCCGCCGTCTATTAAGTTCTTTTCTGTGGCGTCAATAAGAGCCAAAAAATCTTCAGGTCTGAGCAAATACTGATATTTGCGCTCAATCGCAAAGAGCATCTCTGGATGTCGGTACTCCTTCTTTGTAAGATCGTACCAGCTCACCTTCACTTCTCCATCTTTCGTGGTAATCACTATATTCTCAGCATCCTCGCTGAAGGTGTTGTGCTCCTGTGCTCTCTCCCAGTTATTGGCAACAACGAGGGTGGTGCTCTCCCTGTAGTGGTTTACGAAATACCCATATACAACCATTGAATGGTGCATCTTCGGGCTTATGTAGCCGAGGATTATCAGCCTGCCACTGTCAATGTTTGGCTTTATCTTATCAATCTCCGATAGGAGCATGGCAGCATCCTGTTTTTTTGAGAAATCGACTCCACACAGAATGAAGTTGGAAAATACAATATCGTTCTGCACCCAGTCCATTTCTTTGATGATTTCGGAATCCCATTCACTCATTGAATAGGTGTTCCTATAGGGATAAGGAAGATCCTCAGGATGTTCAAAGTAAAAGACCTCCCCGCCCGAAAATCCGTAGCAGCGTCCAATGCTCCCTTTATAGATCGAGTACATGATGTGAAGCAGAATAACCTGCTGGTCCTGGGTGAGTGAGCCGAACCGTTCTTCCGCCCATTCAATGAGCGTTTTGGAAACAAAATCAATGGCGTTTTCAAACTTTCCGTCATTTGCAAAGTTGTAGTTATCCCTTCCCCAGATAAAATCTGTGAAAGCTACCGTGTACTCCCGCAGGAAAGTACCGTACCGGGTCTTAAGAAATATAGAGGGTGTATAGACTCCACGTTGCCAGTAGGGAGCACCCCGGAAGATCACCCTAGCGGAAGCTTCCTCATCCTCTTTTTTTTCCGGCACATCTACTCCCAGATCAATTATTCCATCATCATCAAAATCAAAATACACGCACTCTACGATCTGTTCCTTATCGGTAAGCACAAACTCCAGAACCAGAGGGGTACCGCTGTGGCATTCGATATTAAGAAAAATATTCTCATCACGGCTCCTCTCACTATCGATAACATTCTCCTGGCTGTACCCATCGAACACAGCAGCGAATGAGAAAAAAAAGGGGGCTATGAGGAACAACAATAACCATCGAAGCTTACTGACCAACCGGTTTGTCATGAGTTCGGTATATTTATGAACCCGGCCTCCTCTCAGGTGCTGGGGCAATTTTGTACGTTTGTTCCTGACTATTACTACCACAATAAATATAATAGCCAGTATAATGATAAAGGCAATAATCATCCCATATCCTTTGGAACCTAAGGTCTTAACTGCCAGTGCCTCGGAACATACTAATTAATAAAAAACATAGACGTAGGTGCCGGATGCAGCCATCATCAAAAAAAATAACCCCAATTCCAGGTTTACTCCAGGGATTGAAGTATTCCTGAAATCCGTTCATAGGCCCGTTTATGGGTATTAAGACGATCCTTTTCTTTACCCACCACAGTGGCCGGCGCTTTGGTGATGAAATCACTGTTCTCAAGTTTCTTTATGCTTTTCGATATTTCGACTTCCAGCTTTTCAAGCTCCTTTGTCAGCCGGGACTTCTCCTTTTCGATGTCAATAAGGTCTTTGAGAGGTAGATAAATTTCATAGCCACTCCCCACAGCAGAAGCGCTCCCTTCCGGTTTGGCAATCTCTTCCCCGTGCTCAATGCTACGCAGCTTGGAAAGAAACTTTATAACCTCCCTGTTTTCCTCAATCACCATACTAACCCGGTCCTCGCGGGTTTTTACCAGAACCTGTGCATCAAGCTCAGGGGGTACGTTCATCTCACCGCGAATATTTCTTATATTGTACACAATCTCCTTGAGCAGATTTATCTTCTCCCTGCTGTGTTTGAACAGATTCTTCCTGTTGTATACAGGATATTCAGCAATCATGATGCTCTTATACTTTTTCTCTACAGGAAGACGCTGCCAGATCTCCTCTGTAATAAAGGGCATTATAGGATGCAGCACCCTCAAGCACCCTTCAAGGATTTTTACGAGCATGGATGCAGCCTGAGATCTGGCCTTCTCACTATTACTGTAGAGCTTTACCTTTGATATTTCGATATACCAGTCGCAGAACTCGTGCCAGAAAAACTCATAGATTACCGAGGAAGCCTCATTCAGCTTGTAACGTGCTATATAGGAGTTCACCTTTTTCACTGTCTCCTCATACTCGGTGAGGATCCACCGGTCTGCATCGTCGAGCTCCTCCTCCAACACCTCACGCAAGCGGATTCCTTCTACGTTCATCAGTATATACCGGGAAGCGTTCCAAATTTTATTTGCAAAACGGGCACCAATGGCAAACTTATCCATGGACAGGAGGAGGTTCTGGCCCAGGGGAGTGATGTTGACGATTGTATATCTCAGTGCATCTGCGCCGTAGAGTTCAACTACTTCAAGAGGATCGATCCCGTTTCCAAGTGACTTGCTCATCTTTCTGCCCTGATCATCCATGACCACACCATGGATGTATACATCTCTGAAGGGAACGTCTCCCATAAACTTCAAGCCACTCATGATCATGCGTGCGACCCAGAAGAACAGTATACCTGGATCTGTAACGAGTACGTCGGTAGGATAGTAGTAGGTAAGATCTGGAGCTTCATCGGGCCACCCGAGGGTTGAAAAGGGCCAGAGTTGCGAGGAAAACCATGTATCAAGAACATCTTCGTCCTGTCTGATCTTGCTGCTCCCGCATGATCTGCACTGCTTCGGTTCTGTGGTAGACGCAAACTCTTTACCGCATTCATCGCAGTAGTACACTGGAATTCGATGGCCCCACCAGATCTGCCGGCTTATGCACCAATCTCTTATATTGTTCATCCAGTTCATGTACACTTTTTTCCACCGCTCGGGATGGAAAGAGGTTTTCCCACTTTCCACTGCCTTTATTCCAGCCTCTGCAAGGGGTCGCATCCGCACAAACCACTGCTCTGAAAGGTACGGCTCGATTACCGTATGACAGCGGTAGCAGTGTCCTATTTCATGGGTATAGGGTACCTGCTTCACAAAGTGTCCGCGCTGTTTGAGCTCTTCAACAACGACCTCCCTGCACTCATATCGATCCATGCCAATGCAGTCGGGAATTCCATTCTCGTTGATCGTGGCATCGATGTTAAATATGTTTACCTGCTCGAGGTTGTGCCTCAATCCGATTTCAAAGTCATCAGGATCATGAGCGGGTGTGATCTTCACAGCCCCCGTACCAAACTCACGGTCCACATACTCATCACTTATAATGGGCAACTCTCTACCGACAAGTGGGAGGATAAGGGTTTTCCCGACATGTTCCTTGTATCGCCGGTCTTGAGGGTTTACCGCAACTGCCGTATCACCGAGCATTGTCTCAGGCCGTGTGGTGGCAACTGTAATCCCCCCTTTTTCATTTTTAAAGGGATACTTGACGTAGTACAGAAAGGACTGCTCAGTCTCGTGCTCCACCTCTTCATCTGAGAGAGCAGTCTGGCATCTTGGACACCAGTTGATGATGTACTTTCCCCTGTATATCAATCCCTCGTTGTAGAGCCGTACAAACACCTCACGCACTGCACGGGAAAGCCCTTCGTCCATTGTAAATCGCTCTCTTGACCAGTCGCAGCTTGCCCCAAATTTTCTAAGCTGTCTTATTATCGTCGAGCCGTATTGCTCCTTCCACTGCCAGACAAGCTCGATAAACTTCTCTCTTCCTACCTCCTGCCGTGTTTTTCCTTCTTTTGCGAGCTCTTTTTCAACCACATTCTGGGTTGCGATTCCCGCGTGATCGGTTCCAGGTAACCACAGCACATTATAGCCATGCATTCTTTTCCATCGAATCAGGATGTCCTGAATTGTGTTATTCAGACCATGCCCCATGTGAAGCATACCGGTCACATTGGGAGGCGGAATCACTATTGTGAAGGGGATTTTAGAGGTATTCACCTCTGAATGGAACAGGTCGTTCTCTTCCCAGAAGGAATACCATTTATCCTCTGCCTTTTTTGGATCGTAAGTTTTATCCAGCTCCATGCAGAAAACTACCTTTCTTTATTAACGAAAATAAAAATTTTTTAGATAAGCTAATACTGAATAGCCCTCTGTTCAAGCAATTTTCCACAGCACTACGGGTCCCAGGTGCCTTTAATCTCTTCAATTACCAGTCAGTTTATCTTCGAAAATTGAAGAACGGAAAAGAGCGGAATAAAACAGAGCAGAAACTGGAAACTGCGAGAGAATACAGGCTGCAACTCCGAGGACTGCCTGGTTCTTGAATGAAGTGAGGGCAACAACCATTGCAACTGGGAGATTTTTCGAACCGTTCTGAAAGATGATTGGGATTGCTGTTTCAGAATTAAACTTCGAAATCCGTGAGACGTACAGGGAGATAATAAATGAGAGCGCATAATAAAAGGCGGATGTAAAAAAGCCCCAGAGAATGATTACAGGATTCTGTGCGATGATATCTGCCCGTAATGCGACAGAAATGAGAATAATGAAAATTGCAATAAGCCCCGAAATGGACGAAAGCGTGGGTTTTAAGCTATTTAGAAGTTCCCTGGTCAGAATCCTCCGGAACATAGTTTTCAACAATCCCCCAAGGGCAAATGGGATAACGATGAGGAAAAAAAGGTTTTTTAATAGTATAAAAAGAGAAAAATAGGCCGACGCATCAAAAAGAAATGGGAGACCGAAAGGCATGAGGAACAGGGATACAAAGGATAAAAAGGACTGGATGATGAGAGTTAAAAGGATATCTGCTTCCAGGAAACCGCTCCATGCAGACAGCATAGCATCAGGCGGAACCGCTGAAGAGATAATTATCCCTGTTTTTAAGAAATTAAAGGTTTGGGGAATAACACTTGAAATCGCGTATGCTAAAAAGGGAGAGAGGAGAAAAAGACCGAAACTTACTGCCATGGGATATATATAGAGCCTTAGCTTTATAAGACCCTGTAGGCTTGAGGGAAATACCATGATAAAGATCATCACAAAAGCAAGAGGTGTGATGAGAAAGCTGAGCGACAAAACTCGCTGGGGATTGTATTTTCCAGCAAGATACCCAATCACCATTGCTGAAAAAGCCCACAGGAGGATATACTTTCGAAACAGTAGATTAAACCTCAACATTACCGGCCGAACTATTCTCTTGACATATATTACACACTATCTATATTGTCCAACCATAATAGCACAACATGAGAATAAATGCACCAAAAAAACTGTGGTTATAAGGGAAACAATTCGAACTGGTTGAGCTTCTCTAACTCAATATATCAAAGAGATCGGAAATCCGTGTGAGTGTAAAATCGGGTTTTACACTTCCCCTGTAGTCCCTGTCCTTCACCTCTGTGAGCCCTGATTTGATGAATACGGCTGCGCCGAACCCCGTGGCTTTCGCACCCTCCACATCCCTTGAGACGGTATCACCCACGTATGCACAGCTGCTTGCATCAAGCCCTGTTGATTTAAGGGCAGCTTCAAAAATCTCCTTCCGCGGCTTTCGCACACCCATATTCACAGAGAGCACCACATTAGAAAAGAGCTTTTCGATCCTGAATTTCTTCAATCTCTCAGGAATAAGGGTCCTTGACATGGTATTGCTGATGAGGGCAAGCGTGTAACCGGAATAAAAAAGGGTCTTCAGAACCATTCCTATATCATGGGCAGGACGACGCCTGTACAGGTAATATTCATAAATGCTGCTCAACTCCTCGCTTATCTCCTCTATGAGAGTTCGCTGGCAGGGCTCTTTACACAGGTCACGCAGGAAAAAGGTCGTCCACATTTCTTTATTCGAAAGTTCCCTGAAGTCGTGTGTGCTGTACCACTCCTGGTACCTTTCCATACCATTCTGTAGCTGAGGTCCAAGCTCATCTGGAATAATGGGTATACCCCTCTTTTGCAAAATTTCACCAAGGATGGCTACCCCTTTATGAACAGTCTTGTCCCCCGGTGAAAGCTCCTCAACAACTCCACCATAATCAAAGAATACACCCTTAATGGTGCTGTTCACGGCACTTTTTATCTTAATCATAAAGCGTATCCTGTTTTTTTCTCAGCTCCAGAAGTATGGTAGCTTTCAGCTCGACCTGAGAAAGGGCTATCGTAGCTCCTTTGGGCACATCTTCCTTTAACCTTGCACCTTCACAGAGACCGAAGGGAAGAAGATCTTCCTCTTTGGCGGCCAACGAGGTTTCAATCCCTCCATACACCTCATTCCCACCAATGTGTTCGATGTAATCACCCCGCTTAAGGTCCTTCTTTGCAATCGTAATTACCTCTGTAGTGGGAGGAGATAATGCAGCGAGGCATGAAGTATGGTAGATATACCCCAGAGCTATTGAAACAGGTACTTCCACATTTGTGAGGTGATAGGGTCTGTAGAAAAGGTACTCCGGACCTTCCCCAACTCTGAGGTATTTCAAAGTGCGATTTACCAGTTTTCCTTCATGCCTTACCACGAGAAAAACTCCTGGCGCAACGTCACCAATGACATAATCAACAACTCCCTCTTTCTTTAAAATGCCCCCCCGGCTTCGGAGGATAAACACCTTTACGAGCTCATTCACGTTGGCTGCAGGACCGTGGAGGTTCCTCTTATCTATGGTGAGTCCGGTCCCATTGGCAAAGCAGCTCATCTCCACCATGGTTTTCGATCCGTCCACGAATTCAGTGAGGATTTTCGGATTCAATCCCATGGCTCCCGCCTCTGCCCGAAGGGATTCAGGAGTTGCAGTCACATCGAGGGGATTGTTCTTGCCCTTACCTCCCGCAATTACTGTGAACCCCAGGGTCTTTGCAAAATCATACAGCTCTTTCAGTGCAGCCGGCTCATCACCGGTGCACACAGTGTACACAACTCTGTTGTCTTTTGCAAGCCTGTAAAGGTAGTGCCCGACGGTTACATCTGTTTCAACGTTCAGCATTCCCACGTGCTTGCGGTTTCTGATGCTGTGATACGCAACGGATGCGCCGATTTCAGGTATTCCGGTTGCTTCGATTACGAAGTCAATATCCTCGATCTCGGGTATTAGCCTGTAGTCCCCTGTTATTACCCTCTCATCAGGAAACCGAATACCGCGCGCTTCATCAGTGGTTCCTATTTCCCTGTATCTTCTGAAGTGAATGCCCTCAAAACACGCCTGCGCCCTTTGAAGGTCAACATCGGCTACAGCGATAACATTCATCCCAGGAGAGCTCTCAAGGACCTCGACAATTCCCCGACCCATGAAACCTGCACCAACAAGGCCCACCCTGATCGAACGACCTTCGGTCTCAAGGGATTTCAATGCATCGAATATGAACATTAACCAATTTCCGAAATAATATTTCTAAGTCAATATAGCGCACCCCACACAGAAAGAAAACTGTTAATATTAAACCTTCAGCAATAAGACTGTTTTTCTGGTACGGGTAGACCGAAAATACACATAGAAGATAGTTGGATGCTTATGAACATATCGAAAAAATGGCTATAATTATTCGGTGTATTGAAGTATACTATATAATAAGATAAGCAGTGAGGGTGATTGAATGTGTAAAAGGGCTTTATGTATCATACTGATGATTCTCGTTCTTTTTTGCTTTGGGAATCTCGCTTTTGCAAAAACAGAGAAGGTGTCTCTTAACTTCGATGAGGTGGACATCAACATATTTATAAAGACTATGAGTGAGATTACAGGTAAAAGCTTTGTCCTCAGTGACAAGGTGAAGGGGAAGATAAGCTTTGTATCTTCGAAGGACGTTCCCGTGAACAGGGTGTACGGTATTGTACTGTCAATTCTGAAGGCTCAGGGATTCTTTGTGGTGCCGGAAGGAGACAATATTGTGCACGTGTATCCAGCCCAGGAAGCACTGAAGATGAGCGGTGTCATATTTTACGGAACAGAAGCGGCGAGCGCACCAGAGGATCAGATCATCACCCAGCTCATACCTCTCGAATATGCAAACGTGAACGATGTGCTCAACGTTGTGCGCCCCCTCTTTTCAAATGACATACTCATAACCGCTTATCCGAGAACCAACGTGCTCATTGCAAACGGTCATGTAAAAAACATAAACCTGCTCCTCACAATGGTGAGGTTTCTAGACACTGAAGTGCCGAGGGCACGATCGGACATCAATATTTACAACCTGCAGAACTCCAATGCAGAAACAATCGCCCAGACTCTCTCGAATCTGGCAAGCAGCATACCGGTTCAAAAAAGGGACCCAAAAGCGCCCCAGCCACCGAGTGAGACGGAAACCGGCTTCATAGAGAGGTTCAGGGTGGTTGCGAATAAAGAGACTAACTCCCTCATCATCATCAGTGCGCCCCAGGACTACGAAAAAATCAAAAAGATCATAGAGGAGCTCGATGTGAAAAGGGAGCAGGTGCTCGTCGAAGCCCTTATCGTTGAAATCACTCTCGACGACGATCAAACCCTCGGCTTCGACTGGCGCGCGCTTGTGGATACCGGCTATAATATTGATGCGGTTGCTCAATCGAACACCGGTCTCATGTCCCAGAGTCTCCTGACCGGGGGGCTTCCCGGACTCACCGTCGGACTTTTGAGTGGCGAAATCCCCAGCGTCTATGCAATACTCAATGCGAACAAGGAAAATACCAACTTCAAAATACTCTCCACACCGGAAATCGTCACCATTGATAATCATGAAGCAATGATCAACATAGGGGAACAAATACCATTCCTTACAAGCTCAAGGGTCGATGAAAACAATAACGTAATCCAGACCTACGACTACAAAGACATCGGTATCGTGCTCAAGATAACCCCTCACATCAATAAGAACGGCTATATCACCATGGATATTAACCAGTCCATTAAGAAGATCGTTGAAGGAACAACGCTCCTGGAAAATCCCTCTGTGTTCAACCGTGAGGTTACTTCAAGGGTCACTGTAGGAGATCGAAGAACCATTGTTATAGGCGGTTTGATCCGGGACGATGTGACCAATATCGAGCAGAAAGTTCCCCTTTTGGGCGATATTCCTCTGGTAGGACTGCTTTTCCGTAAAAAAGTCAAACAGAGGATTCGAACGAACCTGTTAATATTCCTCACTCCTCATATCGTGACAAGCGATGAAGAGATTGCAGAGATAACGGAACGAAAGAGGAGTGAGCAGGAAGCCTTTGAAAATCTCAGGAAGAAGTAACCTATGCCAGATCAGAAAGCACCCACACAGACATTACTTGGCCTCAAGTTCGGTGAAATACTTGTGAAACAGCACAAAATCAAGCAGGAAGAGCTTGAGAGCGCCCTGATTGCCCAGCGACACTCAAAGAGCAGGATAGGCGAATTTCTCCTTCAGAGGAACCTGATTACCGAAGATGACCTCCTCCGCACCCTCTCATGTCAGCTTGGTATCGAGTACAGCGAAGACCTGCTCATCAGATCGAATGTCGTGCTCTCCTCCAACCTCTCCCGCTCATTCATAAAGAAGTACAATGTGATCGTCCTGGGCGAATACGACTCCCATGTGGATGTGGCAATAAACGATCCTCTTCAGACCGAGGTAATCGAGAACATCAAGTCCCTCACTAAAAAGGATGTGAGGCTCATTCTTGCGAAAAAGCTCGATATTTTGAGGCTCTCGGATATCCTTGCAGGTGAGGACTCAGACACCGCGGATAAGGTGATAGAAGGTCTCAACGAGGAGGGAGGTAATATCCAGATCCTTGGAGAGGTGATCGACAGGGATGAGGATGTTCTTGATTTAGCCAATGAAGCCCCAATCATAAAGCTCGTGAACCTGATGATAACCGAAGCGCTCAAGGAAAGGGCCTCTGACATCCATATAGAGCCCTCAGAGGAGGGTATCACGGTCAGATACAGGATCGATGGGATCCTCTACAACGTGTTGTCACCTCCCAAGCGATATCAGCAGGCAATCGTTTCGCGCATAAAGATCATGGCGCACCTCAACATTGCGGAAAACCGTCTTCCTCAGGATGGAAGAATCAAGGTGAAATATGGGACCACTGATGTGGACATCCGTGTGTCTATCATTCCCTCTGTAGTGGGAGAGAGGGTTGTGCTCAGGCTCCTGGTGAAAGACGAGACGCGGTACGACCTCACCAAGCTCGGGATGAGCGACCAC
>Ga0209636_10002986_pt1 | contig 17272 bp, 15 predicted proteins | sample DeeMarSWOR152_54_FD_187464 | JGI IMG/M metagenome (GOLD analysis project Ga0209636, IMG submission 187464) | Marine sediment microbial communities from White Oak River estuary, North Carolina - WOR-1-52-54 (SPAdes) (version 2) | ecosystem: Environmental > Aquatic > Marine > Intertidal zone >...
GGATATCTTTTTCTTGGACTTTCAGCAGATCGGTGTCGCCTATCCAATTGGTGAACTGCGCAACGTCGGCAGCATAATATTTGACTGTCGAGACTGACCCAAATGATCGCAGCCAGGTCGAGATTAATTTTTCATTTTTGTTTGACATAAAATTTTGAGATTAAATTTAAGAGTAGTTGTTTTCGGACATCTTTTTAGGTTCAAAATATCTCAAAAATGAAGTTGCTATAATAGGTTATTATAGCAACTTTAAATCTAAAAATCAAAAAAAAGGTAGAAATCGACCTTATTAGGGGAAAATGAAGTTGGTATAATAAAGATCAAATACGAGATTCTTTTTATTCAAGTCGTTTTATTATAATTTGTTATTCTCTAAGTTAATTTACTTCTGGTTGTATAAACAGTCTCCCCACCACTAAAAACAATAACCCACAGAAAGTAAAAATTAAAAATATGTTGACTTTTCACTTTTTTTTATTTTATTATCAAGAAAGAAAGGTGATGATAAGTTTCTTGCTAAAGCTCACTGACCATAATTTTCAACAACTCTCTCAACCGATTGGACAATTTTGGTCAAAGGTATATTTCTTAGAGTCCACCCCATAGAACCGAAGCTAGAACGACCGTGAATTACACAGGTAGAATTATTCTTAGAGAAACTATACCAAATAATTTTAATAAAGACAAGGAAGGAGTCTTTGATGGGTCAGAAATGGTATAAAAGTCGTATGATACAAGCTGCTACGGTTGCTGCACTTGGTGCAATAATTGCGGCATTAGTTACAATGATAGGGCGAAAACAAGGGGTAATTGACCCTCAAATAGTGAAAGATATTTCTTCTGAATACATTTTAATCGAATCCGAACACAAGACTTTGTTATCGGGTCTTGAAACCCTTGCAGATGCGTATAAGAGATTAAGTGAAGATCTTAGGTTAACAAAAGAAGAAAGAGATTATTACAGGAACTTGTATGAAGAAACGAAAGCCAAACTGAGAGAACAAATATTATTAACTGAAGCTGTCACAGCTAAACGCATTCAGGCAGATAGCTCTCTTAAAGAATTAGAAGAACGAATCAGTAAGAAAGGACTTGATTATAAAACTATTTTTAAAGAGAGAGAAAAATGCAAAGAACAGTATGAGAATATAAAAAAAATATCTAGTGAAGAAGTCATATCTGATAATGATTTTTTTAAGAAATGGTTAGTTATTACAGGTCGTTGGGAAATAACTAAACAGTATGTAAAGTATTTGGGTCCAGACGACCCAAATACCTCTGTACCTCATGGCATAATATTATATCAGACTACATTATGGCAAGGGAAGGGCTCAATCGAAACTAATGTCAACTTTTTAGGTGGAGCTAAAGAAGGTTCAGCACGTATTCTTTTTGCTTATAATTCCAAGACAAGAGAATATTACACGGCAGGTCTTGGTGGTCATGGATATGCATATTGTATGAGTGATTTTCGAATTGGCGAAAAGGGTGGTTGGTATCCTATTAAATGGATGACAGACCAATCCAGTTTAGAAAATTTTTCTGAATATAAAATAAGAGTTTCAATAATTAGTGATAAAGCGTGTTTGTACGTAAATGATATTAAAATTTTTGAAGTAAATTTACCTAAGCTGATAGATGAAGGACATGTAGGATTTTTCACATGGGGACCAACTCCTATTGAATTTAAAAATTTTAATTTGTCCAAAAATTATTAATTTATTTTTAATATTATAGTACTTTAAGAAATGTGCGATTATGGTTTTTGCTTGTTCTTGTGGATTAAGTAAAAATTTGTTCCTACAATTAAAATCAAAGGCCTAACAAATTGCTGCTGCGAACCAGCGTCATACTGCCCGTTCCGTCAAAAACCAGAGCACTAAAAATCTCGCCAGACGGTTAGTAAAGATACATTACAGATTTCATCCCCTTTATGGGCAAGAGGTTGAAGTTATATTTAGCAGTAAGAAAGCTGGCGAGAAGGTTTATCTTATTTTGTTCATTGACAAGACAAATGTTTATTTACCGGCATGGATGACTGATCCTCTGATGTGTCAACAACATGTTGTAACAGATGAGCCATTTTGCTGTTTATCGGCTTTAGTACAGTTACGAGAATTTTTAGATCAGTTTTAAAATTTCTCAGAATTTATTATATTACTCCTGGTAAAAAAACAGGAGGTTTATATAATGATTTCATTAAAGTCGAATGAGCAAATGGAGCTTTCATTTTCTGCGAGGGTATGTTGGAAAAAATTGTCTCAAGAGAGACAGCATGAGATATTAGATCAATTATCATTATTGTTGTTATCCCATTTAGCAGATGAAGCCAAACAAGACCAATCAGAACAGGAGGATCAGTTATGCCAGGTGAAGTGACCCAGTTACATCTTGAACGGATCGTCTATATTTATGTTCGTCAATCATCGCAGAGCCAGGTGGAAAAGAACAAGTCGAGTCAAGAGGTACAATATGATCTTGTTTATCGAGCCAAAGCTTTTGGCTGGACCGATGATCAAATAGTGATCATTGATGAAGATCTTGGGATAACAGCAACCGGCACAAAAGAACGAACCGGGTTTGAGAAGATATTAGCGAACATCTGTTTAGGCAATGTAGGAGCTATATTTATACTGTATGCCTCGCGATTAGCGCGGAATGGCAGGGAGTGGCATCAGGTATTAGAGATGTGCAGTTTGTTCAATGTGCTGATAATAGATCGTGACACTGTTTATGATCCCAGCTTACCGAATGATCGTTTATGGTTGGGAATGCAGGGTTCGTTTAGTGAATATGAAGTAAAGCAGATGCAGATACGAGCCCGGGAAGCGATTATGAATAAGGCTTCCAAAGGGGAGTTTATCAAGATGTTACCAGCAGGTTTAGTTGCCACAGAAGATAATCGCATTGAGTTGGATCCCCATGAACGCATTCGTCAAGCGATTGCTGGGGTGTTTAAGCGTTTTTCAGAAATGGGCAGTATCAGGCAGGTTAGTATCTGGTACCAAGACAATAAAATTGAGTTACCGGTACGTGAAGGAAAAAAGAAAGGCTTTCCCATCGTTTGGCGGATTCCGGTTAATAGCACGATTCATGGTATTTTGACCAATGAATTTTATGCTGGGATTTATAAGTATCCCAAGACAAAAACAATTACTCGGGTTGTTGATGGGAAAGTTGTAAAATCGAAAGGTCATCGCACCACAGCAGATGATAAAGTCTTTTTGATCGAGGATTTATTTGTTTCATATATTAGCAAAGAAGAATATCATCGAAACCAGCAAATGATAGCAGAAAACGCCAATAAGTATGGTCAGCCAGTGCCAGGTGCAGTGCGAGAGGGTAGTAGTATCTTGTGCGGTCTGTTGCGCTGTGGACACTGTGGGCGTAAGCTTTGTGTTCGTTATCGTTCGGGCACGTCATCACCTTTTTATTTTTGTCGCGGTGCCCGGTCATTAAATGCAACCCATGGCTGTATTAGCTTTAATGCGAGCAAGCTTGAGCAGTTGATATTCCAGGAGTTGATGAAGCTATTGCAGCCTCAAGCGATCAAGGCGGCGCTGTTAGCAGAAGAAAAATATGGGGAAGAGTTAAAAGAGAAACGGGATATCAAATATTATGCTTTAGAGCAAGCGCGTTATGAGGCGAGTCGTTTGGAACGTCAATATAACAGTATTGATCCAGAGAATTATTTAGTATCGAAGACGTTAGTCAGTCGTTGGCAACAGGCGTTGGAAAAAGTAGCAGACCTGGAAGGTCAATATCATCAGTTGTTCTCTGAGCATCAGAAACTTACCGATCAGCAACGAGATCGGTTGCATAACTTAGCGGCTGATTTTTCTCTGGTTTGGGCTGATCCTAAAAGTGATGGCAAGATAAAGACTCGGATTGTGCGCTTATTAGTCAAAGAGATTTGGGTGAAAAAAATACTGGATGATAAAAAGCTTGAAATAACGGTTCATTGGCATGGCGGAGTTCATACACAATATGAGTTGAATCGCCGCTGTCAGCGATCAAAATCCAAAGGTCAGGATACCAATCAGTTATCGACTGAACAACTATTTCAAAAGCTGGCATTGGTATGTGAAGATAAACAAATTGCCCGCATTCTGAATCGAATCGGCTATGTTGCCGAGAGTTTCGCGGGTAATGGCAGTTGGACAGAATACAAGGTAAAACAATTACGAGATCAGTATGGGATAGGGGAATTTTCAAACGAGGCTTATTCTAACAAAGGATTAGTGAATCTAAAAACAGCTTCCAAACAACTTGGTACCAGTAAGGATACCGTAATCAACATGATTAAGCATGGCATAATTGCAGCGAATCAGGTGATCGCTCATGCGCCCTGGGAGATAGCCAACAGTGAATTAACTAAGCCAGAAGTTCAGCATTATATCAGTACGGTTAAGCGAGGTCGCCCAGTTTCTTGTAATTTAGATCAACTTAAACTTATTATTGATGATAAAAGCGACGATTAATTCATTGTGGCATTATTTAGTTGAATTTACCCCAAAATAGTTTTATATTTAAATAAATTTCTTAACGGCATGGAATCTATTTGTTCTTTCTTTTTATTTTGAATTATAAGATTCACAGATTTATTCTCAAATAAGTGGAGTTGAAAGTTTTCATCGATATCGCCTTTATCTCCATAAAGGTCAATATTCTTCACATCGGAATTGTTAAGTTTGGAAACCATGATAAATAATGCTTGCGGATGTATCTATAATCATCTTTTTTAGTTTAGAATCCGATTAATTCGGTAAAGATAGTACAACGAAAGCGTTCAGTATTAGCAAAATGAGGGCTATTGTTATTTGATAATCTCATGGTATAAAACGCTAATTCTGTCTGAGAAAAAAAAATCGTCGCTGAAAATATAAAAGTTCAACTTTTCAACTGGTCATTCGTATTCATAAATGATACAACAAAATTAGTAGAGAAATTTCCGTTCCGGATAGTTTCGGAGCAATTAATCTAACATAAGCTCATAAAAATCAATAACAGGAGAAAATGTTGCATTATGAAGGGTGTCCCAGCAACCCAGAAGGCATTCTGCGATCCTTCCAGAATTTCCTTGATAATTTTATTCCGCCCAAAGAAATGCTCTCCTCGCACCCAACTGCCGACGATGAATGGATTTTTCATGCTTTCCCAATAAAATTAGGTTGTTAATATTATCATCATTTTATTACTTAAATAACAAACACATAATTTGTCCATAAATGATAAAAGTAATTACTCATGCATTGTTTAAAAATTCAACAAAAATAAGTTGCTATAGAAATTTTAGCCGCCGAAATCCTCCGAGAGCACCGAGCCTCGCCGAAGTGTTTTACTTGATGTTATTAAATAAATTGATATTTCGGCGAGACTCGGCGACTTCGGTGATATTCGGCGGAAAAATTAATTTACCCTAATGATTAGCCCAAGTAACTTCTCCCACCGAACTCCACCGAAAAACACCGAGTCTCGCCGAAGCTATTTAAAAGATTATCTAATAACTTATCGAATTTACACTCAAGCTGTGAATTAGATTAATCTTTAATAAAATCAGGTTTATATTTTTTTCGTTCATTTTCCAGTACGAAACGACGAAATTGTAAACGACTGCGTGCAAAGTTTACAAGATAACCAACCTCGTATATACTGGCTTCTAAGTAAGAAAGAATTTGTTTTACATGGGAATTATCCAAATCTGGTACAGTCTTAAATTCTAAAATGATTCGATGAGCAACCAACATATCAATTTTAAATTGCTCATCCAGCTTTTCTCCTTTATAAAAAATATCAATCAATTTTTGCCTTTCAGCATGATAGCCTCGCTTTTTTAGTTCCTTCAAAACGCATGCTTCATAAATTTTCTCACTAAAATTGGGTCCCATAAATTTATGTACCTCAATACAGGCACCGATAATTTCATCAGAAAGTCGCTTAAGAATAATCTCTCCCATATTCCCTCCTATTTCAGTATGTAATTAAATCGATTTTTCGGCGAAACTCGGCGACTTCGGTTACCTTCGGCGGGAAAATTCATTTGTTCTAATTATTAGCCATAGAAATTTCTCCCGCCGAAATCCACAAAGAACGCCGAGCTTTGCCGAACTTTTTTACTTGATTCTATTTTAATATTTCAGTGATACCCAGCGACTTCGGTGATATTCGGCGCAAAAATTAATTCACTTTAATCATTAGCCCAAAAAACCTCTCCCGCCGAATTCCACCGAGAACACCGAGCCTCGCCTAACTTTTTTAATGCTATTTTTATATTTCGGCGATACGCGGCGGCTTCGGTGATCTTCAGCGGGAAAATATATTTTTCGCTCTACGCACTACGCTCCACTCCCTACGACTTACAAAGCTGCGCTTCTCCCGAAGATTAGAAGGCTTAAAAAAATCGCATCGCTATTCCTTTTCTTCCATCACCTGCTTCCGTATCGCCTCTACATCTTCAGCCGTCACTTTTCTCCGCTTCGCTTCAATGATTCGATTAATTGCATAAATACAAAATTTCTGAATCAAATAAGGATGACGTTCACTGTAATGAAGAATTTTTTCAATTGCCAAATCATCATAACTAAATATTCCTTTGACAGGATTTTTTATTAATCCGATAGCATCCTCTCGTTTTAAAGGTGGGATTTCAATCTCTTCAAAAAAATTGTACCAGGGGCTTCCTTCGCTTTCCCATTTTTTCCGAATATGAGTACCTGACATCACAGCGACTAAATTTTCTGCAAAAGTCTTCATGAAAATACTGCGCAATCGCTGATTAATCCGATCACTATAGCGGTTTAGTTCATCGACCTCATCCATTAATAATACAAGCCGTAAATCTTTGGTGCTCTTGCTGCGAAGATGGATTATTAGACTCTTTAAATCTTTACTAAAATTTCTTCCATCATAGCCATCATTATTTTGATAGATTTGTAAATCTAATCCGTTATCTAAATAGCCCTTACAGCTATCTACAATATCTTCGATCATAGAAGAAAAAAATTTATCCTCTGGAACTCCCTGCAAATCAATATAAACGGGAACATAATGATATTCAGAGTCTTTTAGCGTTTCCAATTTTCTTTTTAGTTGGTGTTGTATTGAAGTCTTCCCGATCCGACGTGGTCCATAGATCATTAGACTGTTATGATGTAATGTGTTCATGATAGACTTGAGCAGTTGTTCACGTCCGAAAAACATTTCCTCATGTAAAATAGGAGCGCCAGCTATATAGGGATTATATCTATTAACAATAGCGATTCGATATTTGATAATTTTTGAAATGACGGTAATTCCGATTATTAAGATTAATAATGTTCCTGAGATGATATGAAACAATGTTGTTTTATAAATTGGTGACTTTCTGATAACGGTTAAAGGCAAGATTTCAGAATGTTGCAAGCTATCGATATCATAAGCCACTAATGTGATTTGGTTTTTACCCATTTGAAGAGGAATATCAGCAATCTTAAAATCGAAGTTCTTTGGATCCTGTGCTGGTAATGGCAGCAATTTGAAAGGATTACCATCTTGAACTGTAAATATAGCTCCATTTACTGTCAATTCAATATGATCGATCCCTTTATCATCCCCCACAACACCAGCGATTGAAATTTTGCTTGAACGAATCTCTTGTAAATTAGTTGCAGGATTCTGCATCGCAAAAACCGGGGCTGCCGTTTTTGTGATAATTTTTTCTGTAACGACTTTTTCTATTTCGGATGATTTTTCTTCAAGACTTAAACGTTCTAATTCAGACCTTATCTTTTTTATCCAGTTGTTAATGAGATAATTTTGAGGATATTGAGTTTGTAATTCTAAAAATTTACTTATCGCTAAACTATAATTCCCAGTTAAGTAGGTTTCTAAACATTGATTAAATTGTTGCTGAAAAGAGATCGTCGCATCTTTCTCAGCGATTAGTGCATTCTTTGTTTTAATTATCGCATCTTTCTCTGCTAAAATTTCACCAGGAACAAAATTTTTAACACCTGACAACTCCTGTAAGTAATTTATCGCCTTGCTATATTTATTGGACAAAATTAAACCTATTAAAACAGAATCTTTTTCAGTCATATTCGCTTGACTAGGAACAAAAAGTGACGGTTGACTTAATTTCTGTGCCGCATTTTTTAAGCTTCTCAGAAGCGCATATCTTGGTTCAGATTGCTTTATTACCTCATAATTTTCTGAAAGTTGAAAATTTTCAAGTGCTTTCTTATATTGTCCTGAATAAAAATAAGCCTGTCCTAAATGCATGTAGGGAAGATATTCGATGACATTAACACCATACGTCGTTGCGTGAAGGTCTGGTTTGCGCTTTTTTGAAATTACCTTCTCCAACGATTCTATTGCACTTTCTCAGCGACAATTTTCCAGATCTTTTTTTGCATCTTCATAAATTTTGTACCACTCCTGTGCGCTAGCCTGGGAAATACAAAAAAGTATGATAATGATAAAAAAGATCATTTTATGTTTTAACATTTAGTTATTTCTCCTATGGCGGTGATCTCTGCAAAGATGAAACGTAAGACAGCAGACCTGAGACGATCAAAAATTTCGTCTCACTATTTACGTCTGATGTTTCACGCTGAAATGAACTATTTTGAAAAAAAAAGATTATACTAATAATACTACAATCGCATACCAAGCGAAAAAATGGATTCAATTTCTTTTAATTGAGTTGATACTTTTGCAGCGAAGTCAATTGTGATGTTCTTTATTCCAAATCCAAATCCGGCAGTAAAATGAATGAGATCTTTCTCTTTGGGAAATAGTATCTTCAGTGTGGGATTATCGTCAACGGCATAGGGAAAATGAAACGGATCATTATATATTCCTCCTCTCAGTGCAAACTTGACTTTCTTAAGAGGCAGCAAATATTCAACACCAAAATGAAATTCGGTTGCATCATTGATTTTCAAATCCGGGAAGTTATAAGGAATACTACTTTTACCAGATTCATCATATACTTTAATCACATTAACTAAACTGTCCTGTAAAATATCAGAATATTTAATTCTTATCATATCAGCAGAAATACGGAGCCAATCTGTTATCTTATAATATAATCCAATCCCATAAGAATCAGGGACCTTTAGATTAATTTTTTCATTTTCAGCTTTTACCTGTAAAAAAGTTGAGTTATCTATAAAAAAGGTCGGATAAAATATTTCTGAATTTACCTGCAATTCAGGATATTTATTGTACACCAATCCGACTGAAAGTCTAGAAGTAGGTTTAAAAAGCATACCGAGACTATAACTAAAATCCCAATCACTCTCATCGATCGTCCTGATGGAGTAGATATTTTCGGCAATATTGCCTTTAAGGTTGAAATCCCCTTTTAAAAGTGAAGCGTCGAAATACTGTGTTTCCGAAAGGGAAAAATCTAATTTAGTTACCTGTAATGAAAAACCCAGGCTTAACCGATAAGTGATAAAAGGATAAGCTACCGAAAGCCCCAGATTCATGACCTGTAAATTAGAATGAACTTTACATCCAGGACATGTTCCAATGCATTGTAACATTTGAGGCAATGTTAACGGAAGTTTTAGTTCTGAAGTAACCACTTGCTCATATTCGAATTGGCTCGTATTATGCGATTTTACATCCCAATAGCCAGCAAATGTGAATTTCTTAAAGGGAACGGTTATATTGCCGTAAGATAAGTCGGTTTCGAGATGAGAATAATCTTTTTTTTTATTCCATTTTTCTCTGCTTCCTGCCAATTCTTTTATTTCAGATCGACGAAGTAAAATATGGGCTGAGGTTTCAAGACGTGTGAGAACTGTTAGACCAGCAGGATTAATCGTCGCAGCGGTGGCATCATCGGCCACACCGATAAAAGCTCCACCTAAACTATTTGCTCGTGCACCAGAAACACCATAATCAATTTGAAAATATCGAAAGTTAAAAGGCACTGATTGATTCGGTCTTTCATGAACCTGACAAAATAATTCTGGTGGCGACGATAAGATATTTACCAGCAAAATTATGAAAGTTATTCGTTTGATCATCTTTTTCATGATCCTGAAAAGATGATTTTTTATGTTATTTTGAAAGATAATAAACTATCTTTTTATTAACAAAATATAATATTATAGTGTAAAAAGTCAAGGAAAATATTTTTTATTTTCAATTTTGATTAAATATACTCATTTTGGATCAAACTGTAAATTTTTCATACCGATTCCATCGCTCAGAGCGATGGAATCGGCAGGTGGTTTAGTTACAAAATAATCCTTGATAGGTATAAAAAATTTGATGATTGGTTTAATAATACGGTGATATAAAGTATTTAGTCAGGTAAAAAATTTTGCCACATTACAAAAATTAGATTTTTCACGATTCATTCTCAGCCATATTTTATACTTGTTAAGGGTTAAAATGTAACAAATGCTGTCATTCCTGCGGATGTCGAAGATGCGCCTTGGCGTGCAGGAATCTTCATATTTACAGTTAGTTAGGAGATACCTATATTCACGGGCATGACATTACAAAACAACCCTTAACAAGTATATTCAGAAAACCTCGGGACTAATCTGAATAGATCTTTTTTAATTCACTGTTAACCTGGTTTTTCAACGTTTCAATCTCATTATTAAGGTCGTCCCTGTATTTTTGTTTAACGAGCGATTCTTGAATTTCTGTGATTCGCTTTCTAATTTTATCCTGTAGGTCCTTATCAACTATATCTTTATCTTTTAAAATATTTTTCAACTTGTCTGATTCAGCAGTTAAAACTTTTTCATCTAAACTGTTAAGTTCCTTCTGCTTTTTCTTGATCTCGCTGATTAAACCTTCAAGTTTCTTCCAGACATTTTCACTTGCCAGTTCATTGGCGATATATATGCCGCCACTAATACCCATAAGAGTCAATATATTTTCTTCAAGTAGCGGGAACGTACCCGTCCGTAATAATTCACGTATCACATAAATGCCAGCCAACAGGGTAAATGAAAAAATCTGGAATTTGAAGATATTTGGTGAATCTCCAATGGAAAACAAATCGCTAAAATGAGGAAGCCGATCCCTTGAAACATCTTCAAAAAATTCTTCTGGTATTTCGCGTAGCCGAGTTGTTGCGGCAATTTTAGCCGTAATTGCTGTTGCAGCAGAAATACCCAGCAGTGTGAGTATTTGACCGGTGATGTGAAGAGATTCCCCTCTTGTGACGAAAATATAAACGAATGCAAATAGGACAATGAAGGTCCAAAAGAGAATCTGGGCTAAAGAAATACTGTAACGTCCTAATGGTGTCACTGCGAAATGGAATGGGAACCGAATAAGTCGTTCCAAATATCCCTTTTTTTTCCATATATTATATCGTACTTCATCCTTCTTTTTTGAAAATGGAACATCTTTTAAAAACCATATCAGACCGAGAAGGAGGAATAATGTTAGCAACCCAAAGAAAATGCCTATGGATTTTCGAGTTACTTTTAAATTGTCAAGTTTTAGAATATAATCTCCATTTTCATGTGTCACTAATGTTACTATTTTAACCTGGTTAGTAAAATCTCTTTTCTCTCCAATTTTATCAAAGTCTGGTAAGCGAGTCGCTCCCCACATTCCTTGAGAATTTTCCCGGGACTTCACATCCATGGATATAACACTCAAAACTTTTTCCGCATCACCCGATAGAACTAAAACGTTTATCTTGCTTCTGCCATCTAATGTTCCAGCCTCTTCCATAATTTGATAGTTAACTACGCCTCTTGCAGGAGCCTGCTGTTGTATAAGGTTTATGGGATTGTTAGTCTGAGGATCTGAATTGGGATGTAGCACAAGGTTCGCCCGAATATTAGTTTCATGAATTTCTATTGTAAAATTACTGTCCGATGGAAGCTTATAAAGTTGTGTACCTTCAACCGGCTCAAGATTAACACTATCTTTACTAAAAATAAACGCTTTGGCATGGTTCAGGTTAATTAATTCAATTTCCCAGCCTGCTACCAAATACAGTAGTCCGCTTTGCGTAAGATCGCTGCTTTTGATAATCCCTGGTATAGATCGTTGTTTGATCGTATGTTGATAGGTATCTTTTTGAAAGGAAATTTCCTCAGATTTATTTGCGATAAGTCTTTTAATCTTAAGTGGAGATATGAGTGAATTCAGTTGTTTACCCTCTAAAGAAAATTTGTATATACCATCCTCTGGCTTTAGGGTCACGGGAATTTTCATTAAATCCTGTTGGGCATGTAATAATATCGGGATGATATACAGGATAAAAAATGTACTGAATCCCCTTGTAATTTTTGATCGCAATTTAATGCCGTTTGTTTGATTCATAATGAATTCTCCTTTAGTTAAAAAATATATTTTTTATTTTCGCCAATTAGCGGTTTTTAGAATCGACTCATGGTTAAAAATCTAAAAAATTACTGTACTAACTCCAGGATTTTCTCAATTGCCTTCTCCAACTGGGGGTCTTGATTTTTAAGCTCATGATTCAAATCATTGATGACAAAAATATCAGGCTTTACACCGCCGCTGATCTCCAGATCTTTGCCATCCAGTGTGTAACAGCCCCAGAACGGCAGTCGAAAAGAACCACCATTCATCAACCTTACACCAAAGGTAATAAATTTCTTGGGGAATATAAAAAAAATGTAAAATAAAGTCAAGTCTGATTTGGTTCAGATGATGGAAATTACTTAAAAAATATGTTGATTTAATAGAATAAAAGCCTTATATTTCACACCTAAATTTCATACCACAGATAGTTAGTAAGTTCCTATTGGAGTGACCATTATGAGTAACATCAATAAGAAAAAAGGAATCATTGCAATTTTAACTGGTGGGGGAGATGTGCCAGGATTAAATCCTGCTATTCGTGCAGTCACCATTCGTGCCTTGCGTGAAGGTTTTCAAGTCATGGGAATTCGTCGTGGTTGGGCTGGTATGATTGAGATCGTTCCCGAAAAAAATGCGGATAATAATGAAAATTTTATGATACTTACAGAAGAGATGGTTAATAAGGTCGGTCGTACCGGCGGAACTTTTTTACATACCTCACGGACAAGGCCCAGTCATGTGCCGAAAGTGAATATCCCTCCACACTTAAGAGACAAGTATAACGACGAGCTTAATGACTTAACTCCAGAGGTGCTAAAAAACTTAGATTTCCTGGGTGTTGATTACCTTATACCGATTGGCGGTGATGATACCCTTAGTTATGGGGTGCGACTGCATAATGAAGGTGTTAAAGTGATTGCCATCCCCAAGACGATGGATAATGATGTGCCGGGGACTGATTACTGTATTGGCTTCAGTACCTGTGTCACCCGAACCATTGAGATGACCCATCGCTTGAGGACATCCGCTGGTTCACACGAGCGTATTCTGGTTATCGAAGTATTTGGACGTTATGCCGGTTTCACCGCGCTATTACCAACAATGGCTGGTGCAGCCAATCGCTGTGTCATTCCCGAGTTTAAGTTTAACATCGAAAGACTAACCGAGCTATTGGTGGCAGATCGCTTTACCAATCCCAGTCACTATTCCGTTGTCTTAGTTTCTGAAGGCGCCAAATTTGAAGGCATGGAGGAGATGATCTACCAAAGTCAGGAGAAGGATGCTTATGGTCATAAAAAATTAGGCGGCGTTGGTGATATTATTTCAGAAAAAATTAAAGAGTTATCATCCAGATTCAATAATGCCAAAAGAATCAATGTCATTAATCAACGATTGGGCTATCTCGTCCGATGCGGCGACCCTGATGCGATTGATTCCATTGTACCCATGGCTTATGGTAATTTAGCATTAGATTTAATACTGGATGGAGTCCATGGCAGATTGACTATTCTAAATAATGGACGATATGATAATGCGCCAATTGAAGTTGTGACCAGCTATAAAAAGGTCGTTGATGTCGATAAATATTACCATACAGATCGTCTAAGACCTTATTACAAGAGTTTTGAGTCCAAGCCGTTGTTCATTATGGCGAGTGATTAGAAACCGCGAATCTGCCAAAAAGAAGTTGGACAGGTTTCGCTAATTTACCGAATTAGCGAATTTAAAAAAATAAATTTTTATAAGTTTATTAATCGATTTACTCTGATAGTGTGAATAGCTATGAAAGTCAAAGAAACTGCCCTCAGCTACAAAACTAAAAAAAAGATTTACACTTACCAGGACTACATCGAAATGCCAGATGATGGAAAACGGTACGAAATCATTAATGGAGAATTAATTATGCCTCCCGCGCCAAATACAATTCATGCTAGAGTTAGTAAGCGTATCTATAAAAAATTGCTTAAGTATTCACAGGACGAATCGATTGGAGAGATTTTTTATTCGCCTATAGACGTTGTTCTTGAAGATACAAACGTTGTTTAACCTGATCTGCTTTTTATATTCAAAGAAAGATCTCATATCATAGAAGAGGAAAATATAAAAGGCGCTCCCGATTTTATTATTGAAATCATGTCACCATCAACCGCTTATTATGATTTAATCGAAAAGAAAGAAATGTATGCCCGGTTTGGCGTTAAAGAGTACTGGATCGTCGATCCGAAAAAACAGCGGATAGAAATTCATCTCAATAAGGAAAATATATTTGAGCTGAGGCAACGATTGGATGAAGAAGGGGAAGCGAAGTCCGAGATTTTAAAGGGATTTCAAGTCGATTTGAAGGAGATTTTTAAATTTGATTGATCGCCTTGCCCCGAGGGACAGGGCTAAAATATGAAAGAACGCTAAAGCGCCCTCAACTTTATACGTCTTAGCGTCATTCATGACGCTTCCAAATCTTTGCCTCATGATCAGGTAAATGTTGGGAGTGATAACATTACAAATACAACCTCACTACAAATAATACAAACGCCGCTAATAATCCTGCTGCCAGAAAACCAAATCCCCATTTTAAAAGACGTTGCTTTTCCAGGGTAAAATTCAATGACTTTTGTTTGATATCTTCAGGAGAGTGCAGAAATATCGTCATTTTTCCAGTCATGACAACGCCGATGCAGCAATAGAGCGAAACCAGCCAGAGCAGCAGCGGGATAAAAAACAGCATTTTTAATTCCCATGGTACCTGTTCAGGAATGAATTCACTGAATCCGAGGATGCCAAGATAGATGGCTTGAATGACGCCCAATGCCGTGATTACCGCATTAGCAGCCGACCTGACCGCGCCCAGAGATTCGGTGATCATCTGCCTGCCATGCTCCAGCCAGAAATCGTCTTCTGGATCTGAGGTTGGGCTGTCGTATATGATTTCGTTATTTTCGGACATGTTTTCCTCTCAATTTGATAACACAGTGAAACGTGAAACGGCAGACGTGAAACGTAAAGCGTAAAACGTGAATAAAGATGTTGATTACAGTAATCGTTTCATGTTTTACATTCTCGAAAAAAATCTGTGTAGTCAGCCTTATCCGCTGCATATTTTGTTAAGACAAAATGTCATTTTGCCCTACTTTTTCCCCATCATCTCCCGAGTGATAGTCACCTTTCCCTCCGTACAATGTTGACAGGGAATAACCAGCCGTTCTGGCAAATTACTTTTCGTTCCTCTACGAACAACGATTGTTGGCTTGTTATATTTTTCCAGATCCACTTCATTGACGTGTTTCTCTGATCCGTTGCATCGAATTTTGATTATTTTCGTCATTACAATTTCCCCTGTGACTTGTTAAAACAATTTTTCTCATTAATCCACTGGTCTATTTCATTCATTAACTAATTACCCAATTACCTATTTCCCTTTCAGATTCTTCTCAAATAACTTAAAAATCCGTTTATATTCATCCGTCCAACTACCGGGTTCGCGAATTCTGCCTCCTTTTATCATCAATGCATATATCCTTTTTATCAAAGATAACAAAATATCGAAATTCTACTTTTTCTTTAAAAGTAAATATAATAAAAATTTTAATTGATGCAACTATTATATTCTCCATACAACACTTACGAATTTTAAGCTTGTCCTGAATTCCGAAATCCCAAATCCCCACATAGAACACCGACGGGTATATCGCTAAATTGCCTTTTCCTTCCTTAAAATTTTCTCCAGTTTAACCGGAACATATACCAGAATAGTTAATGCAATACATAATAGCAGATTAACCAGTGATAGCGGCGTGACATTGAAAAATCTATCCAGGACTGGCACATAAATCACAGCAAGCTGCAAAATAAAAACTGCCAGAATCATCAACCACATCGTGGGATTGGAACGAAAATCTAAAGATATTGTGGCTCTTTGCAAGGCGCGTGAGGCTAATGCCTGTCCCACCTGAAGGAAGGCCAGCACTGTGAAAATCATGGTCTGCCAGGTCATATCTGATGGATTCTCTGGATCAAAGTAGCAGTACCCTACTGCCAGGGCAATAATGCCAATGAGTGCACCGACCCAGAGGACATGAATTCCCAAGCCATTAGTGAAGAAGTGTGCTTTTGGATCACGAGGCGGACGACGCATGGTGTTTTTCTCGGCAGGCTCCAGGCCAAGACCGAGACCCAGCAAGCCATCGGTTAATAAATTAAGCCACAAAAGTTGCAACGGAAGCAGGGCAACCGTGACGCCAAAAAGTGGCATCAACAGCATCACTAAAACTTTCCCCAGGTTACCCGCAATAGAGAATTTAACAAATCGCCTGATATTATCATAAATCACTCGTCCTTCCTCTACAGCGGCAACAATGGTAGCGAAATTATCGTCCAACAAAACCATAGCTGAGGCTTCTTTGGAAACATCCGTTCCAGTAATGCCCATGGCAACACCGATATCGGCTTTTTTCAGTGCAGGAGAATCGTTTACACCATCACCAGTCATGGCAACAATTTGTCCCTGGCGTTGCAAGGCTTGAACGATTTTTAATTTATGCTCAGGAGAGACGCGTGCAAAAATTGAAACTTCCTTGACTGCGGCCTCCAGATCAGCTTCAGACATGGTATTTAAGTCCTGCCCGGTGATAACCTTCCCATTATTTGAAATGCCGAGTTCATTGGCAATGAATCGAGCGGTTAATGGATGGTCGCCAGTTATCATTACCGGGCGAATCCCTGCCTGCCTACAGGTATTCACTGCTTGTTTGACTTCTGGTCTGGGCGGATCGATCATACCGATCAAGCCAACAAATATCAAATTCTCTTCAAGTTGATTCAACTGTCTTTTTGATGGGACAGAATTCAACCAGCGAATAGCTACACCTAAAACACGCATACCCTTTTGCGCCATTTGATCGTTAGCTACCTGGATACGTCTCCGCCGGTATTCATCTAATTGAACAGGCTTATCATTAACCCAGACGTGGCTTGA
>Ga0209636_10002987_pt1 | contig 17267 bp, 17 predicted proteins | sample DeeMarSWOR152_54_FD_187464 | JGI IMG/M metagenome (GOLD analysis project Ga0209636, IMG submission 187464) | Marine sediment microbial communities from White Oak River estuary, North Carolina - WOR-1-52-54 (SPAdes) (version 2) | ecosystem: Environmental > Aquatic > Marine > Intertidal zone >...
CGGGCTTCATCACTTCAAAAGAACAGCCTTTTTTACGCATGATTTCTTGCTATTTATCTCAATCTGATAAAAATAAATCCCGGAACTAAAACCAGTCATATCACATATAATGCTACGATCTCCAATTTGAGCTTGAATCGTTTTGACCAATTGTCCAGTTACATTATAAATCTTTAATTCCACAATTCCAGGTTCAACAAGATCAAAATGGATTGTTGTTTTATCATTAAACGGGTTGGGATAATTCTGATACAGGTGAAATTGAACTGGCGCACTATGATTTTTCTCGATACCAATAAAAATACTATTTCTTTTGCCAGGAGTTCCCAGGTTTATCGAAGCTGCCCAATTTTGGGCAAGAGAGTTATCCAGAGATGGATGCAACAATTCAAGTGTGGATCCATTGCCATCCGGTTCGGCGGGCCAGGGGGGATCATCATCATAATGGAGCGAATCGATTAAATTTCCTGCAATATCATAAAACCTGATTAGCTCGCCGCCGCCACTAAGTCCAAAATCAAAATCTCCAACAAAATTGCTGACGCCAGAAAAAATTTGAACAAACCTGGAACTGCTTTGGCAGAGTACTAAATATCCTTTTGGATTTATAATGGTACTTTCTGGGAACACAAAAATATGATTATCATCTTCATCTTTAAAATACCATCGTGAAATGTCCACCGAAAAATCATAAGGATTATAAAATTCAACCCAATCTTCGGTGTCCAGGCTATCTGCAGAGTTGTAATTAATTTCATTAATTACAATTGAGACAGGTTCGATATTAAAAAATGAAAATGTATGGCAAACCGTGGTAATCAATTCTGACAGGGTAGGGGAGAGCAGCTTCAAAGAATCGCCGATGCCAATCGTATAGAAGAAATTACCAATTGATTGATAATTAACGAAATAATAGTCTGCTAGAGATTTATTGCTTGCCAGAATCAGTGTGTCACTGCCATCTAAAATTGTGTTTTCAGGTATTAAAAAGTGATTAAAATACTCTCCGCCTTGCAAGTGACAATATGAAAGATCGATTCCTTTTGTTCCAGTGTTGATCAACTCAACAAAATAGTTGTCATTATTTCTATAGAATTTGCCAAAACTGAGGTATTGATCAAAGTTATCAACATTTTGGTTAACATTTAAAGCCAATGTATGGGTCCGATAGTATTCAATATAGAATAATCCATTAGCCGGATAGCTCAAACCCGATCCGTTAAAACAAAATGGAATGAGTCCAGAATCGTTGGCAGTAAAAACGAAACGATTTCCATAAATCAAATCATCAGCCGCCAGGTCATCATGATTTCCATCATCGAACAATTGCAATGAATCAATAGTATAGTGACCTGCCCAGATATCCCACGGAAAAACTTTGATATATTGGACAGAAATTGGTTGTGGACTTGCTGATCTCACTCTGAAAATTGCCTCTGGGTTCGCTACTGATGGGAAGGGATTGGAACAATAATAATCTGAAAGCGATATTCTTTCAAAATAACGAAATCCTTCTAAAAATGTTCTTCTGCTCACCAAAAAGTTTTTCATCTGCTGCATAGCGGAATCAAATCCACTATTGCTGCCCAGTTTGTTGGGATCCTGGTAGACATCATTCTTAATTTGATGATAAGTCAAGTCGATTTCCTGAATCAGATAATCGAAACCATCATGAATGATCTGGTTCACCTTTTCCCAAAAATCATTACGCCAATGATCATACTCCATCAATCTTTGAAATAAAACTTGATAGTCCAGGGGACTGTTTTGATAAAACTGAGCAAAAGAAGCGTGATAATTGCCCCTGATGTCGTTTCCAAAAGTGGCATCATTATCCCACGGGAAAATCTCCCATTGATTTTTTTTACAGTTGAAATAGAAGTAGAAATTTTTAGTGAAACAATCTGCTGCAACGATGGTAAATTCGACAGCAACATAGGTCAAAAAATTATCAATATCAATTTCGGATTCAATATTGGCTGCAAAATCAGGTTTATTCCAGTAGAAAATCTTACTGAAAAATATCTTGATGTCTGTGAAATTGAGCGCCTCCCCGATTTTTTTATTCCAATTTTTTAAATATTCCTCTTCATGGGTTAAAGGCGCCATGCTGGCAGCATGGGCCATTGCTTCATAAAGATTGTTGGATTGACGATTGTTTCGATTTAAAAAATCTTCGTTCACGTCTTCTACCTGTAAAAAAACACCTTGATATTCGTCGTTCACAAAAAAATTAACATGATCAACATTTGAAGCCGGGTAATTGAGGTATTGGAAAAGTTTCATCGAAAGGAAGTTCCTCAGCAACGACCGGTCTTGATACTCGGAATTGAGATTAATTCTTTTAGCCTGAAAAATGTTATCTTTATTATCAAATTTAATCGCCCAGCTCTTTTTTGGAAGGGTACGTGCCGTTCCACCACGAAATTTGACTTCGCATTCATAATCAGCACTATCAAACTTGAAGATAGCAGGATAGTATTCATTTGCCCAGGGATTTTGGTAAAGCTTTTCTAAATATACAGTATCAATCTGAAGATGGTATGTGGGTAATGAAAGTTCAAATTCAACAGCATGAATTGCATTATTAAAAAGAAAACATGAAAATAGGATTAAAAAATATTTCATGGATAATTAATTGTTTGTAAGCCAAAAATGTAATTTCAAATATGATTAGAAAGTAAATTAATAAAAATAAATCTAAAAATCAAGTGAAAATTATGGATTTGATGCGATAATGAGATTAGAATGAAGATGGCTTGATTCCAGTTATCATAATAAATAAGAACATTGTTTCACAAATCGAAGATGCGCCGTTTTTTTGGAGCATTAATTAATTATATCAAACGGTATAGAGGTATAGCGGGAATATTTTATACCATATACCTATATACCCTTATACCTTAAACATTTTTTTACACCAAAACATTGAAGTTCCGATACAGCTAAGTTAATCAGATTCATATATAAAAATCTCAATGATAATCCTGGGAAGGTTGAAATTGCACCTCCTATTTGATCACCCAGGGCTGTTCAATTCTAAAATTCCATAAAAGATTCATGACTTAATTATATTATAAACCGAAAATAAAACAATTTTCAATTGATTTTTCAATGAGAATAGGATGTTAAGTTAAATTTTTGTTGCAATTACTAATCTTCTATGATAACTTATAGTAAAATAATATCATAGGAGATTATCATGTTAGAAAGCTTTTTATTCAAAATAAAAGATCATCGCCGTAAACAAGGACAACGTTACCAATTAGGTCATATTTTATTATTTGCAGTATTGGCAATGTTATGTGATGCTGATTCATATCGAAAAATTTACGCTTTTATCAAATGTCATTGTCAACAAAAAACGGTAGAAACAGCGGTAAACTCCAATAATGATGTCATTGTTCAAGTCAAAGAAAATCAAAAGATGTTGTTTAATGATTGTTTAAATATCTCAGCAACCTGTCGACCGCTTGAAATTTATGATGAACCGTTAGATAAAAATCGTAACCGAATCGAACAACGAACAATACACGTTTTTGAAAGTACTGCTGTTAGTGATAAAGATAAAGGGCAGTTGGTGAAATCAGTTATTAAAGTTGAACGAAATCGAAAAATGTTTGATACCAAATCCAAATGTTGGAAAAGTTCTGATGAAATTTCATTTTACATAGCCACTACTTCTTTGAGCGCGAAACAGTTTGGTGATGCTATTCGCTTACAATTGGGGAATAGAGAATAAAAATCACTATGTTCGAGATGTCAGCATGGGCGAAGACAAATCCAGGATTCGAGTAAATCCCCATATTTTTTCAATATTAAGAAGCTTTGCTTTAAATATTATGAGAATTAATGATAAAACAAATATTCAACTTGAATTATTTAATAATTGAATTTAAGTAATGTGCTATGACCGCCAAATTCGGTTGGATTTTAGCCCACTGCATGTAAATCTGCATAATTTTTCATAAAATAAGCAACATATTCCATCGGTTTAAACGTCTTCAACGCATTTATTATTTTCTGAGGAACAAACAGGTCGATTTCTTCTTTCTCAAAAGGCACTTCTGCTGAATCAATATCTAATTGTGCAAATTCTTCTGCTAATCTATCCAAAGATCTCAATAAATCATTTATATAATCGTTATTCTTTAAATTTTCAATTAATGCAATTTCTTCTGGCAAAAAGAGTAGCTCTTTTCCGACATGACGTCTGCCGTGTAGTCTCCTAAATAGTTGTTTTAAGCTTCTATAAAATTGCTCTGATAAATTATTCGTCCGCTGGGGAATGATAATTTTTTCAATATTTCCTTTTTTTATCTTTATTGGTTTAGCAAATATTTTATCCCAATATTTTTCTAGCTGCTCTATTACTCCTGTTAATTGTTTCGATTCTAATGGATTGTTGTTGGCAACGCTTTTTAATTTCTTAACATACGTCATTAACTTTTGTTCCATTTCGTCCAATTGCGACGGATTTTCTATTTTACCAGAATCATTTAATCCATTGTTGTCATCGGGTAAGGCGATTCTCATAATTTGTCTTAACTCATCAAACAGGGTCATCTTTTTTTCTAATGTCTTTACAATTCTCCGTAATGATTTGTCATTAACTACCTTTCTCAAAACATCTTTTATCTGATACAAGCGACTTTTTTCTTTATCTTCCCAGCAAAAACTATAGCAGAAGCTTTGTTTATTCCAAGCCCCATATCGTGAACAATACAACAAGGAATACCAAAAAGCGCTTTTACTGTTTGGAATGCTACTGTTAATTCTGCTTCATTTTCTCCATTAATCTTCTGGGAATATAATACATAACCACTCAAAGCGTCTAAACAAGTTAAAAGATGTGGCTTTCGCCCTTCACAGGTAGAATCAATATGCAATATGTAGCCACCTCTTTTAGCCATGCTCTGGTTTATTCGGGTAACGTTTAGATAATGAAACTTTCCCAGGTACAATAAAAACTGATAACAGAGTCGTCTTACCTGGGTGGTGGATATTGGAATATGATAATTCTGAAGGAAAATATGTTTAATTTCCTCTAGCTGCCGTTTTTCTAAATAGCGTAAATTTCCAGCTTCTACTAAACAATCATAGCTATAGTTACAGCCTTTGTTCACTAATTTCGCCACCGCATCGGCAGCAAACAATTTTTCACAACAAGGACAATCATGGACATACTCTGTTATGATGATCTTGCCACAACGTACGGTGTAGATGGTTCTGGTTTTTACTTTTTGAATAACTAATCGAACCCGACAATAAGGACATTCAACTGCTTCATTATAAAAATAAATAATCGGTATTTGAGGAAGAACTGACGATAACGTATTGGCATTACGAACTTGTTCTAATTTAATTGTCAAAGCTTGAAGCGCTTTTATTTGAAAGTTTTTTTTTAAGTTGATAATGTTCTATAACAGCTTCAACATGAACGGGACTAATCATTATTCCCGTTGTGTTTATTCTGTTGCAAATTTCCTGGTAAGTTGCTGTTCTATCCAAAATTATTTCCACCAAAGTGGAAATAATAATTTCAGGATCAGGTAACGAATATTGTTTCTTTATTAATGCCTGTTCAATGTTAACAGTTCTGTTATAAAGTTGTTGTTGAGCAATGTCCTCTGTTGCTGAAAAGTAAACGTTCTGGAATTGAATCTTTAATCTTTTAATTCGATTTTTAAGGGATAGAACTGTTAACGGATCATAAACTTTTATTTTTAATATTTCCCTGAGTTCATGACTGGTATATCCCATATCACTGTGATCGGTTAACTGAACGATTGTTGCAAAAAGATTGCCCCACCTTGAAAAACTGACCTCTTTATAATGCCATATTCCATATTGATCAAACGCTGCTAAAGATGGCACCGTATAGAATATAGAATTTTTATTGTAAGAGCAAATGATATTATATGCTTTAATTCTTCTTCTCAGCGTCCTCATTGAACAGTTGCAAGTATTTAACAAAGTTTCTATTGTCTGAATTGGTTTGTTTTTACTAAAACTCTCAACGAGTGATGTTGATATAAGGTCATTTTTGATATATGGCATATTATAGACTCCCAACCGAATTTAATTTAATATAATGTCTATAATAAGCCAATATTATATCAAAAATGCAACTCGTTTTTGAAATTTCCTTGATTAGTGTTAAAAATTAATGGCAAAATTGCAAATTTAATAATTCTTATCTTATTGTAACTATGATATGTTATGAATTTTACAACCAAATTTGGCGGTCATAGAAAGAAAATTAGATAAAATTGAACTAAAAAGTAAGGATTTTTTGAATTTATGAAAAAATCATCATGTAAAAATTTTTAAAAGGAAATTTTTTACCTCAACCTTTTTCACTCTCATCCGTCTATTTCAATAAGAGTGATTTTTATTTAGGAGGTGAGAAAAATAAATTCTCCATAGACGAATCTATTAATTGTAAAAATCCGCCGAAGGAGGATTACCATTTTTAAAATAATTGATATATTGTTTTTATACAGTGCAGAATAAAACAAAATTCCATTATTTTTTTCTCACCCTCTAAAGGAGGATAAATGCCGCCAGAAGATGGCGAACTGATTCAAAGAATTATCCATAATGACATACAAGCTTTCGACGAACTGTTTAAAAAATATCAGAACTCAGTGTATCGATTTGCTTGCTATTTAACTCAAAACAGAAGTGAAGCGGATGATCTGTTTCAGGAGACGTGGCTTCGGGTGGTGAGGTATCTTCCAACAAGTTTGAAGATTCGAGATTTCAAGGCTTGGATTTTGACGATAGTGATGAATCTTCACCGAGATGAATTACGGCGGAAACGAATTCGAAAAATTTTTTCACCACTTCAATCCGAGCATTCTAATCGAGAGAATAATCAAATAGAAAAATTGGATATTGAAACAGAAAACAAAGGAATGGATGAATCAGATCAAGTGGATATTGATGTGGCGCTTGACAAAGCTATTGCAGCTTTACCCTTGAAACAGCGTCGGGTATTTATACTGAAAGAGATTGAAGGGCTAAAACATTCAGAGATTGCAAAAATGTTAGATGCCCCAATCGAAACGATTAAATCACTATTCCATAAAGCTATAAAAAAATTACAGCATGAGTTGGCCGAATTTAAGGGCTTTTAATAAAACAATATGTTATGAGGTTTTCAATGAAATGCAAGCAGGCAGAAAAATTAATCATTGAAGGATCGCGAACAGTACTTGATCCAGCAATCAAGGCTGAACTTGATACCCATTTGCTAGATTGTCCAAGATGTTCAAATTTTAAGGACAACTTTCAAATGATTTATCAAGGTATTAATGAAGTTAAAGCTCCTGAGCCATCAACAGAGCTTTTGGAGAAGACAATAGCATTGTGTCATAATGAATTGATTGAGCAAGGTGAAATATATGTTTTTGAGAAATATCACCCCCCAAAAATAAGGTTACCGAAGTTTGTGTGGGTTGCATTTGGTGCGCTTTTAATTTTGACCATTGCATGGGCTGTACCGGTGTTAAGAGAGGTTGCAAAATCTCAAGTCATTACTCGACAAGCAGTTATGGTTCTCACAATGATTGTTCAGAATTTAATTATGCTGCTGTTTTCGCCAGTTCTATTACGCAGACTGAAATCAAAATTTTATGGTATTAATTTTCAATTCTAAAATAATTACAATTGAGTGCATTCTAAAAAAGTATTATGATGTCATTCTGAGCGAAGCGAAGAATCATTTAAATCTTTGAAAAATAGAGATTCCTCATCCGACTTTGTCGGATTCAGAATGACAAAAGCATCCTTTTTAGAGTGAACGCATAAATTCAAATATTTTACCAGGAGGTTACCCATGGCAAGTTCGGGTGAAAAAACGATTATACTAATTCTGTTGATAGTTATTATTTTATTTCTGTTTGTAAGATTTGTCCCATTCTTTTTTCTTGGATTACGTTTTCCTTTAGAAACTCACTTTTCACAATTTCCAGGATTTTTTCATTTTGCCCCGTTATTTCCTTTACTTTTACTTTTAGTAATATGGCTCATCGTGGTGTTTTGGGTATACCGTGACGCTGAGCGTCGTGGCATGAATGGAGTCCTGTGGGCTTTGTTAATTTTTGTAGGAAACTTTGTTGGACTTATCATATATCTGATTGTCCGAAATGAAGAATTTCCAAGACTGGTTGCTGCTGAGCCAACACAATTGTGTCCAAGCTGTGGAAAGGTGGTTGTCCAAAAATATTCCTTTTGTCCCCATTGTGGAACTCGACTCAAGGCAGTTTGTCCCAATTGTGACAAGCCTGTTTCCAGTGAGTGGAAGGTATGTCCGCATTGTGGGCAGAATTTGGTTGAAGAAAAGTAACGCTGTATGGTTTATAATTAAGTTAGGAATTCAGGATTGGAGTTAAGGCGTCAGATTTTAAATCCCACGTATAAATCTGACGGATTAATTCCATTTTCATTATTCATTAGCAATTAATCTTGAACTTTTTATCACGAATGAACAAAACCTTCAAGTTTTAAGACCTTGAAGATTTTGTTATTAAGAGCAAATTTTGTACTTGACTTGTACGCAATTTGTGCATATATTGACACTTATGAAAGCTAAGTAGAATGATTATGAATGATGAAAAGTAACCTTTTAATTTCAGGTGTGACCTACTTAATTTGCTTGTTTTCGATACTTTCCATCTCCCTGGCTTCTGACCTCAAAGTCAAATCGATGGGTCAGATGGCGCTCATTATTGATGATCAGGATAATCAACTTAATCTTTATGATTTTGGATCGAATCCTGCCTGGCTTGTTGTCGATCAACACAGATCCTGGCTACGTCCATTTGTTCAGACCGATGTACTTTCAGGCAAATTTAAACGCATTTACGATCCTGAAACATCCATTGATTTAAACGCATATTTTGACGGCGTGAAGTTATTGGACGAAAACCAGGCATTTCGAGGATTAGTCGATTATCATGATTTAAGCTTGAAAGAAGTTTATCGTGCAATTAATCGTGATCCATATTTAGAACACCCGTTTCGTCTGGCTGACAATACAACTGGCAACATTCACTACTGGGGTCCAACTATTTCAGCCCAATACAGTCGCAATGTTCACGATCAGAAACTGTTTTGGGGCGCTTCACTGGATTATCAAATCAAAACCGGATTGAAAGATTTTTTTCCACAACCTCGAACAATTTATCGAGATATTGGAATTGGTACCGGGATCGCCTGTCGAGTCTCAGATCGATTCTCTATAGGATCGACTTTCATTTACTCCCATACTCAGGAATTTACTGAAGCTATTCCTCCAGGCGCAAATGAACTTCGTACAGTGTTAATTATGAAATTTAGAGGGGAGAGTTTTGGCACTGAACGAGTTGGTAGTATGGAACGATTTACTAAAATAAAATATTTCAACTGGGGATTGCAAACTCATTTTAAACTGTTTGACGATTTAGAATCTGCATTTTCATTTAACTACAGTATTCAAGATCTGGATGCAACAGAGAGTCGTGTTAAACCTGTCAAAGATGGGACATGGAAATTAGAAGGATATGAAATCCATTGGAAAAATCGATTAAAACCATCAACTTTGCCATTCAGGCTGGGTCTATCTTTTGATCGTATTTATTTCAACGATTGGGCGATACATCCTAATTTTGATGTTTTATTAGGTGATGACCATCTCACTGAGAACAGAGCCTGTTTCGGATTTGCTTATGAGCCAAACTCTCTCCCGTTGATTTTTGGAGTTGAATATCATTTCAGGTTTGTTGAAAAAGACAAGAGAGATTATGGCAGTAGATTATTTGGTTCTGGAAACATGGACGGTAACACTCTGAAAGTTGGTACTGAGATTGGGATCGTTGAAAATTGGAAAGTAAGAGCAGGTTACATTTATCAGCATGACGATATTGATTCCACCTTATTATCTTTCAGCGAATTTCAACCTGAAAACAAAAACCACAGTTTTACATTCGGATTGGCTTACTTTTTCAAATCAGCCGATATCGAATTTTATGGATATTATGGTCAGCAGAAACCAACTGTCAATCCAAATAATTTAAAACGGAATCATTTGGGAATAGTTTTCTCGATGAAGTTTTATCGAGATTGATTATTTCCTTTTATCTCCTGCATCCGTTGGTTGATTTCCTTTCGTGTATCATTCATAAACGTAATAAAGATTCTAAAACTTTCGTCAGCCATCAACTTTTCAGCAATTAACTGATCAAAAGCGTTCTGCCTTAAATATGTTAATTCCTGAATGGCATTTTGACATTCATCCTCTGTCTTAAAATCAGCTATCTGAATTTGAATATCCATCACCCCTTTATAGTATGTGTCAATCCTATTTTTCTTACGATGCTTATTCCATCTGGTAACCGTTGCAATACCCCCAATAAGAGCGATAAAAATAGAGAAGATAACGCCAAATAATTCAGCATAGCGTTCGTAAAAGGGAGGCTTGTTTCGTTCCAGATAGTGTTTGGCACCCTTATGTAATGGAAATCGCAGTTTAAGCGGATCAAACTGTTCAGTAATCTGGCTGAGTAATTTGTTTTTCAAATCTACTACCAGAAATTGTTTACGATTCAAGATGGTCTCCACAATATCATACACTACATCATCATCCATATCTTTATGAGTTAGTAAGACCGCATCAATTGCAACCGTAAGAATAGGATTTTCGGGTAAGTTTGGAAAAATGTTTATAGGAATAATATAAGGCTTTGCCGATGGATATTTTAAACAGAAACCATCCGCTGCCGAACCTTTTCCCGCCAGGTTGGGATCACCCAGACTAAATATCTTTCCGCCTCGTTGAAGACTTGTTTGAACTCGCTCATTATTAAAACCCGTCACCAAACAGCATATATCAACCGTATCCGATAATACATTCTCATCAAGCTCAACATATTGCGGATGATATTCATCAGCTTGGATACCAAACTCATGAAATAGAGTTTGGGTTAACCGAGCCGTTCCGCTATTCTCAGGTCCCATTGCAACTTTTCTGCCTTGTATCAATTCTCTAAGAGAATTATCTTCGGATTTAACATTCTCTTTATAAATGATGAACAATATTTCAGAATACAAAGGAATAACACTCCTGAGATTCGAAAATTTATGACTTGTCTTTCCAAATGAAGGAAAAAAGGAGACATCATTCTGTGAAATGGCAAATTCGGCTTCACCTTCTGAAAGTATATAACAATTATTTAACGCGTTCAGAGACAATGTCTCTCCACGCACCATAATAGGTCGAAAAATAGCTTCGAGATTTATATTGCTTTGTTTAGAGACGACATCTGCGATATTTTTTCCGACGTTATAGTATGAAGTTCCTGCTGTACCAGCAGCTAAGCGATAGATTTTGTACTTTTTTGCACAACCTAATAAACAGAAAAGTAAAATGACTATGGAGATAATTCTTGTGAAAAATGTTTTTTTAATTGACATACGTACCACCTAAATTTAGATTTGCTTAATGAAAAAAACAGGTGATTAATATGATATCTTCGAAATTGATTTATTAATGTTTTGAAAATTATAAAACTATGTTCAAAAATGCGGACGAAATTTCTTGATTGATCATGTAATATTTCTATATTTTAATATAACATAAAAATATGAGATTTTCAAGAAAAGAAAACATTTTTATTAAAATTTAGATGATTTCTATTGATATATAATTATTCTAATTTTTTTCTTGACATTTAAAATTCTTTTTTTAATATGTTAATAGATGAGTGCACTCTAAAAAGGTGGATTACCGATTCCATCGCTTACATAAGTTATTGTTTTTATGCAATGAATCAGACTGATTTTAGCGATGGAATCGGTTTTTAGAATAGACTCATAGATACTTAAAACAAAAGGGAGAAAGAAATGGGCATCACTATTCATTACCGAGGTTCAATTAAACACCTATCTTTAATTGATCAATTTCAGAAAGAAATGGTTGATTTTTGCAAATCGATGAATTGGAAATATCATCTCTGGAATGAAGATCAAAGCAAGCCATTTGATGCAGAATTAGTTCATACAAACGAAGGGGCAACGATAGAGGGTCATATTCCGCTTCGAGGTATTTCAATTATCACTGATCCTAATAATGAATCGCTGGATTTGCTGTTTACTCCTGAAGGAAATCTTTCCAGCTTTATGTTGGAAATTTTAAGACATGATGGCACACTTAGTAAGGATCATGATTGGATTTTTGTCAAAACCCAGTATGGTAGCATCGATTCACATATTGCAATTGTGAAATTGCTTCAGTATTTGAAACAAAAATATATTGTTGATTTAGAAGCTAAAGACGAAGGTGAATATTGGGAGACAGGTGATAAGGAACGCCTGATGAGTAAACGTGGATTTTTATTCGGTAAAATGGCGCAGTTTGAAAAAGCACTTTCATCGGTTGAATTTGATCATGAACCTACGACTGAAGAAGTTGTTGAAAAGATTGAAGAAGTTATCAGAAAATTGCAGAGGAAAAATAAATAATCTCTTTATTGAAAATGGAGAAGTTTTATGCATAAAAGTATTGAACCTGAACTTGCTGCGTTGAGGGATCAATTGTAACCTTCACCTTTGGCTAAGATTTTCAATGATCGATAGCAAAGATCGAGGTATCCTGCAGATATTTACAACTCCATTGCCCTAAAATCATGAAATCACGGAATACATCGAACGATTTCATGGCTTTACCGGATTTTTTGATAAAGAGAATGTCGGGTTTTAATGAGATCAACAAAGGATGTTAATTAGTGCTTGTCTGAGACCGTAACACAAGCTTCCAGGTTGTGAGAAAAACATTACTTCATCAATCCATTCATCCAATACACCAGCATTGGCTGAATTATTTATCTTCCCCTGGATCAATTTAGAAAAATTCAAAGTCTGGGGCTCAAGTTATTTTCCTGCTTATATTGATTTCCTAGCTATGGTAACAATTTTCTTCACATCATCCAGCATTGTCGGCGAATGATAGACAAATCCATCTTTAATCGTCCATTGCACACCACCTCGATAAACAACTTCTCCGTCCTTCAAATCCATTACACCTGTCGGATAGAGAAACTTAAGATTTTCCAGCGGATTGCCATCGACCAAAATCAGGTCTGCCAGATAGCCAGTTCGGACTCGCCCCAGCTTATCTTCCATTCCTAAAATTCTGGCATTATTTCCCGTAGCATGTTGAATGACATCAATTGGATGAAATCCTGCTTCCTGATGCAGTTCTAATTCTCGGATCAAGCTGAAACCGTACATCATGTAGATATAACCAGCATCTCTCCGACACCAGCTATGCCGCCTAAACCAGCAAAATCTCGAACGGCTTTCAACCAGATCTGGTAATTCTCCCGCCAGAACACTTCGTCGGTCGTTGTCCAGTTCCATTGATAGGAGCCGTGATTGGCGGGATTAGGTTTGAAATATTCTTCGAGGGCTGGATGGAGATAATCCTTGAACCAGGATTGATTTTGCGCTCGCAACAAATCTCGACTGGCTTCATAAATCACAAAAGTCGGGCACCAGGCAACTTCTTTTTTAACCAATGCTTGCAGTACCTTGTTTAGCTTTTTAGGATTAGCTTCTCGCCAAAGACGACCCGCGTAGTGGAAACGATCGTTTTCATTACTGTAATTATACCAGGGTGGAAAATTTTGTGAGCCGTTTAAAGCAGCATCGGGAATGCCGTACCAATGTTCAATCGTTGTCGTGCCAAATTCAGCATCGTCCCAGGCATCGGTTTCTTCAACGCCCACATGATGAGCCACTCGCAGTCCTAACTTATGGGCTTCATCCAGTGCCGCCTTCATAATATCCCGATCCATATCAAAAATTTTAACGCCATCGCCACCGACCTTTTTGATGTCCTGCACTCGTTTTCTGACTTCTTCAGGAGTGTTCCCAAACGCCCGCATATAAAGAAAGATGCGAGGCGCTGCAATTTCGCCCACCTGACTTTTGGCACGTTCATCAATGGTTTTTTTATTTCTTCTTCACCACAACACTTTTCGCTTTCAACAATCCCGCAATTTCATTGAATTGATTTTCAATATCATCACTTAATTTGGTAGAAGGCTTTTCAAACATATTCAAATTATACTCGTTATTGGTTTAGAATTTCAGTACTGCTGTCATTCCTGCCAATGCAGGAATCTCGTTATCTACAAACAATTAGGAGATGCCTATATGCACAGGCATGACACGAAAAAACAACATGTAACGAATATGGACAGTATCACTCAAGATACGAATACGATACACATCTTTTGTTTGGACCTTGAAAATTGAGCCATTGAAATTTATTTGAAATTTGGCATTTGTATATTGAAATTTTCTGAAATTCATTTCAGTCATTCATTATTTAATACTATCGATATAACCCAGATATCCACTCCTATCCAAAATTCCTTGAGGATCCATATCCGTCAATTCCATTATACTGACTTGAGGATTATTCATCATAAAATTTGAGACAATACTATACCCAACTGAATAGACACTGCCGTAAGGTATTTTTCCATCTCCATACAAAATTTTATCCAGATTGTCATCTCTTAATTGCAGTTTGTCCCTTAAAATTTTCCATGCTTCCTTTTCTTTTACTGGATTTAAATTTTTTGTCCAGGGGACTTTTATATCTGGAAAAATTTTACTGGCAAAATAGTCTGCCCTGCCTTCAAAGACTAAATATTCGATGACACTAAAATCTTTGCGCTTGAAATTCCTGGATGTCCAGACACTGTGATGATATTCATGGGCGATGACGTACTTGAGGATCGTTTGCCAATTTTTCTCCCGAGTATCAATCGAGATGATGATACTGCCTGTCCTCGTGGTGAACGCTGTGACTCCCGTGTACAGATGATCCAGGTTGTATTGATTGAATAAGACTTTTGTCGCTGGATTCATGGCAAGTAAGATAATGTTGGTATCAGGCCCTGGTAACGAGTCCGAAATGGTTTTCAGTTGATCAAAAAAAAAAGGTGGCAGATTGGATTTTTCCAGTTACACAATTTCTTCTTGAAGCGTATCTATATCAGTAATTGGCGGTTTCAATGTTTTCATGATTTCTGCATATTCGCCCTTGGCTACATATCTGGTAAGAATAGGCTGATAAATTAGCTCTTCATAAAGTTTATTAATTTTAATGGGATGATTTTTCGCTTCTGACACGAATAGTCTCATATTCAGGTAGGCTAAAACGACAGAAAAATTTTGATCTTTATATGAATAATTGAAGGAATGAAAATCGATGTTACTCTTATGAGGCGAACAATTGAAAGAAGTTATAATTATAATAGAAAATATCAAAAAGCAATTTATAATTTCCATGTTAAAAGTTATTTGATATGTATAATTAGTATAACCTAGAGTAGTTAGATTGCATCAATCATAAATTGACGGAGTCAATTTTTTCTCAATGAATTTAATTTTTTTCACATAGATATTCGAACAACAATTTCTAGCGTAGGTTGTGTTGAACAATTATTAAAAAGTAGGAGACAATTGATATATAGCGAAAAGAATGATTGATTTTTCAAATTTCTATGGAGCCTTTTTTCTCACCATTTTTTACAAGTAGTTATCCTTCATTAGATATCATCTGAATAGCTTTTCGAGCTAATTCTCTGGAAAAAATTCTATCGTTAATAGATGTTTTAACCATTTGTTCTATCTCCTGTTTTTTCTCTTGTTCTTTTGGTATCGGTAAAATTAACTCATAAATTCTCTTACCTAAAGAATCAATAATGTCCTGTGTAAATCTTTTACCTTGTATTTGAGATTTCACAGGTTCAGAAGAAAGAGCTGCTAATAATAAAAATGGAGAGAGTTGTGTTCTGTCCTTAATTCGAATTTTATATAAATGACTCTGAAATAAAATTTTGGTATCGTATTTGGATATATAAGCGCATGTACCAATCAGATAAGTGCCATCTTTTACCATTAAAATGTCACCTTCCTGGACATCTTGCCTATTTTTATACTGTAAGTAAATTTCTTCCGATACTCCATGCTTGGGATCTAATTTAATTTCCCAATTTGAAATATCGGAGGTTCGGATAAAAGGTATATTACCAGAACCATAAGAAAGTTTGCCGATTTCATCTCCTGTGGTTATCTCAACTACACCCATTTTAACCAGGTCTTTAATCTTGATGAGATGATGTGTTTCAGACAACTTGTTTAATTCTTTTAAAACTTCAGGATTGTAGTATCGAGGAGCAAGAATATTATCCACAATATCTACATTTGTTAACCAATAACCAAGATTCCCATCATTGATATCCACGGATAAAGATTTAAAATTTTTTAATATTATCGGTAAATCATTAAAAGGAATTTTATTGCCTCTACTATCATGACCGCACCATTTTGCCTCTGCCATAAAAATTTTATAATTATTTTTTTTGTTAAATTCTTTTTTTGTTGCAATTAATAAACATGTCTTGGTATGAGTGCCACCTTTACCCGATGTTTTAAATAAACTTTCTGGCATTCCAATAATGGCATTTATTTGAGAATGTTTACGCAAAAATTGTACAACATAACCGTTACCAAAATTCGTAATTAAACTTTCAGGAACTACGACTCCCAGCTTACCATTTGGTCTCAACAATTTTAAACATAATTCTAAGAAAAGGGTTTGTGGCGTTGGATTTGCTAACAATCGATTAGATTTTTCATAGACCCCTGTACTTCTATTTTTAGACCATTTGTGGGCAAGATCATAAGTTTTTTTTGTCTCTTCAGTTCCAATTTTAATTTTTGCACCAAAAGGGGGATTGGCAACGACGATATCGAATGATTCATCTAAAGGAAATGGAATTTGTTCGTTGGTATTGGTCTTACGCTCAATAGAATCTGCGCACACAATATTTGAGCTACTTAATGTTGTTAAGGCGATATGAGTTTTAGCAAGTTTTGACAAATATTCATCTTTTTCAATACCAAACAAATTATCAGAAATTTGATTTGACCTGGCTCCTCTGGCAATTAAATAATTAGCTGCATAACTTAAAAAACTTCCTGCACCACAGGCTGGATCAATTATCTTATCTGTAACTTTGGGATCAACTGCTTCTACTATCCATCTTACCGCTTCATAAGGAGTAAAAAATTGCCCTTCCGTGCCTCTGATTTCAGAGCTAATGAACATTTCATACAAAATACTAAATGGATCTTCCGAAAAGTCAGAGAAATCACAATTATCAAAAATTTTATCTACATAAGCAATTGAATCAGGATCAAGAAGA
>Ga0209636_10002988_pt1 | contig 17258 bp, 9 predicted proteins | sample DeeMarSWOR152_54_FD_187464 | JGI IMG/M metagenome (GOLD analysis project Ga0209636, IMG submission 187464) | Marine sediment microbial communities from White Oak River estuary, North Carolina - WOR-1-52-54 (SPAdes) (version 2) | ecosystem: Environmental > Aquatic > Marine > Intertidal zone >...
CGGAGATGGATGGAAAAAATGTAGCAAAAGAAACGGCCAAAGCAACGATGACAATGATTAAGGATTGTTATGCACTGATTTTTGATCTACGAGACAATTTTGGCGGCCGGGAGGAGATGGCCCTGCTGTTATTGAGTTATTTATTTAAAAAACCGGAGCATATTCTTACTCAATACAATAGAGAGAAAGGCAATAAAGAGATTTGGACTTCAGCCGATGAGGAAGGTAACAAGGTGGCTGATATACCTATTTATATCCTCACCAGCAGTCATACTGTCTCAGGAGGAGAGATGTTTGCTTTTGTGCTTAAGAATAAAAAACGCGCCACAATTATAGGGGAAAAAACCCGGGGTGCAGCCCATAAAACCCATCTAACATTTGTACCTGAACTGGGCATTAATATCGCTATTCCTTACAGCGCTATGGTAGATCCGGTTAAAGGAACAGATTGGGAGGGAAAGGGTGTTGAGCCGGATATTGCGACTCCTGCGGAAAAGGCCAAGGATACGGCCTATAAAATGGCCCTCGGCCATATCCTGGAAACCAAAACAAATAGAATGGAACGCACTGAGGTGGAGTGGGCCATGATGGAAGTTGAAGCCAATCTCAATCCCGTCACTCTTGACGTAGCCGCTTTAGGAGAGTACGTAGGAATATATGGAAAAAGAAAAATCGCGGTTGCCGAAAGTTCCTTAACCTATCAGCGGGAAGGCGGTACTATTTATAAGCTCAAACCGATGAGTAAGGGTCTCTTTGCTTTTGAAAATGAGGCCATGTTCTATGTCAGAATAAGGTTCGGGAGAGATGATTCCGGAAACATAAATAGAATTATTTTGTTATATGATGTTAGTCCTTCCCAGGAGTTTACCAAGACCGGTAAATAAGAAGCGATCAAGATAAGCTTGGGACCATTTTGTGACCATCCACATTCAAAAAGTCTCAAAATAGCTTGAAATAACTCAAAGCATTTCAAAGTGTGATTTTTTTTGTTTTCAACAGGTTGCGCTATAAATAATTGAATTTAAAGAATTTATAAAAACGACGGGATTCGAGTCCCCCCTTCGGCTTTACTTGTTTTTTCCTAATACTCTTCAGATTCCTCTTTTTCCTTTAATTATTTCGGATTGATTCTTGATTATCTTACTAAAAACTTCTGGAATAAATTGAGTTTTAAAACATCTATTCCCAATATTGATGGATTGATCAACAGACCAAGAATCAAAAGCAGTAAGATTCCCGCAACCAGAAAGGCTATTCGTCTCAACCAGCATCCTATTCGCGACTTTCTGCAATATAATAATTTAATTAATATCCTGAAAAACCTCCCATTTAATAAATCTTTAAAGCCCAGGGCATTATTCAAAAAAAACCTGTTTAAAAAAGCTATCAAGATAGGAATTTGGTTTTTGTACTTGCCGTGCTTTACTCACATTTCTATCCAATTTCCGCCCTTTGACATCCCTTACAACCTATATAATAGAGAAACTTTGTGGTCAAACACAGAGAAATCGGGAGAAGAGATGTATTTACAAAAAATGTGAACTACAGTTTACTTTTATGTGATGAACAGGAATCCTTCTGTTGGCAGGCGGTCGAAATTTAACTGGATACCTTAATAAAGAAAATATCGCTTAATATGCCAAAGTTTTATAAACCTATTCAACATTATCTTCTTTTACAAATATTCACCATTTATTGCTGAGTTAATTGGAAAGCATAAAGTATAGAAAGTTACCGTTCGGATCAATCTTCTGCCTCTTGTGGCATTCAGTTACTCGATGATTCGTTTTTCGGATTAATTATCATTGCATCTGGCCAGGTCTTCTTAGCAATACGAGAAACAGCTCTTAATACAAGAAAGGAAGAGAGCAAAGAAACATCACAATATGGGGTACTTCTGACTGTGGCTAAACTAAATAATATTCTTGGTTGGCTTATTATTCTCTGAGTGAATATTTATAAGGCTTCAACGTTTGTAAGAGCATATGTTTGTTCTGGTTTGTAAAGTTGATATGAGGAATATTGTTTACGGACATAAACTGTTAAATAACCGTTGACAGGATATATTCATATACGATAATATTATATATACGATAATCAAACATATGAGATTATAGGAGACATAATATGTCATCAAAAACTCTTATTGCCGCGGCTGCCAGGCCGATTATCCTTTCGATTCTCCAGTCGGGTGAGAGCTACGGATACCAGATCATCAAAAACGTCCGCCAGGCTTCGGGTGGTACCCTGGAATGGTCGAGCGCCCTGCTTTACCCCGTATTGCACCGTCTGGAAAAAGATGGGCTGATCCGGTCCCAATGGAAGCTCTCGGAGAAAGGCCGGATGCGGAGATGCTATCTTATTACCGACGTCGGCCGAAAAGAACTCATCGTCGAGAGGGAACGATGGCTCAATGTTCATGGCATCCTCAAGAAATTCTGGAAGACGGCCGAAGCGTTTGATTGAAAGGAATGCGATAATGAAAATGTTCGACCTGGAAAAAGCGATTCAAGAGTGGAAAAGGAATCTTTTCAAGAATCCGGGGCTTGAGGAGAGATACATTATTGAGCTCGAGGAGGGCCTGCGCGATGAAATAGATGACCTTGTCGGCGAGGGGCAAAGCAAGGAAGAGGCCTTCCGCCGCGTCATCTTGGAGATGGCACCGGCAGATGTGCTGGGCGCAGAATTCTACAAGGTTCGAACGAAACGCCGATCGGGGCGTCCACCTTGGCAAGCACCACGATTCATGCCTGCGCTCCTCTGGAACTATTTTAAAGTTGCCCTCCGGAAAATCAAACGACAAAAAAGCTACTCCTTCATCAACATCGGAGGCCTTGTCGTGGGATTCACGTGCTCCTTTTTGATCGTTGTTTTTGTCCAGCATGAACTGTGTTATGACAGATTCAACACAAAGGTCCACCATATATACAGGGTTCTAAATTCGGACAGCCAGTCTCCCGATATTCTCTCCGCCCTAAGTCCCTCCGGTTGGGCCCCTCTGCTGGCGAAGGATTTCTCCTCCATTAAAAGGACTGTCCGATTTTTCACCAACCTCGGTCGGGCCGACCTAAAATACGGGGGTGAATCTCGTACGGTCCAAGGCCTCATCTTCGCCGACGGCTCGGTTTTTAACGTATTCGACTATCCCTTTCAGGCCGGAAATCCTTCGCAAGCGCTGCGTCCACCTAACACCATAGTTCTCACGGCCCGGGCCGCGGCAGCCTGGTTCGACAAAGAGAATCCCATCGACAAAATTATCACCTATCTCCGGGGTACTCAGAAAATCCCTCTCAGGATAACCGGCGTCATAAACAACATCCCTTCGACATCACATCTAAAATTTGACTACATAGTATCCTTTCCCACCATCCGCGAATTCATGGGAAAAGACGCGCTGAGCAATTTTACCAGCTACAACTATTACACCTACGTTCTGCTAGAAGAGAGCGTGGAAAAAGAACAGATCGAGGAGGGCTTTCCTCAGTTTATCACCAAGAACTTCGACGAAGATACGGCTGAGAACTTATCCCTTCACCTGCAGCCGCTTTCGAACATTCATCTCAACAACACCATCCGCTGGAATATCGCCGGAACTGGAAATCCCCAGTATTTATATGTTTTTTCTGGAGTGGCGCTTGTTGTTCTACTGATTGCCTGCTTCAACTTCATCAATCTGTCCACGGCCAGAGCCCAGATGCGGGCCCGTGAGGTAGGTGTTCGCAAAGTTGTTGGAGCTCACAGGCGACAGTTGATATCGCAGCTTTTCGGGGAATTTATTCTTACCAGCCTTGTGGCAACTTTTTTCGCCTTGATCCTGCTTGGACTCTTCGTCCAAAAATTTGGAGTCCTCGTCGGTCAGGACCTGTCGATCAACTTCTTTAATAACCCCGACGTATTGCTTCTTTTATTCGGTATCGGTCTGGCTGTCGGATCGGCTGCCGGTATCTATCCTGCCATCGTACTTACGGCCTTCAATGTGACCACAGTACTCAAAGGGACGACGACCAAAGGAAAACGGGGAACCTCACTCCGAAAGGGACTCATCGTCACACAGTTTACCCTGTCCATCCTTCTCCTCGTTTCCATAATCGTCGTCCATAACCAGATTGTACACATGAAGAATGTCCCTCTCGGTTTTGACAAGGAACAGGTAGTCATCCTGCCTATGACCGGGACCGTCAAGAGCCACTTCGACGTCTTCCGCGACCGGTTGATATCCCATTCAGTAGTTCAAAACGTGACATTGAGCACGGTTCCGGGCAGGATCATGACGAGCAGCGGATACAATTGGCCTGGCAAAGAAGGTGAGGAGGGTGAAGGATTTTACTCCATGTTTGCCGATCCCTATACACTGGAAACCCTTGGAATCGAACTCATTGAAGGCCGGAACTTTTCAGACCGCATCGCCACCGACGAAAAAAGCACATATATCTTGAACGAGGCGGCCGTAAAACAAATCGGCTGGGACAAAACAATCGGGCAGCCCTTCCGAGTTTGGGACGAAGAAATGGGACAGGTGATCGGTGTTGTCAAGGATTTCCACTTCAAATCTCTGCACCAAACAATCGAACCGCTGGTTATATATTATAAAACAGATTGGAGCTGGAGTGCAGCCGTTCGATTCAATACCGCCTACATTGCATCTGCCATCCAGACCATGGAGGAAGCCTGGCGGGAATTCGAGCCGGATATCCCTTTCTCTTATACCTTTCTGGATAAGGATTTCGACCGTCATTACCGTTCGGAGGAGCGATTGGGACACTTGTTAGGAGCCTTCACGTTTCTCGCGATGTTCATTGCTTGTTTGGGCCTGCTCGGACTGGCGGCCTTTTCGATCCAGATACGCATGAAGGAGATCGGTATCCGAAAGGTTCTCGGCGCCTCGGTTCTCGAGATTCTGAGACTTTTTTCCATGGAATTTTTAAAACTTGTTCTATTCGCCTTCATCCTGGCTGTTCCCCTTGGCTTCTGGTTGATGCACTCCTGGCTGCAGAATTTTGCTTACAGGATATCAGTCGGCTTCCTTCCTTTTCTGGTCAGTGGGCTGACAACTCTGCTCATCGCTCTGCTTACTGTCTGTTCCCAGATCACTCGCGCGGCCCAGTCCAATCCTGCCGACATCATGAGGTATGAATAGCGGAACTAACACAATTTGATCTCTATCGAATCCAGAACATTTCGCAGTCGCTTTTTTTGAGAACTCTTTTCCCAGCTACCTCTTAGTACTGTTATGGGCTTAAAAGAAGATAACATTATTACCGGATAGCTGCCTGCAAACATTCCCACAAACAAAACCAGTAAAAGGATTCTGGGAAATATCTGTAAAAGGCTTTCTCTTAACTTCATTTTGAACTATTTCAGCCACAATAATAGCAAAAACATGCATTTATTAACTTATTTCGTTTTATTTAGCGTACCTCAACCAGTATGCCCGCCTGAAATCCAGGTTTTTCATCAATTCTTATCATCAACCAGAGCCAATTGGTATAGGTTTAAGAATTTTGTTTTCTGCTTTGCTGGTTGAGTGAGCATCTTTGTCTCGGATTGCCCATCAACCATCGGAGGGAAATATAAGTGAGGATAAAAAAGATGTTAAAAACAATAGGGAATCGCTCATGGCGGGCCAAAGTATGGGATCATCGTCGATTTGGAGCGTGATATGAATTCTAGCTTCTTTTGGTTCTATGGACAATTCCCTTAAGCTTCTCTTTTATTTTGGACGGCAAAGATTCAGGTTTATGCTCGGATAGAATTCGGTCAACTTTGCCAGCAGCCCGTTCAACGGATGTTTTCCCGCCCTTTCCAATCCAGGAATCATAAGTATCTCGCTCAAAGAGATTGGGATACCAACGTTCTTTGTAATGCTTGCGGGTATGTTCTGTAACCAAATAATTACCCTCGGGCCCGGCCTCTTCAATAACATCTAAAGCCAAAGTCTCTTCAGTCACTTTGACATCTTTAGTGAAAGCTTTAATCCAATTCACTATCTCATCGCAGATGACCAAATGAGAAAAAGAAAACGTTAGGCCTGATTCAAGATAGCCAAGATCATGGATCAGATCGCTGCCGGTGAGGGTTTCAAAGAGCAGACTCAAAGAAGCTTCGGCAGCGGCCTGCGGATCTACTGTTTTGGACTCCGAGGCCCCTCCGAGTGAGAACATCGGGAGGCCATAAAATTTGGCCATGGACTGCATAATGCCTTGCTCGGGATCACAATAAGGATTTACGGCCGTACGCATATCGAGCGGACCCGGCGACATACCGGGGATAATAACCGGTGCCCCCTCGCGTTTTAATTGTGCTAGCACCAATCCGACAAGAACACCGGCATAATCCAAGGCAACAGCTCCCGCTGTCGTTATTGGGCTCGTAGCTCCTTCTGTTGACGATGGTATGTAAAGAGATGGAATGTTCCTTTCCGCCAAAAAGAGCAGCTTTCTGAGTGAATCTTCATTATGAAGGAGTCCCGTTGGCACATTTATGTAGCAGGCAACGAGTGGATTTTTACTTAAAGATTCTGCACCACCCATCACAGCTTCAGCCATTTCCACACAATCTACGCAGCCGCTAACATCATAAGAGACAAAGATAATTGGTTTTGTGGAGTAATTGAGCATGGCTTCCATTTGGAATCGATCGGCAGTGCTCTGGTCGACATCTGAAGGAAGAACCATGGACATCACGAAGTCTATATTCTCGATAGAATCACAGAGTTTCACTCCTTCTACTACGTCCTTTGTTATTGGCTTTCTTCGTTTTCCAGTTCGATGATCGATAATATTCAGACAATCGGAACCTGGCCCGTAATAACAATTATGATTCCCGAGATGAATAGCTGGCCTAGTATGACGATCAGACAAAACAATCTTTTTCGGCGCGGTTGCCAGGGCATTTTCCACGAGATGGGAAGGAATCCTCACGAGATTGCTGTCAATGACCTTGGCGCCAGCCTTCTTTAATAATTGGATGGCTTCCTCCATATACAGACGTGCTCCAACACGATCCAGAATTTCCAGACTGGCCGCATGTATTTTCTTGCACTTCTCCTCTGAAAAACGGTTTAATGGTACACTGAAATCAGTATCATCATCTTTACATCGAGTCGTCATTTTTATTTCCTCTCACCTATATCATGAAAAAATAAGAGAAGCGAATCCATCATCGCTTGCCTGCTTTCCAGCTGTGTCTGCTGCAGTCAAAAGACTGCATAAGGAAAGAACAAGAATTGGCAAAATGTCATATTTAAGAATTAGTGCCTTTCTTTTCCCTCTCATTTCGAGTTCCTCCTCTCTGAATTTAATAACCATGACCAAGGATGTAACTTTTTTGCAGAGAATTTACAGAGATACTCATCTCAAGTGAACGGATAAAGATATGGCTCAAGAATATAAAGAATGAAGAATTCGTGGAATCCTCTAGAACCTCAGCTTTAGTCCTATCTGTAATCTTCTCGGATAAAATATGAAACTCGGTTCATTATAAGTCGCGGCCCACAGGTCGTGGGATCGATAAGCAGTCACTGTCGCTGAATTGAGAAGATTGAAGACATCAATCATTGCATCAAGTTTGAGTGACTTATAAATATTAAATGTTTTTTGTAATCTGAAATCTAAGAGGTTCCATGGTTTATATCTATCCGGGCCTCTTGGTTCGGCTAATATTCGCCGTAACCCTTGAGTAGGAAAAACTCTCGTATACGATGGAATTGGTACTCCAGTTTGGTAAAGATAATTCATGCTAGCTAGTATGCCCCAGGGGAAAGAATAGCTCACCTGAAGTTTGAATATCCATGTTCGATCGTGATTTAACGGGCCATCGGCATTTGTATAGTCGTTAGGATCTTTACCAAAAGTTCCTGATGTTGTAAGTGCCCATGAGCTTGTTGAATGAGACATAATGTTTACACCTTCAGCTTTAGACCAGGTGAGAGATGCATAGAGTTGCCAATTATTCGAATATCTCTTGGCAAGGGAAAAAATCAGAGCGGTATAAGTTTGTCCATAACCAGATGGATTGGTAATCCAATATTTATTGCTACCCAATTCGCTAGTCTGATTGAAAACAGTGTAAGTTTGACCGTTATCAGGAGATACCATGCTGGTCTCTTCGTATGTCGCCCCTCTATCTTCCCATCCTATCAAATCCTTCTCTTTTTTATAAATGAAGGTGGCTCCTACAGACAAATTTGGCATGAGCTCTCGTTCCAGCCCCAACGAAAATATATCAGCATAGGGATTTTTTAATTCAGGATCGACGGTATATCCCATCTCTCCCGGAATCGTATACCATAATAGATAATCTCCAACACCCCAATCATAGTAGTAAACATTGTAATCAGAAATTGCAGGCCCTGGATAGCTCCAATTATCATGATGATTGGCATCATAGTAACGGCCGTATGAAGCTTTTAGTAAAGTCTTGTGGTCCGAGGTTAATTGAAAGGCCAGGCCAAGGCGGGGAGCAAAATTACTCATATCTACTATATTATCGACTCCGGGAACTCTCTCAGAAGTCTTTTCCCAACCATCATACACAAACCAAGAGGGAATAGAGCCGTCATTATGATCGAATCGCAATCCCAAATTCACTGTAAGCCTGCCGCTAATCTTCCAAGAATCATCAATAAAAGCACCGATGGCATTGGAGGTTGCACCGTACATGAATGGATCATACTCATACATATAATACGGATAACCGTAATAAAGATAGTACCACTTTCCTGCAGAATAGCCTCCGACCCATTCAGATTTTCCTTTTGTATACTGAACGCCAACCTTAAATTCGTGATCCCCAGCTAGAAAATCTTCAGCATAATATGTAAAGCCGGCATTAACCTGATCCCTTTCCATAATCCCATCCCAAATCCACCATGGTCCTCCAGAAGTAACTCCAGAATACCCATCCCAAATGATCGGGTCATTGATATCCCCTCCCATTGATGGATAATAATCATCGAAAGTCCTCCAGCCGGAATATTTGAGTTCAAAGAAGGCGTTATTGCTCATCAGGAATGTATACAGAAAAGTCCACATATGAGTGTAGCCTATTTCATTACTGACTGTCTCAGCTAGATTGAATTCATCAGGAGATTCAGGAAATTCATAGTTTTCATAATAATAGGATCCTACTAATCTATGTTTCTCACCTAGCTGGGATGACAGTTTAAAAAGGGCTTTATTCCCTAGCCACTTGGTGGGAAATTCAGGATCAACAAGCCACGGTGAATAACTATCTTCATATTTCTCCCATAATCCAAAAAACCAAAGCCTATCTTTTATGATTGGTCCACCCAAATTGATTGTGGCAGAGTAATATTTATCACGGTTGTAAGAAAAAACCTCATCGGGGGGGTCTGGGTTGTTGTCACCGGTCAGGCTCTGAAACTGACCATAATAACTTAAACCTCCCGAAAACGTGTTACCTCCAGATTTTGTTACAATATTGATCACAGCTCCTGTAAAGTTCCCATACTCTGCAGGTGCTCCTACTCCTGAAACTTCCACTTCCTCGAACATGTCCTGGGGCTGCCAATTCCAACCATGACCTTGACCGGGACTACTGACATCTATACCATCAACGAGGTAAGCATTTGATGGAGTAGTGGATCCATAAATAGTATTCGTCCATTCCGACTGCTCTTGTTGAGGGATAGCCGGTGCCTGTTTGATAATATCGTAAACAGTAAACCGCCCGCTAGGCAGGTCTTCCATTTGCTTTTTTGTGAAAGTGGTAGTCAGTTCTGATTTCGTCACATCGACAACAGGGGATTCTGCTGTGACTACAATAGACTCCTCAACGGTTGATAGTTTCAGAATTATGTCCTCTGTGACTGTTGTGTTTAACGAGACTTTGATGTTCAGCCTTTCAACTGTTTGAAATCCGTTTAAGGAGAACACTAGCTTGTATGTTCCGGGAGGCAAATTAATAAAGCGGTAACCTCCATCTTCCGATGCGATCTGTGAATGCACACCTCCCATTAGAGACGGACTGGAAATTTCGACTGTCACGCCTGGGAGTGGGGTTCCCTCGTCGTCTGTGACCTCACCAATTATCTTTCCCGTTATACGTTGGGCAAAGGAAAGGCCACAGAAAACTGCGAGATTAAGGATCAAGAAAAAACAAATGCCCATAAAAAAATTTTTCTTACTCATTCTTTTCCTCCTTCCTATTCTTATTTCTCTCCAATCGATTATATAACCAATTAACCTGGATAATTCAGGTTATAATTCCCAATGCTTTTTGACAATGCTGCTGATATGAGATGTGTCTCTTGCTATGAGTGCTTCCGTCATTTTCTTATGTATGCGCAATGATTTTTTGAGCGATGATTCATTGCGAGTCCACTGTAAGTACAGAATGTGGCGATGGCTGTGGAGAAACTTGTCAAAGGCTTGCCTTATAGTGGTACGCAAAAATTCATTTTTTAGAAATTCCCATACATAAATATGTATGTCTGCATTTATCTTTAAATATTTTTCAAGAGTATTGATAGTGCAAAACTTTTCCAGCTCTAATGTCATTTCTCGAAGTTCTTGATGGTCTTTCTCGGTCAAATCATGGATGACGACCTTATGAGCGTAACTGTCCAGCACATACATCGTCTCAAGGATTTCTTCATATTCTTTATAGGTGATTTCTGAAACAGTTGTGTGTCGATAGGGATGGACTTTGACAAATCCTTCCGAAGCTAGCCTCTTTATCGCTTCCCTAACGGGAGTCGTGCTTGAATTGAACACGACAGCGATATCTTTTTCGCGGATTATATTTCTAGGCTTTATTTCATTTTTAATGATGGCTTCCCTGAGGTAATCGTGAATTCTATAGCTCAGTGGTTGTGAAGATGCTTTTACAGGAAGTCCTTCTCTCACAGTTATCTTCCCCAATCCTACACTTTTTATAAATTTAATTATTTTATTTGTCAAGTTTTATTAATATTTTTAAACAAAATATTTTCTGTGGATAGCACTTTTTTATGTGTTACAGGAGAGAAAATCTCCTTCAGAGGGAAATATCGGCAGAAAAAATAGATTTATATTATAATTTAAATTATATTATTATTGAATATCTTATGGCAAATTCAGTAGAGATTGACTTCACCTGATAAGACAAGACTCATGATAAACTCAGTATGATTTGTGGCCATTGATCAGGTTATTTCGAGTGTGATAAGTTCACTTCGGGATTCCAGGGTGTGAAAATGACGAAGAGATGAAACCAGCAAAAGCATCTCAGCCGGATCATCGACGTACCCATATGCGATGGAGCATTCTCGTACTTCTGTTCATGGCAAGCTTCGTGGCCTACGTGCTGCGAACGAACATGTCAATAGCCGGCGAAAACATGATGGCTGATCTCGGATTGTCCAAGATTCAGTTGGGCATGGTCCTTTCAGCTTTTGCCTGGGGATATGCTATCTTCCAGTTTCCGGGCGGCATTTTCGGCGACAAAGTAGGATCCCGTCGGGCTTTGACAATTATTGCGGCCTTGTGGGGGATCCTGACATTGGCCACAGGCCTGGTCCCCGGGACAACCCTCGCATCGACGACCGTCATTCTGGCCACACTCATCGGGCTGCGATTTCTTATGGGAGTCGTGCAGGCACCTTTGTTTCCTGTAGCCTGTGGTAGAACGATTGGAAACTGGTTCCCGGTATCAGGATGGGCTTTTCCGAACGGATTGACGAGTACCGGGCTGACGCTGGGTGCCGCCGCTACGGCACCGCTGATCGCATGGCTGATGGAAACTTTGGGATGGCGGCAATCCTTTATCTTAACGACACCCTTAGCATTTCTGATTGCAGGAGTCTGGTGGTGGTATGCGAGAGACAATCCGGCCGATCACCCGCGAGTCAGCAAGAAAGAGCTGGACTTGATCAACGCAAACCGGCCATCACCGGAGCGTGCTATCGAAGACAAGGCGGCCTGGAAGCGTGTGCTTAAAAATCGTGATATTCTGTTGCTCACTGCGGGCTATTTTTGTATGAACTACGTGTTCTATATTTTCTTCAACTGGTTCTTCATCTACCTTGTTGATGTTCGGGAATTCAAAATCATGGAAGGCGGTTACTTCGCTGCAGCTCCCTGGATGGTCGGTGCTGTCGCTGCAAGTGTCGGGGGGCTTTGGTGTGATCGTCTCTGCAAACGCATCGGACCACGCTGGGGATGCAGGATTCCCGGCATCGCCGGTCTCAGTCTTGTTGCCGGGCTTCTTTTTCTTGGGGCCACCGCCAAGAATCCTTATCTGTCCGTAGTGTTCCTTTCGTTAAGTTTTGGATGTACTCAACTCACTGAGGGAGCATACTGGGCGGCAGCGATCTCCGTATCCGGCAAACACGCATCAGCAGCCACTGGAGTAATGAACACGGGCGGAAACGTTGTGGGCGGTATAGGGGCTCTTCTCGTTCCGATCACAGCGGAGGCTTTTGGCTGGCTGGTAGCGCTGGCAACCGGATCGGTGTTCGCCTTAATCGGTGTCGGGCTGTGGCTGTTCGTGCGCGCCGACAAGCCTATGACTTTTTACTCCGGCAACAATTGAATGATTTTTCCGATGGACGTCCAAAATTCCAATACAAATGCTCTATTCCTGGGGAGAGGCTGAGCTAATTTTTTTGTATTCCAACGACTCTTTTGATCTTGAATAGCGCCTCTTTAGCTATAACTCGCAGATCATTATCACCTGATTCATTGGAAATTTTTTCTAGGATTCGCATTGCCTCCTCAACCAGAAGACTCCCCAATAATTCTATTGAGTACCACTTCAAACTGTACTTGCCATATTCTGCATAATTCATCAATACTTTATGAAGCTTTTGGACATCCGAAGCACAACTTCTCCAAGCTGCTAGGGCTGCTATTTGGTGGGAATCATGGTTTTCATTTGTTGTGAATTTTTCAATATCTAAAACTAACTGTTCATCACCCATAATCTCAAAAGCATTCAAACAGGCAAGATTGATCTCATCATACCAAGCAGGACGATTCAATTGACTGCGTATAAAATCTTTACTTCCCGTTGGATCCGTTTTGGCCAGGGAAACAATCGCTGTCCCAACCACATCAGTGTGTTTATCCTGCAATATGACATTTCTCAATGTTTTTTTGGCGAAATCCTTTCTGAAATTCCGCAGCGCCAGAATAGCTGCTTTCCGAACTCGGTAATCTGATGATTTCAAAGCTTGAAGAAGAACTTTTTCAGCTTCTGGAGTACAAAGCTTTCCTAATAGAAAAGTTGCCTCGGCTTTTAAACCCCAAAAGTATTCCTTGGAGAGAATATCCGAAAATGTTTGAACTGTTTTTTGATGAATCGGAAGGCTACAAGCCATCGCCCTCATTGCCCTGATGCGTCCTGGGATTTCATCATTAAAAACCTGATAAATCAACTCATCGAGTGATTTATCGAAAAGAACTTCGGCCACAAGCGCTCCGCTACCATCAAAACTCACCATCAAAGGTTCTTCATCACAGTGTAACAAGAATTGATCTGATTTGTTTTTCACCCAGATGGTTTCCTTTTTTTCTCCTTTTGAAGTGACAATTGTGATTTCTATGGGTAAAGTGAACAAATCTTGGCCCTTTATGATTGGTTGGACCTGACTGACTGTAAGATTAATGAGCTTATGGTCTTTTAAAAATGTGTAAGCGACTTCAAATATTGGGTATCCACCACCGTATACCCAATCATCGAAAAACCAATCCAGATTTCTTCCCGTGGCTTCTTCTATAGCAATTTTAAAGTCAGAACTGACCACGCTGGAAAATTCGTGCTTGTGAAGAAAATAGCTCAATACCTTAAAAAATTCCTCATCTCCCAGAATATTTCTCAGCATATGTAAGACAATCGCTCCCTTTAAGTAAGTAAGCTGATTAGTGTACATGTCTGTCACAGAATCATAATACGCGTATTCTAAAGGACGGATGATATGATTTTCTTTCACATAATCAAGATACTGGTCCAGAGCCTCCTGCCTGTCGAAATAAAATGTCTCTTTCCCGAGTGATTCTTCATCCCAAAGCATCTGACAATATGTTGCGAAACTTTCATTCAGCCAGAGATAATTTATATTGCGACAGGTGATATTGTTCCCAAACCAGTGATGCGCCAGTTCATGAGAAATCAGATTTTCTGCAGTCCATACGGAGTAATAACTGGCGAAATTCGGAGGCCCAAAATTTTCAGGGGCATTCTCCTTTCTTAACACAGAAGCACTATGCCCCGTTATCGAAGTGTTTTCCATCGCTCCGGGCCCATAATCTGGAATGGCGATTTGATCGTATTTAGACCAGGGATATTTGTAATTGAGCCTCTGAGAAAAAAACTCAACCATTTTCGTAGTATTGCGAAATGCAAAGGCACCTTCTTCCAAACGGCCTTTTAGTACCCAGTAACCCACAGGAATTGTGCCAAAGGCAGGCTCTAATTCTCCTTTTTCGAATTCTCCGATAAAAAGGGAGATGAGATACTGAGAATGAGGCAACTCTTGTTTCCAACGAAACGTCTGATTTCCGTTTTTTTGTCTTTGAACATCGACCAATTTTCCGTTTGAAATGGCAGTATAAGGAGGAGGCACAGTCACAATCATTTCTGATGAGAATTTATCGTTATAGGCTGTGTATATGGGTAGCCAGTTCGCTTTCATTTCTCCTGCCCCGTAAGTGTAAATGACAAACTGACCTTTATTTGCTCTATCCTCTAAAAAGTACATACCTGCGTTAGGTTTGGCTGAATAGAGAATGGTTACAGTCAAAGTAGACTTTGGAAGGTATTTTCGACCAAGGGCTATTTCTACAGTCTCTTCATTCATATTAAACTTCAGTGATCTGTTTGTACCATTCTCTACAAGATTTACTTTTTTAACATCCATCCGATATGCATCTAAAGGGAAAGTATCTATTTTGACCAATGGAGAGAAAACTATTGTTGCTTCGCCCCGTACTTCCCTTTTGCTGAAATCAAAATTCAAATTGGCTTTATAGTGAATAATATCTATCACTCGTTCTCGATTTCGATGATATTTCCCTTTGGGTAGACTTTGGGCATAAAAGAAATTGACCGAGCAAAGAAAGAAGGTCAACAAAAGACAATTAAGCCATCTCAATCTTTTCATTTTTTTTCTCCGAACTTTTTATTCATATTCTAAGGAATAAATGATCTTCCCCCCAAGTATGGTGTAAACGACATCTGTGTTCAGGATCTCTTCCTCAGGTATTGTGAATATATCCTTGGAAAGCACGACGATATCTGCCAATTTCTCCTCTTTGAGGGATCCTTTGATATCCTCCTCAAAAGAGGCATATGCAGAACCAAGTGTATAGCATTCAATTGCTTCCTCTACAGAGAGGCTTTCATCCTGTAACCAGGCATTTCCGTTTTTATCTGCAACACTTTTTCTGGAGACAGCAGAATAAATTCCTTCCATCGGATTGAGGCTTTCCACAGGCCAGTCTGTACCGAAAGCTAGGCGGGCATTGGCTTGTACTAGAGTCTTCCAAATATTTGTGAATTTTGCTCTTCTCACCCCTAATCTATCTTCGAAAAAGGATTGAATGGTTTGTCCATAGGATGGACCAAATACAGGTTGAACAGAACCAATAACACCTAATGTATCAAACCGGGGAATATCCTCAGGAATGATTACAGTAGCATGTTCAATCCTATGCCGGGCATCTCTTTTGCCGTTTCTTTTTATTGATTCCTCAAAAGCGTTTAGAACGACATTGCACCCTTTGTCTCCTATGGCATGGATGGCAATCTGAAAATTCTCTTCATCATATAATGAGATAATCTCGTTGAGTTCTTCTTGCGTCATAAGTAAAAGCCCTGAGGTAGAAGGATTGTTCTTATAAGGCTCCGCAAGTAACGCGGTTGATGAACCGAGTGATCCGTCGATAAAACCTTTGATTACACCGAACTTTAACATAGAATTATTATCGACGAACATCTGTTTCCACGCTTTATATTCCTGCAATTTTTCCAGAGATGGTGTAAGGGCTACCCCGGCATATACTCTCACCGTAAGCTCGCCTTCGTCGAGCAGTTCTTTAAAAATCTCAATTTTTCCATCCAAATCATGTACACTTGTCACACCAAATCTCGCAGCCTCTTTAATAGCTAATTTGACAGCTCTTTTATCCATTTCGTGAGATTCTCTTTCTGAAAGTTGTGGCCATTTAATTAAATCCATTGCTTTCTCATGTAGTATTCCAGTGGGCTCACCCGTACCAGGATCTTTAATTATAGCTCCTCCAGGAGGATCTGGAGTTTCTTTAGTGATTCCTGAAATTCTGAGGACATAACTGTTGACTAAAGCACAATGTCCACAAATTCTGCTCAGAACTACGGGATTATTTGGGGCGACTTCATCGATTAGTTCTTTTGCAGGCCACTTTTTTCCTGGCAATATTTCCTGATCCCAGCCTCTCCCCTCAATCCATTCTCCATCTTCTGAATCATCAACCTTCTCTTTAACTCTTCTTTGTATTTCATCAGAGGAAGTAACTCTATCCAAAGAAACAGTCATAAGAGCGTGCCCACCATAAATAAAATGTACATGACTATCGTTAAATCCTGGCAGAGCAAGCTTTCCTTGAAGATCGATGATTTCTGTCTCTTTTTTGTCTATATATGCCCCAATTTTCTTATTTGATCCCACGGCAACAATTGTGTCCCCTTTGACTGCAAGGGCTTCAGCCCGAGGATTGTTTTTATCCACAGTCACAATATTTCCATTAATGAGCACTAAATCTGCTGCCTTAACAGGTGATTCATCGCGGCAATGAATCACACCCAAAACAAATACACCTATAAATATAAATTTGATTAATTTCATTAGAGGTCTCCTCTTTGATCGCAAGAAATTTTCTCCACCAGCTTTAATTAAGTTATGCAAGCAAGTCCTTCAATTATTAATTACAATACACTTTTTGGGGAATTTTGAAAAGTAGTGCCACGAAAAAAACGAGGTTTTCAGACTCTCTCATCTGCTCGATGGTGAAGAAAATAGCCTGGCTATCTTCATAAGAAGGGCGACTTTTCCCGAGGTTTTGTATTTCCCCGTAATAAAGGACGTAGTTCTCCTCGTCTCGCCGCGGCTGATCTCGAATTGTTCACAATTCAGTCGGGCATGATCCTTTCGTTTTTGGCTGGGTGCTAGCGCTGGCGACCGGATAGGTGTTTGCGATGATTGGTGTTGGGTTTTGATTGGTCGTACGCGCCGACAAGCCTAAGACCTTTCGTTCCGGATAGTCCAGAGTATGTTTTCG
>Ga0209636_10002989_pt1 | contig 17251 bp, 17 predicted proteins | sample DeeMarSWOR152_54_FD_187464 | JGI IMG/M metagenome (GOLD analysis project Ga0209636, IMG submission 187464) | Marine sediment microbial communities from White Oak River estuary, North Carolina - WOR-1-52-54 (SPAdes) (version 2) | ecosystem: Environmental > Aquatic > Marine > Intertidal zone >...
ATCGGTGCGGCGATACTATACTTCAAAAAGGAATAAAAATGAACCGAAATAATATTAGACACTTGAAAACATGTAAGTTAAAGGAGAATACTTATTTAACAACATCTTCTCCCTTTTTTTTAAACCAGTAAAATTTCCTACAAACCATTTTTCAAAAAGCTATTAAATAAAATTAAAGCGAGTCACTTTTCATATACTGCAAATATTAGGGCGCTGAATAGGCGAAGTGGAGTTTTTTGTAACAGTTTTTCTAGTATGAGGTTTATGGGAGTGTATTTTGGTGGGAATATTACACAGCCTTTAACTTTTTTACTGAACATTTTTCGTATTTCGGGAGGAGTGAATGGATGATATTCTTTTGATGCACGCCATCCTATCCCTAATTTTGTACGTAGTCCCCAAAGACTCCACTTGTTTAGGACGCCTACCACGACTTTTCCACCTTTACAAGTGACTCTTATCATCTCTTTAAAGGCTTGTTCAGGGTCTTTTAAAAACTCTAATACGAACACCGACACAACTATTTTAAATGTGTTCTGGGCGAAGGGTAGGTGTAATGCATCTCCCTGCACGACGTTTGTTAGTCCTCTCTCCTTTGAAAATTTTAACATTTCTTCAGAGAAGTCTAATCCTAAAACCTTGCATCCTCTTTTCTTAAGGAGGAGGGAAAAGCGCCCGGTTCCACAACCAACATCGAGAACGAAATCGCCTTTTTTGGGATGGATTAGCTTTAACAGGTTTTTCCTTTCAACAAAGTATGTTTGTTGTCCGATTTTTGACTCATACCAAGCATCGTATTGTGCTGCTTCCGCTACCAAGAAAAATAACTCCTAAAAAATCGAAGTTTTTCATGAAATTATAATAAGTAGTTTTTTAATTTTGAGAGGTTTTTTCTCCGCGATATTCTGGTAAGAGAATCGGGGCTTTTCTATGGATTGTTGTTCCTTCTCTTTCCAGCGTCTTTTTCCAATTTTCACGTGATCTAAGGTGAGCTTGCTTATCTTTGTTTTCTTTGCGTATTCGGATGCTGAAATGCCTGCCATTTTTCCGAAAACGTTATAGTTGGGGATGCTGTTTCCCATTAATTTGTTTTTCCGTGAATATCGCCTGTGACTTCTCCTACTGTAAACAAGCCTAGAACAGTTGTTTCAATATGTTTGTTTATTTCTACGCCTCAATTTTGGTAATGAAGTGAAGGAAACACAAGAACAGAGTCTTCGATTATATCGGTGGAGAAACGTTTAAACCTAATGTACATGACGGATAATCTGTTCTCTATAGTGCCTTCGCAGGGTAAAAAGTTGTTGCATTCTGAAATTTAGAAGAATGCATAGAAGATTAAAACTAACACGATTGTAATAATTCCCAGAAAATAACAGATTTTATCAAATGTTAAGCGTTCTGCCAACCCTAAGAGGAAATTCATCATAAAATAGCCCAAAACCGTGACTAACCCCGTTAAAGCAAAATATTCTATTGATAAATCAACATAGATCTCATTATAAATTATGTCAAAAGCGATTGCACCCAATACGGCGGGGAGGCTCATAAGAAAGCTCATCTCGAAGGCCTCTTGTCTCTTAAAACCTCTTGCAAGAAAATATGTAATCGTGACGCCAGATCGACTTATTCCTGGAAGTATTGAGAAGCCTTGAAAAAATCCAACCAAGAGCTCATCTGAAAATTTTCGCTCTGAAAAGGTCAATGTGTCGCTGGATTTTAATACTCCAAATCTAAGAAGACTGCCTGTCAACAGTAATGCGACACCAATAAAAAGCGTGATCAACATTCCATCAAGTAAGGAAAAGCTTTCCTTTATTAGTATATAAAGAGGAATAGCGGTAACCGCTGTTGCGATAGCAGATATCACAAGAAATCTCAGCAAAGGAATATTTCTAAATGTAATTGTATCAAAGTATTTCCGGCGATATTTGAACAAAACTGCAAGAGATGTACCTAAATGAAAATAGATTGCAGCCCTTAACGCTTCTGAAGCCGATTTTTGAAACACATTAACTGAAGTTAAAATCAAAAAACCTTCGGAGCTCACAGGCAACCATTCAAGAATTGCTTGTATAATTGCTAGAATCAAATCCTCGTTGAACGACAATTGTATAACACCGATTTTTACACTATACCCCAAAAACCGTATCTCAGAAAAATAAAGTTTTTACCCTTAAAAGAGATGCTTTAGCCCTGTCAAAAAAGGAAAAATAAAAATAATATTTAATCAATATTATAATAGATTTAATAATTAGATATTCAATAATTAGAGACAAACGTAATTTATTAATTATTTAAAGGATTTTTACTATATATATTTGGAGATAGGACGATATGTTCAATAAGAATCTTTTTAGTATGCTTAATTGGCCACCATAAGTTTTAGAGGGTTTAGATGTGGGTAAATCGGGTTTTTCTAGGTCAAATGTGGAAAAAATGAAGGTTGAGAGAGATGTTGAAGGTCTGATAAAGGCCTTGAATTATAAGAAAGATCGTGATGTTAGAAGGGATGCAGCAAAAGCCCTTGGACAGATAGGAAATACGAGGAATATGGAATCGGTTATTCCCCTTGTTCAAGCACTGAAATATGAAAATGAGGAGATTAGAACAGAAGCAGCGTGGTTTCTTGAACAGATAGAAAAAGCAGATACTACGGAACCGATTATTCCTCTTATTCAAGCATTGAAAGATAAGAAGGAGGAGGTTAGGGCAGAAGCAGCAAAAGCTATCGGAAAAATAGGGGACCAAAGAGCAACAAAACACCTCGTTAAAGCCCTAAAAGATAAAGAGAGAGACGTTAGGGCAGAAGCAGCAAAAGCTATCGGAAAAATAGGGGACCAAAGAGCAACAAAACACCTCGTTAAAGCCCTAAAAGATGAAGATGGGGATGTTAGAGTAGAAGCAGCAAAAGCTATTAGGAAAATGGGAGATCCGAGAACAATAAAACACCTCGTTAAAGCCCTAAAAGATGAAGAAGAAGATGTTCGACTACAAGCGGTGAAAGCCATCGAAAAAATAGGGGATCCGAGAACAATAAAACACCTTGTTAAAGCCCTAAAAGATGAAGATGGAGATGTTAGAGTAGAAGCAGCAAAAGCTCTTGGAAAAATTGGAGATTTGGGAGCAACAAAACACCTTGTTAAAGCCCTAAAAGATGAAGAAGAAGATGTTCGAATAGAAGCTGTGAAAGCTATTGGGGAGATAGGAGATCCGAGAGCAATAAAGCCCCTAATTAAAGCCTTAAAAGATAGATATAAGGATGTTTGGAAAGTTGCTAAAAAGGCTTTTGGGAAGATTAAGTTTGAAAAGGAACAATGGGATAAGTTGGCGAGAATAGGAGAGGCGACAATAGAGTCTCTTATGGAGGTAAAAACGGATGAAATTGATGAAAGTTTCAGCCTAGCCGCCGAAACTGAAAGTATGAAGAAAGCCCCTTTTGCTGTTTCTTGCTCATATTGTGGGGCTGAAGTCCAGATTCAAAAATGCATTGTCTGCAATCTTCCAATTTTTGATGACCTTACTAAAACCCCTTGTTGTAAAACTTATGCTCATTACGTCCATTTAAAAGACTGGTTAAAAACTAAAGGAAAATGCCCGCACTGTGGAGAAAAACTAGAAGAATGGGAAATTGAACAAAAAATACAACTAACAGAAGACTATTTAGCTAATATATAAGAACCTTAAAAACCGTGCAAACCATTCAATCTTTTAATAATCGCTTTTTAATGGTCTTTCTTTTAGAAGCCGCTTTACGAAGGTTATAGTGTCTTGTAACTGGTTAGGGACTATGTTTTCTGGATTTTTCAATACTTCGATGGCTATGTGAAACTCTAAGGGCAGAGAACCTTCGTAAAACTCTTCGATCCTTGTAGAACTCATATCATCAAGGAAACGGTTATACCCTCTTAAAAACCAGTTTAAATCCTGTTTAGTTCTTGAAAGATTTATATTCCCGCTTTTAAACTCTTGAATCACCTGTTTTATAAAGAAAGTAGCAATGTCCTCTAAGCGACACGACTTCACGAAAGGATTAAAATTTTCAGAGCTTACAAGCCACACGATTGCACGTTCTTCTTCCTCGGGTAAAAGTTCAAAAAAGAGATTTGTACTCGTAAAATTATTAAAAGAAACCACACTACCATAAGATTTAGCAATATTGAAAATAAAACCATCAAAAAGCCTCTTTAAATCAAGTTTTTCTTCACCGGATAAAGGTAAGGGTTTTAACGTTTCAACAACTCTTTTTTCCTCCATTTCCGGATTATTTTGCTCTATGCCTACACCGTGAAAAACAGAAAGAGCAAGACCCGCTAACTCCAACTTTTTATCATAAGGAAAAGTAGAAGACATAAAAGACTCTCCATTAAAACTCTCAAAAACCATATAACTTGAACCATATTTCAAGGGCTTTATAGCCCTAATATCCTCAAAAACATCTTCAACCCTATCGAAAAAATCTAAAGCATTTCCAAAAATCTCTTCAGCATAACCCTTTTTACCGATTTCAAAAACTCTTAATAAAAACCTTTCAAGATATTCAGATCTTTCACTACTATACTTCACAAAAAGCCACTTTAAGTTAAGAGTAAAAGGCTTAACCTCCACATGATCCACAACAAAAAGAAGCGGCTCATCAAACCCTTTAGATATATCAGCCTTCCGAGCTTTATCAAAAAGAAAATCTTCCAAATCTTTAACAATGATTTTTAAAACACTATTGTCAATATTAACCGCCATAAAATAGCCAACCTCAAAAGGAAAAATATGAAGAAATCCTTATATTTTTTTTCCACTAAACAAAAAAACAAAAAGATTAAAAGAATCCCTTACTTCAAGTAGTGAGATTAAAGATTTAAGAAAAAAGAAAGAGGAAAAGTGTTTAACGTAAACTTTTCAAAGAGAGAAATGATTTTCATGCACGATCTTTTTGATAGTTAGAGTTTTACTCTTCCACTTTTACGGCTAATTTTTCGAGTACAGTTTTTATTCTTCGTTCTACATCGTTAATTTTTGGAACTGCGTCTATGACTATTGCTTCTTTTTTCCCAGCAGGGATCAATATAAATCTCCCTGATCTTAAAAGTAAGAATTCGAAAATATCTTCTAAGCTTTTTTGCACAACCATGTTAGGGGCTGGCCACCGATCAACATCTCCCAAAAATCCTTTTTTGTGGAGGAGTTCTTGGTGCGTGAGTTCCCAATAGTTGAATCTTGCTCCTACCCAGGTCAAGAATAAGACGAGTATCAATATTAACGCTATAGTTAAGTAGAAGCTTGCATCGGCAACAGCGGGTATTGTTAGGTCTATATTAAAATCTATTACTCCAGTTTCTGTGAGATATAGTATTAGCACGGCAGTTGCAAAAATCAAGGATAATAGTGCGATTAATATGCCACGAGTAAACTCAAAAGCTACCACGAACAATAGAGCTAAGAACGAAATTAACCAAAAAGTTGCAATCGCTTCTGAACTGCCAAGATTTCGCCACTCTAGAAACGCGCTTATAAGCGAAATGAAAACTAATGGATAGAAGAACACTACTTTAGGATAACCCCTTATTGTTACCTTTTCTATACTTTCTGACATTGCATTCGCCTCTCCTTTATTTTGGTTTTTGGTTATTTTCTTCTTTTCCTTCTTAATTAAGTTTTTCACAAAATAAGTTTTTACTAGATTATCTAAGGTTTTGCACGTAATTTATTTTGATAAAAGTTTATGTTTTGGTAACAGGTTTAAAATGATCTTAACTATGGATTTTTTAAGGTCTTATATGAAGGAGTTAATTTAGGTTATTGCTTATGGTGAATTTTTTGTTGGGTGGGGTAGTTTAGGTGTAATATACTTCCTTCTCTTCTTCTTCTATTGGGCCTTTTATTGGGATTTTTGTGTTGCATTGGGGGCATGTTGCATCCTTGTTTAGGTCGTATGCTCCTATTCTGAAGCCTATTCTTCTTATGAGTTGTTTTCCACAGTTGGGGCAGTAGGTGTTTTCACTATTGTGACCGGGAATGTTTCCAGCGTAGACGTATTTTTCGCCTTGTTCTTTTGCTATTTTCATGGCTTTTTCTATGGTTTTTGTGGGGGTTGGGGGGGCGTCAAGAAGTTTAAAGTGTGGGTAGAATCGGGAGAAGTGGTGGGGTATTTCTGGACCTAGGTTTTCGACCACCCATTTTGTTAAGGCTTTCAACTCTTCTTCACTGTCATTATAGCCGGGTATTAGGAGGGTGGTTATTTCTAGATGGATTCCTTTTTCCACCATTGTTTTGCATGTTTCTAAAACTGGTTGGAGTTTTGATTTTGTGATTTTACGGTAAAATTCTTCGTTGAAGCTTTTAACGTCTACGTTGGCTGCGTTTATGTAGGGGGCTATTTCGTTTAGGGGTTCTTGGGTTATGAAGCCGTTGGTGACGAGTATGTTAAACAGGCCTTCTTCTTTAGCTATTTTTGCTGTATCGTAAACAAATTCATACCAGATGATTGGCTCGTTATAAGTATAAGCTATGCTTTTACAAGGGCTTTTCTTTGCTTTTTTAACGATTTCTTTCGGCGTTGTTTCAACAAGTCTATATTCTTCAGGTTTTGCTCTGGCAATCGTGAAGTTTTGGCAGAATAAACAGTAAAGGTTGCAACCGATAGTTCCTAAGCTATAAGCGCAACTTCCTGGCCAGAAATGGAATAAAGGCTTTTTTTCGATGGGATCTGGGAAAGCAGAGGATATGAGTCCATAGTTTAAAGTGTAAAGTTTTCCTTCTTTGTTTTCTCTAACCCCGCAGAATCCCCTTTTACCTTCGCGGATTTTACAGTATTGGGGGCAGAGAGAGCATCGCACTGTTTTATCTTCTAAGGATTCCCAAAACCTTGCTTCATACATGCTCAAATCAATCACTTCAATTTGGTAAAATATTTTAGAGGAATCAGATATTTTAATAGCAAAAGATAGATAAGAACTTTATTATATTGAGATATTATCCATGATGTTGCTAGGAAAGTTAAAATTTTATTGTTTTTTTGGGGGTTTTTTGCCATGCCTGTTCATGATGTGGGTGTTGGCGATGATGGGTCGAGTCTTGTGGCTTTGATAATGGCTTTTGTTGTAACGCTTTTCGTAGTGAGTCTTCTTGCGGCAGTTTCGGAGTCTGCTGGAGCTTTAGGTGTTTTTGCTTTTCTTATAATTATTTTAATAGCTTTTTCGGCGCTTTCAGGGGATGAGGAATCAGTGTTACTTGTTTTGTTTGCTTTTCTTATGTTAAGCGCTATTTCTGTTGGAATGCTGTCAGAGGAAGGGGAGGAATATGAGGAAGTAGGGGTTGGATTGCTTGCTCTTTTGATGCTAGTCGCATATGTTGCTGGTACGCAGGGTGCAGGGGTAAAGGTTGCGAAAAAGCTTTTTCCAATCTATGTAACTTTTATTCTCATAGGTTATACTGCTGGTGGTTTAACTGGCGCGATATACGCTGTTGCTTTTATGTTGTTTCTTTCAATGCTTTTGTTTCATTTTGTTCTTCGCCCGGTCTTTTTGAGAATCCCTGTTTCTGGTCCTATCGAATCTCTGATCGGTCTTAAAGGCGAAGCGGTTACGGATTTAACGCCTTATGGAAAAGTTAAGATGGGGGATACGTTTTGGCGGGCTGAAGCGAAAGGAGGACATATTAGGAAAGGGGAAACGGTTGAAACAGTCAATGTAGATGAGAAAAAACTAGTCCTAAAAGTCTTAAAAACAGAAAACGAGTAATATAGCCATTATAATTAAAAACAAAAATGGAGAAGAGGGATAAAAAGTATCATAAAAGTAGGTTTTCTTTTTTTATGTTAGGTTCCTGCCCAGTATACTCCTACTCCTTCCTGGGTTGTTGTGATAACAGAGTCTAGGGGGGTGTCGGTTGTAGTTAGGGTGTATGTGCCATCACCGTTTAAAGTTGCTAGGGAGGGTGTTCCGTTTACTGTCATGTTTACTATGGCGTTGGTTATGGGGATTATGGTTCCGTTGGGGGAGTAGGTTTTCCATAAGGCTACTTCGTAATCCGGAGTTAGGTAATCTGTGACATTCATGTGAACAGCTACGTAGGCTTCAAAGGTGTCATTTATTTCTACATTTTGACTTTTAATGTGCATGTTTATGCTGACGTTTGCTAGAGAGTATGTGTGGTTGGTTCCGGGGATTGTTGTGCTGTTCTCGAAGTGAAGGCTTGTTACATTTTTTATTGTGGTAATGTATCCTTTTTGTCCTAGATACCAAGCCATGAGGGGTAAGAATTCTAGGAAGGATTGTTCTAAAACAGGTTTTGATGAGAGGTTTTGGGTGTAGTTTGCAAGGTATGCTTCTAAAATGTTGAAACATTCTTTTTTCGCGTTGGAATGAACGTATATTATGGATTCTTCTGGCGTTATTTCTTCAATGTTTACGCGGTTTGTTTCGAGGTAGACTTCGGCGATTAAAAGGAGGTATATGGCGATTACTAGTGTGCTCATTATGAAGACTTGTGCCCTTCTTTTCTTGCGCTTCTTTTTTGAACCTTTTTTATTCCCAGGATTTCTCATGAAGCTTTTACCTCTTTTGGCTTGAATTCTTCCTGTTTGGCGATTATGAGAGGTACCATAAAGTTAAGCTCACTATTTGGGGGTTATACACGTTATTATAACCGTAAAGGAGGTAGGTTGCTACAGCCACGTCAGATCTGGTTGGGGGTTCTCCTTTTTGTATCAAGAGTGTGGGCTCTCCCGTATCATTTATTGGTTGTACGCTTAACGTGTAAAGTACTGTGGGGGGTAGGGATTGGTCTAGGAAAACTTTTAGGGTTTCTAGGTTTTCATCGGTGGTGGTGTATACTGCTGGTCTTAGAATTCCTACGTTATCTGCAGCGCTTAATGATTCCAATCCTTTCTCTTGGAGTTCTTCTACGGGGTTTTCTTCCGAGGGTTGGAGTTCAATCTGGTATAGGGTGACAGTTAAAGCGAGTATTATGGCTATTGCTACAAGGGTTTCTATGATATGAAGTTGGCCGCGTTTGCCTTTACTTTGACCATGTTTTCCAAAAACTTTTAACGGTTTTATTAACAATCTTGTTACACCTTACTCGCTTAAAACGTATTTTTCAGGTTTTTCCTCAGGTTTCTGGTTTTTTTAATGGATATGATTCTTTTTTATTGCCAGCAGGTTAGAACCAGCTTATATATGGTGTTTCTAATGATGACTGTTCTTTCTATTGTTACAGTCTGTGTTTCAGGCTCAACAACATCGTTATATGGGGGCGCATAAGGCGCGTTTTCAGGGCTGTTTTGTCTTAGGGTAAGGGGCATGGTGGTTATTGATAAACGGTACTCATAAGAGCCATCTTTTTGGTAAGAAGCTCGACTGATAATCATTGAAGGAGTGTCTACTGAGAGATATTGGGTTTTTGCTTCATAGATCTCTGGTGAGCCTGCTTTTTGATTTAGAGTTATAGGGGGTGAGGAAGTGTCACCGGGTTTTAGGGGGAGGATTGTGGTGTTTGCTGTGATGGAAGAAGCTTCCGAAGGTACTGCAAGTGCGACGTAACATTCGTTTGTTTTATTGGCTTCTGTGGCGAAGGAGGGGAGGATTTCTTGGGTTATTGCTTGGTCTTCGGTGTTGTGGAGTATGATCTTTGTAGCAAGGTCTGCAAAGCCTGCATACTGGGCTATAGAGGCGTAAACGTAGGCTCCATCATCGGGCAAGTTTATGAGAGTTTCATTTATACCGCTCGAGTTTGTATTACTTTGCCAGTTACTTGTTACTGAGCCATTTGGGTGTACTATGTAGTTTTCAAGGGTGATGTTTTCGAGGGGGTTGTTATTGTAATCAGTAACCTTTGCTATGAAAGATGTGTTGGTTGATGATGCGATATTGAGATTGATTAGGGGGAGTATTTGTAGTTTGAAAGATATGTCCAAGCCGAGGGAGGAGTGAGCTTGGCTATAATCAATATGGTAGATATTTAGGGCAGTCGCTAGCGGGTTTGTTGCAAGCCTTGGGTCTAGTCTAGCGATTTTTGAAGCGTCAAGAACTTGTATTTCTGGGGTGTTTGAGGCTTTACCTAAGCCGAAAATTGTGAAAGGAGTTTGAGAGGAGAGGTTGAATCCCCAGTCCTGGGGTGTTCCAGGGCTTGTTATTAGGTTGTTTGCGAGGAGTTCTGCTTTTTCTTCTAGGGTTTGTTTTTCTGATGTTGTTGTAAAGGGACTTGTCGAGGTGATTATTATGAGGAAGAGTTGGCTTGTTACGAGAAGGAAGAGGCTTATTGATACGACAAAATCTATGGCTCTGGCTTGTCCGCGTTTTCCTCGTTTAAAAAACAAATAATCACCTCGTCTTTTTGTTAAGTGTTTTATTTAAAAGAGTCGTCATTCTTTTTCTTCAATTTCTTCTAAAGCCTTTTTTTCCAAAATCATTTCTTCTAGGTAGGTTTTAACGTCAAATAGGCTTGATTCAAGGTCTACAAGTTCAAGGCCTCGTTCTAGAAGGGAGGTTGCTTTTTTAACGGTTTCTTCTGCCTCCTTAACCTTTCCACCTACCAGTTTATCAACTTCGCTTCGCAACTCTTCAAAATCTTGTTTTTTAACAGTCTCTTTAGCGATCTCTTCAAGACGCTCCTCGATAGGGCTTAGATCTACATCAACCGTTTGAACAGAAGTCTTAACGCCGAAACCTCCTCCCTTGGCCACTTCATCAAGTTTGCTTGCTATTTGAACTAATACAAAGCCAAACTTTTGTATCGAGCCTGCCATCTCGTCAATTTTTTCTAAAATTTGTTCTAACATCTCCTCTGTTTTACCCATATTAAAGACCTCCTAAAAGTTTCCAATAAACATTCAAACTAGATAAAAATGAATCGATTGATGGTTATTGAGTAATTAGATTAAATGATTAACCTACTAATTCTATGCCCATAAGTATCCTGAAAAGGATCCAGCCTGTAGTAATCAGTATAACGCTGTGTTTCAACCCTCTTACTAGTGATCCTTCGCCCATTTTCCCTGCAACAAGTCCTGCGAAAATGGCTTCAATCATGAGCATATCAAGAAAGGCCCATTCATATTTGTCGGCATCTACGTTACGTATAAGACCGCCTTCGCCTGTAGTGGCGCCTCCAAGTTCTTGAAAGAAAGTTTGAAGCAGGACAATGGCAACAATTAGGAAAACAAAGTAGGAAGCATAGATGATCCAAGTATAGGGTTTCATTTGGCCTAGTCTTTCCCTGCGTAGGTCTAAGATCTTGTTCACATGTTCGTAGCTAGCGTCAAAAATATCTTCGATTAAACCCCCGCTTTTCTCCGCTTCTAAAATCAATAAAGCAGCACGTTTTACAAGGGATGTGTCACAGCTTTCGGCAAAAGCAATCATTGCTTTATCAAAGGGCACTCCCCATGATATCTTGCTACTCATTTTTTTCAGCTCGTCAGTCAAGGGTCCATAGTTTCTTTTCGAGCTTTCAGAGATCGCTTTTGGGAGAGTTAACCCTGTTTTTTGGGCATCAGAGACATCTCGTAGTAGGTTAGGCAGGTTTTCGTCTATTTTACTACGCCATCGAGCGTCAATAGTTTGTACGATGGTTGGGGGGAAAAGAAAGATTATTATCGTTAGTATATAGGCGTCTTGAAGACCGAGACCTGGAATTATTGAATCATCAGCGTCTCTGGAACTAGCGTAAGCTATGAGGTTTAAAGTGAAAAATATTAAGGCTATAACTCCTGAAATTATCCAAGTCCACTGGATTTTTTTCTTAGAAACTTTTGGCATATTAAACCAACTCCGTTCTAATCAACTTATTCAAGGGGTGTCATTGATTCCGTGATTATTACTATTGCGACCATTATCAAGGGTATTAGGCCATAAACAATGGCGTATAATCCTACGGCGCTTGATTCGCCTCCGCCTCCACCCACAGCGCTCATAACAGATAGCATAACCACGAAGAAGAGGGGAGCTACCACTGCTCCTGTGAGGAAAAGCTCCGCTACTACACCTAACTGGCTTATAAATTCCCTTGTTTCTTGTTCTTTTAACCGCATCAGGCTTTTAGCTTCAGTACTCATGTAATCTTTCAAGTCGCCTCCAGAAACTATTGTCGCGATGATTCCCTCAAGAAATGCTGAATACTTTGCAGAAGGAGCTCTTTTAGCTGCTTCCTTTAAAGCCTTTAAAATGTCGTATCCAAGCATTTCGAGGTCTCTTGCTATGTTTTTTGCTTCTTCCCTTATCTCTTCATCGATCTCTTCGTTAGCGAGGCTCATTATCACGCGGTCAGGAGGGACTCCGGCGCTTGTCATGGCGGCCATGTAACTTGCCGTAGACGGGAGAGCGGTCTCTATCTTTCTTTTCCTTGCACCAGCTTTACTGTTTGGGTAAATAAGGAAGGCTCCAAAGGTTATTAGCGCACATAAGGGGGAAAGAATGATGGCTAACAACCACATAAAATGTCCCAAAATTAGGAAAGTTAAGATAAGAGGAATAAGGAAACCTAAAAGGCCTGCAAGTATTGTTGAAAATATGGTTAGGCTTAAATAAGTCCTCAAAGAAACGTCTAGTCCTGCTTTACGTAGGGCTAAACCAAGGTCAGAAAACTTATCCAAATGGGGCTCTAAATATTTACCAATTCGGAGATAAGCAAATCTACGAATAGTTTTACTCATAATTATCGCCTCACGAAAACCCATATAAAACCGATATTAAAGGAAGGAAACAATTTTAGATCAACTCACGAACCGCCCTTGCATGCATCTCTTCAGGATTACTATAATACTCCCTTATCAGCCCCCCTACATCGAGATAGTTTGAGATTCTTTTCTTAACCATCCATCTGAGAACGGTTTTACGCCTCTCAATTTCATCCCAAATATCCTTCTCACTCATCCCAGTATTTTCCGAAATCTCTTCCAAAGTGTAACTACGCCCAAAGAAAGTAAAGGTATCCTCCTTAGGGTTCCATGCAAAAAGCTTATTGGTTATCAGCTCATTAGTCACGGGATCTGTACCAACAATTTCCTGAACAACAATAGCTCTACGAATATGGCGACCTCTATACCTCACCTTTCTTTGAATAGCTACCAAGTCAAGGGCTTGTAACATGGCCCTTGGAATGTTCATAGGTTCGCTTTCAAGACGGCGAATAACACCTTCAACACTATCAGAGTGCATTGTTGACAAGCCGCCATGACCAACGCTTAAAGCCTGAAATAGGGTGTAAGATTCTTCACCCCTGATTTCGCCGACTACTATGTAGTCAGGGCGCTGTCTTAAAGCTGCTTTGAGCAGGTCAAACATCGTGATCTCTCCCCTCTTCCTGCCACCGGGCTGTCCTGCTCCGCCAAACCCTGTTCTAGCAACGCTTGGAATCCAGTTCTGATGGGGTATGTTTAGCTCGGCTGTGTCTTCTATCGAGATTATTTTTAGGTCAGGTTTTATGAACATGCTCAAACAGTTTAATATGGTGGTTTTTCCTGAAGCTACTCCGCCTGCTACGAGGACGCTGATACGGTGCTCTATAGTGAACCAGAAAAAGGCAGCCAACATAGGGTCTAACGTGTTAAAAGCTAGGAGATCGCTTATGGTTAGCGGATCTGCCCTGAACTTTCTTATAGTAAAGGTGCTTCCTCTCTGGGTTACTTCTTTCCCGAATGTTAGTTGTATACGACTACCATCAGGGAGTGAAGCGTCTAAGAGGGGGCTTGCCACGCTTATGTGCCTTCCGGATCTTTGAGCCATCTTAATTATTAAAGAGTCAAGCTCTTCAGCTTCATTAAACGCTACGTTAGTGGGGATAGACTCGTATTTTCTGTGCCAAATATAGATAGGTATGCCTACCCCGTCACAGCTAATATCTTCTATCATGTGATCTTTTAACAAGGGTTCTATTGAACCCATGCCCACAAAATCTCGCGTTATATAGTAAAATATCTTGTCAAAGCCTTCATCACTAACATTAATACTATAATCCTTAACGATTTCTATCAACTTCTTTCTTAGGTATTCTGAAGCTTTTTTCTTATCCTTAAGGACGGAAAAATCGATGTCAAGCTCTTCAACCATGATTTCTCTAACCATTCTCAAGATCTCTTCTTCTTTCGAACTAAGAGGCGTCTCAACAACAATATATCTTGTCTGTTTCGTCTGCGGATCTGTTTGAATCAAACAATAGGCAAAAGGATCTATTAGAGGATAAGTCTCTTCAAGAAGAGGGTGCTTCTCTATGTCAGAAACAGGTATAGAAAGATCAACATCTCCTCCTGCCTCGGCGAAAGAAGCTTTAAAGCCTTCCATATCAAACTCTTCATCAAAATCTTCCCTCAATAACGATTCAAGACTAGGTTCGCCAGTTTTTTCCTCTTTTTCCTTCATTTCTGCAGCTTCTTCCTTATTCTTATTTTTTCTTTTAATTTTCATCCGTTTTTGCCTCATTTTTAACGATTTACTGTGCAAAAACTATAAACCTTAAACGAAACCGTTTTACCTTTCAAAGCGATGACACTAACCTGATAATATCTACTGATCCATTTTCTATATACTTGACGTAGTGGTTTGGCAGCTCGCTAGACAATTCTCCTTCAAAGTCTATGCTGGAAACACTAATACCTGTAAGGAGTGCGGATACGCTGAGGGAAATAGTCTTATTGGTAAAAGCTAAAACTTCAACATTACCGTCCACTAAAGCAAAGTTTACAAAAATCCTTTCTCCATAAAGATAGTTGGGCAAATCAATCTTAAACTGGGCTAAAACAGAGCCATCACTTCCTTGAGAATGAGACCCTAAAATATACACGTTATAAACAGAATCAGCAACACTATTAGCAATTTTTCCCAACCCCTGTTCCAAACCCTCCTCACTAATGTTATCTGACAAATCGCTAAAAGTTTCATTAACCGCTACAACCAAAGAAAGCCCAATCAAAAACATGAACATATATGTGATTACAACATGCACCATATCTATCACGTCACCCAAACCAAGATTATCCTACTAAACCAACTCCTGTCTTAATCCTATGTAAGAAGTGCTACGTAGTGTAAGAGGCGAAAACTTCCGTCACAATCGTTTTAACTACCACCTCACTATTAGTTGTGGCAAAATCATAAGGAACTTCAGAATCGTCCACACCGTTAATAGACGCGCTAATCACAAGACGAGTTAGTCCCGTAGTGGTAAACTTTTGAGTAGTTTGAGTTGTACCATTGTTCATAGCAACTAAACTATAACTTTCCCTTACAACACCGCCAGCGGAGAGAAGACTAGTTCTCGCCTCCACCAACCTGATCATATAAACTGTAACATACATAATACCGCTAGTCGTATCATTAAATACCTCAACCCCAACTCTATAGTTTAAACTTACTTGGTAACCCACACCATCAGGGTCTCTGGATTCTGTCACATTGGACATAAACGGATACTTAGGGTTGCTACCAATCACGAAACTACGGGGAACAGATCTGTCAGGTCCATTCACATATCTCGACTCTCCCGGATCCAAACCAAGCAAATTACGACTAACATCTAATCTATAATCTAGAGAACCTAAACTCGTAGTGCCTAGAATTGTCTGATTAGGAAGACCTGTATCCTCCAAGCTCATAATTAAGCTGATTGAAGCTCCATCCGAAAATAATAAGCGGCCATCATCCATATAAACATCAATTACTGTTTTCGCATTAACTCCTTGACGGCTAACACTTAAAACTCCTCCATCAAAATCCAGAAGATAGTTTTCCATAGATCGTAGGGTGGATTCATCGTTCATACGATCAACAAGGGGTAAAATCAAAACCACTCCAGCAGCAACTCCGATAATAATAATGGAGAAAATTAACATAGTGGCCACAATAGGGCTAACTCCTCGTCTACCTTTCTTAAAAGGCTTAAAACACCGAATCAACAGCATGAAAACACACACTTCCTTAAAAGAAACTCCAACCTTTCTCTCCTCATAAAACAACGTTTACCCGTATTTACTCTGAAGGATAGCGAAAAAACCCGTAATTCAATCTGAAAACTGAGCTAAAATCGAACAAAGAAAAAACTTAAACCCAGCAATCAGTAATTATCAGATTAAATATACGTTTAAGAAAGTTATAAAGATCACGGAGAAAAACAAAGATAAAATATACCACCTAAAGACCAAAAACGGATTAAAATTACTTAAATCACGAAACTAACATTATTACTAAGCCTTTCTCTTCTTTTTACACCCAATTTAAGTGAAAGAAAAAATAGGAAGAAAAAGAAGAAAGAAAAATTTTAATCTAAAAAATATTTAATTTTCTTTCTCCTTCTTAAAACCTTAGCTTAAAGTTAGCGAAATACTGTCTACCGAAGCGTCCCAGATCCTTATGAAAAGCCAAAAATCACCTGAAGCGGTAACACCTGACCAACCAGAATCATCTAAAGCTTTTGTAAGCTCTAAACCAGTTTCATCTTGAGCATCATCCCAGGCAGTAGCACCAGCCCAAGGCCCTTGATCCTGGTGAGTTTGATCAACAGTCCAATCAGGATCAGTACCTGTACCGGCAAAAAACACGTCATAGTGGTGCCAACTGTTGCTATAATGACCGTCTTTTATGTAGATGTGGATTGTCGGGTCATAGGTGCCAGTATTATATCCGTCGAATTGTACGAATACACCATCATAATATCGATCACTCGTACCGGTTGCATAGTAGAGGTGAGTAACTTGACCAGCTAGGGAGGGACCCCAATCACCGTCAAGCGATTGTATTTTAGTAGTATCATCATATTTTTGGGTGTCTCCTGTTCCTTCGTCTTGATAGCTCCATGCTTTAATTACCAAGCGCATTGTGGTCGTATCGCCAGTAAATTGACCCGGAGTGGTATACTCTAGGCTTGTTGCTGTGTCGTCATCCGTAGTTACACGGACCTTTATAGTGTCGCCTGCCTCTAATTCATCTGCTGCAGTGTCTGTGCTGAGAGTTATAGCTACCTTACTTGCAGAATCAAGACTTTTTTCCTCTTCCAGTGCCCATGAATCCACTTTTACATTGTCTTTTAACAGATCAGCGCTTTTAACACTCGTATCCGCAGTACCCATATTACGGACAGTTACAGTAACTTTATCACAAAGACCGTTAGTATTAGCGTCTTGCCATGAATCTACGCTTTGTACTACTGGTTCTGGTGAACCGCTTATCATGGGCATTACGACGAGGAATACCATGGCGGCTGCGGCAACAGTTATAGCGATGAGTAGTACTGTGGCAACAACAGGAGAAACAGCTCTCTTCCT
>Ga0209636_10002990_pt1 | contig 17250 bp, 12 predicted proteins | sample DeeMarSWOR152_54_FD_187464 | JGI IMG/M metagenome (GOLD analysis project Ga0209636, IMG submission 187464) | Marine sediment microbial communities from White Oak River estuary, North Carolina - WOR-1-52-54 (SPAdes) (version 2) | ecosystem: Environmental > Aquatic > Marine > Intertidal zone >...
CGAACATTTTTTGCATTTCATCGAAGATTCTTTCAAATTCATCATCGTCAATGAAATCAAACGGGTTTTTCCGTCTTCTTTTGTCCTTGTCTCTTTCAAATGGGTCCATTTTTAATCTCCCTTAAGTTTTTCCACAGTATTTGTATAACAACGCTTATTTAATATTTTTGGTCTACCAGGTTTTTTCAACTCAGCTCGTCCTTCAGCTCTTCTAACAATTTTTTTGCCTTCCTACTAAACTTTGTTGGTGTTTTTACATTAACCTCAACATACAAATCACCATATCCTCTACCATGCAAACCAGGCATACCCTTCCCTTTAATCTTAAATATATCACCGTTCTGTGTACCCTCTAGAACCACAAGTTTTTCAACACTACCATCAAGAGTTTCAACATCTATCTTTGCACCGAGAACCGCCTCAGGAAAAGAAATCTCCCTAACAAGATGAAGATCATGCCCTCTCCTACTAAACCTCGGATGTTTTTTAACATGAACTACAACATAGAGATCCCCACTACCCGCACTACCTGCTTCTCCCTCTCCAGGTAACCGTAGCTGCGATCCCTCTTCTACCCCCTGCGGGATTTTAAGCTCTATATTTCTCGTTCGTTGTATCCTACCTCCACCACTGCATTTAGGACAAGACTCCTCAATAATAGTTCCCTGACCATAACATTTATTGCATGTAGTTACCTGAGTAAATACACCAAAAGCAGTCCTACGAGACTGGCTCACCTGCCCTGTACCACCACACTGAGGACACTTCTTGGGACTAGTGCCAGGTTTAGCGCCACTCCCACCACAAGCATCACAAGTCTCACTACGGGGAACACTTATTTCTGTCTCCAAACCCCTATATGCATCATCAAGACTTATCTCAATATCATATCGTAAATCTGCACCCCTTCGTCTACCACGGGTTCTATTATCAAAACTCATCCTGTGCCCAAAAAAACGTTCAAAAATATCATCGAAACTAAAATCAAAACCCAAGCCATGGAAAATATCACCAAAATCTGCGCCATGGAAAATATCCTCATAACTATACCGCTGATCAATACCAGCATGACCAAAACGATCATACATCCCCCTCTTCTCATCATCATACAACACTGCATAAGCCTCAGAAATCTCCTTGAACTTTTCCTCTGCATCCTTATCAGGGTTTTTATCAGGATGATACTTCAACGCCAACCGCCGGTATGCTTTTTTAATCTCCCCCTTACTCGCATCTCTGGAAACACCAAGAATCTCGTAGTAATCTCGCTTCATCATAATGCAACCACTGATAAATTAAAAACTACTATATCTTTTTTACCAAGAAACATGAAAAAAATCTTCATAGGACTGAGTTCATCAGATGAAACAAGATATCCCCCAGAACAAAAGAACAGACAAAACCAGCCAATAAAGGTATCATAAAAGGAATCTTCGGTGTAACCCATATCTCCCTTATACCCTTTCTTTCAAATTCCTCCAACTCTCCTTCAGCATCAAAATCCTTAGGCATATAAAAAAACCTTCGTTTGCCATCCACTATTCTCTCCAGAGGCCAGACATACTTTTCTTTTGCCTTTTCCACGTGCATCCTATAACCTAACACACAGTAAGGAAACTCAACATTTCTCCTAGCGATATTATATACCAATAGACTCAAAGGTATAAAGAGAAACAGCACAACAGAGTTAGAAAAAATAACCCAGGAAAAAGGCATAGGAGAACCCTTCCATAATGGGAAATCAAATAGCGCTGGTTCCAATGGTAATAGTATAGCAAGCGACATAATAGCCTTTGCATCGGCTCCACCAAAAATAAGCCTCATTTGAAACAATACGTACATTAAACCAATCATAATCGGTATAAAAATGAGATACGGTGTTTTATTTTCAAATCCTATTGTGAAATTTTGTATAATCAGTAATATTGCACCAGTACACCCTATAATAACCCATAGCATGTTTGATGCTTTTCTGGTTTTTATATCGGTATAAGAAGCATAGACAAGTATTATTGTTCCAACAAGCAGTCGTATGATATCAAGCAAAGTTCCAGTTTCTAACATAGTTGAGTGATAACAAAAAAGTCCATATTAAATTAATGATGAAAATCTACAACACCCTCTCAATAGTTGTTCTTTTAAAAACTAGATTAATCTTAATTAGAATAATAAAGATGCCCTTGGAGTAGAAAGGGCACTATTTTTGATGATTATAAACTTTTTTCGAAGGATTTACGATTATATTACCGAAACAGGTGCACTAGTCCAAATTATGGATTCCCCAAATACCAAATCTACTATCCAAGTACCATCCCTAGTTGGAGGGCTAGCCGAAGGAGCACTGAAGTTCACCCAGAAGAAGTCACCAACTTCTACGTTAGTGCTACCAGAAACCCAATTCCAGTTTGCAGTGCTATTTGAATATGTCGCTGATTCATTGGCGTATTTGCATGTGATTTGAAGCCATTGGATACCTGCATCTGCCTCAGTTACCTTAAACGTTACATTATTGCCGACTGTGTTTGTGCTATATATTATCGCACCGACAGTCTTCTGACCTGTTGCTGGACCTGGTAGCATTCCACTGACATATACGTACACTGTTGCTGCTATCGCCACTGTTATAGCAACCATAAGAATAACACCGATAACAGCAGAAACTGCTTCCTCACCTTCTACAAATTTTCTATTTGCCTTCATATTTCCCATTCTCTCCTAGCTATTTTTTCAAGCTTTTTGATAGTAGATAACACATATGGTATATATACTTTTTGACTTTTTACATGACATCCCTTAAGGGAGGGGGACATAGATTCCAAAATAGCAAACCGCTATATATCAACTTACTGCACATTGTATATTATTTAATATTTTAACGAAATGTTTATTAGAGTAATATAAGCTTACACTTTTTGTAAACAAGAAAAAAATGGGATGCCGCAAGAAGAATTGTTGTAGTGCATCTACTAAATCGTTGGAGATTTGGTAAGAATGCCTAACTTAAAAAAATATAAAAAAATAAAGCTGGTTGGATCAGAATTAGATATCTTTTTAACAACAGAGACGGGGGTCTTCAGCTGGTTTGACGGAAAGAAGATAAAGTTTAATCCTAGGCCGTTTTCTGAGAAGATAAAACTAGATGAGAAAGGGGAAAACCTCGTTGATTTCCATGTAGAAATAGTAAAAAAAATAGATGCTTTAATTAAGGAACGAGAGAAAGAAACAGAGCCTGAGAAACTGGATTCTACTTCTCAAAAACAGTTGGAGGGAGTTCTAGAGGAAATAGTGGAAAGAAGAGAACCTTTTAAGAGGAAGCCAGAAATACCACGTTTTAAAACAGATATTGTTTTTGATGATTCGGATTTTGAAGACGAGTTGTTTGAAATAGAACACCTTAGCGGGATTCATTCTGATTTTAGATTTGTTACAAATCTCGAAGAACCAAAAGATGTCGTGTTTATAAAGAATATTGATAGTAAACATGTAAAGGACATAGATTTACGTAGTCGAATACTTGGTGGCCAGGATGAAGCAGCTCAGAAATCATTTATGAGTTTTCCACATATAAAATTTAGAACTAAAAGTGAAAGAGCGAAGCAGAAAGCTGACCAGAGTAATGATAAACTAGTGAAGAGGATGTCTTCATTTCAAAAGGTGGAATCTAAGGTTGGAAAGAAAAAAACAGGGAAAATCAATAATTTTACAAAGACAAAGAAAGAACTGGAAGAAACCAAGAGAGCAATTGAGGAAAAGAAAAGAGAACTAGAGGAAGCAGAGGAAAAAGCAAAGGCCAAAGAGGAGGAATTAAAGAGAAGAGAGAAAGAAAGATTGGAAAAGGAAAAAGAAAGGAAAAAGTTAGAAGAAATAGAATCGAAAAAATCTATGGAAGAGGCGAGAAAAAAAGAGGAAGAGTCGAAGAGGAGGTTTATAGAAAAACAGAAGAAGAAAAGAGAAGAGGAACGTTTGAAAAAATTAGAATTGAAAAAGGCTAGAAAAGAGGCAAAGATTAAAGAGGGAGAGATGAGAAAAAAATCTAGGATGCTAGAGAAAAAGAAGAAATTAGAGGCTATAAGAGCATTAAAAGAAGAGAAGTTGAAGAGAAAAATGCTTGAAAAGGAAAAAAAGAAAACTAAAAAGAAGAAGATTATTAAACCAAAAAAGAAACCAGCTAAGGTTTTAAAGGAGAAAAAAACAGAGGATATAAAACAGAAAGAAAAAACCAAGGGTCCGAAACCTGAGAAACATCATTTTGCCCTTGGGAAAAAAGAAACAGCAGAGGAAAAAACTGTTTCAGAGGACGAGGAGCTCATAAAGGTTCTAAAAATAGCTGATAATCTTCTAGAGAAGCTTTCTGATGACGTTATCGACGAGTTTGTCCAGTCTGAAGATTTTGAATTATATGAAAAAGTGATTAGTAAATACAAAATCAAATAGTGATGTTTTATGGGTCTATTAGAAAAAGCACAGCAGAGGAAACAGATTCTAGATGAAACAAAAGATTCAATAGAAACAGCTAGAGTAGAAGACAAAGTGAAATCATCGGGCTTACTGAAAAAAGCGCGACGGGGAAAACAGGAAATATTGGAAAAAACAAGGGTTACAAAAGAAAAAATTACAGTAGAAGAAAGAGAAGAACCTGAACAAAAAGTGGTTTACTCCGGATTAAAGGCTAAAAAAGAGGGACGGCAGGATGTAGTTGATAAGAGAACGGGTTTTGGATGGAAAGGTCTTGGTAGCAGAAGGGTTGTTTTTGATCATAATACAAATGATTACCTGTATGAGGTTTCAGAGCCTGTACTGGATGAAGGAGAACTAGAGATAAAGAATGAGTTGACTCGTTTGTTTAAAATGCTTGCCGATGTAAATGTTTTTGGTATTGATAAAAAAGAGAAGAAAAAATATCTTGAAGAAACATTGGAGCAGATAATCATTGATAACGACATAAAATTTGATATAAGTAAGACAGAAAAGGCAGATAAGAAATCGTTTCTAAGTTTTACTCGTATGAAAAGTAAAAATAAAGAGGGAAAAATGAAGGGGGAAAACTTACAAGATGATAAAAAAATTGAGTAAGACCGCCTCATCTAAAAAGGTAAAGGAAAAAGTAAAAACATCTGGTCTGCTAGAGAAAGCACGTCAAAGGAAACAAGAGATATCGAAAAAAACAGAGGAGAAAGAAAAAACAATTCTAAAAAGGAAACAAATAAAAAAACCTAAGAAAATAAAAAGAGAATTAACAGAAGCTGAGAAGTTGACGAAGGATAAGATTTTTTATCATATTTTCAGGGAGTTCATCGGATACGACAAGATCGATATTTTGATGGAGGATGAAGGCATTGAGGACATATCATGTGATGGCCATCATGTCCCTATTTTTATTTATCATAAGAAATATGAAGCAATCCCGACAAATATCCGCTTTGAAGATGAGGATGAACTGGATTCATTTGTTGTACGTCTTTCGCAGATATGTGGTAAGCAGATATCTGTCTATTCCCCAATTGTTGATGGTAAACTCCCTGATGGCTCACGGCTTCAGACTACCCTAGCAAAAACCATTACCAAAGGGTCGACATTTACCATCCGTAGATTCAGGGAAAACCCTCTTACCCCTATTGATTTGATAGACTATAATTCACTTTCTGTGGAGATGGCTGCATATTTCTGGATGGCTATTGAAAAAGGAGCATCGATATTGTTTTGTGGTGGAACAGCAAGTGGGAAAACCACTGCATTGAATGCTTTATCACTGTTTATACCAGCATCAAGTAAGATCGTATCTATTGAGGATACACGTGAGGTGAATCTCCCGCATAAAAACTGGATAGCAGGTACCACCAGGCAGGGGTTTTCTTCCTCTGAGGAAAGCAAGACCGGTAAAGACATTGACATGTTTGATCTCATTAGAGCTGCGATGAGACAGAGGCCGCGTGTTATCATCGTGGGAGAGGTCAGAGGAAGAGAAGCCTATAATCTTTTCCAGGCAATGGCGACTGGTCACACATCTTATGCAACGGTCCATGCAAGTACTATACATACACTTATACAACGTTTGGAGAACCCTCCTATATCTTTACCTAGAGCGCTTCTTACATCTCTTGACATCATCGTATTTCTGAACGCGGTTGATATCGGTGGAGAAGCAACAAGACGAACGACAAGTGTAACTGAGGTAATCAAGTTGGATCCTGATACGAATCAACTCATATTCATGGAGCCGTTTAGATGGATTTCAAAAACAGATGACAGATTTGAAAGCAGCGGCTCAAGTAAAATATTAAACAACATTAGATTAGAAAACGATTGGACAGAAGATCAACTCAACAAGGAACTCGAAAACAGGATGCTAATACTTGAATGGATGAAAAAGAAAAACATTAGAAGCTACAAAGAAGTCGGCAGAGTTGTATCAGAATATAATAAATACCCAGAAGAATTGTTAAAGAAAGCCAAGGAGGAAACAAAAAAGTGAAGTCCACGAAATATACAAGATTCTGCCGACGTCTCTTCCAAAAAACATTTGAACGATTCAATATAAGTGAGACAAGCAGAAACAGACTGTTAGAAAAAGCAGACATCAGCATGGTATACAAGGAATACTACTCCATGGTTTTAATGAATATAATCATAGGTTTCATAGCATCCTTTATTTCCACGCTATTACTCTATCTAATTATTCCCCATGCTATCACAGCACTCCTTATACTCATAGTTTCTTCCCTGGTACCAGTTGGTATCGGATTGTACTATCTAAGCCTACCCACGTCAAAAGCAAAAACCCGGGGTAAAAACATTGACCGGTATCTCCCATATGCTACAAACTTTATCAACACAATGTCTGTCGCAGGTGTCTCACCCGCGGAGATATTCGAAACCCTGTCAACAGTAGAACTCTATGGAGAAATACAAAAAGAGGCAAAAAAGATTACAACCGAGATTAACATGATGGGAGTTGATACAATCACTGCCTTGAAAAACGCTATTTCCATCTCCCCCTCTGAAAAATTCAAAGAATTCATCCAAGGCATGCTAGGTGTCATACAATCCGGGAGTCAACTCGGTCCATACCTCAATAGATGCGTTGAAAAATATATGCTAAATGATTTAATAGAGAGGAAAAGAAACCTGGAATCACTTGCAGTAATGGCAGAATCATTTGTCGTTACCGTCATTGCCTTTCCACTGTTTCTTATCATCATCTTCTCAATTATGGGGATGACAAGCGGAGGAATAGACTTTACTTTTATGGGAATCTTAGCAGTAGTAATCCTACCATTGGCATATATGGGATTTTACGTAATGATGAAATCAGGAATGGGAGAAACAGTATGAGAAATCTCATTATACACAAAAAGTACGACGTGAAACAATTATATGGGAAGGATATAACCATCCTCATCCTATTAGCTGTTTCAGCGAGTTTTTCCGTATGTTTGTTTTTACTTTGTTTTTTAGCCTTCATCGGCGTCACTATATTTCCTGAGGACATTGTTTCTGGTTTTGATTTTCTAGTATTTGGCGTGCTGTCAACTATTGGACCTATCGGGTTCTACAATCATCTGAAGGAAAAAAAGAAAAAAGATATAGAGGGGCAACTACCTGATTTCCTACGTGAAATAAGCAGCTCAACATCATCAGGTATGACTATTTTTGATGCTATAAAATCAGCCGCTAAAGGAGACCATGGAAAGCTCACGCCAGAGTTACAAAAAATGTCTGCTCAGCTCTCCTGGGGTATATCAGTTAAGGAAGCCCTTGATAACTTCGCAAAAAGAATTAACACAGATACTGTAAAAAGAATGGCTATCACAGTAAACAAGGCTTTAGAGATCGGTGGAAACACCTCCGCGGTTTTTAACGCCGCTGCAAAAGAAATCGATCAAGCAAAACGCGTTGAACAACAAAGAAAATCAGAAATGTCTCTGTACAGTATAGTAATCTTCATCAGTTTCTTTGTATTCCTAGCGGTGATACTAATCATTGATAAAACAATCTTCGCAGCTATCATTGATCTGCAAGGTCAGATGGGGGGACAATCAATAGCCGGTATGCGGATTGCATTCGTAGATCACGACATGTTGAAGAACACGTTTTTCTTATTTGTCCTGGTTCAAAGCCTCGGCGGTGGACTGCTGGGTGGCTTTATGATGGATGGCAGGGTTTCATCTGGTGTGAGATTTGGTTTCATACTTGTTTTAGTTTCGTTTTTCGTCTTTAAATTTATGTTCTAAAAAAATTGTCAATATGTAAAAATGTCACAAAGGGTTTAAATAGTGGAAGATACAGAGAATTATCTGTGGATTGGGAGAGATGAAAGCGAATATTTCGTTTAGTGATGAGCATGCGGTATCAGAGTTAGTTGGTGGTCTACTCCTAGTCTTGATTGCTCTTGTTGTTTTCTCTGCAATTTACTTCTATGTTTTTCCTCTTCCTATCCCGCCAGCTGAGCCTAATGTTAAGTTGTGGGGTTATGTAACCGATGATGGACTGGTGGTGATAGAACATATAGGTGGAGAAGCACTACCATACTATAAAACAGATGTGAAATATCTGAATGGCACCTTGATTAACACATCAACGTATCAAAACTTAGAAGATCCATGGGAAATAGGTGAGAGTACTTATCCACTAGAAGGCATATATCTTCTTACAGAAAATGACACTGTACATGTCACTATATATAGGATTTATAAGGATGGAAGCAAGCAAGCAGTGTTTGATGGTATACTCAGTGGAAAAACTGGAACACCACCCGACATGCCTCTTACTCCTATATTGATATCAAGTCTTCGGACAGATACTGTTGATGAGGATCTCATATGTTACAGCTATCCTATTGTTCCAGATGTTAACGCGAATACATATATTTATAATTGGAAAAAAAATGGAGGTTCATTAGCTGATCTAATTATGCCCTTTGATACAGAAAATAACGATACTTGTAAGGATTATTCAGGATATGGACACAATGGAACATTAAAGGGTGTTACATGGACAAATGAGGGAATAGTCGGAGGAGCCTATTATTTTGGTGGATCAAGTGAGTATATTACTATGAGCCTACCTAACGTTTTTTATGATATACCTAACAACGATTTTACCATTTCTATATGGGTTAGAAGTGATGACATCACAGCCGATAATGCAGTAGTATTGATGGCAAGCGAGGACAATAATAATTTTGTTAAGATTTTTCTGCAAGGTACGGAAATTCATGTCGGAGTGTGTAATGAAGGGATTAAAGACGCAGTAAGAACTGAAAATCTATCAAGTGACGTATGGTATCATATTGCTGGAGTTTGGGATGCCAGTGAAAACTCAATTATAGTTTATTGTAATGGTAATCTGAGTATATTACCTGGTGAAAGAAACTTTGCATTGGGATCAGGCATGGGATTACTTGAAATTGGTCATGGAACCGCTAGCAGTAAATTTTGGGATGGATATATGGATGAGGTAGAAGTTTATAATAGAGCCCTCTCTCAGGATCAGATTTATCAAATTTATTTATCTACAAAAGATGGAGATTATGATAGAAGAGTAATTGTTTCTGAAGAAACTATTATTGGTGATACTTGGCAGTGTATAGTAACTCCTAACGATGGTAGTCAAGATGGTACTCCCGTAGAATCCAACACCTTACAAATTGTCAATTATCCCGGAGGTGATTAAATAAAATTACATTTCCTTAAAAGATTTGTAGTGATTACAGGATTAACACTTGTAGTATTTTTTGCATTCATGATATTTACATCAGAATATGCTTGTGCTGGTTCATATGACGGTGAAGATCTTGCTCTTGCGATTTTGAAGAATGAATCAACTTTAATTGATTCATCCTATACGGATACAGACCAATCTGGTCATAGACAAGCAATAGTCCTTTCGTCTTTAGGGACCATGGCCCCCACTCATAATAATACATTTGCATTATTTAGCACTGGAATTGCTGGAAATAACCCAGTAACCACTAATGAAGAAAATCCTGGTGATGAAAGAGGCACATGGTTTAGAAACAAATATGGACATCCGCGAGATAGTGCTACATTAACAATGACTTTACAAGTTCCACTTTATATGCATTATCTGTATTATGATGTACAATTTTTCAGTGCAGAATGGCCTGAATATGTAGGGACAAAATATAATGATAGATTAACAATAACTGTGAATTCACCCTCACAAGGTACATCAGAATACATATTTGATGTAAATAGTGGATATTTTGTATTGGACTCCCATGACATTCCAGGAACAGGTTTTGATATTTTTGCTCTAAGTGGAAATCCTGCCAAGGTAGATTTAGTTGATACAACACCTCGAACACCTGGTGCTGATGCTGGGGCTTCAAACCTAGTTCCAATAGGTGGAGTTACACATCCTGTTTCTCCAAATGAACAAATCACAGTAACAATACACGTTCAAGATGTCGGAGACAACATGTTCGACAGTGCTGCCTTTATAGATAATCTTAGGTTTTCAGGATATGCAAAAACAGAGATAATTGCAAGGAAATCTGTAGAGGATCTAAATGGAGGAGAAACCGAATGTAACGACACCTTGAGATATATAATAATTATTAGCAATACTGGATCGGCAGATCAAAGTGATAATCCTGGAAATGAATTTGAGGATTATATACCAGAAAATACTACATATGTACCTGGTTCAGCTTATTCAGAATATGGAACAATAGGTTATGTATCTGGAGAAAATAAAATAATTTGGAATGGTGGTGTTCCAGCAGAAACCAGTCGTATTTTGGAATTCAAAGTAACTGTAAATCAAAGTCTTGAGAATGGTGTCATAATATCTAATCAAGGAACAGTTTATTGGGATAGCAATGAGGATGGAGTAAATGATGCAACTGAATTAACAGATGACGCCTATGTAGATGATGGTATAGATCAAGATGGAGATGGAGAAACCGACGATGACGATCCAACTGACGTTACTGTTTTTGCTTTTGACAATCCTCCATATGTAACTGAAGATTTTTCAGATGATACTCCCGGTGGAAACGCGACTCAATTATATCTTAGTCGTAAATGGTTTGAAACACTAGAAGCTGAGACGTGCGGAAGTTGTTTTGAGGTTGCTCCAAGTTATCATTATTCAACAGCCCGGTCATTTAAAACAAAACTTAGACAATCTGATGGTCCGCAATATTGGCATTACTCACTATCCACACTTGGAGGAGAAACGATATGGTGGGAAATATGGTTTGCATGTGGTGATACAAGCGAGGAATATGATCTTTATCTTAATTTGCAGAATGATTACGGGCAGGATATAGCTAAAATAAAATTTGATTATGTTAATAATGGTAGTAAACCTATGGATTGGTTGTTAGAGTTATATTATTATGATCCTATCAATGGTTGGAGTCGTCTGTCTGGGTATTACGATGGATATCTGCGAAATAATTGGTATAAACTTCGAATTGAGAAAAATGGTACGAATTCTATTAATTATACGCTCAGTATGACTGGCATAGGCGTAGTTGATAATGCAACAGGTGGAACGCTTAGCATATCATTTTCAGATTTTGAAATGGTTGAATGGAGTAGTACTACAAATCCTGATCCCGCTGTATGTCCAATGTTTTTCTGGGATGAGCATTCAGTAGGGCTTACTTATCCGACTTAAAATTAATATGTATAAATATTGAAGGTGGTGAAGAAAATATGGCAAGAGAATTTACTAAAAACATGTTTGTTATGCTGCTGTCTATAATGGTAGGTGCTATTATCGTAACATATTTTGTTGGAGATATTGTGTATCAATCTAACATAAGATCGTTAACAACACAACACACTGTTGAAATAGAGACTATTGAAGGAAAGAATATAAATTTTACAGATCATTTTTTGAAATCTTCTGTGCTGTTGGATTCAGCGAGAGAGGACCGAGCGTTTGGTAACTATCATTTTGATTTAGCGTTTTTATGGTATCAGAGTGCGTTATCTGAAAGGAATAGTTCGTTAATGGAGTTGTATAAGAATCGCACTATTGACAACTGTACTAATGCGATGCCGCAGTATCTTAATTCACATCAGAACTTTGAAAGTGCTAAGAGTTCTTTTAACGATACAAAGCCGTATACAAGCTATGAAAAATATCTAGAAATATTAGATCTTTATGTGGGGTTAACTGGATCTGGTGCTAGGCTGGCTATGTTGAGATACAACGCAACAATGTATCTTAAACAGCTAGCTGAAAATCTAACTATGATAAATGGAACCGCTGGTTATTCGGAGAACATATCAGAGCTAATGGATTTATTCAATAAAACCATAGAAGATTATGAAGACGAACTGGGGACATACGAAGAGTATCAGGAAGAAATAGATGAGTATGAGTTCTTCGAGGAGACCAGATAAAATAATCCTCCTTTATTTTTTATTTTTATGAAAATTATGGCAATAATTAGGAAAAAATTAAAGAAAGAGTTATATTTACCCTTCTTAGAAAATCTTATTGTTTGCCCTGGTAGTGTAGTGGTCTATCATCCGAGCCTGTCGAGCTCGGGACTCGGATTCAAATTCCGGCCGGGGCGCTATATTAAACCAATTTTTAATCTATTTGTAAAGAAGACATCCAAAGAAAAGTATAAGTCATCTGTTTTGTTATACACAGGATGGTGGTGAGCATGAGAAAATTTATGATAACTGTTATAGCAGTTATTGTGTTTCTCAGTATTTTTACTGTATTTCTTCCTATTGAAACTTGTAGTGCCACCGGGGATACTCTTCACGTTGGCATTGGACAAACGTATTCAAACATTCAGGATGCAATTGATGCAGCTAATGAAAGTGATACGGTATATGTTCATAATGGGACTTACGATGAAAATCTGGTGATAGATAGAACTATAACTTTGACAGGAGAGGGTACCAGAAGTGTAACCGTAAATGGCAATGGTGATCATACGATCAAAATATATAATAACAGTGTTCAAATTTCTGGGTTTACTATTAAAAATACTGGTGAAAGTTTTGGATGTGTTTTTTTGGATTTTGTGACAGATTGTTTAATCACAAATAACGTCGTAAAAAATGGAGGTAATGGAGTATATCTTGGAAGTTCTGATAGTAATACTATTAAGGATAATACTGTCGAATCCAGTAACATTGGAATATATTTGTTCAATTCTGATAGTAATACTATTAAAAGTAATAATATTCAAAGCAATGGCATGAATGGTATCTTTTTTACTTCGTCTTCGTCTGGTAACACCATCTATCTAAATGATTTTTCAGATAATAGTGATAGTAATGCAAGAGACCTAGGTTCTAACAATTGGGACTATAGCTCCCAAGGAAACTATTGGGATGATTATTCTGGAGTTGACGAAAGTCCAGAAGATGGAATAGGAGATACACCATATAGTATTCCAGGTGGGAGTAACAAAGATAGTTATCCATTGGGTTATTTTACTGGAGGAAATCAACCCCCAACTGCTGAGGCAGATGGCCCTTATTCAGGTCAGATAAATAGTGAAATTGTATTCGATAGTTCAGGTAGTTCTGATTCAGATGGAAATATTGTTGGTTATAGATGGGATTGGACAAATGATGACTCCTATGACACCGGCTGGTTGTCAACATCAACTACTACACATAGTTATTCATCTGCTGGAACGTATACTGTAAAACTACAGGTAAAGGATGATGATGAGGCAACAGATACTGACACTGCTCAAGTTACGGTAATATCAGTTAATCAAAAGCCAACTGCTTATATTTTAGAACCTACCAAACCTATAACAAAATATTATGGTGAGCCTGTTGAGTTCCTTGGAAGTTGGTCAGATGATGGGCAAGTTGTAGAATATAGTTGGCGTTCCAGCATAGATGATGTTTTAAGTAATGCATTACAATTTACTATAAATAATCTAACAGTTGGACAGCACACTATTTATTTCAAAGTAAGAGATAATGATGGTGAGTGGTCTTCAGAAGTTTCAATTGCTGTTACAATTATAGCTGATCCTTCAAATAGTCCACCTGTTGCCGGCGCTGGTGGACCTTATACTGGGTATGTTAACCAAAGTATAACATTTGATGGATCAAGCAGCTATGACCCAGATGGAGACGAGATTGTAGCCTACGTGTGGGATTTCGGTGATGGAGCAAATGGAACAGGAGTATCTATCGAACATACTTATAACTCCTCTGGAAATTATACCGTGAACTTAACCGTGACTGATAGCCAAGGTAACCCAACTACAATTTCAACATATGCAAATGTCGGTGTACAGCCGACAGATCAAAACGGCGACGTTGGGGAAAATGGTGGTACTCCTGGGTTTGAACTCATTTTTGTAGTTATTGCAATAGCATTTGTCTTATTATGGAGACGAGAGGTTAAAAAATAAAAGAGAAAATATTAATATTTAGAGGTTATAGCTACCCGTTGAGGGAGTTTCCTCTTATACTGCGGTCTCAATTATATATGGTGTTTTATAGTCCCTGGTTGTACTGGGTGTAACCTGTTTTTGTGGCACCGCTCATTCCATAATATGGAAAACTTAAAGGGTTGGCAAAATACACGTATATGTCGTGTTTGTATGGGTCGTTACCTGCCTTGTCATAGGCGTAGGCTATTATGTGTCTCCATTGTTTCTTGTAGTGACGGCCTATGCAATGCCATCTATAGGCATCTGAGTCTGGTGGGTCATCTTCGTAAACATATTCTGGTTCATTGTAGAGTGGTCCTGTGTCGAACATGACGTAATCGATTCCGGATCCCTCATCTGTAGCGGTTACGTTGAACCAGAAATCACCCTTTACCTGTCCTCCGTCTTGTGCCTCTGATGACTCATGGGTTTCACAATAAGGTCCTACTTTGTCGATTTTTATGTTCACTGGCCCCTGCGGAGTCTCATTGTTACCTGCTTTGTCAACAGACCAGTACCATACGTTCCATTCTCCAAAGAGCGTGTTGGGATCACCTGTTGCTTCTTCTGGTAGATTAATACCTATGTTTTTATCGTACTCTTTAACGTCTCCATCATCTATTTTGAAATAGGTGTGATTTACACCACTTCCATGGAAGCCATCAGTTGCATTGAGGATTATTTTTACGTTGCTTAAATACCAGCTTTCATTACCCACCGTGCCTATTATGTCATCTATGACTGTATGTGGTGGATCATCATCAACGCCATAATAGGTTACACTCCAGTAGTCGAGGGTTGGAGTGTACGAGGGGTTGTCACGGGTAAAGTGCGCTTGCAGACGGATTTTAGGATGCTCCGAGGCGTCTATCCCAGATAGATCTTCACCATTGCTTGCATCATGGATAAGGACAGTATTACCAGTGCTATCTAAGATGTCAAAGGTAATGGTACCGTCGAAGTCTACACCAAACTCATTCCAAGATTTAACTTCATATTCTGGTAAAGGTTCTGATGTTAACTGTGCTTCTAAGATCAATTTCTTTTCAGTGTCAAACTCATATGTGACTTCATCACCACCTGGAACGTTAAGATGCCACATGTTTCCGTAGACATCTGGTTCAGAATACTGATCGATACGCTCATCCTCCCATACGACAAAGATTTCTCCATCACCTGCTGCCATATTCGCCTCGTCCGCTTGGGCAGATGGAGCAACTGATAGTTTAACGTCATCTGGAAATACATCTCCCTGGGATGATACTAGTTTACCCCATATAAGCCCCCATTTATGACCAGGGCTTTTACTATTGAAAGAGACGAAAAAGGAAGACCCTAAATAGGGGACAATATCGGTTCGTACATAGTTACCTGATTTGATTATGAAGTTATTCACAACGGTATTCCCAGATGTATCAAGTATCCTACCCCAAACGTTCCCCCACAAATCTTCATCGCTGATGTCTCCATCATTCCACGTAATGAGAAAACGCTCGGTTTCTTCACAAAACTCGACGCAAGGGAAGTTGTAATCAGTGTTATCGTTTCCAGTTATTATGTGTATATTACTACCGATTTGATCTAGATTCGAATCAAATAAACCCGCCCAGAGGCTGAATGGCCCGTTAGCAGCATTTATACCGTCTTCCCACACGATCATATACTGCTCGTTAACAGGGTCAAAGGCAACCCAGGGTTCACATTGATTAGTTGAATTAGATGTTATTTGTTTTTCACTACCAACTGGATCCCCATTGGTATCGTATAATCTACCATAGATGCAATAATTACTCATGCCGCCACGTGCATCCTCCCAGACTACACAAAACTGGTCGTTCACCGAGTCGAAAACAACATTTGGATCGGCTTGACAATTCGGCACGCTACAAATGTTTATTAAACTACCAGTATCACCAGTATTTGGATGCACCAATGTTCCTTTGATGTCCATGGTTGTTGCATCCTTTGGATGGTTTTTATCCCAGCGTTGCCAAGCTACAAAAAACTTGCTACCGCCGTAGGCGATCGATGGGTTCTCATTCCGGAACTGAAACGCTGGTTGTTGCCCATATATTCTAAAATCATGTTTTACAACGCTTCCATCGGGTTTAAAGAGTGTTGCTCTAATCTCCTGTTTTATAATCGGCCAATATGTCCCTTCTTCCCAGGCGACAAGAAAACGCCCATCTTGGTAGTCTCCGTAGGAAACATCTGGATCCCACGTGCCCTCATTATATGCATGAATAGATATCTTATAATCAAGGTCCCATTTCTCATCCCAATCAGTAAAAACACTATAGAAATCGCTTTCACTTGTTGCATCAGGGTTCCCATAAAACAGATACAACATACTCTCCCCTTCAGGGATAGATTCGACTTTTACCCATACTATAGCTTCATTTGAATCTTTGGTTTCTATCCAATAATTCAACCATGTATTAGGAGTAGATTCATGTTTAAACCTGATATCATCATAGTCATCTTGCATATCTGAATCATATTCAACATCTAGTTTTATAGCAAAATCTGTCAGAGGATCGTTTTCATTATTAGTAAGGGTGATAGGTTTAATCCTAGTCCAATCTGGATCAGACCACACCGTATAGGTGTCTTTCATCTTTACAATATCGTTTTCTATTGTAAAATTGTAGGACATATCAGGATCTGGATCTATCCATTCCATCGTTTCAAAATCGTCCTCCCATGTGAAAACAGGGTCATCTAGCGGGTGCATCGGCGGGGTTTCAGGTACAATTTGAAATTTGTTAACCATCAGAGTATTTTTATATTTGGCAATATCAATTTTTACAACTGCTTGCGCTGTAGACATTATCACAAGTATTACGAAG